>OHTK01000353.1_pt1 | contig 25019 bp, 18 predicted proteins | sample 1578931 | NCBI WGS metagenome assembly OHTK01 (sample SAMEA3879553, study PRJEB24766) | human gut metagenome | biome: human-associated habitat; feature: feces | place: USA | collected 1985/1987 | reverse complement strand
GCTGTTTGATGTGTTCGATAGCCTTGCGGAAGAGGAAGCTCCCCGCGTGCACACCCTGGAATCGGGGCAGGATGTAGATTTTTTGCAGGATGTAGAGGTCGTCTGCTTCGGGCTGGACAGAGAGATAGCCGCAGGGAGTGCCGTCCTTGTAGGCGATGTAATATACGTGCCCTTCGGCCATCTGCCGCCGGAGGTTTTCGGGGGAGTACATCCACTCCATCATGTAGTCCAACTGTTCGGGCGAAAGGATGGTTTTATAGGTGTCGGGAAATGCGACGCAGGCCATTTCGCGTATCAGTCCGCAATCTTCGACGGAGGCTTTTCTGGCAGTAAACATAAGGTGTTCGATTCGGTTTCGCTCTTGCAAATATATTGAAAGCCAGGAGAAACCGGGAACTTGTTCCCGGTTTTCTGAGGTGCATTCTATCTAGAATATGTTCAAAGATGGTGATTCTGGTAGTCGGAGAGTTCTGTTTTTGTCGCGATAATTTGTCGGGCTGTATGAGACGGATGCCTGGGCAATAACAAATTAGGCCAATATTGTAGCCACAAAATTTCTATAGTCCCTCCTCGACGGTTTTCCGTACAGGTTCCTGGTACTGTTTACCTTTTCCGAAACGGAAGTTGATTTTCAACATTACTCTGTTCCAGGCATTTTTTTATATAGAAGTCCCTTGTGTTCTGACGATACTGTTCTCGATGGAATGGTAATGGCTTTCCGGATTGGTGAGGAAATTGTCGCAGGAGAGTTGAAATGCCCAGTCTTTGTATTTATATCTCACACCTATCGCAGAGGATAATTCACTGTCGTATATCATCGGAATAGACAATCCTTTACAAGGTATCGCACCCTGATAATATGCGGAAAAGTTTTTGTAGTTGAAAGTCAGCTCATAGTACATCGGAGCCTGAAAATGAGTCACCCTCCCCAATACTTTCGAATCGACTTTTGTATAACTGAATCCTCCGCCTAATTTCAATGCCAGCAAGTCGTTTTTGAATGGGCTGAGTCTCAAATCATAATGTACGGAGTGCACATCTGCCCAGTTGTCATTAATCGGTGAGTATGCGATATACGGCTGTTCATACTGATAATAGTAGTCGATTGGATTCTTGTAATATAAGTAGCTGTATGAAACATTTATATTGAGCCATTTGTTATGATATACGACATTGAAAGTCGTCTGGTTCGCACGGCCGCCGACCAGCTCGGGATTCCCGTGTACGATAATATTTTGATTATAAAACGAAGTGGCTTCGCTGAGTTGTCCCAGTCCTGGCTGCATATTGGCTTGGACGAATCCGGCTTTCAGCATAAAAGAGGGTGAAATACGATAACCGATATCTACCCGAGGCGCAAAGACCCATTGCCAAATATCGTTGTCGTTTGTTTTTGTTCGTGTCCCTGTTACTCCCAAAGAAAAACGATAAGTAAACCGAGGCCCGATCTTTCCGGTGATCTCTCCGGCAAAATAATTTTTCAGAATGCTGTTAGTTTCCCGGGAATAGCCCGACGTGTTGTCTATTCGATATTTGCTAATATCATAGTAAAAATAATCTCCGAATGAAAGCGTCAGCTTGTCGAAAGTCTTGGTATAGAGAGCTTGGCCGTTCATCTGATAGCCGTCTCCGTCCATATTAAGAAAATCTTCAAATACAGGCGTATCGTCCGATAATGCGTATTGGTTCTTATAGGTATCGGAAACAGAATTTATGTAATCGCCTCGAAGTGTTATCATTAGTTCATGCCGGTTGCGGAATTGCCTCCAGAAGTACAGGTCGAGCGTCGGATTGAATGAGTGGGACTCGCTTTCCTTCACTCCGTAACGGTCCGAACCTATGCCATCCTGAATAAAGGCAAGCCGGGAATCGGTCTGTTGAGAATGCTTATCATAACTTGGGAAAAAGCGGGCTTGAAATACATATTTTCCGGGGAGTTGATTCGTGTATTTGAGACTAAATTGAGGACTTAAGAAGTTGTTTTCACTCTGCCGTTCTTCCTCCTGCCGGAAATCCACCCCGTCGAGCGTATATTCCATTTCATCCGAGGCATATTGATCATCCCATGATCCGTAGCCTATGTTTGCAGTAAATGCCAACTGATGCCGTCCCCGGTTGTATTGCAGGAAAAAACTATCGTTCAACCAGGGCGAAGTCAGATGTTGGTTCAGCTCCACACTTCCGTATATTCCGTCTTCCCGAATTTTCGTGATAATGTTGATGACTTTATTGCCGTTGCTGAGGCCGAATTTGATGGGCGGCAGATCGTAGTATTCGATCTTTCGGACATCTTCGGGCCGCAGAGTCGTCAATTCCTGTTCCGAAGAGGCGATACCGTTTACCAAGACCGTCACACTGCCATCGGACGCGGTGATTTGATTGGTCTGGCGGTTGATTCTGATCTGCGGAATCTTGTTGGTCAGATCGAGACTCGTGACCGCCGCCTTCCGGTCTTCATTGGTGATGGTATATACCGTCCGGTCGAAATAGCTGGCTGTGTTGTTGGCCGTGACGACCACCGCATCGATCTCTGCGACATCTTCGGACAGGACGTAATCCCGGACGACCTCCGTCATGCCTATCGAAGGTTTGCGAAGAAGCACCGTATCGTAAAGAGTCTTGTACCCGATTGTCCGAACCGATAGCAGGTAGCGGCCCGCACGGTGTTTTCCGAACCGGTAATTGCCGGCCATATCGGTTATCACGCCTTCCGTGTAGCGGGTCGTATCCGGCAGTTGCTGGAGAATGACCGGGGCGAAGGCGACCGGTTCGTTTTTCTCGGTGGTAATTTTACCTTTCAGGACGATTTGCGCCTGGAGCGGTGTCGCCAGGCTCGTTATGATGATCAGAAGAAGAACGGGGATAAGTCGGGGGTGTCTCATAGTTGCGGAGTTTGAAAAGAATATAAAATAGAGTGAAGACGGGGCGGAAAAAGTTATAACCCCCAATTGGGGTCGGAAATATCAGGAACGTTGATCGTCAGATTCAATACGAAATTCAGGGCGCTGTCATAATAGGGAGTTTCCGCATAATCGAACCGATAATATTCGATACGTGTTACGTTGAGAGCAGTCGATGCATTCATGAGTGTCTCGTATTCCATCGGATTTGTTGGGATAAGTCCGTTGAACATAAGACATACCGTACCACCGTTTTCGTCGATCAGATAACCATCTTCGTAGGTTATGCCCGGAATATGGCTGTAAAGATCCTCGATCGTCCGGGCATCGGGGGCAATCTGTTTGGGAAGGTACGTTTCCACGGGCTGTACGGTAGCGAGATCCTTCTGGCTGCGGATGACAGGGAAATGAAAGTAGCGCCGTCCTTCTATGCCGGGCACATAAGCTATCTCGATTTGCCGGGTCTGCGGCTGGATACCCGGACCCGATATTTCGAGCCGGTAGGTCCGGTTGGTGGCAATGGCGTCTAACTCGTAATAACCGTTGACAGATGTAAGCGTCCCGTATTCGGGTTCTCCGGTCGCCGGATCGTACAGCCACAATGAAGCGAAAGGTATTGCCTCCGTCGGATCGGTGGCATAGATGAATCCCGCAATACGTTGTTCCTGACCCGTCGCATGTAGCGAATAACCGAGCAAAGCGAAAAATAATAAAACGAATCTTTTCATAGTCGTTGAATGTTTCTTAATTAAAAATAAGCATTTTACCGGGAATCAGACAAATAATTTTCGGATAAAATAGTTGCGAAATCGAAGAATGGTAATTTTATTTGTGTGATATTGAACTTTTTCTATATCTTATTTGAATATATATTTACGATGGACGGAGTTGCGGAGCAATAAAAATATCGAGGTATGACGCGAAATTGCATTTTGACCGTTGTTTTGAACAAAATGCAGACTTTGTAAAAATGAATTAAAATCGGAAAAAGAAAAATGCCTGATTTTTTCGGCTGCAGATTTCGATAGGATAGGGTAAAGACAAAGGCAGCCGATAATCGATCGATTATCGGCTGCCTTTCCGTGATCCCGCTGGGGCTCGAACCCAGGACCCCAACATTAAAAGTGTTGTGCTCTACCAGCTGAGCTACGGAATCATCCGCGCCAATCCGGAGTTATCCGTTTTGGTGGTGCAAATGTATAGAAAATTTTTGTTTTGCCAAAATAAAACGATATTTTTGTACGGAATATTGATTATCGTAAATCTTAAAACAAGATAAATTTTATGTGTAAAGCTCTGATTATCGGCGCAGGAGGCGTAGGTACCGTCGTGGCGCAGAAAATTGCTGCCAATCCGATTTTTTCGGACGTGATGCTGGCCAGCCGAACAAAAGCGAAGTGTGATGCCATTGCTGCGGCAATCGGCGGGGACCGGGTGAAGACTGCGCAGGTCGATGCCGACAATGTAGCCGATTTGTGCGAGTTGTTTCGGGCCTTCAAGCCCGATATCGTGGTGAACGTGGCGCTGCCGTACCAGGATCTGACCATTATGGACGCCTGCCTGGAGTGCGGGGTGAACTACCTCGATACAGCCAATTACGAACCCAAGGACGAGGCGCATTTCGAGTATTCGTGGCAGTGGGCCTATCAGGAGCGCTTCAAGGAGAAGGGGCTGACGGCCATCCTGGGCTGCGGCTTCGATCCGGGAGTGACAGCTATTTTCACCGCCTATGCCGCCAAACACCATTTCGACGAGATTCACTACCTCGATATCGTGGATTGCAACGCCGGTAATCACGGCATGGCTTTCGCCACGAATTTCAATCCGGAAATCAATATCCGCGAAGTGACTCAAAAAGGCCGTTACTACGAGAACGGCAAGTGGGTGGTGACCGAACCGCACGAGATACACAAGCCGCTTCATTATCCTGAAATCGGCGAGCGCGAATCTTATGTGATCTACCACGAGGAGCTGGAGTCGCTGGTAAAGAACTATCCGACGATCAAGCGAGCCCGCTTCTGGATGACTTTCGGACAGGAGTACCTGACCCACCTGCGCGTGATTCAGAATATCGGCATGGCCCGTATCGATCCGATCATTTACAACGGTGTGGAGATCGTGCCGATTCAGTTCCTGAAGGCCGTGCTGCCCGATCCCAAGTCGCTGGGTGCGAACTATCACGGCCAGACTTCGATCGGCTGCCGCATCCGGGGTATCAAGGACGGCAAGGAGCGTACGTATTATATTTACAACAACTGCGATCACGAGAAGGCGTTCCAGGAGACCGGTACGCAGGCCGTGAGCTTTACTACGGGCGTTCCGGCGGCGCTGGGCGCTTCGATGTGGGCCAAGGGGCTTTGGCGCGGTGCGGGCGTGTTCAACGTCGAGGAGTTCGATCCTGATCCGTTCCTGGCCGAACTGGGACCGCAGGGATTGCCCTGGGTCGAGAAATTCGACGTCGATCTGGAAGTCTGATCGGGTTTCGATAATTGGTTTGAAAGTCCGGATGGTATGTACCGTCCGGACTTTTTTATCGGTCTGTATTGGTGTGAAAAGAGGTAGGTATAAATACTTATTTATTCCAAATAGCCGGGATTTTTGAATCCCGGTTGGGAGGTTTTTTCTATTTTTGCGTGAATTTGAAACAGCATCGGAAATCCATGATCGATTTTCAAAAATTACCTTCTCCCTGCTTTGTGCTGGATGAGCAGTTGCTCGACCGGAATTTGGCGGTCATCGACCGCGTTCGCCGGGAGAGCGGTGCCGAAGTGATCGTCGCTTTGAAGGCCTGTGCCATGTGGAGTATTTTCCCGGAGCTTGCGCAACATTCCGACGGAGCCACCGCTTCGTCGCTGGCCGAGGCGAGGCTGGTTTTCGAGGAGTTCGGCCGTCCGGCGCATACGTACGCTCCGGTATATACCGACCGGAATATCGAAGAGATTCTCGATTGCAGCGATCACATCACCTTCAATTCCGTTGCGCAGTTCGAACGGTTCGGACAGATGGCCCTGCTGCGCGGTATTTCGTGCGGCCTGCGGATCAACCCCGGCTATTCGCCGGTAGAAACCGATCTCTATAACCCTTGCGTGCCCGGTTCGCGGCTGGGTATTCCTGCCGGGGAGCTGAAGGAGCTGCCCGCCGGGGTGGAAGGATTGCATTTCCACGTGCTGTGCGAGTCCCGCCCCGAACATTTGCGCTTGGCGCTCGATGCCGTCGAAAAGCGTTTCGGTCGTTTCCTCGACCGGATCAAATGGCTCAATATGGGCGGCGGACACCTTATGACCCACAAGGATTACGATTGCGACGAGCTGATCCGCATTTTGCAGGAGTTCAAGGCGAAATATCCGAACCTGCGCTTGATCCTGGAGCCCGGCAGCGCCTTCACTTGGCGGACGGGTTACCTGGTTTCGACCGTGGAGGACATCGTTGAGAACGGCGGCGTGCGTACGGCGATGCTCGACGTGTCGTTCGCCTGCCACATGCCCGACTGCCTGGAGATGCCCTATAAACCGGCGATCCTGGGGGCCCGCGATCCGGAACCGGGAGAGAAGGGTTGGCGTATGGGCGGCAACAGTTGTCTGGCCGGGGATTACTACGGGGATTGGATCTTCGACCGCGACCTGCGGGTCGGCGATCGCATCGTGTTCGAGGATATGATTCACTATACGATGGTCAAGACCACGATGTTCAACGGCGTGGCGCATCCTGCGATCGCCATCGTGCGCCGCGACGGAGCAATAGAAATAATCAGAGAATTCGGCTACGAGGATTTCAAGTCCCGTATGTCGTAATAATTAAACCGCAATAGATGAAAGATTTTACCCCTACTTCCTACACGCTGGAGTGTGTCGCTACCGGCCGGGAGTTTCCGGACGAAGGGTGGACGCTGGACGATGCCCAGTGCAAGTGTCCTTCGTTGATCCGTACTCGTTATGCAAAAAAGCAGCTCGAACTCAAATCCGATGAATACGGGTTCTACAAGTTCGCCGACTGGTTGCCTGTTCGGCGAATGCTGGAAAATTCGAAGGCTCCGGTGACCTACAAAAGTAAAGGGTTGGCTGCGCACCTCGGGCTGGAAAATCTCTACATTACCTTCAACGGCTATTACCCGGCTATCGGGGCGCACATGACTACCTGTTCGTTCAAGGAAACGGAGGCTTACAGCGTCTGTGCCCGTATCGACGAGAACGAGAAGCGGGTGCTTGTCGTGGCGTCGGCCGGCAATACGGCCCGCGCCTTCGCCAAGGTCTGCTCCGACAACCGGATTCCGCTGCTCTTGTCGGTGCCTGCCGACAACCTCGATGCCCTGTGGTTCGACGGACCGCTGGATCCTTGCGTGAAACTGATCTGTTCGGAGAAGGGCGGAGATTATTTCGATGCGATCCATTTGAGCAACCTGGCACTCAAGAGCGATAAGTTTTATGCCGAGGGCGGTGCGAAGAACGTGGCACGCCGCGACGGTATGGCCACTACCGTACTGTCGGCAGCGACGACTATCGGTCGGATCCCCGATTACTATTTCCAGGCCGTCGGCAGCGGTACGGGTGCTATTGCCGCCTGGGAAGCCAATATGCGCCTTATCGAGGACGGCCGTTTCGGTAGTCACCTGATGAAGCTGATGGTTTCGCAGAACGCGCCGTTCGTGCCGATGTATAACGCCTGGCGGGAGGATTCGCGCGACATGCTCCATTACGACGATGACAAAGCCCGCCGTGACGTGGAGATCATCGACGCCAAGGTGCTGTCGAACCGCAAACCGCCTTATAGTATCGCCGGCGGTCTTTACGATGCGCTGAAAGCCACCGACGGCGAGATGTTCGCGCTGACCAATGCCCACGCCCGCAAAGCGCGGCGTCTGTTCCTCGAGTTGGAAGGCGTCGATATCTATTCGGCGGCCGGCATCGCCACCGCATCGCTCATCAAGGCTGTAGAAGAGGGCAAGATCGCCAAAGATGCCGTGGTGATGCTGAATATTACGGGCGGCGGCGAACTCCATTTCAAGGAGGATAAAACGCTGTGGTACCTGAAGCCCGATCATGTTTTCCCGATCGATCCCGACCCGGAGGAGGTGATCGCCAAAACGGAAGCCCTGTTCGCATAAAATAGCGTCCGGACGATCCGAAAAGGCCGGCGCGACAAAAAAAGAGGGGACGATTTTCCGTATCGTCCCCTCTTTTTTCGTTTGTCTGCGATCAGAACGTCGAGGTCATGTCTTTGGGTACGCAGATGAAGAAATCGGCCTTACCGAGTGCTTCGGGATCGAGCTTGTCGGTATTTTCCTGCCGGATGACCTCCACCGTGCCGATCTTCAGACCGGGACGGTACTGGTTGAGGTAGGTGATGATGCCGCTGTGGTCCGTCGAGTGGAAGTTGCCGTTCATGTGGACGAGTTTCGACTGCATCCGTTCGGCGATCGACCAGGCCATCGTAGCGTCTTTGACCGCCTGTGCCTTCGAAAGGTTTTCTGCGGCGCTCTGTTTCATCCCGGGCATTTTCATGGCCCCGAAATATTCGTCCACGCTCTTGTTGGGCACATAATTCAGGGGCAGCGGTGCGACATACCGTTTCGCTTCGTCCGAAAGCCCGTCCAGCGCCTCGAATCCGCCTTTGGCGACCATGTTGGCGTAGCGGCGTGCTACGTTCGTGGCGACGAAGGGAATCTTGTGCTCTTTGGCGAATTCGACGATCGGAGAGTAGTCGGTCTTGTAGTTGGGCCAGAGCTTGGCTTCGGCGTTGAACCGTTCGGGGGTAATCATTCCGGCCAGGTATTCGTCGAGGATCAGCTGATTGTCCCGCTCGAACATTTCGGCGCCGATCATCAGCCGGTCGCCGTGCCGGTCGTAAAGGTCTTTGACGATTTCGTATTCCATCCAGTGGGCGATGGGGCAGTTGTGGATTTCGCCGATGAATACGACATCCTGCCGTTCGAGCACGTCCATCATCTGCGTGTAATCGACCCGATTGCCCTGGGCGTCGAACAGCGTGTAGGCATTTTTCTCCTGTGCCCAACCGAGCGTTGCGGTCAGGCAGCAGATCAACGATACGAGGATCTTTTTCATTTTCCGTTCTGTTTATTATTCTGGTACATAAATGATTTCTCCGTTTTCCAGTTCGTAGGCGATGCCGACGCGCTTGCCCTTCGCACCGGAACCCTGCTGTTCGGAGGGGGTGTATTTGTTGATCTTGTTTCCCTCCTTCATGATGATCTCCATATTTTCCTTGCCGGGGTTTTTCACTACGGTGAAGTCTTCCTGCGTGAATACTTCGGTCATGTTCATATGCATTACCATGGCGACCATCAGCGCTACGGCGAAGACCATCGCCACGTCGAACAGATTGACCACCACGCTCAGCGGATCGGAGTCTTCCTGTACGGCGAACTTGCTTTTTCTGCGGGTCGGTTTCATGCTTCCGTGTTTTTTTCGATCAGTTTCCGTGATACGTAGTCCAGGTTATTGACATCCTTGGCATACCAGCGCTGCTTGAATTGCAGGGATACCAGGCCCACGCCGCTGATCACGAGGCCCACGACCGTCGTGGCGAATACGACCTGCATATTGTAGGACATACCTGCGATGTCGCCCGTCGAGAGTCCCACGAGCGCCGGGCTCATGGCGATCAGCGTGCCGATCAGACCCAGTACGGGGCCGATCTTGGTGAGAAGTTTGGACAGGATCACGTCCTTCTCGGCGTCGTTCTCGAAATTCGAGATCAGGTAGTCTGCGTAATCCTGGCTGGCCGGGTTGGTCAGCAGGTCGCGCAGATAGCGGATGTAGAGCGAGTTGTCTTTCGCGGGCAGCGCTTTGCGCAGGTCGTCCACCTTGTCCGGTGTCAGGTTTTTGATCAGGTCGTTCAGTCGCTTGTCGTTCTTGCGTTTGGCCATGTATTGGTTGTAGATGCCGCCCACGAGCAGCAGGGCGCGGATGAACAGCAGCAACAGCAGCAGAATATCCGGGATAAGCAGGCTGTTGGCCACCCAGAAAAGTACTTGTGAAATGGTTTCCATATAAGTTTATTTGTTTTACGATTTCTTGGAATTTATGACGGTTCGGGGTTGTGCCGAATGTTTTTTGCGGGCGTTTCGCTTTTGCAGGACGATCCATTTGATGCGGTTCCAGAGCGCCCCAAGCACGAAGAGAACCAGGAACAGTCCGAAGGCGAATCCCAGTGCCCGCCAGTTCGTCGGCTCATCGACCGCCGGATAGGTTACATTGCCGTTGACGGTGGTCAGCAGGCCGATGATGCAGACGAAGAGACTCACCAGAAAGTGCGTCTCCAGCCGCATCTCCTTTTCCGGCAGCAGGAGCCGGAAAAGGTGGCAGAGCAGCGGGAACAGCACGACGACGGCTGCGGCGAACGCATAGGAGATCGCCGAGAACGACGTTCCGGGAAAACTGAACACCAATTCGGTCTGCAGGTAGAACAGCACGGGGAAGACGAGTAGGCTGGGGTACCACTTCAGGGGTTTCACCCACCACCGTTCCTGTTGTCCGAACCAACCCCGCAGCACGGCGATGCAGTAGGCGAAGCAGACGACCGATTCGAGCGTGATGATAACGGCCATATTTTGCAGAGCCGTCGTGTTTTGCAGGTAGTCGGCCAACTGTGTCTTCGATTGCAGAATGGCGTACGGGTAGGTCGCGATGACGAAGGCGCCGCACACCGCTCCGAACAGAGCGGCCTGCCAGATCCTCCAGAAACTGAGTTTGAGCACGCAGTTGATGAGGATGAACAGGATGAGTACGCTGATGATTAGTTGCATAGTATCGTATTAGTTGTCTTTTCTCTTTTTGCGGAGCACCAGCAGCAGGACGACGAACAACACCAGTACTCCGCCGGCGATCCATACGCCGTTCAGGGCGTTTTTCCGACCTTGCTCACCGCTGGACACTTCGTCTTTCTTGAGTACCATCCCGTTCTTGTTATCCGGGCTTTGTACGGTCTTCATGGTCTGGATCTGCTGTTTGTAGGCCGCCGCATGCTGCGGAGCGACCCGTCCGGCGATGAATTCCTGCAATTTGGCGTTGCCGCCCGAGAATCCGCTGCCCGTCGAGCCGAACTCTTCGACCAGCTCCGTATGCAGGCTCGCCAGTGTGTTGAGCTGCTGCTCCGAGGCTTTCCACATTCCCTTGCGGGCAGTTTCCAGCATTACGGCCGTGATTTCCTGCAGGGCTGCCGGATTCTGCTGACGGAAGAACTGTTCGGTTCCCAGGCCGTAGCTGTCCTCGACATACACGTCGTAGATCCGGTCCCACATCTCCTTGTCGATGACATCGGGTTTGGTGACGTTCCATCCGTAGGTGTTGGTCACGACCTCGGTGATCTGCGATGCGCTCGATGCGCCGCCCTTCATCACCTCCTTGACGTATTCCGGATTGAAGATCGTGGCGCGGGATTCCACGCCGATAGCCTCCTTGAGCTCCTGCATTTTGACGTTGTTGCGGTTGCGGTAGTCGGCGAAATAGGCGTCGGGGTCCTTGCCCGTGACATTGCGTACGGCCAGGTTCATCCCGCCCATGAACTCATAGACGTGATCGAGGCTCAACGCGCCCCAGGTGTTGCTCTGACGGGGCTGTACGACGGCGTCCGTGTTGTGGAGCACGGCCCGCAGCAGTCCGGCCTTCATCTCTCCCCACTCTTCGTCGCTGCCGTACACGGCGCCCATGTTGTTGATGTAGGCGTCGGCGATCTCCTGTTCGTCGGTCCACTTGTCGCCGCTGGTGATCATGTCCTGGATGCCGGTTCCGTACATGCCGTTCACACCTCCGAATACCCGCTGCGTGGACATTTCACGCGCGTCTTTCGGGGATACGCCCTGCTCGACGAGCAGGCGTTCGGTCTCCACCGTGCTTTCCGCCACGCGGTTGCCGTACCGGTCGTCGGTCGCTGCCGCCGCCATCTCGACGGCCCGCGAAATCAGTGCCAGGCGCGATGCCGCCAGGTCGCGGAACTGCCCCGAGGTCTGCACGATTACGTCCACGCGGGGCCGGCCCAACTGCTCGGAAGGGATCAGCCGCAGGTCGGACACGCGGCCGTAGGCGTCGCGTACCGGCTCTACGCCCAGCATGTAGAGCACCTGGGCGATCGTCGCACCTTCGCTCTCGATAAATTCACTGCTCCAGAAGGTGTAGCTGACTTTGCGCGGATAGTCGCCGTGCGTTTTCTTGTATTGTGCGAGCGTATTCTCCGCCAGCTCCTTGCCCTTGGCCCAGGCCTGTTCGGACGGGGTGGTCTCTGCGTTCACAGCATAAAGGTTGCGGCCCGTAGGCACCGCCTGCGGATTGGCCACGGCATCGCCGCCCGAAGTCGGTGCGACGTATCCGCCCGCCAGAGCGTTCAGAATCGAGCGCATCTCCATTTCCGGACTCTCCTCCAGCGCCCGTTTGTAGTTCTGGATATTCGTCACGGTACGCTCCACTTCGGCGATGGCCTGCGCTTCGCGTTTCTGATCGGCCGTATATTCCGTAGGAGTAGTTGCGCGGCCCATCATCATACCTCGCCGGGGCGGAGTGAGGATCGTGTGCGCTTCGGCGAGCTTCTCCGGGGTGATTCCCGCTACGCGGCAGACCAGTGCGTCGTCGGCTTTCTGTCCGCCGAGTACCTGGCGGACCAGTTGTTTGGCCGGTTCCAGATAGTGCTGCGTGAAGAATGCCTGGCTCTTGAGCTGCGAGTCGGTTACCTTTCCGCGCTGGCGGTCGAGGGCCGCTACGCTGTATGCGATCGGGTCGGCGCTCATGGCCATTACCGACGAACGGATCTTCTCCGGCGAGTAGGGAACGCCCGTCGTATAGAGCTGCCCGGTCATCTTTTCGTTGGCGATCTCCTCGGCGAAGTTTTCGATGCGGGCGATCTCCTCGGCAGTGTAGGGCTGCGTGAGCAGGCTGTCCAGCCGCAGGTCGCGGTGCAGGCCCATCTTCACGGCGATCTTTTTTACGGCGATCGATGCCTCCGGCTGGCGGGCCTCGTCGGTCTTGTAGTACGCTTCGATTTTGTTCATCAGCTCCTTGTACTGTCCCCGGGTCTTGCTCTCCGTGAACGGCGGGGTCAGGTAGGAGATCGTCGTAGCGTACGAGCGGCGTTTGGCCATCATGCTCTCGCCGACGTTGCCGATGGTGTAGTAGTAGAAGTGGGGAAGGGTGCCCACCAGACGGTCGGGCCAGTCGTAGCGGCAGAGCGCCACCTGTTTCCGGGGCGTGAACTCCAGGCTGCCGTGTGTGCCGAAGTGAATCATCGCGTCGGCTCCGAAGCCGTATTGCGCCCAGAGGTAGGCGCCGATGTAGGGGTGGGGCGGAGCGGTTTTGGCGCCGTGTACGATGGCGAAGGCGTCGTCGCCGACCGCAGCCATGGGCTGCGGCAGCAGCACGACGTTGCCCAGATCGATGCGGGCTACGGCCGTACAGTTGCACGACGTCGGCATAGAGCTCTTCGGGCAGGGCGTCCTGCACCCAGGATTCGTATTCCGACTTTCCGACCAGTGCCGGACGGCCGTTTTTCAGGAAGTCGTCGAAAGCTCCTTCGGCATAGGTGCTCAATACGGCACCCTGCGTCATCAGCAGCTTTTCGAACTCTTTTTCGGTCGCAGGCAGGTTTTTCACCGTGTAGCCTTCGGCCTTGAGCCGTTTCAGAAGATTATAGAGCGACGGCACCGTTTCCAGTCCCTGGGCCGTCAGCGAGGATTGTCCGGCGCCTTTGAAGTAGTAGATCGCTACTTTCTTTTCAGCATTCGGCTTCCGTTTCAGCGAGATGAAGTTGCCGATGATCCGGGTGAAATTCTTCAGCCGTTCGGGAATGGCCTTGAAGAGGTAGATTCCCTCTTCGTCCAGTTCCTGATCGTTCAGCACGTAGGGGTAGATCGCGCCGTCCAGTTCGGGTACGACGATACTCTGGGACATGAATCCCCCGAACATCCCCATCGGGTCGCTTTCCCACTCCTCCTGCGTTTCCAGCATGGAGAGCGGCGAGAAGATCGGGATGTTCCGCTCCTTCAGCCACTCCACGGCTGCGTCGGCCTGGCCCATGACCATGCGCCCATGCGCGAAGTGGATGACCGCGTCGGGGCCGATTTCCCGCAGGAACGCCAAACGCTGGCGGTACGACGAAACGGGATAGACGTTCATTCCTGCGTTTTGCAGCGATACGATCAGGCTGTCGATGTTGGCCCGGTTGCCGCTGAAGGGGTCGTTCAGACCGCCTACGATTGCGATTTTAGGGGCTTTCTCCCGATAAATTCCCTGTTCCCGGAGGTATTTCTCATAATCTGCCACCGTCTTGAATGAAAGGTCTTCGTCCAAGTGGTAGAGCACGTCCGAAGCGCTCTCGACAGCTTCTTCAGCCGGTGTGACGAAGAGGCGCTTCGCGTCGATATGCTGGCGGACGTAGCGGGCCATATTCCGGTAATTCCGCTTGTTGCCGTTGCCGATGTAGGCCGAGATTCCGGCCTTGGTGAGGCTGTCGAGGCTACAGATGTCGTTCTCCGGGTTGGTCGCGGCGTAAATGTAGATAGGGGTGCCTTCGTCGGCTGCCGCGAGGATCTGCGCTCGCTGCTCTTCAGTGATTTTCAGACCCATGCCGAATCCCAGCACCAGGTCGTAACGTCCGAGCCGGTCGAGCCGGTCGAGCGGTATTTCTTCGTATTCGATGAAGTTGTCTTCGTTGGATTTGACGAGGCTGGCCGTCTGATAGTTCTGGAAGTTCACCAGTCCGATCCGGGTCGTGGATGCCCATTTGCTCCACGCCGCCCAGCAGCACAGGACCACTGCGAGTACGGCGACGGCCGCGAGGATCCATTTCTTGTTTTTTGCCATTATTCGAAGTGTAAATTGTTAAGATTCTTGAGGATTGCCGGCGTCCGGATCCATACCGGACGGGCCGTATCTTGAAAACGGACTCTTTTTGCGTGGTTTGGCCGGCAGTCCCGTAGTTCCGGTGCTGCCAGCCAATCCGATCGCATCATTTCGTCTATTTCAGCAACTCGTACTCCAGTTGCGGACGTCCGCGCTCACCGTCGTCGCCCGAACCGAATTTGAGGAACCGGAGCTTGTAGTAGTTTTCCGCACAGTCCTTGATGACGAAGAAACGGTCTGCCTTGACACCCGGATTCTCCACGCCCGGCATCGCGGGGGTGCGCCAGTTGGTGCCGATCGTGTTCGCTTCCGTCTGGAACTCCGCAGATGCCACGTCCGCACGTTTGAAGTCGGCATACGACTTGGTGTCCGTCATGACGATCGCTGTTTCCGCGCCGCCCAGGTTGTTGATCGTGATTACATCCTGCGTGAACGAGATCACCGGTCCCGATGCCATCATGGTCGAAGAGGCGGCGTAGGCCCACATGATGTCCCATTTGCTCTTGGCGGGCTGGAGCACCTGTTCGCCGGTTTCGAGCGAGAGTCCGATGAAGCTGTAAATCGGGTCTTTCGTGATTTCGACGGTTTTTGGGGTCGTATCTTCCACCTTGCCGTACTCTACCTTGTAGCCGTTGCCGCTGCGGGTGACTTTCACTTTGTACCAGAGGCTCCGGTTTTCCGTACCGTCGGTATTGGTCTTGTTGTCGGCCGAGGCCACGAAAAATACCTTGTTGTTCGCATCCGTAGCCGATATTTCGCCGAATGCGGTCTTCGACAGGTCGCCCGTGACGTCGTCGATCCATTCCGCCTTGAAGTCTTCGGACATGCTGCCTGCGGCGATGTTGGGTGCGCTCTGCGCATCTTCGAGGGTTACGGCTGCGAAGTCCGTTTTCTCGGAAGCGGCCGCTACCGTTGCGTATGAAGAGTTGAGTACCACGCGGAACTCATCGCCGCAGTAGAAGCCCAGGTTCCAGCTCTTGCGGTCGATCTGCATCTGGCTGTTATTACTCAGATCGACATAGACCATGTTGGCGTAGTTCTGGTCACCGACTTTCCCTTCGAGCGTCATCGTGCCGCCCGTGGAGACGATCGGAGTGAACGAGAGGGTCATCTCCTTGGTCGTGCCGATCTTGTAGCCTTCGGTCAGCGAGAGGGAGAGAATCTGGAATTTCGCCGTTCCCTCGGGGTTTTTACCCGTCGCTTTGGCTACGGTGAAAGTGCCCGTGGACTGTCCGGCCGGAATATTGACCGTGATCTTGCCGTCGGTCATGGCCGGGGTCGTCGTGATGTCCGCGTCGGATACGTCCGAAGAGGTCATTTCCATCGTTACGTCCAAGCTCTCGGTCGTAGCGCGGCTGAGTTTCAGGCCGAGGCTGACGGTTTCGCCGTCCATGCCGGCTTCCGATACGGCGAATTCGACCGAAATGTCCTGCAACTTCAGGTTGTCGTCATCGTCGTTGCATGCCGAGAATCCGAAGGTCATCAGACAGGCTGACAGTAAGTAAAGTAATCTTTTCATAGAATGGTTTTAATTAGTTAATATTGAATTTGTTATTTTTTGAATTTTCCGTTCAGCATCAAGTTCAGTCCGATGAAGTAGCTGCGTCCGCAGCCGAGATAGCTGACCGAAGGGGTGTCGTTCGCGGATTCTACGATCGTGCGTATGTCGGTCAGGTTGAAGAGGTTTTTGACACCTACGTTCAGGCTCAGGAACGAGGTCAGCTTCTGCGTGACGGTGATGTCCCCGTAGTGGTAGGAGGGGAGTCCCCTCAGGTAAATTTCGCTCTCTTTCTTGTTGTCCGGGGTCGTGTATTCGTGGTAATAGTACTCCTTGCGCTGGCCGGTGTATTTGTAGAAGAAACTGATGTCCGTTCCCGACTTGGCGATATGGTAACTGATGGTCGTACTCACTTCGGGCGAATAGCGGAACTGGGGCAGGCTTTTATCGTCGGAGGCATATTTGTTGTAGCGTCCGATCAGCGAAGCATTGACGTTCACGCGTAATCCGCCCCATGCCAGCGAGGTTTCCAGTGCCCCGCCCAGGGTTTTGTAGCGGCCGATGTTGTAGTAGGTGTTGTAGTTGGGAATATCGACGTTCTGCGCCAGGCTGATCTTGTCCTTGAAGACGTTGTAGAAACCGCTCAACGTGGTGGTGAGCCGGATCCGCGCGTTATGCAGGATGCGGTAGGTGAACGATCCCGTGACATTGTTCGAATATTCGGCTTTCAGGTCCGGGTTGCCGTCGATGTCGTGGTTGTCGTTGTGGAACGAGAAGTAGAGCTCCTGCAGGGTCGGCGTACGGAAGCCGTAGGCATAGGAGAGGCGGATGTCCATATCGGGTGTCAGATCGAACTTCGTTAAAATCGAAGGTACGGCCACAGGAGCTTCGTAGTCGGCCATCAGGAAAGCCCGAACGCCGGGGCGTACGCTCATCCAGCTCCAGGGTTTGTATTCGGCCGAGATGAAGAATGCCAGATCGGAGATCGTGGGGGTGCCGTCGATGCGTCCGCCCTTGCCTTCGGTCCATTGGTATTCCAAACCGGGCTGAAGGCTGATCTTCGGGCCGATATTCCAGGTTGCCGTCGCCCGTGCGATCCAGGCTTTGTACTGGGTGACATCCTGACTGGCATCTTCGGCCGAGAGCCATTTCTCTCCGGTCGAGAGGTCTGTCCAGGTGGTCTGCGTGCGGCGCTTGTAGTCCTGGTAGGAGAGGGCGAGATTGACGCTCAACCGGTTGTCCAGTCTCCAGTCTGCCTGTAACTGATGGGTGTATCGTTTGGTCAGATAGTCCTTGTCGGAAACCTTCTCCGGTTCGATGGCGGTACCGTTCAGAGGACCGAAGATTTTCTCGTCGAGGAAATCCAGCCGGTACCAGACGTTCAGGTTGCGTCGCTGGAACCCTATCATACCGTTGGCCAGCGACTGGTCTTTGGGATGCCAGCGCTTTTCGCGTCCGGTCAGGTCGCCCTGCCAGCCGCCGTTGTCGTTGCGGGTGTAGCCGCCGTTGAAGTAGAGTCCGTTTTTAAGATTGAATCCGAGGTCGATGCTTTCGTTGTGAAGACCTTCGCCGTTGAAGAACTGGTATTCCTTGCCCATCGTTTCTTCCTGGATGCGGGCGCCCACGCGCCAGGTGCTTTCGCCGGAATAGCCCGGTCCCTTTTTGGTGATGATGTTGATGACTCCCGCAAGGGCGTCCGTGCCATAGACTACCGACATCGGACCTTCGACGATTTCGACCCGTTCGATCCGGTTTACGTCGAGTTGGCTGAGGCTCTGTTTGGTCGAGCCTCGGTCGATCATCGGAATACCGTCCATGAGGATTTTGACGTTGTTGCCGCTCATACCCATCAGCTCGAAGTCCGTTTCTCCGAGCGCCATGTCGTTCGAGAGGCGGATGCCGATTTCGGTGTTGAGCAGCGACTGTACATCCAGGGGTGCCTTTTGCCGGATCTGATCGCTGTTTACCGACCGTACCTTATATAAGGAGTTTTTCATGGATTGCGGCGAGAACTGTCCGGTGACGACCACCTCCTCCAACTGGTTGATATCTTCCTTGACTTCGATGTTCGGGAATACGTTTTCCCGACCGGTTTCGATGGTGACCGGAAACTCCTTGCGGTGGGCGGTTACGGATTGGACGACCATCGTATATTCGCCCGGGGGAGCCGCAAATTCGAAATTGCCGTCCCCGTCGGACATCCCGCCGAATACCGTATTTTTCAGCGAAACCGTGATGTATTCGGCCGGAGCGCCGTCTGTGGTGATGACATTGCCCGAGATTTTGACCTTTACCCGGTTTTGTCCCGCTGCGGGCAGGACGGACAATAATAATAGGATGACAGTGCAGATATTTTTAATCATGGGCTTTTGGTTTTATTCGTTTGCAAAAGTAGGGGGGATGAAACGGGCGGGCAATCACCCGTTTTAGGTATTTCGGAGGCGAGAGGTAGTCAAATGTGGTGAGCTTGCCCGTCTGTCGGATTCCTGAGCTGTTTCCCGGATCTTCCGTTCGGTTTGCGGAGCGGTCCCTTGATTTTTGTCCGGCCGGAGGTGGCGTTGGGGCGGTTGCGATAAAGTCCGGTCGTTTTTCGGGTTTGGCGGAGATTTTGTACAAGCAGTATCGAAAGAACTTAAAAAATTATCGATTATGTTTTTCTTGTGGTATTTATTGATAGGTTTGGTTGCCGGATGGCTCGCCAACCTGATCGTGAAAGGGCGGGGGTCCGGCCTGATCGTCAATTTAGTTGTCGGCATCGTCGGCGGGGTGCTCGGCGGCTGGATCTTCTCGCTGTTCGGACTTTTCGCCGTAGGAACCATCGGCAGTATCGTCACTTCGGTAGTCGGTGCTATCGTATTGTTGTGGATCGTAGCTGCCGTAGGCAATAAAAAAGAGAAAAAGATAGACTAAAAAATTATTCGTATGAATGAGAAATTGAATGCGGACAAAGAGCGTCTGAAGGCGGATCTGTCCGATACGGTACAGGATGTGAAAGAGCATGTGGCCGCGAAAGCCGGTCAGGTGAAAGAACAGGTCGTAGCGAAAGCCGGCCAGGTCAAGGAAAGCGCCCGCCAGCAGGCGCAGCAACTGAAAGGACAGGCCAAGGAGCAGGCAGGCAAAGTGCTCGACAAGACCAGGGAATTGGTCGATAAGGCATCCGAAAAGGTGAAAGAGTGGTAATAAAAAATAGAATGGAAAAGAGAGGCCGGCCAGCCATAGGGCCGGCCTTTTCGTTTGTGTGTCCGGACAAATGGATTATCTTTGCACCCCGACAGGCCGAAGTTCCGCTGCAGAGGAACCGAGGCCGATATTATTAATCACTTTAATTTTTACAGGATGAAAGAGATCCAAACAAAGCGTACTCCGCGCTTCAGGCGCTGGTGTCGCAAGGGGTACGCCGCTTTCGCGAGCCTTCGGCGCCAGGTTACCATCGGAGTCCTCTCTGTTTCGATGTCCACCATTCTCCTGTCCACGACGACGCCCGTGCAGGCGCAGACCGTCGATTCGCTTACGATCGCCAGAGAGCTGGAGATCGAAAAGGTCGAGGTGACGGGGGTGAAAGCTACCCCCACGCGCAGTACGATGTCGTCCACCTCCGTTTTCGATCGAAAGGCGGGTGCTTCGGCGCCGGTCCAGACCCTCGAGTCTGTGCTGCGTTTGAGCCCTGCGATCGATCTTCGGGAACGGAGCGGCAGGGGAACGCAGGCGGACATTATGATCCGGGGAGGTTCCTTCGACCAGACGATGGTCATGCTCAACGGTATTAACTTTACGGATGCCCGAACGGGTCATCAGTCGCATTCGCTGCCGATCGACATAGATTGCATCGCGGGAATCGATCTGATCGACGGCGTATCGGGCGTCGGTGCGTATGCAGGGGCCCTGAATATCCGCACGATGCCTCTCAAATCCCGCTATCTGCGTATCGAGGCGGCGGGCGGCGGCGACGGCTATGCGTACGGCAATATCTCGGGGGCCGTGACTAAGGGGCGATTCTCCCTTTTTGCGGCCGGTTCGTACCGTCGCAGCGACGGGTATATCCATAATACCGATTTCGAGAACTACAACGGTTACTTGCGGATGAACTACGACAGTGAAAAGGCCGGATTTTTCGATTTCCAGGCCGGTTATCAGAACCGGTCGTTCGGTTCGAACGGTTTCTATGCTGCGTACAATCCCGATCAGTTCGAGCATACTTCGACGGTGCTCTCTTCGCTGCGATGGGTGAAATCCGTCGGGCGTTTCACGCTCAATTCGTCGGTCAGCTACCGCAAGAATTTCGACCGTTACGACTGGACGCGCGGTACGCCGATGAATCATCACAATACGGACAATGCGGGAGCCGAGTTCTGGGCCGACTGTACGTGGAAGGGCGGTATGACCTCGCTGGGAGGCGATTACACCTACAACCACATTTACAGCACCAATCTCGGCGAGCCGCTTCCGACTCCGCACGGCAAATATACCCATGCCAAGGACCGCCACGTGGGGAATCTCTGGCTGCGGCATGTCAAACAGTGGGAGCGTTTCGACGTTTCCGGTTCGGCCGGGGTGAGCTTCACGCCTTATGGGACTTCGGCCCTGTGGAGCCTTTCGGGAGGCTATCGTCCGGTGCGTGGGCTGCGGCTCGAGGTCGGTGCGGCCCAGTCGATGCGACTGCCCACCTTCACCGATCTTTATTACACCTCCCCTGCACAGCTCAATAATCTGGATTTGAAGCCTGAACATGCGATTACCTATCGTTTCGCGGCGGATTACGCCCGCAGCGGGTGGAATGCTTCGCTGTTCACTTACTACCGGCAGGGGCGCGACATCATCGACTGGGTTTGGCGCGAGGAGCTGGGCAAGTGGCACTCCGAGCAGGAGAGCAAGCTCGACACCTATGGACTGGAGGTTTCGGGCGGTTATACGACGACCGGGTTTCTGCACCGGATTTCGGTTTCATACGGCTATATCCATACGAGCAAAGTCGATCGGGTCATCACTTCCAGTGCGCTGGATTATATGAAGCACAAAGCGGCGGCGACGGTCGAATTCCGTTTTCTGCGCAACTGTTCGCTCACGCTGACCGGTGCGGTATATGACCGTAACGGCAGCTATACCTATTATTTGCGTAATGCGGACGGTTCCCTGATGTTGGATCCCGACGGCAAGATGATGACCGAAGTGCGTGACTTCAAGCCTTATTTCCTGTTGGACGGCCGTCTGTCGTGGGAAAAGAAGGGGTGGAAGCTCTATTTCGACGTGATGAACATGACCGATACCCGTTATTTCGATTTCGGCGGGTTGGAGATGCCCGGCGTCTGGTTTTCGGGCGGTATCGTCGTGACGATCGGGTAATGTCCGGAAAGGTTTGTTTGTGGCGGGCCGGGATCGAATCCCGGCCCGTTTTATCGCTGCGAAAAGTGTCGTATTGTGAGATTCGGCCGTGGAATACGTGATAGTTTGTAACCGTATAGTCCGTTTCGATAAAAGATTTGTAACTTTCTTTGGAGGGATATTTATTTATTTCGTATATTTGTAGGCCCGTTTTACGGGCTAATTCTGAAGCGAATACAAATTCTTAACATACTCTAAAATACATGGAAAAACGTATTATTGAATGCGTGCCCAACTTTAGCGAGGGCCGTAACAAGGCTGTTATTCAGCAGATTACTTCCGCAATCGAGGCGGTTGACGGAGTCAAGTTGCTCGACGTCGATCCGGGTGAAGCGACCAACCGTACGGTGGTTACCTTCGTCGGAGAACCCGAAGCCGTGCTGGAAGCGGCTTTCCAGGGCGTCAAGAAAGCTGCCGAGGTTATCGATATGCGTAATCATAAGGGAGCGCATCCCCGTATGGGTGCCACGGACGTATGTCCGCTCATCCCGATCGCGGGTATTACGCTCGAGGAGTGCGCCGAGCTGGCCCGTCAGTTGGCCAAGCGCATCGCCGACGAGCTGCATGTGCCGACCTATTGCTACGAGGCGGCTGCCTTTACGCCGGAGCGCCGCAACCTGGCCGTATGCCGTGCCGGTGAGTACGAGGCGCTGCCCGAGAAGATGAATCACGAAGGCAAAGCTCCCGATTTCGGCGACCGTCCCTTCGACGAGGGCGTAGCACGCACGGGTGCCACCGCCGTAGGTGCACGCGACTTCCTGATCGCCGTGAACTACAACCTGAACACCACTTCGACGCGTCGCGCCAACGCCATCGCGTTCGACGTGCGCGAAAAGGGCCGTCCGGTACGCGAAGGCAATTCGCCCGTAGGCAAACCCCTGAAGGACGAGAACGGCAAGACCATCATGAAGCCCGGTACGCTGAAGGCTACCAAGGCGATCGGCTGGTTCATCGACGAGTACCAGATCGCCCAGGTTTCGATGAATATCACCAATATTTCCGTTACGCCGCTCCACGTGGCTTTCGACGAGGTTTGCCGCGCCGCCAACGCACGCGGTGTGCGTGTGACCGGTACCGAGATCGTCGGCCTGATTCCGAAGCGCACGTTGATCGAGGCGGGCCGCTATTTCCTGAAGAAGCAGGAGCGTTCGACCGGTATTTCCGAGGAGGAGATCATCCGTATCGCCATCAAGTCGATGGGTCTGGACGAGTTGAAGCCGTTCAAACCGGAAGAGAAGGTGATCGAATACCTGATCGAAGCGGACAATAAGAAGAAGAAACTGGTCGATCTGACCTGCACCGGCTTCGCAGAGGAGACCGCCAGCGAGTCCCCGGCTCCGGGCGGCGGTTCGATTTCCGCTTACATGGGTGCGCTGGGCGCTGCCCTGGGTACGATGGTCGCCAACCTGTCGTCGCACAAACCCGGCTGGGACGCACGTTGGGAGGAGTTCTCCGACTGGGCGGACAAAGGCCAGAAGCTGATGACCGAGTTGCTGCACCTGGTCGATGAGGATACCGAAGCGTTCAACCGGATCATGAACGTATTCTCGATGCCGAAGGGTACCGACGAGGAGAAAGCTGCCCGCAGCGCCGCATTGCAGGAGGCTACGCTCTACGCTACGCAGGTGCCTCTGCGTACGATGCAGACCTCGTTCAAGGTGTTCGAAATCGTGAAGGCGATGGCCGAACAGGGAAATCCCAATTCGGTAACCGACGCCGGCGTCGGAGCGCTGGCTGCCCGCAGCGCCGTGCTGGGTGCGTGTCTGAACGTGAAGATCAATGCCGCCGGTCTGAAAGACCGTGCCGTCGCCGATGACCTGATCGGCCAGGCCAACCGGATCGTCGCCGATGCGGAGAAAGCCGAGCGTGAGATTCTGGAAATCGTCGAGAGCAAGATTAAATAATTTAATACATATAAAACAATGACTGTAAAGGAATTTCAGGAGCAGATCAAGGCGGGTATCCCCGATGTGCTGCCCGCACCGAAACCGTACGATCCCACCATCAACCACGCGCCCAAGCGTAAGGAGATACTCACCGAGGAGGAGCGCGTGCTGGCCATCCGCAATGCCCTGCGCTACTTCCCGGCCAAGCACCACGAAGTGTTGGCCCGCGAGTTCGCCGAGGAGCTGCACAAGTACGGTCGTATCTATATGTATCGTTTCCGTCCCGATTATGAGATGTATGCCCGTCCGATCGAGGAGTATCCCCACAAGTCGCGTCAGGCCGCTGCGATTATGGTGATGATCCAGAACAACCTGGACAAGGCTGTGGCGCAGCATCCCCACGAGCTGATTACCTACGGCGGTAACGGTGCCGTGTTCCAGAACTGGGCGCAGTATCTGCTTACGATGCAGTATCTGTCCCAGATGACCGACGATCAGACGCTGGTGATGTATTCGGGACACCCGATGGGCCTGTTCCCGTCGCATCCCGACGCTCCGCGCGTGATCGTAACCAACGGTATGGTGATTCCGAACTATTCGAAACCGGACGACTGGGAGCGTTTCAACGCGCTCGGCGTTTCGCAGTACGGTCAGATGACCGCCGGCTCCTATATGTATATCGGCCCGCAGGGTATCGTGCACGGCACGACGATCACGGTGCTCAACGCAGCCCGCAAACGTCTTACCGAGGGTAAGAAAGACATTCGCGGCATGCTCTTCGTGACGGCCGGTATGGGCGGCGGCACGGGTACGGGCGCATCGCCCGTAATCGCCAAACTGGCGCATGAAATGGGCATCCTCACCGTCGGTATCGTCACCATACCTTTTATCTTCGAAGGTGAAAAGAAAATTATCCAGGCGCTGGATGGTGTGGAACGTATCGCCCAGCATGTAGATGCCCTACTGGTTATCAACAATGAGCGTCTGCGCGAAATATATTCCGACCTTACGTTTATGAATGCTTTCGGCAAGGCAGATGATACGTTGTCCATCGCCGCCAAGAGTATTGCAGAAATCATCACCATGCGTGGAACGGTGAACCTGGACTTTGCAGATGTAAAGACCATCCTCAAAGACGGTGGCGTTGCCATCATGAGTACCGGCTTCGGCGAAGGTGAAAGCCGTGTGACGAAAGCTATCGACGATGCCCTGCACTCTCCGTTGCTGAACAATAACGATATCTTCAATGCCAAGAAGGTGATGCTGAACGTATCCTTCTGCGAAAGTTCGGAACTGATGATGGAGGAAATGAACGAGATCCACGAATTCATGAGCAAGTTCCGCGAAGGAGTGGAAGTGATCTGGGGTGTTGCCATCGACAACTCACTGGATACCAAAGTAAAGATCACCGTACTGGCAACCGGATTCGGTGTAGAAGACGTCCCCGGAATGGACAGCCTGCATGCTGCACGCAGCCAGGAAGAGGAAGAACGCCAACTGCAACTGGAAGAAG
>OHTK01000316.1_pt1 | contig 26634 bp, 28 predicted proteins | sample 1578931 | NCBI WGS metagenome assembly OHTK01 (sample SAMEA3879553, study PRJEB24766) | human gut metagenome | biome: human-associated habitat; feature: feces | place: USA | collected 1985/1987 | reverse complement strand
TTTACCACATCCAGATGGTCCTACGAAGATGATGAACTCCTTGTCAGCGATTTCAAGATTGAAATCTTTTACTGCGTGAAATCCGTTAGGATAAATTTTCTGAATTCCCTGAAGAGATAAACTTGCCATTATAAGTGCCTCCTTAAATGATTACTTTTTACTTGTTTGACTAAATTTGGTTTTGTTTTTTAATTGGTAGTTGATTTTGGTTTGTTTAACTTATGTACTTAGTATAGCGTTAGGCACGAAAATCAACAATGTCACGAGTGACTAAAAAAAGGAGGGGAAAGTGTACATTTCAACCATATGAGGTTATAATTACAGTTAATATGTACAAATCAGTAGGAAATGGCAGTAGAAATGCAGCTTGTAAAATAATAACGGACCGAATGATAAGAGATAAAACAAGATTTTTTACAGAGAGGAAGAACAACAGAAATGAAACAGATTCTGGATTATTTTATAATAGACGGAGAAGTAGGCGGCAATCAGGACTGGTTCCGCAATGTGGTGATGCACATCGGCGGATGCGCTGCGGCAACAGCGTGTGACTGCTGTATCTATTTTGCAAAATATAAAGGAAAGAAGAACCTGTATCCTTTTGATGCAGAGAATCTGAGTAAAGAAGATTATATTCAGTTTTCCATGAAAATGAAACCATATCTTCGCCCAAGAATGAGTGGGGTGAACAAGTTGTGGATGTACACAGAAGGCTTTGGAAAGTATCTGGAAGATATAGGAGAAAAGGTGGAATTCAAAGAATTTTCCGGTGAACATACAGCAAGAGAAGCAGCAGTATTCATTAAGAAGAAAATCAACGAAGGAACGCCGGTTCCATATCTGATGTTGCGTCATAAAGACAAGAAATTTGCTGATTTTGTATGGCACTGGTTTTTATGTATCGGATATGAAGAGACAGCAGATGATCTTCTGATCAAAGTGGCAACTTATGGGGAAGCAACAACATTTTCACTGAAGGAACTGTGGAATACCGGGTATAAGGAAAAAGGCGGATTGATAGGGATTACTGTTCACAGAAATCTTTGAACAGTAACGTATTTTTACCGAGAACGTTTGAAATAATAGATGTATCTTGAAGTTCTTAGATAAATCCGCTACAATAGAGTCATTAAATCTATGGAAAAGAGGAATTAAACATGGCAAATCCAGTAGTTACATTTGAGATGGAAAATGGTGATATTATGAAAGCAGAACTGTATCCGGAAGTTGCACCGAACACAGTGAACAATTTTGTGTCACTCGTAAAGAAAGGCTTCTATGACGGAGTAATCTTCCACCGCGTAATCAGCGGATTCATGATCCAGGGCGGAGATCCAGACGGAACAGGAATGGGTGGCCCGGGATACTCAATCAAAGGTGAGTTCGCGCAGAACGGTGTAGAGAACAACCTTGTACATGATGCAGGAGTTCTTTCTATGGCACGTGCAATGCATCCGGATTCAGCAGGAAGCCAGTTCTTCATTATGCATAAGAAAGCACCACACCTTGACGGAGCTTATGCTGCATTTGGTAAGATCACAGAAGGAATGGATGTAGTGAATAAGATTGCTGAGACAGCCACAGACTACAGCGACCGCCCGCTTGAGAAACAGGTAATGAAGAAAGTTACTGTTGAGACATTTGGAGAGGATTATCCGGAGCCGGAAACAGTATAGTTCATAAAAACTTTATACTTTTAATGGAATTATTAGCACTCTTTTAAAAGGAGTGCTAATTTTCTATTGACTTTTAAATTTTGCTGTACTAGAATGTCCATTAGGCAAGCAAATATACTATCGATATCAGCGAAAAAGCTGATTGACAGCCGATATTAAAAGAAACGTAACTGAGCAGTTACGGATAGATTATAAATAAAAAGGAGTGCAGTAAAATGGCAGTTAAAAAAGGTACTTTATCAATTGACAGCGAAAACATTTTTCCTATTATCAAGAAATGGGTTTATTCCGATCATGATATCTTTGTACGTGAACTCGTATCCAACGGATGTGATGCGATCACAAAGCTGAAAAAGCTGGATATGATGGGAGAATATGAACTTCCGGAAGGATACAAACCGAAGATCGAAGTAATTGTCAATCCAGAAGAGAAGACAATGAAGTTTATCGATAACGGACTTGGTATGACAGCAGAAGAAGTAGAGGAGTATATCACTCAGATCGCATTTTCAGGTGCAACACAGTTCCTTGAGAAATATAAAGACAAGACAACAGAAGATGATATGATCGGACACTTCGGTCTTGGATTCTACTCAGCATTCATGGTAGCTGACGAAGTTCAGATTGATACTCTTTCTTATAAAGAAGGTGCAAAACCGGTACACTGGGCAAGCGAAGGCGGCACTGAGTATGAGATGCAGGAAGGAAATAAGACAACAGTCGGAACAGAGATCACACTGTATCTGAATGAGGACAGCCTTGAGTTTGCAAATGAATACCGTGCAAGAGAAGTACTTGAGAGATATTGCTCTTTCATGCCGGTAGAGATCTTCCTCTCCAAGGCAAATGCAGAGCCGGAGTACGATACAATCGATGAGGCAGATGTTCTTGATACAGATACTGTAGTAGAGCATATTACAGAGGAACCAAAGGAAGGCGAAGAGGGCGAGCCGAAGCAGAAAGCGAAGATCGTAAGACGTCCGGTATCTATCAGTGATACACATCCGCTGTGGACAAAGAACCCAAGCGAGTGTACAAAGGATGACTATATTGATTTTTACCGCAAGGTGTTCATGGATTACAAAGAGCCACTGTTCTGGATTCACCTGAACATGGATTATCCATTTAACTTAAAGGGAATTCTGTACTTCCCGAAGATCAATACAGAGTATGATTCCATCGAAGGAAAGATTAAACTTTACAATAACCAGGTATTTATCGCAGATAATATTAAAGAAGTAATCCCAGAGTTCCTTATGGTACTTAAGGGAGTGATCGACTGTCCAGATCTGCCGTTGAACGTATCACGTAGTGCACTGCAGAACGACGGATTTGTAAATAAAGTTGCTGATTACATTTCCAAGAAGGTTGCTGACAAGTTGAACGGAATGTTCAAGACAGACCGTGAAAACTACGAGAAATATTGGGATGACATCAGTCCATTTATCAAGTTCGGCTGCCTGAAAGATGAGAAATTCGGCGAGAAAATGAAGAATTCTATGCTTTACAAGAATCTTGATCATAAATACATGACTCTCGAAGATATCATCAAAGAAGCCAAAGGCGAAGAAGCTGACGCAGCCAAGACAGAGGAAACTAAGGAAGAAGAAACAAAAACAGACGCAGAAGAGTCTAAGGACACAGATGCGAAGGAAGAAGAGAAGACAAGAATCTTCTATGTGACAGACGAAGTGCAGCAGAGCCAGTATATCAACATGTTCAAGGCCCAGGGGCAGGATGCGATTATTCTGACACATAACATTGATTCTGCATTTATCACATACCTTGAGCAGAAACATCAGGAAGTTCAGTTCTTGAGAATTGATGCAGATGTACATGATTCTCTGAAGGATGAAGTTGCAGAAGATGAGAAGGAAGAATTCCAGAAGACAACAGACAGCCTTGTTGAAATCTTCCGCAAAGAGCTTGGCAATGAGAAGCTTGATGTTAAAGTTGAAAAGCTCAAAGATGAGAATGTAGCATCTATGGCAGTTCTTTCTGAGGAAAACAGAAGAATGCAGGAGATGATGAAGATGTATGGTATGGGCGGCATGGATGCATCCATGTTCGGAAGCCAGGCAACACTGGTACTCAATGCTAACCATCCACTTGTTCAGTTCCTTGTAACGAACAAAGACAGCGAGAACGTGTCAATCATCTGCAAACAGCTGTATGATCTTGCAATGCTTGCTCATAAGCCATTAAGTCCGGAAGAGATGACAGCATTCGTTAAGAGAAGCAATGATATTATGATGCTTCTGACAAAATAATAAAGTAAAATGATGAGAAACATGTTCTATGAGTTTCTCATCATTGGCAGTAATAAGTTCAGCCGCTTCACGATTATTTGACCGTGAGGCGGCTGTTGTTATGTGCGCCTTGCGTCGCACGTCACTAAAGGATTTCAAAATTTACATCAATTCAAATTCAATCTCTTTTTTCGAAAAGAACTTCTTCACCATCTCATCCCATTCGCGTTCCAGGGTCTTATCCATTATAAAACTCTTGAAGGAAGTTCCTGTCACGCAGGTGAGATGAGTTCCATCGTAACGTATATTCAAATAGAGTCCCTGCACGTCGGCAGGATTAAGTCCCAGTTCTTTCTGTTCGATCAGACGGGAAATATTCTTTGAATTCAGGCTGAAGACAAAATGAAAACCGAGCGGTGTTTTCTTTCCCTTAATTAAGGAAAAACAAAATTCACGCAGATTTTTCCAAAGAGAATATTCCGGAATCTCTTCTTCGGAATCAAAGAAATCTTTCTGTATATACCCGTCAATCCGAAAGGTATTAAACGTAATAATCTCTCCTTCAATAAAAGAGAAATTGTCAAATGTCTCTTTTAACAGAAGGTGAGACATGAAGTTTTTTACATTTGTTAAAGTCAGTGAAATCATAGAAATCAGATACCTCCGCAGCTGTTTAAGTTCTTAATCGTCTACCTATCATTGTACTAAAAGGAATGGCGAGATACAAGCGCAGATTTGTTGACTTTTATTGCTAAAAAATGTACTATTAAAACAGTATGGGATTCTATACAGTATATAAAAAACAGAAAGAATATAGATATATGAAGAAAACAATAAAAAGAAAGCAAAAACTGGGAATCCGGATCGGGGTCGGATGTGCGCTGGTCATTACAGTGATACTCCTGGCAGTGCAGGGTGTTAGCAATCTGACAAAGAAGCCAGTCGACACCAGTGAAGGAATTGCATATATAAAAGGCAAAGAATCTGCAGATGCGAAGACGATTGAGCAGAAGATTAATCAGTTGGAAAAGAAAGATGGAACAGGAGATTCATCCGATACAAGAAGTATGAAGGAACGCTTTTCCGGTGCTGTTGTGATGGGCGATTCCATTGCGGCGAGCTTTACAGAGTATGATGTACTGAATACATCAAGTGTTGTTGCGAAAATTGGAATTCATTTCAGCGAACTGGATGATCAGATCGAGCAGGCAAAACAATTGGATCCGCAGATTGTTTTTCTGGCATATGGGATGAATGATGTAACTAAGACAAACGGAGATGTAGACAAGTTTATCAAGGATTATTCAGATGTGATTAAGAAGATTCAGAAGGCTATGCCGGATGCGCACATTTTTGTGAATGCTGTTTTTCCGGTGCAGGAAAGTGCGGTAGAGAAGGAGCCGGCACTTGCAAATATCGCAGATTACAATGAAAAACTAGAAGCGATGTGTGAAAAGAAGCAGATCGGATACATTGATAATTCAGATATTATAGAAGATGAGTATTATGAAGAGGATGGAATTCATTTTAAAGCGAATTTCTATCCAATCTGGGCAGAAAAGATGGCGGAGGTGGCAACGCTATGACAGAGAAAAGACAGCGAATGATCTCTGCGATGAAATATATACTTTTAGTAATTATCGTGGGATATCTTGTGATATTGATGCTATATGCAAGTGGAAGTAAGCGGACTTTTTCAGAAGTATCAAAGGCTGTGAGCAGTGTATTGGACAGTAAAGAACTTGTGCAGATGGATGACCAGATGCTCAAGAGAAATTATGGACTGAACAGTGCAGATTACAAGGGTGTTTTGTATTATTCTTCTCCGTCCAGTATTTCAGCAGCGGAAGTTCTGGTGATACAGGTGAAAAATGATGCACAGATAGAAAATGTGACAAATGCGATCGCACAGAGAAAAGCACAGAGAATAGAAGATTTTGATTCTTACCTGCCGGAACAGGTGAAGCTTTTAGAGGACTCACAGGAAAGTATTCGTGGAAGATATATCTTTTTTGCAGTATCTCCGAAAGCTTCTGAATATCGCAGCGTATTTGACAAGAGTCTGTAGAAGGGGGAGCAGATGTTATTTAGTAGTATTACATTTTTGTTTTTATTTCTGCCGATCATGCTGGCAGTTTATTATATTGCACCGCCGCAATGGAAGAATCTCCTGCTGCTTGCAGGCAGTCTGATTTTCTATGCCTGGGGTGAACCGGTTTATATCATTCTGATGATACTCAGCATTTTGTTAAACTATTTTTGCGGAATGGATATTGAGAATAAGAGTGAGAATGAGGCGAAAGCAAAGCGGTCACTGGTCTTTGCAATAACAGTAAATATTGTGCTGCTTGTGTTCTTTAAATATTTTGGATTTTTGGTAGAAAGTACGAATACGTTGTTCGGAATCAGTATTCCATACAGGGAACTGGCATTACCGATTGGAATTTCTTTTTACACATTTCAGGAAATTTCCTATATTGTAGATGTATATCGAGGCAAGGTAAAAGCACAGCAGAGTCTGGTGAAGTATGCGCTGTATGTATCCATGTTTCCGCAGCTGGTTGCCGGACCAATCGTCTGTTATGGAGATATTGAGAAGCAGCTTACCGCAAGGAAAATCTCCGGAAGAAAGTTGGGACAGGGCGCGATGCTCTTTATTATTGGACTTTCGAAGAAAGCAGTGCTTGCAAATACGCTGGGAAAGATTTTTGAAGAAATCTCATCGACATCAGCAAGTAACCTGACAGTTCTGATGGCATGGCTTGGATGTATTACTTATGCATTCCAGATTTATTTTGATTTCAGCGGCTATTCAGATATGGCAATCGGACTTGGAAGAATGTTCGGTTTTGAGTTTAAGAAGAACTTTGATGTGCCGTATATTTCTAAAAGTATTACAGAATTCTGGCGCAGATGGCACATTTCTTTGAGCTCCTGGTTCCGTGAATACGTATATATTCCGCTTGGTGGAAATCATGTGACGATTTCAAGAAATATTGTAAACCTTTTGATTGTCTGGATGCTGACCGGAATGTGGCACGGAGCTGCATGGAATTTTATTGTATGGGGAATCTATTATGGAGTAGTTCTCGTACTGGAGAAATATGTCTGGGGGGCAATCGTGGATCGGTGGCCAAGTGTATTGCAGCATATTTATGCATTAGTACTGGTGTTGGTTGGCTGGGTGTTTTTCTTTAGTCCAAGCCTTGGAGCAGCACTTCGTTACCTCTTTGCAATGGTTGGCGGCGGAGCAGGATTTGCCGGTAAAGAAGTATTCTTTGTGATCCTGACACACTGGTTGTTCTACTTGTTGGCAGTAATTGGATCAACAACACTTGGATCAAGAATGCTCCGTGCAATCCTGAATGTGCCTGAGAATCATACAGTACGGACTGTAATCACACTGGTTGTTTTCTTTGGAATGCTGGCAATATCAGTTGCTTATCTGATCGCAGATACGTACAATCCGTTTTTGTACTTTAGATTCTAGAGAGTTATAGAAAACAGTGAACGACAACAATTAAGGTGAAAAGATGAAGAAAGATAGACAGAGAAAAGTACAGGAGAAATTGGTTGGTATTATATTTATTCTGACCTTGTTTCTATTCCTTATTATAAATGTTATTGTGCCTGACAGAGAAAAATCAGTGCAGGAGAACCGTATGCTTGCAACGAAGCCAAAGTTTCGCCTGAGCAGTCTGATAAGCGGAGATTATGATGAAAAATTTGAAGCTTATATGGATGATCAGTTTGTTGGAAGAGACATGTGGAGAAAGCTGAAAGTTACGGTGGACCGGATTGGTGGAAGTCGTCTGGAAAACGGTGTCTATATCGGAACGAATGGGCAGCTTTTAGAACAGATTGAAGTTGCAGATGAGAATCATCTTGCCGCAAATATTAAGGCAATCAAATCATTTTCAGAGAGTCAGTCCAAGATTCCGGTTCGTATGATGCTTGTTCCGGATGCAGCAAATGTATTGAATCATTCCCTTCCGTCACTTGCGAAGCCGGAGGATCAGACACAGATGTTCAGTATGGTACGTAAGGATCTTGGAGATAGTGTTGAGTGGATTGACGTTTCAACGGAATTGAATAAACATAAGACAGAGAAGATTTATTACAAAACAGATCATCACTGGACGACACTTGGTGCATTTTATGCATTTCAGGCGGCGGCACCATCCCTTGGGATTGAAGGAGATCTTTCTGGGAAATATGTTTCCTATGCAGTTTCAGACAGCTTTAACGGAATGTTGGCGTCAAAAAGCGGAGTGAACCTTGGAGAGAAGGAACAGATTGATATTTATGTGCCGACAGAAGAAGATACAGACTTGATCGTAGATTATGTGGATGAAGGAAAGCGTTCCACATCCTTATATGATTCTTCTAAATTAAAGGAGAAAGATCAGTATACGGTATTTCTAGGAGGAAATTCATCCCTTCTTGATATCCGTACAGTTTCTACAAGCACAAAGCGTCTTCTCCTTGTGAAAGATTCCTTCGCAAATTCATTTATTCCGTTTCTGACGCCGTACTACAGAGAAATCGTAGTTGTGGATCCGAGATATTACAGCGGAACGATCAATGATCTTATGGATTCCTACAGAATCTCAGAGGTTCTGTTTTTATACAGCGGAAATACATTTTTCAAAGACAATAATATAAGTGGAGTGTTTGCAGTTGAGTAATCGAATCAAAGAAGAATTTTTACAGAAGAGTGAGCCGGTAAGGCTGAATAAATATTTGAGCGAGGCGGGCGTGTGTTCCAGAAGGGAGGCAGACCGCCTCATTGAGACTGGACGCGTGACAGTTGATGGACAGCGTGCGCAGACCGGTATGCGTATCGTGCCGGGACAGGTCGTGAAGGTTGGAAATAAAGTTGTCTCAAAACAGGATGAGATGATCGTGCTGGCAGTAAATAAACCGCGTGGAATCGTTTGTACAGAAGAACGCAGAGAGAGGGACAGCATTGTCCGTTTCCTGAATTATCCGGTGCGTGTGACTTATATCGGACGACTTGATAAGGATTCTCATGGACTCCTTCTGATGACGAACAACGGTGATATCATCAATAAAATGATGCGTGCAGCCAATAAACATGAGAAAGAGTATAAAGTAACTGTAGATAAAGAAATCACAGAAGATTTCCTGAAGAAGATGGCATCCGGAGTTCCGATCCTTGATACTGTGACCCGTCCGTGTACTGTAAAAAAGATTGGAAAGTATACATTTTCCATTATCCTGACACAGGGGTTGAACCGTCAGATCCGCAGAATGTGTGAAGCTCTTGGATATGAAGTGAAGGATCTTTTACGCGTCCGCGTGATGAATATCACACTGGATGGATTGAAGGATGGACAGTACAGAAAACTAACAGATCAGGAATTGAACGAATTATATGATCAGCTGAAAGATTCTTCTTCATTGCCCGGTGGAAAATATCAGGAACAGTGGGCAGCAACACAAGATAATAGAACGAGACATGGGAAAGGGAAGAAGCGATGATGGATGAGCAGAAAGAAATGAATCACATGCGAGAACTGGTGGAACTTCTGAACAGAGCGAGACGTTCTTATGAGCAGGAAAATACAGAGATCATGAGCAACTACGAGTATGACAAGCTCTATGATGAACTGCAGGAGTTGGAAGAGAAGCTTGGTACGAGAATGGCAAACAGTCCGACTGTAAATGTTGGATATGAAGTACTCAGTGAGCTCCCGAAAGAACGTCATGAGCGTCCGATGCTTTCTCTGGACAAAACGAAAGATGTAGAAAGGCTGAAGGAATTCCTAGGCGGACAAAAAGCATTAATCTCCTGGAAACTGGATGGACTTACTGTTGTTCTGACCTATCAGAACGGAGAAATTGTGAAGGCAGTCACTAGAGGAAACGGAGTGATCGGTGAGGTCATTACAAACAATGCGAAAGTATTTAAAAATGTACCGCTTAAGATTCCATATCAGGGAGAACTTGTACTGCGAGGAGAGGCAGTTATTTCCTATAAAGATTTCGAGAAGATCAATGAAGAGATTGAGGATGTAGATGCGAAATATAAGAATCCACGAAATCTTTGCAGCGGTTCTGTTCGTCAGCTGAATAATGAAATCACTGCAAAGAGAAATGTAAGATTCTATGCATTTACACTTGTTCGTGCAGAAGGCGTGGACTTCCAGAATTCCAGAAAATATCAGATGCAGTGGCTTGAAAACCAGGGATTTGATGTTGTGGAGAACCATGAAGTGACAAGAGATACGATTGAAGAGGAAGTGGCATGGTTTGCCCGTGAGATTGAGCACAATGAAGTTCCGTCTGACGGACTTGTGCTTGTGTATGATGATATTGCTTACGGACAGTCACTTGGAACAACAGCGAAGTTCCCAAGAGATTCCTTTGCCTTCAAATGGGCAGATGAGATCCGCAACACAAAGTTGCTTGAGATTGAGTGGAGTCCGTCACGAACAGGTTTGATCAATCCGGTGGCGGTTTTTGAGCCGGTAGAGCTTGAAGGAACGACAGTCAGCCGTGCAAGCGTTCATAATATCAGCATCATGGAAGAACTTGAACTTGGTGTTGGAGATGAGATCCAGGTATACAAGGCGAACATGATTATTCCGCAGATTGCGGAGAATCTGACAAGAAGTGGAGTGAAAGATATTCCAAAAGTCTGTCCGGTCTGTGGAGGTGAGACGAAAATCTCTATGGAAAATGAGACAAAGACGCTGTATTGTACCAATCCGAAGTGTCAGGCAAAGCATGTGAAGTCATTTGCACTTTTTGTGAGCAGAGATGCAATGAATATTGAGGGCCTTTCAGAGGCGACACTGGAGAAATTCATTTTCCACGGTTATGTGAAAGACTTTACAGATCTCTTCCATCTTGATAACTACAGAGATGAGATCATGACAATGGATGGCTTTGGCGAAAAATCTTTCCTGAAACTGCAGAGCAGTATTGAAAAGGCAAGAAAGACAACACTTGCAAGACTGGTTTATGGTCTCGGAATCCCGGGAATCGGAAGTGCGAATGCTAAGGTAATCTGCCGGGCACTTGGAAATGATTCGCAACGCGTACTTCAGGCAGAAGAGGCAGAACTGGTTGAGATCCAGGGTGTCGGAGCAGTCATGGCGAAAAGCTATGTAGATTATTTTAAAGAGGAAGAGCATCAGGAAATCTATAAGCGACTTCTTGACGAAGTGGAATTAGAAGAAGAGGAAGTAACAGAAGACAGCCAGAAATTCGCCGGAGTGAACTTTGTTATTACCGGAAGTGTTGAACATTTTGCAAATCGTGCAGAGGTAAAGGCTGAGATTGAAAAACGTGGCGGTAAGGTGACGGGAAGTGTCACATCAAAGACAAATTATTTGATCAACAATGACGTAAATTCAACATCTTCAAAAAATAAAAAGGCAAGAGATCTCGGAGTTCCGATTATTTCAGAAAAAGATTTTCTGGAAATGCTGTAGAGAAATTGTTGCCGGGAACAGGTACTTTGAATTGTAATATGAAATGACTGGGAGATGATAGCGTGAAGAAAAATAAATTCTATCCGTTGGGTGGAACCACGGTATTCCTTGTGGATCAATGGGCAAAGCACTATGTGGAAAAGAATCTCAAGATGGGTGAAAAGAGGAAACTGACAGAGAAACTGGAACTTCGACGTATTCATAATCCGGGAATCTGTCTGGGAGTCTTTGCGAATAATCCAAAGAAAGTGAAAAAGCTTACAGAAGTAGGAACAGGTATTGTGACAGTGATACAGATGCTGACACTTCTAGGGAACAGCAATATTTTAAGAAAAACCGGAATCACACTTGCGGCAGCAGGTGCTTGGAGTAACTTGACGGACCGTTATCATAAAGAGAAGGTTGTTGATTACATCGGAGTTAAGACAGGAAAGAAAAAGTTGGATCAAGTAACATATAACTTGGGAGATTTTGCAATTGGAGCAGGTGGAGTTCTCTGGGTTCTTGGTTCTATGTTTAAGAAAGGAAAAGAATTATGATTCAGGATATACAGCCACATCAGTTTGATAACCAGTACAGACCATGCCCTCCGGATGCGCAGAGCTATGCATTGTATTACGAAGGACAAAGTGCACTGCTGAAGAAAAGGAAAGATGGAATTGAATTTCCAAGATTTCGTGATTTGGAACGGCTTAATGAAGAAATTTATGAAGAAGCAGTTTATCTGTTTACGATTGACGAGGAACGCTTTTATCTGGTACAGAATATTAGTCGTGAACGGTTGTCAGAGTTTACAATGGAGAATAAAGAATCTTTCCGTTATGCAGAACCGCAGTATCTTGCATTTGCCGGAATTACCGGTTATCAGTTGAACAACTGGTATCGTAATCGCAAGTTCTGTGGATGTTGCGGACATCGGATGAGACACGATGAGAAAGAACGTATGATGCGTTGTGACCATTGCGGTAATATGGAATTTCCGAAGATCTGCCCGGCTGTAATCATCGGAGTGACTGACGGAGATAAGATCCTGATGTCAAAATATGCCGGAAGAGCATACAAAAAATATGCACTTCTTGCAGGATTTACCGAGATTGGAGAAACAATCGAGGAGACTGTTCAGCGTGAAGTCATGGAAGAAGTCGGACTGAAAGTCAAGAACATACGTTATTATAAGAGCCAGCCGTGGTCTTTCAGTGATACGATCCTGATGGGGTTCTATTGCGACCTGGATGGAGAGGAAGAAATTACATTAGATCGGGAAGAACTGGCACTGGCAGAATGGTTTCAAAGGGATGAGATTCCGGTGGAGCCGAGCAGAGACAGTTTGACGAATGAAATGATCATTAAGTTTAAAAATGGTGAAGTGTAAAACTTTCTTATGAACAGTTACAAAATGTGAATAAATTCAGTAAGAAAACGGAAAGATGTGAATATCTCTGAGAAATTCATATCTTTCCGTTTTGATATACTTGTTTAATTGCGTGATATTGCAGTAATAACAGTTAAGTTTCAGGACATGTGATTTTAATCACCTGCTCGATCATGTGATGAAGCAGCTGAGCCTGGTTTGTGTCTGCTGCTTTGTAGTAAACTTCTTTCCCTTCTCTGCGGCTGGTAATCAGTCCGTAAGATTTCAGCTGGCGGAGGTGGTGAGAGACAGCCGGGCTAGTCATGTCCATCATGGAAGAAATATTGATCACACATTCTTCGCAGTGGCAGAGAAGCCAGAAAATGCGTACCCTGCTGTTATCTCCGAGGACCTTGAACAGGTCAGCTACAATCTGGAAATCCTCCGTCTTTGCAATATTATCTATAAGAAGTTCTGTATTCAGATGTTCACCATGATTATGCGGTAAAGTATGGTCAGCCATAAACAATTCTCCTTCAATTCAGTTTTGAAATTCAATAGCGCCTTCGGCAACTCTATAATCATAAAGGTATTGTAACATAAAAATACCAAAATGTATTGACTTTTTCATTTGGTTGGCTATAATGTAAATATAAAGATTAAACGAATGCTTAATCGTTTAATGAAAATGAATAGGAAACATGTTTGATGAAAGTCAAAAAACAAGATCAAAGGAGAAGAGAAAGATGAAGAAGACTTATAAGATTGAAGTGGATTGTGCAAACTGTGCAAATAAGATGGAAGATGCAGCAAAGAACACAGCAGGTGTTCAGAATGCAACAGTGAATTTCATGACACAGAAGATGATCGTTGAGTTTGAAGAGGGACAGGATGCAAAGAGCGTTATGAAAGACGTTCTGAAGAATTGTAAGAAGGTAGAGGATGATTGCGAGATCTACCTGTAAGAGGGTGAGAAGAATGACGAAGAAGCAGAAGAAGATGCTGACCAGGATCATCGCTGCGGCGGTGCTCCTGATTCTATTGAATTTCCTTCCGGTAACAGGAATTATCAGATTTGTATTGTTTTTGATTCCATATCTGATCGTTGGTTACGATATTTTGAAGAAAGCATGGAAGGGAATCTTAAACCGTCAGGTATTTGATGAGAATTTCCTGATGGCAGTTGCTACGGTCGGTGCGATTGCGATTGCATTTTATGAGAAGTCCGGAGACTTTAATGAAGCGGTTGCTGTTATGCTGTTTTATCAGATCGGTGAACTTTTCCAGAGCTATGCAGTTGGAAAGAGCCGCAGAAATATCAGTGAATTGATGGATATCCGTCCGGATTATGCGAACATAGAGCAGGATGGAAGTCTTGAACAGGTGGATCCGGATGAAGTTGAGATCGGAACAGTGATCATTGTTCAGCCGGGAGAAAAAGTGCCAATCGACGGTGTGGTTGTAGAGGGAACCTCTACACTGAATACAAGTGCGTTGACCGGTGAAAGCGTTCCGAGAGAAGCAAAAGCAGGGGATGAAATCATCAGTGGCTGTATCAATCTGACAGGTGTGTTGAAGATCCGTACAACAAAAGAGTTCGGAGAATCAACGGTATCCAAGGTATTGGAACTGGTAGAAGAATCTACATCCAGAAAATCAAGATCAGAGAACTTTATTTCTAAATTTGCAAAATATTATACACCGGCGGTATGCTATGGCGCACTTGCACTTGCAGTGCTTCCACCACTTGTGAGGATGTTTGCAATGGGAGCTGCACCGCAGTGGAATGACTGGATCTACAGAGCACTGACATTTCTTGTAATCAGCTGTCCGTGCGCGCTGGTTATCAGCATCCCACTTAGCTTTTTCGCAGGAATCGGCGGGGCAAGCCATGAGGGAATTCTGGTGAAAGGATCCAATTATCTCGAGGCACTGTCCAAGACAAAATATGTCTTGTTTGACAAGACAGGAACTCTGACACAAGGAATTTTCGAAGTGGTTGGAGTACATCACAATCAGATGGAAGGAGAACAGCTCTTAGAGTATGCGGCACTTGCAGAGAGTGCGTCATCTCATCCAATCAGCAAGAGTATTCAGAAGGCTTACGGTAAAGAACTGGATCGTTCCCGTGTCAGTGAGATAGAAGAAATCAGTGGAAACGGAATTACAGCGAAAGTAGACGGAAGAAGCGTTGCAGCAGGAAATGCAAAGCTGATGGATCGTCTTGGTATTCCATATAAGACATGCCATAAGGTAGGAACGATTATTCACCTGGCAATCGATGGTGAATATGCAGGACACATTGTGATTTCAGATGTTGAGAAACCGACTTCTAAAGAAGCAATCGCGAAACTGAAACAGGCAGGAATTCAGAAGACAATCATGTTGACGGGAGATGCGAAACAGGTGGCAGACCAGGTGGCAGCAGATCTTGGTATTGATGAGGTTTACAGCGAACTGCTTCCTGGAGATAAGGTGGAGCAGGTAGAAAGACTTCTGGCTGAGAAGCCGGCGAAGGCAAACCTGGCATTTGTCGGAGACGGTATCAACGATGCACCGGTTCTTGGAAGAGCGGATATCGGTATTGCGATGGGGGCAATGGGATCCGATGCGGCAATTGAGGCAGCAGATGTTGTCCTGATGGATGATGACCCGTTGAAGATTGTTAAGGCAATCCGAATTTCTAAGAAATGTCTCGGAATCGTATATCAGAATATTGTATTTGCTCTCGCAGTAAAGGGCGTGTGCCTGATTCTCGGAGCACTTGGAATTGCAAATATGTGGCTCGCAATCTTTGCAGATGTGGGAGTTATGGTACTTGCAATACTCAATGCGATGCGTACACTTTTTGTGAAGAAGTTATAAAAAGAAAAGGATGAATGGTAAATGTGAAATACATTACCACTCATCCTTTTTCTAATGACTTAATCAGTAAAATCTTATACAGCTTTCAGGAACTGTACACTGTAAGCCGGCATTGTCAGCTGTCCGTTCAGAGTTACATTTTCTATTTCATCAGCATTTGCAAGCAGTTCTGTGAAATTACCCTGCAATTCTCCATTTCCGGCAGTAAACTCAGAATCACCGGCGTTGATCGCAACGAGAACACGTTCATTATCAGTGCGGCGTTCAAAGATCAGCTGATGATTTGTAATGACAACATTTCGGTAAGAACCATTGCAAAGAGCATCACTGTTTCTGCGAACTTCAATCAATTCTTTGATGAAATCAGTCAGTTCATTCGGCTTCGGCTCTTCGAAGCATGGACGAAGTGCATAGTCATTATCAGGTGCTTTCACACCTTCCTCGCCCCATTCACTTCCATAATAGATACACGGAATACCCGGCATACCAAAGAGAAGACCGTAAGCAAGCGGAAGATGATTCTTGTTCGTTAGGATACTTGCAATACGTGTGACATCATGATTATCTACGAATGTCATCAAATGCTTTCCACGATAAATACACCACTGCTCTGGTCCGAACTGGCGATTCAGAGAATGTGCGATCTCAAACAGATTCATGCAGTTGAAGCTTGAAAAAATTCCTTTGTAGCATTCATAGTTTGTACAGCTGTGAAGCATCTCGTCGTTTACGATTAAGTTGTAGTCACCGAAGAGAACCTCACCAATCAGTGCAAATCCTGGTTTCAGTTCCTCGCAGAAGCTGCGCAGACGGCGCATGAAATTATGATCCAGGCAATAAGCTACATCCAGACGCAGTCCGTCTATGCCGAACTCTTCAATCCACATCTTGACACAGTCAAGCAGATAGTCGACAACTGCAGGATTCTGCAGATTTAATTTAACAAGTTCAAAATGACCTTCCCATCCTTCATACCAGAAACCATCGTTATACGCACTGTTTCCGTCGAAGCTGATATGGAACCAGTCTTTATATGGAGAGTCCCATTTCTTCTCCTGCACATCCTTGAATGCCCAGAAGCCACGTCCAACATGATTGAATACTCCGTCCAGCATGATCTTTACATTGTTATCATGCAGCTTTTCACAGACTTCTTTAAAGTCTTCGTTCGTTCCAAGACGACAGTCGATCTTGCGGAAATCTCTTGTGTCATACCCATGGTTGTCTGATTCGAAAATCGGATTCAAGATGATTGAACCGATTCCAAGATCACCAAGATATTCTGCCCATTCACCAATTTTAAGAATCCGGTGTTCTGTTACTCCGTCATTATGTACCGGAGCACCGCAGAATCCGATCGGGTAGATTTGATAAAAAGTTTCATTGTAAGCCCACATAGTTGTTACCCACTTTCTTGATTCGGATTTTTATCGGATTTCGATAAAGAGTCAGAGATATAAAAATCTCTTAAAACCTATTTCTAATTATAACATAAGTTGAGCGTTTTGGTGAAAAAGTTTAAAGAGATAGAATTGCATTTACGAGAAATACAACGTATACTAAAATTATCGAAATAACAGGAAGATACTGGACGGATGATACAGAAATATGGAAGATTCAAATGAAGATTCAAAGGAGGATATCATGGGAGAAGAGATATACCAGAAAGCACTGGAGTATGCGAAGAAGAAGCATGAAGGACAGTTTCGGATAGGTGGAGCTCCTTTTATTGTACATCCGATTGCAGTTGCAGAGATTCTTCGACAGGATGGTAAGCAGGTTGAATATCGGGTTGCGGCAGTATTTCATGATCTTTTAGAGGATACAGATGCTTCAGAACAGGAGATTGTAGAAATCGGGGGAGAAGATGTCTTAAAAGCAGTGAAGCTGGTGACGAAGGAAAAAGAATATTGTATGGAGACCTATATTGCAGGGATTAAGACAAATTCTATGGCATATGCAGTGAAAGGGGCAGATCGTCTTCATAATCTGCAGAGCGCATTCTGTGCAAATGAGAAGTTTCGCAAGAAATACATCCGCGAGACGCTTGACTGGTATATGAAATTCAGACCGGAGATCCCGGAAGTTGTAGCAGAACTGATTGAAAGTTTGAGCGACGATGAGGAGAAAGAGAAATTTCGTGCTGAGATAGAACATTTTGTAGAGAAATGAATGAAAGCAGAAGTAGATTTAGTAAGAAAATAAATGGAAGGGCGCAGGGCACCGGAATGTTCAAATGGTTTATGTTACTTGTATATATTGTACTGTGTTCCTATGTTTTTACGGGATGGTTTCGCTGGAGAAAGTGGATGGGGATTCCACATTGGAAAATAGTGAGCATAGGAATTGCCTTCTTACTTCTTTTACTTGCATCTTCCATATTCCTTGGGAAATTTCTTCCGCAGAGTGAAATACAGCTTAAAATTCTTCAATTTGGAAACTATTGGATCGGATTTCTGATTTATGTTATTTTCTTTATCCTGGTCTGTGATTTGATCTGGTTATTGCGTTCTCTTCTCGCTTTCAAATGGTCCTGGATGGGCGGACCACTGATCCGAACCAAAACAGGTGTAATTCTACTGGCAGTTTTGGTTCTGGGAGGCAGTTTTCTGTCTACGTTATACGGAGCAGTGCATGCGAAGAAAATCAAGACATCATTTCATGATATTACGATCAATAAGCAGGTAGATGATTTGAAGGAAATGAAGGTTGTATTGATCGCAGATCTGCATTTAGGATATAGTGTCGGCAGCAAAGACATGCAGAAAATGGTTGATAGGATCAACAAGCAGGATCCGGATTTGGTTGTCCTGGCGGGAGATATTTTTGATAATGAATACGAGGCATTAGATGATCCAAAATATTTGTCAGAGACATTGCATCAGATTCAAAGCAAGTACGGGACATATGCAGTGTACGGAAATCATGATGTGAAAGAGACGTTGGTTGCAGGATTCTCAATCGGCGCGTCTAAGAAAGCACTCCGCGATCCGAGAATGGATAAATTCATGGAAAAAGCCGGAATTACAGTGCTGGAGGATGAATCAGAACTGATTGATCAGAAGTTTTATCTTGTTGGAAGGTTGGACGGAGAAAAGAATGGGCGAGGCACTTCAAAACGAAAGTCCATCGAAGAACTGACAGCAGATTTAGATCAGACAAAGCCACTGTTTGTAATGAATCATGAGCCGGATGAATTGAGAGAGTATGATAAAGCAAGTGTGGATGTCTTATTCTCAGGGCACACTCATGCAGGACAATTCTTTCCACTGACGATTGTTCAGCCCTTTGCGTGGAAAAACTACTGGGGAGTTAAGCAGATTGGTGATATGTATAGCATTGTTACATCAGGAGTGGGTGTCTATGGACCGAATATCCGTGTGGGCACGGACAGTGAGATCATGGTGGTAACAGTACATTTTGAATAAATGAGTGATGGCTGTTCTGGAGATAGTCGAGGACAGGCATTTCTGTGTAAAAAAATATTGCAATTTCGTCAAAAAACACTTGACACAGAAGATAAATCAACATATAATAGCAAGGTATGACATAAGGAGAAACAGTATGCACCAAAGCCCCGGAGTATGCTGATTTCAAATAAATAAGCAATAGTATATAATGATTATTTATAGGAGGAACACCCATGAAAACTTATATGGCTAACCCTGATAAGATTGAAAGAAAATGGTATGTGGTTGACGCTGAAGGCGCTACACTTGGACGTCTTGCATCTGAGATCGCAAAGGTACTCAGAGGAAAGAACAAACCGGAATATACTCCGCACATCGATACAGGAGATTATGTAATCGTTGTTAATGCAGAGAAAGTTAAAGTAACAGGAAAGAAATTACAGCAGAAGATCTACTACAATCACTCTGACTATGTTGGAGGAATGAAAGAGACTACACTTGCTGAGCTTCTTGCTAAGAAGCCAGAGAAGGTAATCGAGCTTGCTGTTAAGGGAATGCTCCCGAAAGGACCTATGGGAAGAGACATGATCAAGAAGCTTCATGTATACGCTGGACCAGAGCATGCAAATCAGGCTCAGAAGCCGGAAGTTCTTACATTTTAGGTAGAAGGAGGAAATAACAGTGGCTAACGCAAAATATTACGGAACAGGAAGAAGAAAAAAATCTATCGCAAGAGTATATCTTGTACCTGGAACAGGAAAGATCACAATCAATAAAAGAGATATCGACGAGTATCTTGGACTTGAAACTCTGAAAGTTGTTGTTCGCCAGCCGCTCGTGGCTACAGAGACAGCTGACAAGTTCGACGTAATCGTTAATGTATGTGGTGGTGGATACACAGGACAGGCTGGAGCTATCCGTCACGGAATCGCTAGAGCACTCCTTGAGGCAGACGCAGATTACAGACCGGTTCTCAAGTCAGCAGGTTACCTGACTCGTGACCCACGTATGAAAGAGCGTAAGAAACCAGGTCTCAAAGCAGCTCGTAGAGCACCACAGTTCTCAAAGAGATAATTATCTCGCAAGAGAATTACAATTCAAAGAGATTACAAACCTCAGAACTTCGGTTCTGGGGTTTTTCTTTACTCTTAAATCTTGATGAAATGTCTAGAAATGTGGTGAAACTTATTCGGTTTGCAATACGTTTGCAACAAAAATATCTAAAAATATAGGTAAGCGTTAAATATAGGACACTTTTCGGTGATAGACACTGTAGAGCGTAAACTTCTTTATGTTCTTTGTTCTAGGGCAAAAAAGAACTTGTATTTATTTAGTGAATATGGACGAACTACAAAGAATGGTTTGGAGTATTCCTCAACAGATGAACTATCATTAATTGCGGATATGATGTGAAATCGAAAATAAATGATAAAACTGAAAAGATACCTATGGGGCTGTCGCTTTGATATGCTCCCTCCTACTCGATTATTGTGACGGGCCAAAGTCCGAGTTTGCTCGGGATGGATGAAATGCTGCAAGAATGGAAAGGCTCAGACCAGTTTATTATTGTCAAGGGTACCTGGTTTGAAAAATTGATGGCGGAATAATAAGATGCTGTGATAGAATGAAGAAAATGATTGGATGTGCAAACTGGAAGTTTCGCATGAGATGTTAGAAGAAGTGATTACGGAATACTGTAATGCAATTTTCAGCAGTGGAGGGAAACTAAAGGATGAAGAATGAAATTGTATTATTTACAGATGGTGATGTTAATATAGAAGTTCAAATCAATCCTGAGCAGGAGACAGTTTGGCTGACGCAAAAACAAATGGAAGTGTTGTTTGATGTTAAGCACGCTACAGTAAGCGAACATATTTCAAATATTCTTGCTTCAGGAGAACTGGATGAGACTTCTGTCGGTTTTTCCGACAGAAGTACAGGGGGACGAAAACCCAAAATTTATAATTTGGATATGATTTTGTCTGTCGGATATCGAGTTAATTCTAAAAGAGGTATAGCTTTCAGAAAATGGGCAAATAATGTCCTTAAACAGTTTATTTTGCAAGGCTATGCAATCAATGAAAAGCGTCTTCAGGCGCTTAAGAAAACAGTTGATATTCAGTCAAGGATGCTTGCAGATGCACTTGATATAGAGGAGAAAGATGTGCTCAGAGCTGTGAATGAATACACAGATGCATTGATTCTTCTGGATCAATATGACCACCAGACATTAAGTAAACCAGAGGGAAGTACTCCAGTATACCGCATTACTTATGAAGAGTGTGTTCAGATGGTTGGTCAGATGAAAGATTCTTTTGAAACAGATGTATTTGGTGTAGAAAAAGAGGATGGCAAGGTACAAGGAATTATTGCCGCAGTTTACCAGAGTGTATTTGGACAGGATGCGTATCCATCCTTGGAAGAGAAAGCGGCGAATTTATTGTATTTTATGATAAAAGATCATCCATATGCAGATGGTTGTAAAAGAATTGCCGCATCACTGTTCCTGGAATTTTTAGACAAGAACAATGCGTTTTTGATTTCCAAGGCAAGCCGTTACGACATTAAGGGAGGGATTTGCATGAAAAGAAATTACTGGGCGTTATTAGTTTTTGTGTTAATAATAGTATTGCAGTGGATCGGATTAGGATTTTACGGTCAAATAAGGTTTATTTTTTTGATAATTATATTAGTTCTAATTGTTTTATTGGCAATATTATTACGGAAATAGTAAAAGTGAGTAGCGAGGTGATTGTATGAAAAAGTTAATTGCATCAGTTTTGACATTAGCTTGTATTCTTACTTTGGTAAGGTGTGGAAAATCAGATAGTGGTGACTACCCTGCAACTATAATGGTAAATGGTACTAACTACTATTCCACTGATCATGCTGTTCCTGTTGAAGTGGACGAGAGTGTTATTCAATATACTACTTCTTATGCAGAAAACGGCATACCTCAAAAAGATGGCGAAGCCAATTTCAACAGAGATTTAGGAACACCTTATGCAGTTATTGAGGATGACAGGGTAGTTGTCCTTATAGATAACGAGTGGATAGAGTTCAAAGCGAAGTAAGATAACTTCAAGTCTGAGTTGGTTCATTTCATGCAAGGGACACCATATATCTATCAGGGCGAAGAACTTGGTATGACCAATACACATTTCACAACAATTGAGGAGTATCGTGATGTAGAAAGTCTCAACTATTATCAGATTCTTCTGGAAAACGGAAAAAGTGAAGAAGAAGCACTGCATATTTTGTCAGAACGCTCAAGAGATAACTCACGTACTCCGATGCAATGGTCAGCAGAGAAAAATGCCGGATTTTCACAGGCAGAACCGTGGATTGAAGTTCAGAAAAATTACAAAACAATCAATACAGAAGTAGAAGAGAAACAGTCAGATTCTATCCTGAATTTCTATAAAAAATTGATTCAGTTAAGAAAAAAACTGCCGGTTATTGCAAATGGAACCATTCAGTTTTTAGATAAAGAAAGCGAAGGCGTGATCGGCTATGTAAGAGAATTAGAAGGAACAAAACTTGTTGTGCTGTGCAATTTATGTGAGGAAGAAAATAAAGTTGTATGGCAGAGTGAGTGGGATTCATATGAATTGTTGCTTGGGAATTACTCTGATGGAAAAGTAGATGGAACGTTGAGACCATACGAGTGCAAGGTGATGCGTTCCATCTAGAGAGTATAAATTATGTAGAGAAAGAATCGATTGAGGTTAGGATAAGAAATTCAACTTCAACTGAAATTAAACTGTATGAAGCGATTCCTGCGTGTTCTTCCCCTTGCAAAGAATAAATAACATGATTAAGAGAACAAGTGGAAAGATAAGACCTATCCCCATTCCAACACGGATATTATTATCAGAATTCTGGGTAACATAACCTACAATACCAGGTCCAATGCTGCCTCCCAAATCGCCGGCCATGGCGAGCAATGCAAACATTGCGGTTCCACCGGCCGGCATTTTTTTAGATGTAATACTAATCGTTCCAGGCCACATGATTCCAACCGAAAAACCACATACAATACAACCGGTTAACCCGATTACCGGATTTGATGATAATGTAGTTAAAAGATAACAGATCACACAGAGAATTCCGGAACCTGTCATAAACTTCATCAAATCCATTTTTTCACCATATTTTCCAAAAATCAGGCGACTTATTCCCATTGTAATTGCAAACATGCAAGGTCCAATCAAATCCCCAAAAGTTTTAGAAAGTCCCAGTGCAGCTTCGGCATAGGCTGATGCCCATTGTGCCATAGCCAATTCAGATGCTCCTGAACAAATCATCAGGCAGATTGCCAGCCATTTCCAACTATTCATCCCGAACAGGAAGATAAATAAGCTCGAAATCAGTATGGTGGCTGCCGCACCCCAACAGTAAAAGGAGTGAAGCAGGCTCATAGTTGCTTCTTTATTTTTAAACGGGCATGCTTCGATGATAGGACTGCAGAGAACTTCGATCAATCCACTCCCCACAGCATAGATAATTACACTTATAATAATTCCGGTAAAAGGATTCGGTAACAGATCAGGAAGAAATGCAAGTCCAACTAATCCGGCAGCAGCGCATATTTCAGAAGTTACGATACATACACGATAACCGATTCGATCTACAAACTTCGCACAAAATAAGTCGACTAAAAGCTGTGTGAAGAAAAAGAATGTAGATATTAAAGCAATGTTACCCAATGAAATATCATAATCATTGTGAAACTTTAAAAATAACAGTGGAGCGAAAATTGCGGATATCGCCTGAGTGATCAATCCCAAATAACATGCCGCTTTTGTTTTTTTATAATTTGGCATAACAAGAAAACTCCTTTGTTTTTTTATACCGTATTATATATTAGATAACAAGAAAAAACATTGACTTATATTGCATAAATATTGTATTATATCGTAAATTTTAAATGTAGATTATTTTTGTAGAGCATTTAAAAAGAGTTATAAAATGACTCCAACAGAATATCGGAAAAGTAAAAATTCAACAGTACAATAAAGTTAAAACAGAAGAGGAGAATGACATTATGATAATTAGAAAATATACAGAAAAAGATATTTCCGAGATGGTTCACATCTGGAATGAAGTAGTAGAAGATGGTGAAGCATTTCCACAGGAAGAGTTCCTGGATGATAAGACAGGGGCAGAATTCTTTGCATCACAGACTTATTGTGGTGTTGCAGATAACGATGGGGAAATTGTAGGACTTTACATTTTGCATCCGAATAACATCGGCCGCTGTGGCCACCTTGCAAATGCAAGTTATGCAGTGGATTCAACTTGCCGTGGAAAGCATATCGGTGAGAAACTCGTGAGTGACTGCCTTGTACAGGCAAAGCTGCATGATTTCAAAATCCTGCAGTTCAATGCAGTGGTAGAAAATAATGTTCACGCACGTCACTTGTACGAGAGATTAGGATTTGTGCAGATTGGAACTGTACCGAATGGATTCCGTATGAAAGATGGGACATATCAGAATATTTGTTTGTATTATAAGGAAGTGTAATAATAAACAAATATTGACAATATAAAGATACGAGGAAAATGAAATGAACATACAGATTTTTGGAACTAAGAAATGCAATGACACCAAGAAAGCTGAACGGTTCTTCAAAGAACGTGGAATCAAATTCCAGTTCATTGATATGAAAGAAAAAGGTATGAGTAAGGGTGAATTCAATTCAGTTGCTCAGGTGAATGGTGGATTAGAAAATATGATCAACTGGGAAGGAAAAGACAAAGATCTTCTTGCTTTCATTAAGTATATTGCAGATGAAGATAAGCTTGAAAAGGTGCTTGAAAATCCGCAGGTAATAAAAACTCCGGTTGTCAGAAATGGAAAGCAATCCACATTAGGGTATCAGCCGGATGTCTGGAAAACGTGGAAATAAGAAAGGTAAAGGATAAATTATCATGATTTATACAGTAAAGAGAATCGATGAAGATTTAGATTTTGGTTGCGAAGAACGAGCTGAAGGAAGTCCAGTCATGGCAGTGGTTACACTTATAGATTCATCTAGAGAAGAATTGAGAGTGAAAGTAGAGGATGCCCTGCTTTATAAAAACAATATCAATGAAGGAGACAAGGTTTGTTTCGATAAAAATGATCCGGATTCTGTTATTAGCCATATATAGATGGAAAGTGTGGAAATGACGATGTAAATATTTGTTGATGCAGACGCCTGTCCAGTGGTTAGCATAGTTAAAAAATGCAAAAAAGCAGTTGCAGATCTGGGGCGTATTCTTTTAGTGCATAAGCATCAAAATAGTGTTATAATCACAAAAGCGCCTGGGAAAAATGGACGCAGAAAATTATATTTATCACAAGGAGGCAATCACGATGGATTTCTACAAGAGAGCACTTGAATTAAAAGACGAAACAGTAGCAGACAGAAGATACATTCATCAGAATGCAGAGACAGGACTTGAGCTTCCGAAGACGAAAGCTTATGTGATGGATAAGTTGAAAGAGTATGGTCTGGATCCGGTTGAATGCGGAGAGGGAGTTACGGCAACGCTTGGAAATGGCGGTAGGGTTCTTCTCCTGCGTGCAGATATGGATGGACTTCCGATGCCGGAGAAAAGTGGTGAAGCATTTGCCTGTCCAACAGGAAAAACAGCACATACTTGTGGACATGATTTTCATGCAGCAATGCTTTTGAGTGCGGCAAGAATCTTAAAAGAACAGGAAAGCAAGTTGAAAGGAACTGTGAAATTCATGTTCCAGCCGGCGGAAGAGACATTTCAGGGAAGTAAGAATATGATTGAGCATGGGATTCTTGAGAATCCGAAGGTAGATGCAGCACTTGCGTATCATGTATCTCCGGGAAAGATGCCGGTCGGACTTTTTATGTATAATGATAAAGGCACAATGATGTATTCTGTTGATGGATTTAAAATCACGGTCAAAGGGAAAGGTTCTCACGGAGCCTATCCTCATGCGGGTGTGGATCCGATTAATATCGGAGTACACATTCATCTTGCATTGCAGGAGTTGATTGCAAGAGAGACTGACCCGGCGCACGCATGCGTTCTGACAATTGGACAGTTTAAGGCCGGCGAGGCGGCAAATATTATCCCAGAGACAGCAGTTCTTCAGGGAACGATCCGTACAAATAATACGAAAGAGCGCGAACTTCTTGTTCGTCGAATGAAAGAAGTGGCAGAGAAGACTGCAGCTGTGTATAATGGCAGTGTAGAAATCGAGATGATCTCCGAAGTCCCGCCGCTGATCTGCAATCCGGCATTGACGGACGAAATGATTGGATATATGAAAGAGATGGATATTCCGGGCCTTACTCCAGTTCCGGATGTGAGTGCAAGTGCATCGGAAGATTTTGCAGTGATCGCAGAGAAAGTTCCGAGTACATTTATGTATCTCTCAGCAGGTTATACGGATGAGCGGGGAACTTATCCGGCACACAATCCGAAGGTACAGTTTAATGAAGATGTCTGCCCGATCGGTGTGGCATGTCTGGCACAGTGTGCGGTGAAATGGCTGGAGAGTCATCAGGAATAAGAAGTAAGAATTGAAAACAAGAGTAATTGTTCAGAGCCAACCTCCAAAATGCTACGCATTTCGTCGGTGTGGCGTATCCG
>OHTK01000303.1_pt1 | contig 28010 bp, 18 predicted proteins | sample 1578931 | NCBI WGS metagenome assembly OHTK01 (sample SAMEA3879553, study PRJEB24766) | human gut metagenome | biome: human-associated habitat; feature: feces | place: USA | collected 1985/1987 | reverse complement strand
TCCTTTTCCGCATTGCTAAACTATATGCGTATCCCCACTAAAAAGCTACTGACTCGGTAAGATGTCTTCTTGTACTGATTGGATATAAAAAAAGTCTGTCCGTACTTTCGTACGTCAGACTTTCAATTCTCTCTAATTGTTGTTCTGAAATTATTCAGCTACAACTGCTGCGCTATCTGTTGCAGTAGTATCAGCTACTGATGCTGCTGCCTCAGCTGCTGCAGCTTCTACAGCTGCGATTGAGTCAGCGATACGGATTGAATCAGCTGTTGCTTGTTCAGCGTTAGCTGCTTTGTTACCACAAGATGCGAAAGATACTGCTACGATAGCTACGGCCATCAAAACTAATTTTTTCATTTTCTTTACTTTTAAAACGTAATACAATCAATTGCTTTATTAAAACGCTGCAAAGGTATGTACTTTTTGGATATGTTGTTCTCCAAAACCCAACTTTTTTTATACTTTTTTTTGAGGAAAGTCCATTTTGCCCTCTTCAAGCATGTTCTATAACATATTAATCCTCTGCAATGCTGTTGTATAAATACCTTTTGATACTTCTTTTCGGGGTTTTCTCAAATTCTGTAGGATAAAGCTGTATTTGGCTGACTTTTTCGTAAGCGGCAACGCTGTTGTTCAGATTCTTGAGATTTTCATCCATGATGGTCTTTAGATTTTCCGGATTGTTCAACCCTAAAGAATCCAGTGCTTCATAGTCGGCATAGACCAAAGCTACCAATTTCCTGTTGCGCTCAATCACAAGGCTTTCCAAAACGAATGGCATATTGTTGAGGCGGGCTTCTATTTCTTCCGGGAAGATATTCTGTCCGCTGGAACTGAGAATCATAGTTTTGCTTCGTCCGCGGATGTAGAGGTTGTTATTGTCGTCCAAAGTGCCTAAGTCGCCGGTACGCAGCCAACCGTCTTCGGTAAAGACTTCCTTCGTAGCTTCCGAATTTTTATAATAGCCTGCCATCACATTTTCACCGCGTACCTGTATTTCGCCAAGCTGGTCATCCGGATTTTCTTTATAGATACGGGCTTCCATAATATCGAGTACCCGTCCAGAGGAAGTTGTTACAAATTCGTTCCATGGAGCGTAGCTGATAAGCGGAGCGCATTCCGTCATGCCGTAGCCGATGGTGAAAGGAAATTTGATGCGGTGGAAGAATTCCTCCACTTCCGGATTCATGGCAGCGCCACCGATAATCACTTCTTTGAATCGGCCACCTAACGCATCTACCAACTTCTTCCGGATTTGTCCATATATCTGTCCGTCCAGCAAAGGAATGCTGAGCGCCCATTTCATGGACTTTTTATTGATAATAGGCTGGATGACGTTCTTGTATATCTTTTCGATAACAAGGGGGACGGTTATAATCAGATTGGGCTTTACTTCTTCAAACGCCTTCATCAGGATTTTGGGAGAAGGAATTTTCCCTAACAGTGTAACGTGAGTGCCCACGGCAGTAGCGGTCAGAAAGTCGAAAGCGCAACCGTAGGCATGTGCCAGCGGAAGGAAAGAGAGGACTTTATCACCTTTCTTCAGCAATCCGGTACGTATGCCGAAAGTTACGTTACCTGCCAGATTGTTTCCTGTCAGCATAACGCCTTTGCTGAACCCTGTCGTACCCGAGGTGTAGTTCAGCAGCATTACTTTATCATTGGAGAGGTCTGTATACGTCACATTTTCTTTTGTAAAACCGTTGGGGTAGGTTTCTTCCATTTTATCGTCCAGATGTTTGAGGAAACGCTGGATGGTTTCTCCGTCGCGCTGGTACAAGCAGCGGAAGTCGTTGAGCGAGAACACGCCGCGCAATCCAGCAAGCCGCTCTTCCTCCAGATGCTCCCAAATGGCATCGCTGGTGAAGAGGAATACCGATTCGGAATGGTTAACGATGTGGTGCACATCGTTGGGGTTGAAATCCTGTAAGATAGGAACCACAATGCCGCCATAGGTGATAACAGCCATATAGGAGATACACCAGCGGGCATTGTTTTTGCCGATGACCGCTATCTTATCGCCGCGGCGCAAGCTGCAATGTTTGAACAGCAAATGTAGTCTGGCGATTTCTTGCGCCACTTCTCCATAGGTGTAATTCCCGTTTTCTCCATAATCGGTATAGCAGGGAAGGTCCCAATTCTCGCGGAAACTATGCTCGTATAGCTTGATGAAGTTTTCTTGTATCATTGCACGTTTTTTGATGAATTGTGCAAAAGTAGGAAAAATATAATAATAATGTGTACCTTTGTCGTGAAAATGTGATTTAGACTCATGATAGATACCAGTATATTTCAAGATAAGACAGCGGTTTACTATACGTTGGGGTGTAAACTGAATTTCTCGGAAACTTCGACTATCGGTAAGATTTTGCGGGAGGCAGGCGTGCGTACGGTGCGCAAGGGAGAGAAAGCGGATATATGTGTGGTAAACACCTGTTCGGTCACCGAAGTGGCGGATAAGAAGTGCCGCCAGGCGATTCATCGTTTGGTGAAGCAGCATCCGGGAGCTTTTGTGGTGGTAACGGGGTGTTATGCCCAGTTGAAGCCGGATGCCGTAGCAAAGATAGAAGGCGTGGATGTAGTGCTGGGTGCGGAGCAGAAGAAAGACCTGCTTCAGTATCTGGGCGATTTGCGGAAGCACGAAAGCGGTGAGGCGCATACCTCTGCCTTGAAAGATATCCGTTCGTTTGCTCCGTCGTGTTCGCGTGGCGACCGTACCCGCTTCTTCCTGAAAGTGCAGGACGGTTGCGATTATTACTGTTCTTATTGCACCATTCCTTTTGCCCGCGGCCGCAGTCGTAACGGAAGCATCGCATCTTTGGTGGAACAGGCTCGTCAGGCAGCAGCCGAAGGCGGTAAGGAGATTGTATTGACAGGGGTAAATATCGGTGATTTCGGAAAGTCGACGGGAGAAACCTTCTTCGACCTGGTAAAGGCGTTGGACGATGTGGAAGGCATTGAGCGCTATCGCATATCTTCTATTGAACCTAACTTGCTGACGGACGAAATCATTGAGTTCGTATCCCGTTCCAAGCGGTTTATGCCTCATTTCCATATTCCGTTGCAATCGGGTAGCGATGAAGTGCTGAAACTGATGCGCAGACGATATGATACGGCGTTGTTTGCTTCTAAAGTGAAACGGATAAAGGAAGTGATGCCTGATGCCTTTATCGGTGTGGACGTGATTGTAGGAACGCGTGGAGAAACGGAAGAATACTTTGAGCAGGCATACCGGTTTATTCAAAGTCTGGATGTGACACAGCTTCATGTGTTCAGCTATTCCGAACGTCCGGGTACGCAGGCTTTGAAGATAGAGCATGTGGTGTCTTCCGAGGAAAAGCACAGACGCAGCCGGCTTCTGCTGGATTTGTCGGACGAAAAGACACGTGCGTTTTATGCCCGCCATATCGGACAGACAATGCCTGTGCTGTTGGAACGTTCTAAACCGGGAACGCCGATGCACGGTTTCACTCCGAATTACATCCGGGTGGAAGTGCCGCATGATGATGCGTTGGATAATCAGGTAATTCCGGTGCGTATGGGCGATTTTAATGAAGAAGGTACAGCGCTTTCGGGAGCGTTTGGCGATAAGTGATTTACTCAGTAATCTGTAATAAGGAATTGACAAGGTGAAATCAAGATTGATTTATTGGTTGACTTATGCGGGCATGTGGTTGTTGGCCTTATTGCCTTTTAAGGTACTTTATATACTGTCCGACGGGCTTTGCTTTTTGATGCATCACGTCGTGCACTATCGGCGCAGAGTAGTACGTGCTAATTTGTGCAATGCGTTTCCTGAAAAATCCGCGGCTGAACTGCGGGATATAGAACGTGAGTTCTACCGTTATATCTGTGATTATATGTTGGAGGAGGTGAAGATGCTGCGTATGTCTTTCAAGGAACTCTGCCGACGCATGGAATATGACAATAAGGAAGAGTATCTTGCCATGATTGAAAAACATGGGGGTATTGTGTTGCTGATACCGCACTATGCTAACTTTGAGTGGATTACGGGAATGAGCAGTATCATGCAAGAGGGAGATATACCGGTGCAAATCTATAAACCGTTGCATAATAAATATATGGATGCTATGTTTAAACGCATCCGTACCCGTTTTGGCGGTTACAATGTGGCCAAACATTCTACGGCGCGCGAGATTATAAAACTGTGCCGTGACAACAAGCGTGTGGCGGTAGGTATGATAACCGACCAGTCGCCCAATCCTAACGAGGCGCATTACTGGACAACTTTCCTGAATCAGGATACCGTCTTTATGGATGGTGCCGAACGTATTGCCAAACTTATGGACTTTCCTGTATTCTACTGTGAACTGCAAAAGCAGGGAAGGGGATATTGCCGGGTTCGTTTTGACCTGATAACCGAAACTCCGAAAGCGACAGCCGACGGTGAGATAACGGAACTTTTTGCCCGCCGCCTGGAACAGACAATCCGTCGCGAACCGGCTTATTGGTTCTGGTCGCACAAGCGTTGGAAACTAAAGCGTGAGGATACCATACAACATGGATAAGATTGCTGTTGTCATATTGAACTGGAACGGTTGTGAGATGCTTCGTTCGTTTCTTCCTTCCGTAGTGCGCTGTTCCGGAACGGAAGGTGCGAAGATTTATGTGGCGGATAACGGTTCGACAGATGCTTCCGTTGATATGCTTCGCCAAGAGTTTCCTGACGTGCATCTTATTATATTAAAAGAGAACCTCGGTTTTGCCGAAGGGTACAACCTTGCCTTGCAGCAGGTGTCCGCAGAGTATGTGGTGCTGCTTAATTCCGATGTGGAAGTGACCGAACACTGGTTGGCGCCACTTGTAAGCTACATGGATGCTCATCCCGAAGCTGCCGCGTGCCAGCCTAAAATCCGGAGCTGGCGGCAAAAGGAACTGTTCGAATATGCAGGAGCGGCCGGCGGATTTATAGACCGTTACGGTTATCCCTTTTGCCGGGGGCGGATACTGAGTGTAGTAGAGAAAGACAACGGACAGTATGATACTGTCGTTCCTGTGTTTTGGGCTACAGGCGCTGCCTTGTTTATCCGTCGGAAAGACTATTTGGATGCCGGCGGATTGGACGGACGTTTTTTCGCTCATATGGAAGAGATAGACTTGTGCTGGCGGCTTCGTGCCCGCGGGCGGATGCTGGTTTGTGTACCCCAAAGTACCGTTTATCATGTAGGCGGTGCAACCTTGAAAAAGGAGAATCCCCATAAGACTTTTCTCAATTTTCGTAACAATCTTGTAATGCTCTATAAGAATCTGCCGCAAGAAGAATTGGGGCCTGTAATGCGTGTGCGCGCAGTGCTTGATTATGTTGCGGCTTTGAGTTTTCTGCTCAAAGGGCAGTTCCCCAATATGTGGGCAGTGCTTCGCGCACGTCGTGCATTCCATTTGCTCCGTCCCTCGTTTGCGGATGCCCGTAAAGAGAACTTGAAAAAAACATCACTCCCGATGATTCCCGAACGGGTAAAAAGTAGTATCTTGGTAGGGTTTTATCTGAGTGGAAAGAAATTTTTCTCTCAGTTGTAGGAACTGTTATCTATTCTTGATTGTTTGTTTTGTAAAAGTTATTTGCTTATGGAAAAATTGGTTAGAAAGATTGGCCTGGTGGCGCATGATGCCATGAAGAAAGACCTCATAGAGTGGGTACTTTGGAATTCGGAATTGCTTATGGGGCATAAGTTCTATTGTACGGGTACTACGGGAACCCTTATTTTGGCGGCATTGAAAGAGAAGCATCCCGATGTCGAATGGGATTTTACCATTCTCAAATCCGGTCCTTTGGGCGGTGACCAGCAAATGGGTTCGCGCATTGTGGACGGGGAAATTGATTACCTTTTCTTCTTTACAGACCCCATGACTTTGCAGCCGCACGATACGGATGTTAAGGCTTTGACCCGTCTTGCCAGCGTGGAGAACATCGTGTTTTGCTGTAACCGCAGTACGGCAGACCATATCATTTCGAGTCCGCTCTTCCTTGATCCGACTTATGAACGTACTGTTCCCGATTATAGCAACTATGCCAAGAGGTTCGAGAACAAGCAAGTCGTTGCCGAGGCGGTTGAATCGGCTAAGAAAAGAAAGAAGAAGCAATAATTCATTCTGTGCATATAATGAGGCGGGGATGTCCGAAGTGCCTGTACAGGGCTGCTTTTGTTTTAAGTAGCTATTGCTGTCGTTTCCCGTGAGATGCAAATCTCTATTCCCGCCGCTTCAATGTCCGCCCCCATTGGCGGATTGCGCTTTGATAACTTTAATTCAATATTTTCTATTTGGGGAAAGTCGTCGAACAACCGTTTCACAATACGTCCTCCGACATGTTCCAATAGTTTGGAAGGAATCTTCATTTCTGCCTTTACGGCTTCATACACATCTGCATAGCTCACGGTGTCCGCCACATCATCGGTCTGTATGGCATGTGCGATGTTTACTTGCAGTCGCAGGCTAACGGTGAATTCGTTACCTGCCAATGTCTCCTGTTCGCCTACACCGTGGTGGGCGAAAAAGCATATCCGGTCTAAAAATATATAGCTTTTCATAAACGAAAAAAATACTCTTTCGTGCAAACTTATGGATAATATCTTTGTTCTACAACTCGTGGAGCACGATTTCTATGCTTTTTTGCAAAAAATGGCGTGAAAATTTTCATTCTAATTATATTTCTATAACTTTGCATTGAAGTTCGGTAGCGACTGTGGCTTGATTTTTTAAGGAGAAAAATATATTAGAAGCGTTGTGCTTTGTCCTCTAAATGGAAACCTAGGAAATTTTCATTATTTAACGAAGGACAGCACAGTGGATTCTCACGTTTGTAGCGTGGGACTGCTGTCTGTTTTCGTTAAAGGGCTATTCCTAGGGCCTCCATTTAGAAACAGCACGCAGCTCCACGTTTCTGTTTCTAACCGGTCCTTTTCGGAGTTTGGAGGACGCATGCTTCCGGTCTGCCTGTGCAGATAGAAGTTTATAAGACGTTTATGCAGATAAGATTGTTGCTGTTTCTGTTGTGCGTATTTCTCATGACTCCGATTGATGGGTATGTAAAAGCCGGTAATAGGGAAGATACCTTGTACTACGCCGGGCGAACATTCAACCCGAATTCGCGCATTGGGCGCAATAACCATTCGTTGTTGCTGAAGACCAATGCTGTGGCGTGGGGAATGGCGGTTATGAACGTAGCGGTGGAGTATGATATTTCGCCTGCAATTTCTGTCCTTATTCCTTTTTACTATTCTCCTTTCAATTATTTTACTTCTTCCCGCAAGCTGCGCACTTTCTGCGTGCAGCCCGAAGTGCGTTATTGGTTCGGGCAGGTGGATGGTCTTTTTACCGGTGTGCATATCGGGGTGACTTCTTACAACTATGCTCTTAAGAACAGTACATATCGCTATCAGAATAGCGATACGGGTGCTCCATTGCTGAATATGGGACTTACTGCCGGTTACCGGATTTCACTCGGAAAAGGCGGGTGCTGGTGTCTGGAGTTTTCTTTGGGAGCGGGATATGCTTATCTGGATTATGACCGCTTTTTCAATATTCCCGGTGGTGCCTATGTCGATACTCGTCATAAGAATTTTTTCGGCATCGACCATGTGGGTGTTTCAGTGGGCTACCGTATTGATTGGAAAGGAGGCCGGCGATGAAACGACTATTTGTGGCTGTCTGTAGCTTGCTGTCTGCACTCTTGTGGGGAGGATGTAGCGTACACGAATTGCCGGAAGGCGATGGGATAGACCCTACAACCGTACATACCGAAATTGTCCTGTTGCCCGGTGCCGATATGATGCCGTTCGATGTTCCGGAATTCTCTACCCGTACCGCCGGTATGCACAAGTACAAGGTGCGTTATATTGTGGAAGTATATGCCGATGACAGGTTCGACCAAAGCCTGCAATTCCGCCGTCAGTTGATTTGTGAGGAAGGAGATGCAGGAGAAGTGGCATTGGAATGTGAACTTCATGCACGTAACTATCGGGTGGTGGCATGGCGGGACTTTGTACTTGCTGCCGAGGTTTCCGGCAACACTGCTGCCGACTGTTTTTACACCACCTCCGATTTTGCTGCCGTCAAGCTGAAAGGCGATTATACGGGTGGAACCGACTATAAAGATGTGTTTTGCGGGCAGGCAACCCTTGACCTTACCCCTTATCGTTGCCGTTTGGCAGTCCGTCATCGCGAAGAGATACAGTTGGAACGTCCGCTGGCGAAAATAGAGTTGATTACTACCGATGTCATCAAGTACCTCAACAAGTTGGAACAAATGAAGTCTGTCCGTTCTGCGGGCATAGAAGATTTTACGGTGCAACTGGTTTACACCGGTTATTTCCCCACAGGTTTTAATGTCGTTTCCAATCGTCCCAATGAGGCGGTCACGGGTATACAATTCACTTCCGTTCCCATTGTTATTTCCAACAACGAGGCTTGTCTGGCTTTCGACTATGTGCTGGTGAATGGTACGGAGTCTTCCGTTACGCTGGAAATGGTTATCTGCAACGAAAAGGGACAGGAGGTGAACCGTGTCGGCGGCGTGGAAGTGCCCGTCAGACGGAATAGGATTACTACGGTGCGTGATGCGTTTCTTACCCGTGAGTTCGCTCCCGGCATCGGTATCAACCCCGGTTTCGACGGAGAGATAAATGTGGTGGTTCCCTGACGGCTTATTTAAACAGGACTTCTTCAAACAGAATAAACAGATGTCTCATCTTAAACAAAACGAACATGAAAAAGTGTTTTTTATTAATGGCAGGTATTATCCTGCTTGCATTCACAGCCTGTCAGAGTGACGAGCTGGCGAATGGCGGAAGAAACGGCGAAGTAGCCGCCTCTTTCAGTGTACAGTTGCCTGGGAACGGGAACGATGCTGTAACCCGTGCTGTAACGGCGGGTGACGGTACATCGGTGAATCGTTGTATCATGGAAATCTACCTGAACGACGAACTTTATAGCCGGCAGATAGGTGCGATTCAACCGGATGGTCTGACGGCCGGCTTTGATGTCCGCCTGGTTACTTCGCAGACTTATAAGTTCGTGTTCTGGGCAGACCACGTCGAGTCAGTGGAAGGTGAAGCCATAAAGACCGATTTGCATTACAACACTGCCGACCTTCGTAACATTTCCATGAAAGGGGATTATAACGGAAGCAGCAAGGATGATACGCGGGATGCTTTCTTTGCCAGTCTGGAGAAGCTGGTGACTAATGCTTTTTCAGAAAGTGTGGAGCTGACTCGTCCGTTCGGACAGTTGAACATCAAAACGGAAGATCTGGCTTCTATTCCTAATAATCAAAAAGACGCATTTGTTCCGGTAACGGCGGGCTTGTCATTCAAGAACCTTTATACCGGTTTTAATGCAGCCACGGGTGACTTGCTCGGCGAACCGACGGCTGTAGCTTACAAAGCTGCTTCGGATGTGGTGGATGCCAACGGTAACCTGACTGTAGACTATCTCTTTGCACCGAATACTGCGGGCGGACAACATTTGGCAAATATGACGCTTGCCGTATACAACGCTGCCGGTGAGCAGATTACCACGAAAGACCTGAATAACATACCTGTTCAGCGTAACTACAAGACGAATGTAACGGGTAATTTACTGACGGTTGACGGTAAGGTAAACGTAACGGTTACTCCTGCATTCTCTTCTCCTGCTTTAAGTGAAACAGTAATAGAGGTAGCATCCGTAAGCGAAGTGGCTGAAGCCTTGAAAACCAATACTAATGTGGTTGTAACGGAAGCGCCGAAAGAAGCAGCGACTATTTCACTGCCCAAATATGAGAGTGGGGATGTTGCGGTATCCATAACATTGCCTGAAACATCGAATGATATAACCATTAATTATGTAAGTGATGAAAGCGGTGGGAATGCTCCTAAGGAACTGAATATAACCGCCCCTTCCGCCAGCAAGATAATCATTGACGCTTCGGAGTCTACCGTAACGTTGAACGGACAGTCTTATACGGCTGTTGAGGCTACTACTGCGGATAATACGTTGATTGTGGGGAAAGATGTTACAGTTGCTGCTTTGACCGTTAAGAAAGGCAATGTGGAAATTTATGGAACGGTAAACAATATCAGTTTTGCAGACAACGGCGGTTATGTTGCTGTTTACAGCGTCTCCACTGCTGCACAGCTTAAGGCGGCCGGTGCTTTGGTAACCCAAAAGAAGTGCCGGAGGATTGTATTAACTGCCGATATAGACCTCAACGGCAGCAGTGAAAATCTTTGGGAACCGATAAATGCAGAATACAATGCGCTTAAAACTGGAGAGACCAATCTTGAAGAGTTTGACGGTGGTAACCATACTATCTGCAATCTTTATGTTGACAATGTTACGAATAAAACGAATATCAAAGGAAATTATTATGGCGGTCTGTTTTATGTACTCAACGGTACGGTGAAAGATCTTACTATTGATGGGGCAACAGTAACATGTTTCCGTGGTGCAGCATTAATAGGACGATTGGATGCCGGATTGGTGGAAAACTGCCATGTGAAGAATGCCAAGATATATAGTGAGCAAAAGGCCGGCGGACTGGCGGGTTATGTAAACAACAGCAGTCAAGACCTGATTATCCGCGGCTGTTCTGCATCGGATATAACACTTGATAAACTTTCAAGTATGGATGAAGCCTATATGATGGGAGGTTTTATCGGTTATTTGCAATCTTACGAACGGAATACGCTCATTGAAAATAATAGTGTAAGCAATATTGCCATAAATTATATATATACTTCTCCTGACGAGGTTACGGATAAGGTTGCCGATATGGAGCAGACCTATTGCCATGCATTTATCGGAAATGTGATAAACACTTCTAAGAAAGACGAATCATACAATAAGTATAGTGTTGTTTTGAAGAACAATCGAGTGGATAAACAGCTTGAAAATGCCGTAACTTGTGACCGTACCAATAATTATATAGGCTGGTGGGCAGGTGACTACAATCTTAATGGAAATAATATCTCTTACTCCACTAAATTAGTGATTGACGGTGAGATTATGGACCGTTGGATAGAGGTGAAGCGTGTGGCAAACCTGCTCAGAACCGGGGGAGATATTTTCATTTATCGCTATGTAGACCTGACAAAGAACAATGAATCAAGTCAGGAAATAAATATTACTGCGGAAACGGTGCTGACATTGGAAAAGAATGCCGTACTCATTGTAGGAAAACAACAAGTCAATAATAAGAGTAAACTTACAGTAAAAGGTGCAGGTGCCATGAAAGCTACCGATTACCTGCTTATGAATGAAACCGGAGCCGAATTGATTATTGAAGGCGGCAATTTTACTGCTACATCAGCTACGGATGCCAACGGAGTGGCTGTTTATAATCAGGGAAAATGCACTGTCAATTCCGGAGTCTTTGATGCTCCCGGATTTACACTGATGAATACCGGCAATGCAGATATGACAATTACAGGCGGTACTGTAAAATGTGGCGGCATAAAAACGGGATATGCGTTAATGGCGGCAGGTTCTGCTGCCAAGCTTACCGTAAGCGGCGGTGATATAGAGGCTATACAGTCTATCGGTGGCGCTCAAGTAAATATTTCGGGTGGTTCGGTGTATTGTGAGGGGACATATTATGCCTTGTATAACGGAGGCGGCAATACTTCGATTTCCGGTGGTTACTTTTATAGCCCGACAGGAAAGAATATTTATGTAGCAAGCGGAACCGTAAAAACTACCGGTGGCTACTTTAGTGATAAGTCCGCTCCTTTGGAAAGCGGTTATAAATTTCAGGATGTTAACATAACCGCAAATGGAAATCAGTATAACTATCAGGTAGTGTCAGGACAATAAGCAATGAAACATCTAAATGAGAATAGCATGAAAAAGTGTTTTTTATTAATGGCAGGTATTATCCTGCTTGCATTCACAGCCTGTCAGAGTGACGAGCTGGCGAATGGCGGAAGAAACGGCGAAGTAGCCGCCTCTTTCAGTGTACAGTTGCCTGGGAACGGGAACGATGCTGTAACCCGTGCTGTAACGGCGGGTGACGGTACATCGGTGAATCGTTGTATCATGGAAATCTACCTGAACGACGAACTTTATAGCCGGCAGATAGGTGCGATTCAACCGGATGGTCTGACGGCCGGCTTTGATGTCCGCCTGGTTACTTCGCAGACTTATAAGTTCGTGTTCTGGGCAGACCACGTCGAGTCAGTGGAAGGTGAAGCCATAAAGACCGATTTGCATTACAACACTGCCGACCTTCGTAACATTTCCATGAAAGGGGATTATAACGGAAGCAGCAAGGATGATACGCGGGATGCTTTCTTTGCCAGTCTGGAGAAGCTGGTGACTAATGCTTTTTCAGAAAGTGTGGAGCTGACTCGTCCGTTCGGACAGTTGAACATCAAAACGGAAGATCTGGCTTCTATTCCTAATAATCAAAAAGACGCATTTGTTCCGGTAACGGCGGGCTTGTCATTCAAGAACCTTTATACCGGTTTTAATGCAGCCACGGGTGACTTGCTCGGCGAACCGACGGCTGTAGCTTACAAAGCTGCTTCGGATGTGGTGGATGCCAACGGTAACCTGACTGTAGACTATCTCTTTGCACCGAATACTGCGGGCGGACAACATTTGGCAAATATGACGCTTGCCGTATACAACGCTGCCGGTGAGCAGATTACCACGAAAGACCTGAATAACATACCTGTTCAGCGTAACTACAAGACGAATGTAACGGGTAATTTACTGACGGTTGACGGTAAGGTAAACGTAACGGTTACTCCTGCATTCTCTTCTCCTGCTTTAAGTGAAACAGTAATAGAGGTAGCATCCGTAAGCGAAGTGGCTGAAGCCTTGAAAACCAATACTAATGTGGTTGTAACGGAAGCGCCGAAAGAAGCAGCGACTATTTCACTGCCCAAATATGAGAGTGGGGATGTTGCGGTATCCATAACATTGCCTGAAACATCGAATGATATAACCATTAATTATACGACAGAAACCGGTGAGGAGAGTAAAAATGCTCCTAAGGAACTGAATATAACCGCTCCTTCCGCCAGCAAGATAATCATTGAAGCTTCGGAGTCTACCGTAACGTTGAACGGACAGTCTTATACGACAGTTGAGGCTACTACTGCGGATAATACGTTGATTGTGGAAAGCAGTGTTACTATCGGAACACTGACGCTGAAGAAAGGTAATGTTAAACTCTATGGAAAGATAACTACTTCTGTATCGAAGGGTACAGGTTGGAGCGGAACTATCATCCGCTGCCTTGATAATCAGCAAAGTTATGACAACCTGATAGCCGATAATGTATCGGGTTACACCAGTATTTTGATTGAGCGTGAGGCTTCGTTTGATGCTTCCAAGGTATCTGCTAATGCTTCGGCAACCGTAGGAAAGCCGATGAAGATTGCTGCTAACGCCACGATTGCTCATTTAAAAATGCATGTAGACCAGGCTGCCGTATCTCCTATCGAGATAATAGACGGAGCTGCCAACGTGGTATTCGATGACTTGACAGTATCTTCTACCAATGAACAGTCATTGGTGAAGGTAGTAGGAACCGGTCAGAAAGTCACTATCCGTAACGGTTCTTTGTTGTTGACTTCCGGCAAGTCCGACCAGTCGGGTTTCAATATTCAGAACGGAGGTCATGAGAATACGATTACAGCCTTGTTGGAAGATACTTATATCGGTTTTGGAGCAACGAAAGTGAATGTGGATAAGTCGCAGGATTATACTTATACGGATGAGAAAAAAAGTGACTTTACCAAATCTGCCTGGTCGAGGGCGATTACCGTAGGGTATAATAGTGCTAAAGCGTATGACGGGACAGCTGTGACAAACCTGACTGTAAACCGTTGTGTTTTTGAAGGAGTATATTATGTTATCAACACACTGCATAATGTATCGCTGAATGTCGATGTGGATGACTCCGTTCTCGACGGGCGTGCAGCTTTCAATATCTGGTCTACTGCAAAAGCCGGTTCAACTTTTAATGTGAAGAATTCCAAGTTGATAGGGCGTAACTGTTTCTCCGGTCCTACGGAAGTGTTTGCTACGGTTGTGCTGAATGGCTACAATAGTAATGATGGGGCATCGGTGAAGTATGTACGTAACAATACGATTACATTGGACAACTGTGATGTAGTGAGTGACAATGCACCACAAACAGAGACGAATTATCAGTACGGTGTCAGCATGCGTTCTCCCTATTATAATAAATTGATACTGAAGAATCATACGAAATTCCGTGAAACTCAGACTCCGCGTTTGCCGCATGTAGTAGATTTCAATACCAATGCATGGCGTAACGAAGTGCTTGCCGACGGTTCGGTAAATTTGGACGGATGTGCGGCAGGTGCAACAGTGCTGCCAAGCAATAAATGGAGCGGACACAGTTATGCTTCCGTAGGAACGGTTGCCGATGACGGTAAGATTTACATAGGCGATCCGGATGTGCTGGCCGGCTTTATTCAGGACGGAGCCAATGGAAAAGGTGTAGAGGTGGTGCTTGTACGCGATTTGGATATGGGCAGCCATAATATAACATTGAACACTTCGTTTAAAAGTATAAGTAATTGCACTTTCAACGGAAATAATCATACCATTGCCAATTATACTTTATCGAACAAGCTATATGCAGGTTTGTTACCTAATGCCATTAGTGTGACAGTCAGAAACCTGACTTTGAAGAATGCGAACATTACGGCTGTTGACGATGGCAAAAACAATGCTTATGCCGGTGGATTCATCGGCTGTGCCTATGGTACGAACGTGGTAGAAAACTGTACACTCGAAAACAGTACCGTGCAAGGCATCAATAAGGTGGGTGGCATAGCCGGTTTCCAGGCAGAAAATGGAATCAGTATCAGAAACTGTACCGTGAAAGGTTCGGTCGTAAAGGTGGATACAGAGAATCAGGAATATGGTCAATGTGGCGGTATTTTAGGATATATCGGTTCTGTGGCGGCAGCGAATGAGGTAAGCGGAAATTTCATTATCGACACCAAGGTGGAAGCTCCGGCTAATACCAATGCCGGTGAGGAACACCGTAAAAGTAGTATTTGTGTAGGTACATTGCACGGTGTAGCGGGGCAGTCGCTGGTTATCGATATGCCGTTCGGATATATTCAGGGTTCGACCTTTAACGGGAAGCCGCTTGATAAGACAGAATATATGGGCTTGTTGGGCGGAGTGCGTTTCACGGATGCCCATCCTTCGCTGACTATTAACGGTACCAGATATTGATAGAGAGTGTGTCAAAATACATTTGACGATTTCTTTTAGGCATGGATTTTAGTTTTGACGCACATTCATGGAACTTGTCTCTTTCGCAAGAGGAGATAATGCAACTGTTGCTTTCCGGATTACGGAAGCGTTCTGCATTCGGAGAGTATACGGTTTTTTTGTTTGTTTGCCTTCCCCGCGTTGTGAAACGTGGGGAGGTTTTTGTATGATTTGGTCAGTCGTTGGGTATCATAGGTCTGTCTATTAAGCAGGGGTATAGCAGAAAATTGTATGTAAGGAGATGCAATGAGTAAAAAAACGGTGGAAAACTATTAAAAGGTCTCCACCGCTTTTTTACTCATTATCAGTCAATATGCTGTTTATCGTCCCGTTTGTGCGATAAGTTCTTTTATCTTTTCGTTCAGACTTTCGGCTTTCATCAGTTGTTCCAGCGTCAGGTGCATACGCCAGCGCCAGTAGTGGCGCGGATTGGCGGGTACATTGATGCGTTCTTCCTGCGCATTGGGGTTGCGCCATTTGCCGTCCATCGACATCCAGTCCTGTAGGGAGAGGATGGCAAGTATGGAATTGCTTTGCAGGTGTTTGCGTACAACCTCTTCACAAAGTTCGGGTGTGGCAACGGCAGGAGCGGCACCGTAATGTCCGAGCATCGTGTTGTAGTAACGTTGTGTTTGCTGGAAGTCTTCTTCCCACCAGCCGCGCAAGGTGGACATATCGTGTGTGGATATGGTGCAGACAGAGCGATACGGATACCAGTCCGGATGTCCGAACTCCTGTGTCGGGTCTTTGGGCATGCGTTGTATTTCCAGGGACAGGATGCGTAAATCGTTCATTACCCATGCCACGCAACCGGGAATCATGCCCAAGTCCTCACCGCATACCAGCATCCGGGTGGATTGCGTCAGTTGCGGCAATTTGTTCATAGCCTGCTCACGCCAGAATTCGTTGTGGCGGTGATAGTAGTACTGGTCGTACAGACGGTTGAAGGCAGCCTTTTCCCAATCGTTCAGGGAACGGTAGATATAGTCGTGCTGCACACCGATACGCGGGTGGTATTTGTACGGGTCATTGCGGTCGGGCACAAACAGCACGTCGCTGATAAGCGCATACAGGCCGTCGCGTATCCAGATGCTGTCCTCATCCGTTTTGCCGGCAAAGTAGGCCTCTACCTTGCGCTGGGTATCGAATTCGGGACGCATCCGGTAAATTTCCCACGTATCTGTCGGTTCGATGAACGTCTGCTTTACGTAATCGGTATGCGGGCCGAACATCTGTCCGAGGAAATACTCGTGTATGTAAGGTTTCAGGAACTCATCGCGGAAAGAGAGACCGTAACTCTCTATCTCCTCACGCGTCATGGGCAGGGCGGGCACGAACTGTCCCAGCAGACCGTGTACGGCGTGCATCGGAATTTCCCAGATTCGGAAGAAACCGAGGATATGGTCAATGCGGTAGGCATCGAAGTATTCCGCCATTTTGCGGAAACGCTTCATCCACCACGCATAGCCGTCCTTTTCCATGACATCCCAGTTGTAGGTGGGGAAACCCCAGTTCTGTCCGTTTACGGAGAAATCATCGGGCGGTGCGCCGGCTTGTCCGTTCAGGTTGAAATAGTGGGGTTCTGTCCATGCTTCTACGCTGTTGCGGCTGATGCCGATGGGGATGTCACCTTTCAGTACAACACCATTGGCACGTGCATGTTCGGTAGCGGCAAGCAGTTGCAGATGCAGGTTGAACTGGATATAAAAGTAAATGGCTATATGCGGGTAATCGGCTGATTCCGGTTGGCAGAGCTTCTCAATCTCTGCGGCATCGTAGCTGCTGTATTTAGGCCACTCGCGGAAGTTGGGCGTTTTATAAGCATCGCGCAGGTAACTGAAAACGGCGTACGGTTGCAGCCACTCTTTGTTTGATTCAAAAAAATCGTGGAAAGCTGCCGAATCCAATACTTTTTCTCCTTCTTGCTTGAAGATAAGATGAAAATATTCCCACTTGGTTTTGTTGACGGCTTCGTAATCGACGGCAGGCAGGGCATTCAGCTCTTTCTGCCGTTTGTTGAAGTCTGCCATGGCTTTTTTATCCTTCAATGTTCCCAGTTGCTTCAAGTCGGTGTACATCGGATGGAAAGCATAGATGGAGATGCTGTTGTAAGGATAAGAGTCCGTCCATGTATGTGTCATGGTGGTGTCGTTGATGGGCAGAATCTGTACGGCTTTCTGTTTGGTGCTTACCGCCCAGTCAATCATACGCTTCAAGTCGCCGAAGTCGCCTACACCAAAGCTCTTTTCGGAGCGGAGTGAGAATACGGGCACGGCAACACCTGCGCCCTTCCAGGCGGGAAGGCTGAAATATACGTAGCGGTCGCCGACAGCAAGGGTTTCGTTGGCGCCTGTTTGCGGGTCTGCCATATATCGGTTCGGATTGTTTTCCCAGCAAACGGCACGGCGTTCTTTCTTGTTATATAGAATGAATTTATATTCCAGCGGGAAGCTGATTTTGGTGGCATCCACCTCTATCTGCCACTCCGGGAAGTTGGCATCACTCATAAGTACGGCTTTGTCCGGGTTCCACTCTCCGAATATAGGCTGGTTTCCACAGATGCCCAGGCAATGGTCACTGTCTATGCAGGGCGCGTATGCCTTTATCAGCAGCCCTTTCTTGTGTCCTTTGGGTGCGACGTTGCGTTCGCGGTGTGCCAGAAGAGATTCCGTAAAGGCGGAAGTATAGAAATACTGCTGCTCCGGCAGGTTTTTCCAGCAATCCTGTATCCGGTACGTTTTCTTGGAAGTTCCGGAAAGGTAAAGCGTACGGGGCAGGCTGTTCCACTCTGCACGTGTATGCCGGCCGTCGCGGAAGATATGGTAGCTGTATCGGACAAGTCCGTCTTCCGGCATTGCAATGTTTACTTCCGCAGTCCAGTGGATACCGTCTATGGTCTGTAGCGGCAAAGCTTTGTCGGGATGTTCGTTTCCGAGTTCGGGGATGGAGCCTGAAACTCTGACTTCTTCACCCCAATTGGTTCTGTACTCGATATTGAATAATAAAATCATATATATTAGATTTAGAAACAACAATAGCTGCAATGATTATGCAAGTATAGAAAATATTCCTCATAATCATGCAGCTATTGCCGGCTATCTCATTTAAATTCCTATGCAAACGTTTGTGCTTGCCTGAATCTTATCCGCAACGGGATGTACCGCAGGTGGTGCAGATAAGGCAGCCTTCCTGATAAACCAGTGTCTCGTTGCCGCAATTCGGGCATTTCTGACCTTTGGCTGCGGTGCCGTCCGTAACGTATTTTTTCAAGGCACGTTCCACGCCGTTTTTCCAGGTATTGATATTCTCGCTGTCCAGTTGCAGTGAGCTTACCAGCTTCATTACCTGCTCGATAGGCATGCGGTAACGCAGTACGCCGGAGATGAGTTTGGCATAGTTCCAGTATTCTTTGTTGAACTTCTCGGACAGTCCCTCGATGGTTACCTTGTAGCCGCGCTTGTTCTCGAACTGGAAGTCGTAACGCTTGTTGCCGTTTTCGTCAACGTTCTTGATGATGTGTCCTGTTGAAACGTTCTTCGGAAGGATGATTCCTTCATCATCGTCCTGAAGACCGGTAAATATTTCATAAGGATATCCGTCGAGCAAACCGACGAATGCCACCCATTTCTCCTTATTGTTCTGGAAACGTACAACGTCTGCTTCAAGCACTTTCGGGCGGGTTTCGACAACCGTAGGCGGTTTGCACGGGGGCAGCTCCTCTTTTTTGTCTTTTTTGGTGGAGATAAGCACGCCCGAACGTGAGCCGTCGCGGTATACCGTACAGCCTTTGCATCCCGATTTCCACGCTTCTACATAGAGACGGTTCACCAGTTCCTCGTCTACATCGTTCGGCAGGTTGATGGTAACGCTGATGGAGTGGTCTACCCATTTCTGGATACGTCCCTGCATCTTTACTTTCATCAGCCAGTCCACATCATTGGAAGTTGCTTTATAATAAGGTGACTTCTGTACCAGCGCATCTACCTCGTCCTGGGTGTAGTGCTTGGCAGGATCGTATCCTTGCGCTTGCATCCAGGTGACGAACTTGGGATGGAATACGATGTATTCCTCGAATGCGTCTCCGGTTTCATCCACGAAATCCACATGTACGTTGGCGTCATTCGGATTGACTTTGCGACGTCGCTTGTATACCGGCAGGAATACGGGTTCGATGCCGGAAGTGGTTTGCGTCATCAGGCTTGTCGTGCCTGTCGGTGCGATGGTGAGACAGGCAATGTTGCGGCGGCCGTATTTCTTCATTTCCTCGTATAGCTCCGGGTCTGCTTCGCGCAGGCGGTTGATGAACGGGTTGTTCTTTTCGCGTTCGCTGTCGTATACTTCGAAAGCGCCGCGTTCTTTAGCCATTTCCACAGAAGAGCGGTATGCGCTCAGTGCTACGGTCTGGTGTACTTTCTCTGCAAATTCGGTAGCCTCTTCAGTGCCGTAACGCAGTCCCAATGCTGCAAGCATGTCGCCTTCGGCAGTGATGCCTACGCCGGTGCGGCGGCCTTGTCCGCTCTTTTTGTAGATTTTCTGCCACAAAACGCTTTCGGTATGCTTTACATCTTCGTTTTCCGGATCGGAGTCAATTTTGGCCATGATACGTTCTATCTTCTCAAGTTCCAGGTCGATGATGTCGTCCATGATGCGCTGGGCGAGTGCTACGTGCTTCTTGAACAAATCGAAATCGAAGTAGGCATCCGGGTTGAACGGATTGACTACATATGAATATAGGTTAATGGCCAGCAAACGGCAGGAGTCGTAGGGACACAAGGGAATTTCACCGCAGGGGTTGGTGGACACGGTACGGTAACCCAGATCCGCGTAGCAATCGGGTACGGACTCTCTTAATATGGTGTCCCAGAAGAGTACGCCGGGCTCGGCGGACTTCCATGCGTTGTGTACGATTTTTTTCCACAAATCGGTGGCGCTGATTTCTTTCTTGAACAGAGGTTCGTCCGCGTCAATGGGATATTGCTGTACGAATGGCTTGCCGTCGATGGCTGCCTGCATAAATGCGTCGGTCAGCTTGACGGATACATTGGCCCCCGTAACTTTACCTTCTGTCATTTTTGCATCTATAAAGGCTTCCGAATCCGGATGCTTGATGGATACGCTTAACATCAGCGCACCCCGGCGGCCGTCTTGGGCTACTTCACGGGTGGAGTTGGAGTAGCGTTCCATGAAGGGAACCAGTCCGGTTGATGTCAGGGCGGAATTTTTTACCGGCGAACCTTTCGGGCGGATGTGTGACAAGTCGTGTCCTACACCGCCGCGGCGTTTCATCAGTTGTACCTGCTCTTCATCAATCTTGAAGATTGCACCGTATGAGTCGGCCTCGCCATCCACACCTATCACAAAACAGTTGGAAAGGGAAGCTACCTGGTAGTTGTTTCCGATTCCGGTCATCGGGCTGCCTTGCGGAACGATGTATTTGAAGTGGTCCAACAAGCCGAAGAGTTCTTCGGAAGTCAGTGCGTTGGGGTACTTGGCTTCGATGCGGGCTACTTCATTGGCTATTCTCCAATGCATGTCTTCCGGAGATTTTTCGTAAATATTTCCGAAAGAATCTTTGACTGCGTATTTGTTCACCCAAACCCTTGCAGCCAGTTCGTCGCCTTGGAAGTATCGTAAAGATTCTTCGTAGGCTTCGTCATAAGAATAAACTTTCTTTTCCACGATGCGATAACTCTTAGATTTAATTATGAATAAGTAAAAGTGTAGAAGTTGTACTTATTGCTAACAAATGTGGCTGCAAATCTATGAATGTTTTTTGTTATGGCAAAATAAAAATTGATGTTTTTATTAACCGGTTGTTAGTTTTCAGTTTTAATCGGTTAATTTGTTGGTTTATAATAAAATGGCTTTTTGTAAATTAACAAAAAGTTTTCTAAAAAGAAAATTCTATAAAGAATGCTGTTCGGAGAGTTTGTCCTTTTTAGAAAACATGCCTGCACATATTCTAAACTATTGGATGATATTCTGTGTTTCTTTTCATATATTTGCAGAAAAAAGATAGAATGGAAAGTCTAAAACAAAGGAGAACAATCCGTAAGTATCAGCAGAAAGATATTTCTTCTGATTTGTTAAATGATTTGCTTGAAACCTCTTTCCGTGCTTCTACGGTTGGAAACATGCAGGTGTATAGCGTAATTGTAACCCGTGACGCTGACCGGAAAGCCAGGTTGGCACCGGCGCATTTCAATCAGCCTATGGTGAAGACGGCGCCGGCAGTCCTTACTTTTTGCATCGACTTGCGCCGTTTTAGCAAATGGTGCGAGCAGCGGAAGGCAGAACCGGGATATAACAATTTTGAATGGTTTGTTACCGGAGCTGTGGATGCTTTGTTGGTTGCGCAAACATTCTGTGTGGCAGCCGAAGAAAAAGGTTTGGGCATCTGCTATCTGGGTACTACCACCTACAACCCCCAAATGATTATTGAGGCATTGGAGTTGCCCGAATTGGTCTTCCCTATCACTACCGTTACCGTAGGCTGGCCGGCAGAGACTCCTGCACAGGTAGACCGCCTGCCTTTGGAAGCCATTGTCCATGAAGAAACTTATCATGATTATACTCCTGAGGATATCGACCGTCTATATGCCTATAAGGAGTCTTTGCCTGAGAATAAACAGTTTATCGCAGAAAATAATAAAGAAACATTGGCTCAGGTCTTTACGGATGTACGCTATACAAAGAAAGACAGCGAGGCTATGTCCGAGAACCTTTGGAAAGTAATGAAACAACAGGGATTTTAATTTGAGTATAACGTATGAGGTATAAAGCGTATCCATGCAGTTTTTTGCATGATGACTTTATACCTCATACCTTATACTTTTATTCCGTACCTTATACTTTTTTCAAGGCGGTCTGAATTTCTTCGATTTCAGCGCGGAATGATTTGTCCACCTCTTTCAGTTGCTTGATTGTTTTGCAGGCATGCAGTACGGTGGCATGGTCTTTATTTCCGATTAGCGTACCTATCTTGGCTGTAGAGAAATCTGTATGTTTTTTGGCTAAATACATGGCTATCTGACGGGCTTGCACCACTTCGCGTTTACGCGATTTTGTGTGTATGGCGGCATTTTCCAAACCAAAATGTTTGCATACAGTAGTGATGATGTCGTCAATGGTTATGGCTTTGCTTTCGCAGTTCACGACTTTGCGTACGATGCGTTGCGCCAACTCCAGGTCGATTTCCTTGTTGTATATCGTAGAATGGGCCATGATGGAGATGACAATGCCTTCCAGGTCGCGCACGCTGTTACCTACATTCTCCGCTATATAATCAATTACTTCCGGCGGGAATTGTAAACCGTCACGATGTATCTTATTGCGCAGGATATTTTTGCGCAATTCTACCGTGGGCTTTTCCAGTTCCGCCACCATTCCCCATTTGAAACGTGTAATCAAGCGTTCTTCCATACCTTGAAGCAGTACGGGAGCCCGGTCTGAAGTGAGAATAAGCTGTTTGCCGTTTTGATGCAGGTGGTTGAAGATATGGAAGAATGTGTTCTGCGTTTTGGTAACGCCTGCAAATTCCTGAATATCGTCAATAATCAATATGTCAATAGTCTGGTAGAAGTTGATGAAATCGTTGGTCGTATTGTTACGTACAGAGTCGGTGTATTGTACTTGGAATAAATGCGCAGATACGTACAATACGCGTTTCTCCGGATATAATTCCTTGATTTTTGTACCGATGGCATTGGCAAGGTGAGTTTTTCCCACACCTGATGCTCCATACAAAAACAGCGGATTGAATATGGTCTTAGCCGGATTGAGCGCCACTGCTTCTGCAACACTACGAGAGAGTTTATTGCTATATCCTTCAATAAACGTGTCGAAATTGTATTCCGGATTCAGATGCGGATCCAAATCGGGAACAGGTATCTGTGGAATAGCTTTATCTATCGTTTGCTTTTGTGGCATAATAGTACGGTGGGTCGACTCGTAGTTGACGGTCTTTTCAGGCCGTGAACTTTTGTCCACCATAACATTATACATCAACTTTGTTCCCTCTCCGATTACCTTATAAAGGGTCTTACGCAACAAGTCTACAAATTTATCCTCCAGAAATTCGTAAAAGAACTGGCTGGGAACTTGTACAACGAGCGTTTTATCCTCATATTTTAAGGGAACGATGGGGAGAAACCAAGTTTTATATGTCTGTTCCGGAACATTGTCTCTGATGATTTCAAGACAGCGGTTCCACAATCCGACATGATCCTGTCCACTCATAACGGTTACTAATACATTTATTAATTAAGCAAAACTTCTACGTTTGCAAAATTGGCAATCTTATTTGAAAAAAACAAATCTCTCTTTTCTTGCATTTCTCAGGAAAACAATAATCTCTTTACTTTCAGCTACTTATCGGGATGTATGAAACCTATGCCTTTGCTGGAAGTCTTGCTTTTATGTAACAGCTTGTAATGTAGTGTATTATAGCCTATACACAAGCTGCTGCATCCATTGGAAACAGCATGAGTATAAACCTCTTTTTTACCTTTATACGTAGACTTATCAAGGGGTTTCTTTCCCAATAACAAATGAGCCTTCTTATTTAGACAAAATCTATTTAAGAGGAAATTCTACTTATCTTTCTTGCCGAACAAAGAGAAATGGACATAGCGTTTCGGATGCGATTTCAAGTCTTCCAACAAGCTCGCTGCGTTTGCCGTGGTGGCATTCAGATTGTTGTAAAGCGACGGGTCGTTCAGCAACAATCCTACTGTATTGTCCTTACGGTTTAATTTGTCTGTAAGCATCTTCACGTTGGCCAGCGTTGAGTCTATGCTTTGCATGGCTGTTGCGTAGTCTATCTCTTTCAGGTTGTTGGAAATCAGAACAAAGTTATCTCCGATGGTGTTCAGCTTTCCTGTGAGCTGCGGAATGTCTTTATTCATCAATGTTTGCAGTTGTCCGCTGGTTACGGCCAGGTTGGCGGTCAGGTTCTGCACATTGTGCAGGGTGGCAGGTATGGCGGGGTCTGCCAATACCGTATTTAAAGAGCCGAGGATAGAATCCAGTTTGGGCAGCATCTTTTCCAGTTGCGGCATCATGGTAGCCACTTTCTCCATCATTCCGTTGTTGAGAGTGCCGGGAATCGTATCTCCGACCTGATACTTCTCGCGGGGATTGTTGGCAAGAAGAAGATTCATCTTGACGCCGCCTAACATTTCTGTGGCCAGCTCCGCCGTACTGCCTTTGGGAATGCGGAGGTCGGTGTTGACATCTATTTCGGCAACCACTTTTCCGGGTTGGGTATAATCGTAATACAGGTCGCGTACGATACCTACGCGGAAACCGTCGGCAAAGACCGGACTTGATTTGGTGAGTCCGTTGACATTATGGAACTTGACATAGAAATAACTGGAAGGCTTGAACATGTGAATGCCTTTCAGATAGTTGATACCATATACTAATATGCAAAGCGCTGCTATGCCTGCGATTCCAATTCTGACTTCTTTGGTAATATACTTCATGATGTATTTTATTTATTTCTTTTGTTTTTAAATTCTCTGATGGCAGCATTGACGTTTACTTTCCTGCCGTTCTTAAAGGCTATGATGAAAGCATCCTTGAATTTTGCCGTAATTGAACGTTTGGTGCGTAGCACCTTATTGTAATCGGAAGATGCGCCATAGGTGTATTTGTACAGGCCGCCTTCCTTATAATAATCCACATTTTTCAATCCTTTCAGCCGCTTGTCGTTCTTGGCCAGCGGACGGGAAGAGGTGAGTATCTGTATCTTGAACACAGGGGCTTTGTCCTCTGTCTGCGCAACGGTTGCTTTTTCCGAAGGCTGGGGTGCCGGTTTGTTGTTTTGGACGGTCGCCTTTTTCTCTGTCTCGGGTGTGGCATCGGCAGGAGCGGGCGTTTTCTCTTCCGGTTGTGGCAGGTCTTCCGGCAGAATGGTCTGGCTGCTTCCGTTCAACCGGATTTCCTGTTCGCGCTTATAAGTGAGGAAAGCGCGGAAGATGCCGTTGGCAAGAGTATTGGTGCCTGCGTCCGTGTTTAGATACCGTTCTTCTTCGGGTGTGGAGATAAAGCCGAGCTCTACCAGAATACTGGGCATGGCACTGGCTTTCAATACCAGAAAACCGGCCTGGTGCACGCCCCGGTCTACCCGGCGGCAGGTGTTGCGGAAATGCTTTTGTACAAGTGATGCCAGATGTACGCTTTGCGACATATATTTATCCTGCATGAACTCGAAGATAATGTAGGACTCGGCGGAATTGGGATTAAATCCTGCATAGCGGGTCTTATAGTCGCTTTCGTAAAGAATGACCGAGTTTTCCCGCTTGGCAACTTCAAGGTTGGCATCCGATTTGGCAAGACCTAACGTCCAGGTGGATGCGCCTTTGGCGGTCCGGTTATTGGCAAGCGCATTGGTATGGATCGAGATGAACAAATCCGCTTTGGCATCGTTGGCTATTTCCGCGCGTCGGTTTAGGGGAATAAAGACATCCCGCGTACGGGTATATACGACTTTTACGTCCGGGCAGTTCTTTTGTATCTGCTTGCCGAGCTTGAGTGCGACATTCAGGTTTATGTTCTTTTCTTTGGAGATTCTGCCGATGGCGCCGGGGTCGTGTCCGCCGTGTCCGGCGTCGATGACGACAACAAAATCCTTCGCCCCGATATTGCTGCAACAAAAAGGCGCAATGAGCAGTCCCAGGCAAAGGCTTATATATAAGATATGTTGTCTGTATCGTTTCATATTAAAATATCGTTGCAAAGATAGCGCAAAGGTCTATTATCGCCCTGCAAAAGTAATGTAATTTTATAGAAAACTCACACTTTGCTTTCAAGTTTTATTCGTAACAGCTTCTTTTTAGGGAGATTTAGTCTTTGCATTTGCAAAATTTACATGTTTTCTATACTTGCTTCTGTTTGGCGGTTGGCTGTGCATAATTCGTTAGACCCGGGTCATCCGTTCGTTAGACCTTGGTTGAACGAACGGATGACCCGGGTCTAACGAAAGGGCGACGACTGTCTAACGAATTAAAAATACTACGTTCTGTGTCAATGCTTCTCTTTTTTCCCTTTTATTTTCTGCGATGAGTCTATTTGTTGATAATATCTGTAACTTTGCGCACAAATATTAATTGGTAGATACAGGTATGCTTCTTCGTCTTATAAAGAATTGGACATTGCCTTTGGCGATGCTTGCCGGTACGGCCGGATATTTCTTCTTTGCGAAAATTCCCTGGTTTGCACCGGTGAGACCTTGTTTGAACGGGTTGGTGGCTCTCCTGACTCCGGCTTTGATTTTTGCCCAATTGCTGCTAACCTTCTGTAAGGTAGAAGTGCGTGATTTGAAACCGAAAGGGTGGCATGGCTGGCTGTTGCTGTTTCAGACGGTGGCGTGCCTGGTTGTGGCGGCTTTGCTGGTGTGCTGTCCGATGGAGGAGATGTATCGGGAAGTTTTTGAAGGGGCTATGGTATGTCTTATTTGTCCTACGGCTACCGCTGCTGCGGTCATTACCGGTAAGCTGGGCGGAAGTGCGTCGAGTCTTACCACGTATACGTTGTTGTCTAATCTTTTGGCCGCGGTGGTTGTTCCGTTGGTATTTCCTTGGGTTGAACCTCATGCGGATGTTACTTTTTTTGCGGCTTTCTTGAAAATACTGAGTAAGGTGTTTCCGCTGTTGCTTCTGCCTTTCTTCATGGCCTGGTTTCTGCGGGTGTTTGTCAAGAAAGTGCATAGATGCTTATTGGAGTTCCACGATGCTGCTTTTTACTTATGGGCGGTGGCGCTTGCCATTGTATCGGGGCAGACGGTGCGTTCGTTGGCGAACAGTGATGCTCCGGTGTTTGTGGAAGTCCTGATTGCTTTAGCAGGTTTGGCAGCCTGCTGTGTCCAATTCTATTTAGGCAAGAGAATCGGCGGGCATTACAATGACCGTATCAGTGGCGGACAGGCGCTGGGACAGAAGAATACGGTGCTTGCCATTTGGATGTCCTATACTTATTTGAATCCGCTCTCTTCCGTAGGACCGGGTTCGTATGTGCTGTGGCAAAACATTTTCAACAGCTGGCAACTATGGAAAAAGAGAAAGAAAGAGTTGGTAAATTAATGCAAACAATTGATATATATAATTGCGGTATTTTCTGCGTTATTCCTTTTGTTTGGCTTGTTTTCTTGACTTAGCCTATAAATTCCCTTATTCTCTTACCAGTTTGTTACTCAAATGCTATGGGGTAACAAAAATAATATCTATATTGCCCATCGTTAACAATATAAAAACATGAGTATGGCGAAGAAGAAATCGCCGGCATTATTTTTGTCGCATATAACAAATCGCAAATGAATATAAATCAGAATTATAGAGAAGCAGTAAAGGCCATAAAAGAAGCTATCCTACGCAGCCAGTACCGTGCAGCCGCATCGGCGAACAAGGAACAGTTATCTCTTTATTACGGCATCGGACGGTACGTGTCGGAAAATTCCCGTACAGGCTTTTGGGGGAAGGGTGCAATTGAACAAATATCTTCTCTATTGCAAAAAGAATTGCCGGGGCTAAGGGGATTTTCGGTTTCGAATATAAAGAATATGCGAGTTTTCTATGAAGAATGGGAGCCTGTCTTAAATCGCCAGCCAGCGGCTGGCGGTTTGGTATTAGATGAAAAATTGCTGTTGAGCGTAATTCGCCAGCCACTGGCTGACGAATTTAACTGGTCTGATTTTCTTTCAATCGGCTTTAGTCATCATACCGAAATAATATCCAAAGCTAAGACTTTGG
>OHTK01000290.1_pt1 | contig 28757 bp, 26 predicted proteins | sample 1578931 | NCBI WGS metagenome assembly OHTK01 (sample SAMEA3879553, study PRJEB24766) | human gut metagenome | biome: human-associated habitat; feature: feces | place: USA | collected 1985/1987 | reverse complement strand
TCGACTCCTTGCCGCCTGAGAACCGCCCGCCCGTATCCGCAGGAGAGTTCAAGATCCCCTCTTGCCGTCTGTATTACGGCCGGTTCCGCAATTCCGGTGAGATTTTTCCGGCTGGCGGCGAGTATGCCCCTCAGTTCCCTTGTGCCGATTTCCAGGCAGAAGCCCAGCTTTCGGAGGAGATTCCGGAAGGCGGTGACAATCCTGTCCCATAAGGACCGGTCCGTACCGTCCTCGGCCATCCGTGCCAGAAACTCTTCCGTTGCGACACGTATGTCCGTCCTGTCCGCAGCCGCCATCCGGAGAATCTCATCCCGCACTTTTTCCCCGCATCCGTTGAAGATCTCATCCAGAAAAGCATCCATATGCTTGTGACCTGCAAGCTTTCTGAGTCCGTAATGTGCCACACCCTCATGCAGCAGGGTACGCTCGACGTCCGCTTTCCCCCGGGCATGCGGAAGATACAGGCAGACACGTTGCGAGGGGATGTCATACCAGCCCCGGATGTCTTTCCCGCAGGAGAGCAGGCCGCGTATGTCGGGAGAGCCTATCTCGTCGGCACGACGGATCACTTCCACCGGAACATGCAGCTTCCCGGCCAGAAAAGACACATGACGTGCGAGCTCGTCCATTTGGGCATCCCTTGAAAGGAATATCTGCCCGTCCCGGGCGATATCCTCGGTGGAAACGGCAAGCGTGTTCCGTCTTTGGGCGGAAGTAAAGTCCAGTCTGCTTTCCACGTTGCGCGCTTCCACCTCCCCTGCAGTGGAACGGTATTCCTGTATACTGCTCCTGAAGCTGCCGATGTCGTTCACGAGATCGAATATCGTCTCATACCCGTATTTGCCTGCCACCGCGTCCAGGCTGGAGCTGTTGTCCCTCAATATTGTCCCGCCATAGGCTGTCTCACGGTTCAGCGCGGCGAAAATGCCGTCCGGCGTGTTGTCAAAACCGCCGCCCTCCAGAATCCTTCCGTCAGTGGCCCGCACGATGTCCAGGATCACATTCTCCGCCGTGTTTTTAAACTCCCCGGGATTGCTTCCCCGCGCAAACCCCTCCATGGCCTGTATGGCGTGCTGTATCTCATGTGCCAGGACAGGCCTCACATCATCAGTCCGGGAGATGTTTATCACGATTCTGTTGTCCGGATGGAGGTAGGCCCCGCAATAGTCGGCCGACGGCAGGTCCACAAATTCCAGCCGGGTCCGTTTCATTTCAGGATAGGCCTGGAACAGTTCATCGTCCTTCACATAGTCATCAAGATAGATCCGTTCACGCAGCGCATCCTGTTCCTTCAGTCCGGCTGCCAGCTCCGTCAGTTCCTCAAAACGTTTCCACTCCGCTTCAGAGAGTGTTTCGCCCTCTATCTGCCGGTCAAGAAGATTTTCAAGCTCCCCATGCCAGGACTGTTTCTCCAGCAGGCGTGAATAGCCCAGATCTCCGGCCGGATGGTATTCGAAATCCGCCGTCTCATAACGCCACTTGCTGTCAGCCCCGCGTTCCCAGCCTGTCGCCGCCTTTATTGTTCCGGCATCCTTGCCGGACTTTTCCATTTCGCGGGCGACGGCGAGGTTCTCCAGCCGCAGGGAGGCCCCTTCAGACCGGTCAAGTCTGGAGGCCCCTTTCTCTCCGATGAAGCGGAAGCGCTCATGTGCGGTTATCTTCAGGTCGGCCTCGCTGAAAATGACATAGTTCCGCGCGCCGTCGGCCCGGCCGCCGGTTGAACACTCCGCCGGATAGTCAATCCCGGTAAAACCCGCCCGCGAAAGAAACCCGCTGGCAAGCCGCTGTGAATCGGTATCCCGGTCCGGATTCATGAACATATGGTCCAAAAAGCCGTAGAACTCTTTCCCGCTGTTCCATACATGCGACCTGCCGCTCCAGAACTCCGCCGTGGCTTCCGGAAAGAAGAAACGTTCCTTGCGGAGCTGCAGGAATATCTTTCCCTGTTGCTCCGCGGATACCGGCCTGTCCCAGTACAGATAGTTCATCCCGTTGTCTTCCGGGATTTCCACCGTATAGAGGTGGCGCGGCGGCTCAATGCGTATCCTGCCCGCATCTATGTCGGAAAGCAGCTCCTGCTTCTGCCGCTCGAATGCCTTCCTCCGTCCGCTGTGTGCGCTTGCGGTACGCCCGTCCATATACACGGAAGAAATGTTCCGTTTCAAACTGTCCACATTGGTGGAAGAAAGGATCTGGCGTTTCCATATTCTCCATACCTCATCAAAATAATATTCGTTGTCAAGCACCGGGGATAAAGGCTCCCCGTCATAGGTGATGTGGTTTCCCCGCTTTATACCGATGGCCGCATATTTGCGGGCGATTCCTTTCACTTCCGTCACGTATGTCCCCCATCCGTAGGCCTGCGCCCCTTCACCGGTTCCGGTAAAGGCATGGTCGAAATGCCCGAAGGAGGCCGGACTGCCGTGATAGACCTGACGGAAGCGGATGTCGTCATTTGATGTGGAAAACGCGCCCGTGTTTTCATAAGCGTCCTTCAACTGTCCGGGAGACATCACGGCTATGTATTTCACTCCCTCGTCGTAACCGACAAGCCCGTCATAGCCCGCCTCCCTGACTTTGGACAAAAACTCCGGGGTTTCCGTCAGCATCCAGCAGTTTCTTTTGCTTGATGCCAGCTCCAGCGCTTTCTCCGGGGATACCGTACCTCCTTTTCCTCCATAAAAAGACAGGACAGGTATCTCGCTGCCCAATGACTGCAGGATTTTTTTTACGGCCTGCCCGTCTTTCGGGTCAAAAGGGTTTCTTGAATTTACATACAGGTCATACACGTATCCTTCTTCCGTCCATTGTTCATTGCCATATTTGTCATCAGGAATGCTCATTGCACGCGTCTCTGCAATACCTCTTGCCTTTTCCGCATCGACGGAGGTGAAAATCAGGCCGGAATATTCACCGCCCTTGAATGTGTGGAACGGAGCCTTTTGGGGTATATAAGTGATCCCGTCCCTCTGCCATCCCCTCTCGGGAGTAATCTGGTCTCTGCGCAAAGGTGTTCCATGGTGGACAACCAGAGGCTCGCCATTCTCATCGACAATCCTTGAAGCTGCCTCCGGTACATTTTCCCAGTCTCCAAACCAGTTCTTGAATGCTCTGGTGCGCACTTGGACCCACTGCCTCTCATTCAGGGAAGTCGGACTGCCGTTCGGAGCTTTCATGTATATGCCGTCCGCCTTGCCACGTGTGACAAGCTCCAGTTCTTCGTCCGTGACATGTTTATCGGAAGTATGTGTCATTGTTTGCCGGCTTAATATGATACCTTGTTCATAAAGTCATAAAGAGTTTTATCAGCAAAAAACTTGTTTACTTATTTACATTTCCGAAATTTAAAGTAAACGCAGAAAGAAAAAGCAAGGTTGATGATAATACAGCAAAAATGCAGTCTATTAAGTGGTTAGGTGTTTAACTCATAATACTGCATAAGCTGAAAAAGGAGGTCCGATAAAAGCTGCGAAAGACTTCAGTTCCCATATCGTTACTGATATAACAGGAACAAGAAACGGCACAACAGATTCTATTTCAGTAATTTGCACAGTTTTTCATACCTGAGGACAACTCGCTTGATATTAACTTTGTAACGATCAAAAAAGTATGAAAACGAGTATGAGCAGATCGACCTTCAAAATCCTCTTCTACGTGAAGAAGGGCAGCGAGAGAGCCAACGGCTATCTCCCCCTGATGTGCCGTCTTACGGTAGACGGCGAAATCAAGCAGTTCAGCTGCAAGCTGGACGTGCCCCCGAAACTTTGGGACGTGAAAACGGCACGTGCCACGGGCAAGAGCGCCGAGGCGCAGAAAATCAATGCGGCGGTTGACCGGATACGCGTGGACGTGAACCGCCGTTACCAGGAACTGATGCAGTCCGACGGCTATGTCACCGCCGCCAGGCTGAGGGACGCCTGCCTCGGGCTGGGCGTGAAACGCGAGACGCTGCTGAAGCTCTTCGAGCAGCACAACGAGGAGTTCATCAAGAAAGTGGGACACAGCCGCGTGCAGGGAACATACAACCGCTACCGTACCATATACAGGCACCTTTGCGAGTTCGTCCCGAAAGTATACCGCCGTGACGACATCCCCCTGAAGGAACTCAACCTGACCTTCATCAACAACTTCGAGTATTTCCTGCGTACGGAGAAGAAATGCCGCACCAATACCGTATGGGGTTACATGATCGGGCTCAAGCACGTCATCTCCATCGCCCGCAACAGCGGTGCGCTTCCCTTCAACCCCTTCGCCGGGTACATCAATTCCCCCGAGAGCGTTGACCGAGGCTACCTGACGGAGCGTGAGATACAGACGTTGATGGAGACCCCGGTGAAAAGCGGGACCTGCGAACTGGTACGCGACCTCTTCATCTTCTCTGTGTTCACCGGACTGGCATACACGGACGTGAAGGCACTGACGACCGACCGGCTCCAGACCTTCTTCGACGGCAACCTCTGGATCATCACCCGCCGTCGCAAGACAAACACCGAGTCCAACATCCGCCTGCTGGACGTGCCCAAGCGCATCATAGAGAAGTATAAGGGACTGTCCAAGGACGGTCATGTATTTCCGGTACCGAGCAACGGCAGATGCAACACCATATTGAAGGAACTTGGCAGGCAGTGCGGTTTCAAGATACGGCTGACCTATCATGTGGCAAGACATATTACTTTTTCTTACCAATTGAAAACAAGGAACTTACAAATATTGTCAGCTTGACAGGTAACGATTTGGAAACCAGCGAGCTTCTCTATTCTACAATGTTCTGCACTAATCAAAAGAACGCTTTCTTCATGTACAAAAGTAGTGTTTTTCTCCCTCATTACCAAAACTATTCCAATGAAAAATGGAGAAAATCGGACTTACAAATATAATTTTTACCACCCCTCTATTTTGAAAGTTATGTGATACTCTGCTGATAACAGTCGGTGCTTGTTTTATCCCGGCGATAGGGATAGCATCTACCACTTCAACGATAAAATGTCATTTAAATATACTTATACGCTTCTGCAATTAACGATACAAGCTATTCTGTACAAATTCATTGTAGCACATATTGATTTTTCCACTGATATAATGCGATATCGAATGGCAGTATCCAATATTCTTATATTTTAATTAGCAATCCGTTGCCGAATCCTTTATGTGCTGCTGTGCTGAAATACAACAGTACGTCAGTACGACAATAAATCTATACGTCAGTAAGTCTGCACGTCAATGCGTCAGTATGTCAGTACAACAGCAATATTATGCTATTATTGTACTGAACATCAAAGTTTTACCATTTTTTGATATATTCTTCTTATTCTATATCTATTCTAATAACCTCTAACTTTTGATTAATGCCTGCTGGTCGGCATGCAAGCAGACCGGCGTGCGGGCAGATTGGCAGGCTGGCTGGTGTGCCGGCAGGCCGACAGGCAAGCGTATATGCGACCATTCGCATTAACAGGAAGATATACCCTATTAACATGCCCAAAGGAGATAGTTCCTCAGTTTCTATTCTTCTTTTGGGCAGCTTGAGTATCGGAAAACGATACTCTGAAAGCGGGATAACAGCTATTTTCCCAATCCGTCGTACACGGATTCTTGTGTCCACAAAGACACAGCAAGGTGTCCTTTGAGTTACTCAAAGGCTTTTCGGTTACTTCCGAAAAGAGGAAGCAGCAAGGTATGTTTTGAGTAACTCAAAACCTTTCAAGCCTTGCCGCCGGGCTTCCTCTCCAAAGTCGGGAAGCCTGATGTTTCACTTATCCACTATATACATACAAACGTACTATTTCCCCAATGACTTGAACATTTTGGTGATGCAACGCTTTTTCTGTTCCATGTTTGGATGGACATAAAGGTCAAGCGTGGTTGAGATATTTGAGTGCCCCAACAATACACTTACGGTTTTATAGTCACACCCAGCTTCAATACAACGTGTAGCGAAGCTATGACGCAGACCATGATACTTCAATTTGGGTATGTTAAGCTTCACCATCAGATTATTATAGTAATTACGATACGTGCGTGGCTCTGTCGGACGTTCGTTATTAGTAAGCACATAAAAATCGTCATTAAGTACCTTTCTCAATGGCTTTATCATTGCAAGTAATTCTTTGCTCATAGGTATTTCCCGGCAGGAGTTCTTGGTTTTAGGTGTGTTGATAACAAGTTCTGTGTGTCTTTTCTCGCCTTCAATGATATAAATACGTTCGATAGTGCGGCTGACCGTTATAGTACCGTCAACAACATTGATGTCGCTCCATTTTAAGGCACATATTTCTCCGATACGTAATCCGGTGCTAAGACTAATATAAATGCCAAGCCCGGTAAATGTAAAATGGCTTTGGATATAGCTCAGAATCTTTCTGTGATTAGCTACAGATAACACTTCCAGCTCTTTATTGGCGGTAGTCGTAGGATATTTTATGTCCCATTCGTAATAGTTCATCCACTCATTCTTGACCCCGAACTTCATCACCATTTTAAGGACAATCAGAATGTCCTTAATCGTTTTAATACTCAAACCTTCTTCCAACTTTTGCAAGACAAAAGCCTGTACCTCTTGTTCGTAAAGGGAATCCTTATCTCCCAAACACGGAAGAATGTGGTTTTCCAAAATTAACACATAAGCTGCCATCGTGGACTGCTTCACATAAGGACGCTTGCATTCTTTCCAAGCTCCTGCAATTTCTCTAACTGTTTTGTGAATCATGATTTCTAAATAATTGGTTCTTATAATTAGAGAAAGATAATGTGATTAGTTCCAAATCTGAGATTCCCGGAGTTTAGTGGGGAGTGGAAAAAATGTACCATTGGTGAGCTAACTATAAAAGTAGGTAGTGGCGTAACTCCAAGAGGTGGTGAGGCTGTGTATAAGACAGATGGACATCCTTTTGTACGTAGTCAAAACGTAGGATTGGGGCAACTTTTATTAGATGATATAGCCTACATAGATGAAGATACTCACCAACGTCAGAAGAATACAGAGTTACAATTGGATGATGTACTGCTTAATATCACAGGAGCTTCTATTGGCCGTAGTGCAATGGCGACTAAAGAAATCGTAGGGGGCAATGTAAATCAGCATGTTTGTATTATTCGTACACAAGATAATCTTATATCTTCTTTTCTCTGTAATTTTTTACTTTCGAGCTATGGGCAAAAGCAAATAGACAGTTTTCAAGCTGGTGGAAATAGACAAGGCTTAAACTTTGAGCAAATCAAATCTATCAAAATTACTATTCCGACTGTGAATGAACAATGTAAGATAGCTCAATTACTACAACTGGTAGAAGACCGCATCTCAACCCAAAACAAAATCATTGAGAAACTACAATCCTTAATTAAGGGACTAAACAATACGCTGCAATATGATACTGGAGGAAAATCTGTTTGTCTCGGAGATATTTTGTTGGAACGGTCGGAACGCTCACGAACGAATAATCAACATGAGGTACTGAGTTCCACAGTTAAGGGTATATTCTCTCAACGAGAGTATTTTTCAAAGGACATCGCAAGTGAAAACAATGTGGGTTATAAAATCATTCGGCTTCATGATGTTGTTTTAAGTCCTCAAAATTTATGGATGGGGAATATCAATTACAATGATAGATTTGAAATTGGGATAGTTTCTCCTTCTTACAAAGTATTTTCAATAGCAGATGGTTACGACAATCAGTTTGTGGCTGCAATGTTAAAGACTCATCGTGCCTTATACAGCTATATGATGGTATCAGAGCAAGGCGCAAGTATCGTTAGACGCAATTTAAATATGGAGGCTTTCTCGCAGCTTGTATTCAAAATACCTTCTCTTGATAAACAAAGAGAAATAGGCTATGCAATATCATTATTAAAGTCCCAATTAAAAACAGCGAATAAGATTATTAAAGCTTATACATCACAAAAGCAGTATCTGCTCCGTCAAATGTTTATATAAACATCTGGCGGAGTAAGTATTGCTTCAACCTATTATAAGAACCATTCAATGCAATTTGGCTTGATAATTTTCTTTCTAAAGATTGCATTAATTTTGCTATATGGCATTGAATGCTCTTGTTGGGGATTGGTAACCTTAAATCACTGAGAGTCGATAGTACTATATAAGGAGTGTTGCTTGAACTCTTTTCTATTGCAATTCTTTTGGGCAGTAATACTTTCAACGCCCATTTAATGTACTGGATATTTTCGGAGAATATATCTAACACATAAGTTCTTTGATAAGCATTAAACTTTCCGTGATAATAATTGATATATCCTAAATTAGCACCATTACCAGAGATTAGTAAAGCTTCTGTATCAAAAGCGAAGCTATCAATTTTGAATGGTTGTTCTGCACAAGTAAAAAATGGATAAATCCCATTATCTACCTGTGCATTTGCATCTAGTTTTCCTGTTGTAATTTGACAAATATCACCAAGTTTTACATATGTGTTTCCACTTGTTGATTCTTTAATGCAATGCTGTGCAATTCCCTTAATTAAGGATTGTTTGTGTTATAGGTCTGCGATTATTGAAAGACATTATAGTCAAGCCGAAAAACAGATAGTCTGTGTCGCAGATTTGGGCGAACCTTTTAATGTTGGCAATTTGGCAAAGGATGATTTGGCTGAAACAGGAATGCCTTGTGTTATATATGGAGAACTTTTTACGACTTATGGAGAAACAATTTCTCAAATAGAAAGCCATACTAACAAAACAGAGGGCATGATTTTGAGTAAGAAAGGAGATTTGTTGTTTCCTTCTTCAACAACTGTCGACGCAATGTCCTTAATTGCCCCATCTGTCATTAACGTAGATGGAGTTATATTGGGTGGTGATATGTTTGGAATTCACATCAGCACTAACTTTAATGCCCAATATCTAAGTTACTACTTCAATCATATCGCCAAAAGACAATTGGCAAAATTTGCAAAGGGCAGCACCATAATTCATTTGCATTATACTGACATTGAAAAAGCCAGACTATTGTTACCTTCTTTGGAAGAACAAAATAAGATGGCTAACTGCTTGATTTCATTAGATGAAAAGATAAGAGTTGAGAAGTCCTATCTTCAATTGCTCGATAAACAAAAAGCGTATTTACTTCGTCAGATGTTTATATGAACATCTGACGAAGTAAGTATTGTTTCTGCGATTGATAGTTTTTCATGATATGTGTTTCATTTTGAATTTTATTGTCTAATAATTCAAATACATTTGCTATTCTTTCTTGTACCATAAGAGATATATTGGGCAATTTATATAAAGATAAAATGACACTTGGATGTGCTTTCGTTTGATAATCAAATACCATAAAAGAATGTTGCCAAGATAACGCTTCTGAGACAAAACGATAATTAAATAACGTTTCATCTAATAGTATATAGCCACTTACATTTGTTATGTTGTATTTATGTTTTGGTCTGTAGAAGAAGTTACCACCACCATCTATGGACCAAGTAACAAGTTCAGTATCGAACATATACGAATCATGATAACCCATTAATCCATCATTTTGAACAGATGAAGAATATACAGGATAACAATATGTATTTGTGTATTCATGCTTAGGTATAATGTTACCGCGTTTCAGATTCACAGTGCCATTAGCAGCAAGTTCAGATAATAAAAACCACGTATCCTGTATCGTTTTGAATATATGTGTCCTAATCGCAGACTTTAGTTTCTTCAAATCCTCAATGATTTTGTTTTGGGTAATGATTCGTTCATCAATAAGGCGAAGTAAAGTCGCAATTTTAGTCTGTTCCGGTTTTGATGGTAATCCGATATAACACTCAGAAAAATTCTTAGAACTAATTGAGTAAATCTTCGTTCCTTGGGCTATTCGTCTTATCTGATTATGAAATGCAGTAGATGAAAACGCATATCCTTTGTAGCCTATAACAGTTCTGTTCTTATTGTCTCGTCCATGAATTGTATGTAATCCACAAACGATGTCTTTCCCTGCAAGGTTAAAGAACTCAACAGTCTTGGCTACCTCATTTGTATCTTCCGAAGCATCTGCAAAAGCCACATCGCCCTCTTTGCACAATTCAAAGTTCTTGGGCATGTTGCCCTCTTTTATATTAGGCAATTTGTCTTTTGTCAAATTTACCATAGTTGGAAGTCCCACGTGAATAAGTCCATAATGTAAATTCATTATGGCATTAGTGTCATATTCCAGTTGCTCCCAACTAAGCGAATTGGTTGAGTAGATATCTAACAAGTCTGACACTTTACACTTTCCCCATTCCTCCGTAAACTCTGGAAATCTCAAAATTGGAACATTGAGGACTTTTTTATCGTTATTATTTGTCATAGTCACTATTCATTATCAGGGTTAATATCAAATGGCAACAAGTTGTCACCATCATTAAAACGGTCGAAATCCGAGCTAAACAAACGGTCTTGAATGACGCGGTATTTCTCAAATTCGGTTTCGGCAAATTTCTTGGCGAATTCTGCCGTAACCTTACCTGCATCTGGAAGGACTGCATCGCCACCGGCTTCAAGAATGATGTCAATACGTTTTGCCCAGTCCTCCATTGTCATAGGTATATGACGCTTCGCCATACGCTCAGCCATATCCAACACGGCATTGACCAAACGTCCCATATCTTCCAACTCTATACCTTTCAGATAGTTCTTGGCAATACTTACATCGGTCTTGACTATTTTCCCGTCAGGAGCATTCTCCCACGTAGTCAGTCCCATGTGTTCTTTTTCAGCATTGGCTCTATTTACAATTAGTTCTGCGGCTGTCTGACCGTGTACTGCATAGTGCATTTTGTTCTGTACTTTTTTGAAAAATAACCGTGTGGTAGGTGCATCACGATTGTAATCAATGGCTGTAGAATAAATATCCGTAAGTTTTTGATAGAAACGACGTTCGCTAAGGCGGATTTCACGGATTTCTGCCAATAAATGCTCGAAATAGTCCTCGCCAATAAATGAGCCGTTTTCCATACGTTTCTTGTCTATCACATAGCCACGGATAGAGAACTGGCGAATGACAGAGGTACACCACTGGCGGAATTGTGTAGCCCTGATACTGTTTACACGATAACCCACAGAGATAATGGCATCCAAGTTGTAAAACAACGTTTTTCTATTTACCTGACGCTCACCCTCCATTTGAACTACCGAGAAAAACTCGGTAGTTGCATCTTTCTGCAACTCCTGACTGGCATATATGTTCTTTAAATGTAAACCTATATTGTCGGTAGAACAATCAAATAAGATTGCCATAGCTTTTTGCGTACACCAGACAGTTTCATTCTGATACACCACTTGTATGCCATCTTCCTTACCTTCAATGGCGAAGATAAGGAACTCTGCCGTACTGTTTCTTATTTCAAACCGCTTTGCCATTACACTTCCTTTTATTCAACCAGCCCCAACTCTTTCAAATACCCCTCTATCTCCTTATCCAATTCGGCACGTTTGGCTTCAAGTTCTTTAATTTCTGCCATTACAGCCTTGATGTCGATAGGTGCTTCTTCTTCAAAGGTATCAACATATCGGGGAATATTCAGATTATAATCGTTGTCAGCGACTTCCTGCAATGTGGCAAGATGGCTATACTTTTCTATTTCCTTGCGGTCACGATAGGTTTCGACAATTTTCTGTATATGCTGCGGACGAAGTTTGTTTTGAGTCTTTACCTTTTCAAACTCCTTGCTTGCATCAATGAACAGAATATTGTCATCCTCCTTGCGGCATTTCTTAAAGACAAGGATACAAGTCGGTATGCTTGTGCCATAGAAAATATTGGCAGGCAAACCGATAATGGCATCAATATAGTTTTTCTTTTCGATGAGGAAACGACGGATTACACCTTCGGCATTACCACGGAACAGCACACCATGAGGAGCCACACAAGCCATTGTTCCACCCTCATTCAAGTGGTAAATCATGTGCAGGATAAAAGCATAGTCGGCTGTCTTTTTCGGTGCAAGTCGTCCAGCCTTGCTGAAACGGTCATCATTGTTGAATTTGTCAGCTGCACTCCATTCTGCGGAGAACGGAGGATTAGCCACGACTGCATCAAACTGCGTATCGCCAAATGCGTCCCACTCCAGCGTATCACCGTTTTCTATCTTGAAGTTATTGAATCTGATGCCGTGCAACAGCATATTCATTCTGGCAAGGTTGTAAGTGGTCGGATTCTTCTCTTGTCCATAAATGTCCACTGCATGACCTACCTTTGCTGCGCGGAGAAGCAACGAGCCACTACCGCAAGTCGGGTCATACACATTGCGAAGCCGTGTGCGACCGATAAAAACAATTTCAGCCAAAATCTGGCTGACTTCTTGCGGAGTATAGAACTCTCCGGCTTTTTTCCCGGCTCCTGCTGCAAATTGCCCAATCATATATTCGTAAGCATCGCCAAGAATATCAATCTCATTAGAGGCTTCTACCCCAAACTTTATATCGTCCAAAGCCAACAAGACGTTGCTGACAAGCGTATTCTTGTCATCTGCCGTCTTACCCAACTTTGGTGAAGCAAGGTCAATATCAGAGAACAGACCGCCAAAATCTTCCTCGCTGTCATGTCCCAATGTACTATCCTCAATACGTTTCAGCGACCGTTCAAGTATTGGCAATATATTCTCTTCCCTTTTAATCCTGTCTATTACCGATGAAAACAAGTAAGTCGGTTCTATGAAGTAACCGACACCCTCCAGACATTGCTTTTTCAGTTCCTCTTGTAGTTCAACGGCATCTTCATCCTCCATATTCCACAAGTCTTTGAATGATATATCGTCATCCACCAAAGCATTATTGGCGTATGCCTCTATCTTTTCAGACAGGTATTTGTAGAAAATGAAGCCTAATGTGAAATACATGAAATCACTGGCTGACATATTGCCACGCAACTTATTGGCTACCTCCCAAAGTTGGTCACGGAGTTTTTGTTGTAATTCTTCGCTCATATCTATTTTAGTTCTTTAATTTCATATCCAAATTTATTCGCAAGCTCAAATATCTTGTCTATATTATTTTTGCCATGTTGAGTTGATACGAGAAATTTGACACCATCGCAGCTCTCAAGTACATCATGTTCAAACCATCTTGTATCTTTCTTCTTGTCTTCTGTTAGCCGTTTCCAATCATCAACCTCTTTAACCGTTTTAATCAATTTCTTAGGTAATATGGCAAACAAATCCTGATAGCAGACTTGATTTTCTTGGACATAACAACGTATAATCTCTAAAGCCAATTTACCTTTGCCAAAAACACCATTCCCATTAAGGGAGTATTTTGTGTAATCCTTGCCTTTGTTATGTGCGCTATCTTGATAAACGGCCGAACCACTATTATTAGGAATAAGCTTGTTATCAGTATATTCAGTTATAACTGCATCGTCTATAGTTAGTGCTATCTTTTTAAATATTTCTAGTGCCCTTTGCGGATTGACATTGAAAAATTCTCTATTTCGACGGATGCGAAAATCTGTAAGACTATCTATTAACTCATGTACGAGTTTTTCTACCTCATTGTATTTTATAGTTCTGATTGTAGCATATATTTCAAAAGGCAAAGGTACGGCTGTATTATCGAGTTCCTTTGAGCGCACATCAACAGGACGTGCGCTTTTACCAATCTTAACCCAATCCTCACGAAAACTTGGATTCGTTAGGATATATACATAACCCGGTTCTTTTATCTTATCCATAATCTTAATCCCAATTAAAAGTTCTGATAATGTTACGTAGTCTATCCATTATCCGTGTCAGAGCTTTACGTGTCTTTATCAGACCGAGGTGCTTCTCTTTCAATGCCTTTTGTATGATTTCAGGCTGTTCTTTTTGCAGGTAATCATATTCTTTCAGATAATGGTCAAACACATCAGAAGAAAGCCCTTCATCTTGCGCCAATGAGTTTACTGCCTTTTCTCGCTCTAATGAGATATACCTATTCAATCGTTCTTCGAGTTCACTTGTACCATCTGCCTTCTGCCGTTGCAACATGAAGTTCTCCTTGTCTTCATCCACATTCTTTTGAATGAAACCATCAATAAGTTTCGCTTTGTTGCGCATTTCGGCATCTTTTATCATGGTATCAATGATACTCTTGCGCCGTTCTGCGTAATCGTTACTATATGGGTTAAGATTGGCAATCAGTTCAAGAATATAAGCCACATTGATGATGTCGCTGTGCAGGAGTTCAAGACAGAAGTCCACATCTTCCAGCCTTTCATCACTTGGTGTTTCATCATCCCCCGGCTTTGTAGGCGGGACAGGGTCAATTAAGGCAAATGTATCGTGAATGTCAAGGTACTTGCTTCGGAAATCCATAAATTGTTGTTCTGTCATACCAAGGTCGTTCGCTTCATCACTATAATCCTCATATATTTGAATTTCTGCGTGTTTGCGGATAATGTCGCGGAAAGCCAATACAAAATCTTTCTTATCCTTTTCACTTTGCAACAAATCTATGCTGCTTGGTTCCGGGTATTTCTGTAAGAAGTCCGTGGCTAACTGTTGGTATTCCTTTTTTACCTCCTCATACGTAGGGCGTACTATTTCTTCCGGATTATTGGAATTGCTGAATAACCGGATGGCTGTATCAACATTGCTTTTCAAATCACGGAAACATATAATCTTGCCAAACCGCTTTTTCTCGTTCAAAATACGGTTAGTACGACTAAAGGCTTGCAACAGACCGTGATACTCCAAGTTCTTATCTACATAAAGTGTGTTTAGCTTTTTGCTATCGAAACCTGTAAGGAACATACCCACGACAAGGCAGAGGTCAAGCGGCTTCATGCCCGCTTTCTTCTTTTTCATGCGTTCATTGATGTCATCGTAATAGGCTCGGAAATTTTCGGTAGTATATGCTGTGCCAAACATTTCATTGTAGTCATCCATGATGGCTTGAAGCTCGTCTGCTTCACCTGTACTTTCACTGACATACTGTCCTGTATTCATTCCTGTCTGTTCATCATCTTGGCTACTGTTGGCAGCGTATGTGAACACCGCACCGATACGTATTTTCGGATTCAGAGACTTGAATATCTTGTAATAACGTATAAGCATCGGCACAGACTGCACGGCAAACAGGGCGTCAAACTCACCGTCAAAAGTTGACTTATTGAAATTATTAAGGATGAATTTGGCTATTTCCTCCATTCGGTTAGCATTACCCGCTTCTACATTCTCGTTCCCATGATAATATTCTACAAGGAATCCCAGTACATTTTCATCGGCAATGGCATCCTTGATAAGATATTGGTGCAGGCAATTGCCAAATATTTCTTTGGTGGTATGCCCGTCCACAGCATTTTCCGTGAAGATAGGCGTACCTGTGAATCCGAACACTTGGGCATTATCAAAGAATTTCATTATTCTTTTGTGGCTTTCCCCAAAGTGACTTCTGTGACACTCATCAAATATCATTACAATACGTGAGTGACGTATGGATTCTATCTTGTTGCTGTACCACGTCTTACTGACGGCAGCATTGAGCTTTTGAATCGTAGTGATGATTATCTTGGAGTTGCTGTGCAACCGCTTTACAAGTTCATCCGTGTTATCCGTACCATCCACTGCGCCTGGTTCAAAGGCTTCATATTCCAACTGGGTTTGTGTATCAAGGTCGTGGCGGTCAACCACAAACATGACCTTATCTACATCGTTCAGTTCGGAAACGAGTTGTGCAGCCTTGAACGAGGTTAAAGTCTTTCCTGCTCCAGTCGTATGCCATATATAACCGTTGTCATTGGAGTTCTTTACCTTGTCCAATATCTTTTCTACGGCATAGAATTGATACGGACGGAGTACCATCAGGCATTTGTCGCCTTCATGCAATACGATATATTTGCCAATGATTTTACCTAAAGTGCATTTCTCTAAAAAAGCGGCAGTAAATTTATCTAGTTCATTGAACGGCACATTGGCTGCATCCGTCCAGTTGAACGTGAATTTATAACCGCTGTTCGGGTTATTGGCAAAGTAACGGGTATTTACGCCGTTGGAAATAATGAACAACTGAATGTAGTCAAATAATCCGTGAAAAGATGTCTTGTGATAACGTTGTATCTGATTATACGCTTGTTTGAGTTCCACGCCACGGCGTTTCAATTCAATCTGCACCAATGGCAGACCATTTATAAGAATGGTCACATCGTAGCGACATTTTTTTCGACCTTCCACCGTTATTTGATTGGAAACCTGAAACTCGTTCTGACACCATTGTTGACGATTGAGAAATTCCACCCAAATACGTTTGCCGTCTGCCATGTCAAGCGGATAACGGTCGCGGAGCTTCTTTGCCTTTTCAAACCTCGTACCGCCTTCAAGATAGATAAGAATCTTTTCAAATTCCTCTGCCGTAAATTCAGTTCGACCATGTTCTGCCAATCGTTTACGGTTGTGTATCTCCAACTGCCGTTTGAAATTTGCTTGAAGATTATCTTCTTCCGCAATTTGGATATACTCATAATCCATTTGCTGAAGTGTAGCGATAAGTCCGGCTTCCAATGCCGCTTCACTTTGTATTGACATATTTTGCTCTGCCTTTTATTTGTTATTTATTTCCGTTCAGATTTTTGATAATCTCAATACCCAATGCGTTTTCTATCTTACATATCGTTTCCAGCGACATATTCTTTTTCCCCTTCAACACTTTAGAAATATATTGTTGGGTGCAATTCATCCTTTCAGCAAGCATCTGTTGTGTCAAACTAAGTTCCGCCATTCGTTTGGACATAGTAGTAGCAATCTGTTGCGAGTACTTCACCCAATCTTTGTTGTCCTGCCCAAGCTTAGCTGCGCATCTTACGGTTTCTAAGGCATCACAATACATTCTGTTTGTCATTGTATTTATTGAAAGATTATCTTGTTTGAATACAAAGGTAATATAAATACCTGAGGAGTACAACTATAAGGTTGTATATTTGAGTAATAAGTGTGTTATGATTGGCAATTTGTATATCCAATGATACCATAATGTTCTTCACTTATGCTGAAATCTTAGTGAAAGCACAATAAAAACGAAAAACGCCACAGGCTACCACATCGGTGCCAAATACTGCCACGATGCTGCGGGTTGGTTGGAATCTGCCGAAGTTGGCTTTTCTTTGTACAGTCGGCAACCGGAAAGGCTGTTGCGGAATATGGAATTAAGCCAATCCCTACCACTTGCAGCCACAAGCTGCCAGTCAGTAGTAAAGCCATTGTCCGATGCTGGCATTGGCTTTACTTTGCAGGCAAACAGGATTACCAACAATAAAAACAGTATATGCAATGAATGAATTTGTGATTATCTCGAAAGACGTATTTGAAGAAATGGTCGGAAAGTTCAACCGCTTCTCCGACCGGGTGAATGAAATCCTCGGCAAGAGAGAGGAAGGACGGCTCAGCCGCTGGATGGACAATCAGGATGTCTGCCAACAGCTGCGCATCAGTCCGAGGACGTTGCAGACGTTGCGCGACAACGGTACGCTGGCTTACTCCCAAATCGGGCATAAGATTTTTTACAATCTGGAGGACGTATTGCGTATCGTCCGGCTCGTGGAAGACAGACGAAAGGATGCCGCCTGTTGGGGAAAGACCATCTGAATGTAATTGAATTTATTGTACCACTAAATCCACTGTAATAAATGAACAAAACGATTATGACAAACGATGAATGGGCTGTCGGCTTCATGGAGCAATTGGACACCATGCTTGACGGCATTGAAAACATGAACGAAAAAAGCAGGGCTTCATTCGGTAATGAACGCTTCCTGACGGACAAGGAGGTGTCGGCATGGCTCAAGGTGAGCCGACGTACCTTGCAGGACTACCGCAACAACGGGATGGTATCTTACTGTCAGTTAGGCGGCAAGATTCTCTACAAGGAATCGGACATTGAAAAGCTGGTGATGGGCGGCTATCGGAACGCCTACCGAACGGAAACGTAATTTTGTAAAGTATGAAAGAAACAGAAGCAGATGGCGATAGGTAAATTACCTAGCCATCGGCTTCTTGCATTATTATCATTATAGATATAAACAATACTAACATTTGTATCGTGGATTGGTTTTGGACAGTGAAAAGAACAAATGAATGGGCTTTTCCCGATTGGGCGCATACAGCCTTTCCATAATAAACATTCTGAAAGCCATACATTCCCTGCTGCGTAGTCTGAACGCAAGAGCTATGACCATTTCAAGGCTGTATACCTCGTAACGTGTCCCGTCTTCCTGTCTGATGTAGCACATGGTTGTTTCTTCCAATAGTTTATGATTCTTATAAATATCACGGATAGCCTTGCGGATGTCATAGCAGAATATCATAAATAGGTCTGACATTTCCTGCTGTGTCATCCAGACGGGAGCGGTCGGCATGGCGACCACTCCTTTTTCATTGATTGTAATGATTCCTCGTTCCATACTCATTAGTCTTTTGCTGACAACTTGTTTTCCCTGTATTCGCCTGTTCCGTATAATCTTCTGACAGCCATAAGATTGTCCATGTCCTTTGAAATTTTCTTGTCCGTAACTTCTGCGTACCGTTGGGTAGTCTTTATGCCGGAGTGCCCCATCATCTTGGCTATGCTCTCGATGGGGATACCCTCCGAAATCAAAAAAGTTCCGAAGGAGTGTCTGGCTTGATGATAGGACAAGTTTTCCTCCCTGCCGATGGCAACCCCCATCTCGTGTATTTCAAACCACATCTCGTCACGGCTCGGAAGCGGAAATACAGGCTTGGTGTCGTCTTTTGTGTTGTAAAGTTCAAGTACCTGTTCCGCTATCGGATGCAGGGGAATGAATGCCTCTACGCTGGTTTTCTTGCGGTTGATACGGATATAGCGCCTACCGTCCGATGTCGTGCCAATATGGTGCGGATGGAGCAGCATGATGTCCACGTATGCCAGTCCCGTAAAAATCGAGAACAGGAACGCCCTCCGCCCAAGTTCCTGCAAGGGGTCGGGCATCGGTGTTTCGAGGATGGTCTTCAGCTCCGCACGGCTGATGTGCTTATGCCTCGGAGCGGGCTTCTTCTCGTATTCCATGTCTTCCAACGGGTTGGCACGGAGTATCTCATAATCAACGGCAAGATACACCAGCTTACTCAGCCAGCACAGGCACTTGTTCATCTGTGACGGTCCGAAGTTCTTGTAGCGTTTCAGGAAAGCTTTATAGGAATTGCCGAACTCTTCTGTGATTTCAGCCAGATTTATATCACTCTTTCCCTGTGAAGCAAGAAAGTCCGTCAAATACTTCTGATAATATTTTGAATTTCTGTATGTCGAAGTAGAATTTATCTCCTTTGAGCGGACAAGCAGCCTTTCAAGTTCCATTTCGCCCATCTGTAACAGTTTGACCGGAATGACGGCTTTCTTTGCCAGCGTATTTTTGAGCAGCTCGGCACTCACTACGTTCTGCTTCTTCAATGAATCCTCATAGGCAAATTCAACGGACTTGCGGAACTCCAGCAAGCGGTTGTTTTCACGGACGGTACGGATTGAGCCTGTCTTGCTGTTCCAGTCTTCGGGTCTGCAATAGATGCCTGTCGCCATTGTGGAACTCTTACCGTCTACGGTGATGCGGCACAGGACGGCGGTCGTACCGTCTGCCTTTACCTTACTCCTGTTGATGTATGGTAATACGGAAAATGTACTGCGCATAATTGTAATGTTTTAAGTTTCTGATTTTAATGATTACAGGACAAGCTTCAAGTCCTTGGTTGCTTCAATATACTTGTCCATGTCCTCAAACAGCTTTTTCGGAGTGACACGGGCATACACTTGCGTGGTGGTTATGTCGGAATGTCCCAGCATCCGGCTGATTGTCTCAATCGGTACTCCGGCTTCCAGTGTAATCAGCGAGGCAAATGAATGTCTTGCCTGATGATAGCACAAGCCGCCATTCACTCCGGCAAGGACGGCAAGGGCTTTCATGTGCCGTTTCATGTTGGGGTAATGAACCGTCGGGAAAAGTGTCGGTCTGCTGTCATCACGATATTTCTCTATCAGCGCAAGTGCTTCGGGAAGCAGCCTGACACTTGCCCGAAGCTCGTTTTTCTTCCTGTGATACTTCAGCCAGAGGTTTCCCTCATCGTCCGTGTAAAGATTCTCACGGGTAACGCTCACCGCATCGGCATAGGCGGTTCCCGTATAACAGGCAAACAGGAAAAGGTCACGGGCGAGGATATGCGTGGTGCGCCATGCAGGTATTTCCACATTGCGGATTTTCTCGAAGTCCTCACGGCTTAATGCCCTCGGTGTGCGTTCTGTCTTTTGTGGAAGGGTGAAATTGGCGAAGAAACACCTGTCTGCGTATCCCTCCTTGTAGGCGATACGACATATCTTTTTCAAAATGGCGAGATAATGGCGCACGGTATCTACCGCCAGTCCCTTCACGTCCATCACATAATTCTGGTAGTCATGGATGAACTGCTCGGTAAGCTGACCGAAAGCAATATCTTTCGTCTTGAACTGCCACTGGATGAACTCGCCTAATCTCATTCTCATGTAGTAATAGCCGGGATAAGTTCCTTTGGCACGGTCGATGCCGATACGTGCCTTCAAGTCCTCACAGATACGGTCAGTCATTCTAAGCAGTGTCATCTGTGTTTCCATGCTGCCTTGGAACAGTTCCTTGACCGCCGTAGCGTCAAAGTCCTGTCCGCGTTCCACCAGGGTGTCGAAAGCATGATTTACGGCAAGTAGCAGCTTGTCTAGCTTGGCATTGGTTTCTACTGCCTCACGGCTTTTGCCGTCCAGTCGGCTCTCCCGTGCATTCCACAACTCCGGCTTGCACGACAGCTTGCATCCGAACTGCGCCATCGTGCGGTTTACCGTAATTCGTCCCATTATCGGGGCTTTGCCCAACTTGTCCGTTCCACTCTTTTTCAGGTAGAGCAATACCTTGAATTTTTCAATTTTCATACGCTCACATTTTTTTGTTTGCAAATTTACTTTCTATGTAAGCGTTCATTGATTTGCAGAACACTGCGTATCAGTGCAAAAGAAATGGCTGTCCAACAATTTCATTTTCCGTGCGTCACCTATCCTTGCTTCGGTAACAGGCAGCTAACGACTTGGTAACTGAAATGGCTCAATATTCCGCACTTCCTTGCGTTTCCGGTATTTGGCAGAATAGTGAAAATCCGCTCATTTCAAACGGGTTGCGTTTTGTCGTTACTTGTTTGCTGACGGTTGCTTTGTGGGTTCTGTTCCATGTGGCCCGGCATACGAACGCCACCACCGTGCTGCTCTCGCACGGTGTACCCATCGAGACCGTAAGCCGTCTTTTGGGGCATACGGATTTGAAAACCACCCAGATATATGCCCGGATAACCAACCAGAAGATCAGCAGCGACATGGAAATCCTGTCCCATAAGCTGGAAAAGATGGAGAAGGAAATATGCGATGCCATCTGAGGAAATGGTATTTATGAAACGGATGATTTTCCCCTTCCTCATCAAAGTTCGTCCGTCCCTGCGGGACTCCGCGTTTTCCCTTCGGTTTCCGGCAGAAAATTTCCGTACGGCGAAATTTTCTGCCGGAAAAACGCTCCGAAAGCGCAGGGACGGACGTAAGAGGGATTCAAAAGGCGAAAACTGCGACCGACGTAGTGCATGTGCGACAAGGAAAAGAACTGTCCGGGAGCCCCCTTTTCATGCCGTACCCCGGCATGAAACCACTTTTCTCTCCGGCTGTGGTGAAGGCTCTCCTGCTCCCTCTGCATTGCATATGCGGGTTGTTTTGCCCATATCCACGTCCGCCGGTATTGCCTGCCCTTTCCTTGAGAAAAACGGCTTACCGCAACGGGTGGCGTGACACAGACTTTTCCGGATATGGAGGAACATTCCGGAAAAAAGAGTGGAAGACGGGCTATTATTTGGCTGTATAACAACAAAGTTGTATTTTTGCAAAAAATAATATTATGGCTATAACTATCAAGAACATTCCGGTTTTGGAGGGCGTTACGGCGGAAGATTTCGTACGCAGTGCAGACAAGAACGCCGCAAAGGTAACACCCCGGTTATCAGTGGAGGCAAAGAAACGGTTGCGAAAAGTATTGGAGAAATCCCGTTCATTCCGGTTCAATTAACAGCAATGGACGGTATTTCTTTATATGATGATTGTGTCATGCTTGCCTATAACAAGGAAGTACGGAGGAATTGCCTTCCTTTCACTTGTGGCGAGAATGACCTTGATGATTTTTTTCTCAATGATGCCGATCTGTATGCGGATGAACTCCTTGGGAAAACATATTGTTGGGTGACGACTGAAATCCCGCATCGTATTGTGGCCTTGTTTACCTTGTCCAATGACAGTATCAAGACCAGATTAATATCCCCCAATGATAAAAACAGGCTGCAACGCAATATTGTAAATCCTAAACGTGGACGCAGCTATCCGGCCGTGCTGATAGGAAGACTGGGGGTCAACCTAGAATATCAGGGTACATCAAGCCACGTAGGACGGCAACTGATGGCTTTCATAAAAGACTGGTTCCGTCATGAGGACAACAAGACAGGATGCCGTTTTATCGTGGTGGATGCATACAATGAGGAAAAGATTCTCAGGTATTATGAAAGAAACGGTTTCGTTCCACTCTATAAAACAGACGTGATAGAAAAGCAATATTATGATATTCCGCAAGATGAACCTTTGAAAACCCGTTTGCTGTATTTTGATTTGAAAAAGGACTGACATAATAATATATCAGTAAAATCCTTTAGGGTGACAACGGGTTCCAAAGACAGGCTGTCGCTACGATTACCTGCCATATGGCACCGGCCGTTTTCTTGATGGCGGGCGGTGGATTTCATGGGAAGCCAATCCGGAATGACAAGTAATGCCGCACCTGTGGCATAATAGAGCATTATTTTGAAGGCGGAGACTTTGTCCGGTTCTTCTTTTTCCAAGGTTTTCCGTCGGATGTCTTCAAGTTTTCCACACTTGTTTTAGAATAGTCCGCATTATCAGCAGATTGCGAGTTTCAGTCTGCCGTTCCGATTCTCTTTATTGCATCGTAGCATGTCGTTGATATATTCCAAATACTTATCCATGAATAGGCGACTTATAATTTTGTCTCAGGCAAATATCGAGACACACTCCCGAATGAGGTCTTCCATGATTTTAAAAGACTCCGTATTTCGGAAGGAACAACGTACACATACAATTTCTCCGGAACGGCCGACTTTCCTGTCACTTCCCTGTAATCCTCCCCAAAATCAACACCGCCGTATAAACTGCATGAAAGCCCGGGCACGCTTCCTGTTTCCAATCCCATATCTGCTCCTTCCGCAACATCACGTATTGCCGTTCTCATTTCATATCCTTGAATATTTCTCCAAACATACCAAAGACAGAAAAGCTGCATGGAATCTAAATTCTCACCGGACAGACAATAGATAGAAGGAAGGAATCCATCATCCTCATTTCTTGCAGCAAAAATAGTTGTTTTTCAGGCCGGTCCCGCAAGGCGGCCCTTCGGGCTGGTTGCACGTGAAAAAATCTTCCTCACGCTTCGCGTGAGCGTATTTTTTCACGGCAAGCCTTGCCGGAGACCGCCGAAAAACAAACTGGAGGAAGCACAAGAAATAAGAATGCCTACCCGTGTAGGCCATGTATAACTCAAAAAAATATAAAGCTATGGCAGACAAGAGCGCAGAAAAGGAAAGACTGTTCAACGAGTGGTTCACTGCATCCTATGACAGGTTGAGAGGGACGTTACGCCGGTACGGAATGCTGGACGAGGACAATTTCCATGACACCTACCTTTTTGAAAGAAGGCAGGTGCTGGTTCCCGGAAAGGACATAACGGACTATGACGCGTATTTCATCGGATGCTACAAAAAGGCGGCCCTGGTAAAGATTAAAAGGGAGAATCGGTATGCACACCCTGAAGATGATTTCTTCCTCCGATGTGGCGAAGAGGCAGAATTCCTTTCCGAGGACGACCTGAACGGGTGCGAGCGGCTGGTAAGAGACATACTGCGTTTCGTAAGGCAGAAGTTCTCCTACGAGGAGTACCGGATGTTCATGCTCAGGTTCTATGAGGCGCAGTTCTCGTTCAAGGCACTGGCGGAATGCATGGGTATCTCGGCATCGGCCATATCGCAGAAAGTATGCAGGATAGTGGACGCGGTACGTACCCACAGCGGTTTCGCATGGAGAAGTCAGATGCTGGCAGTGGAAAGCTTCATGTATTGAAAAAATTGTTTAACGGAAAAGTAAGAAAGTTATGGCACTGATAGTATACAACAGGGAAAACTCCCGTCCGCAGGAAGTCACATACAAGGGAAAGCGGACCATCAACCTTGACAGCAGGGGGACCGTCTATCTGTCAAAGACGATGTCAATCGAATTGGGAATCCTCGGTGGCGGACGGGTGAACTTCGCCCACGACGACGAGACGGATGACTGGTACATCTGCCGGGCCGATGACAGCGAGGGGTTCATTGTCTGGAAGGATAAAAGATGCGCAAGGTTCTCGGCGGGGTTTATCGTGCAGAGACTCATGCGGCAGGCGAAGGTGGAGAGGAAGAGCGTGCAGTTCATGATGGCGAGGATGCCGGTAGAGATTGGCGGAGTGGCCTATTACAAGATACTGCTCTCGAATCCGATACTCAGATAGAGGCATGGGCCGGAGGAGTCCGGCTGTATATGACATGACGGAGACAGGTGCATCCGACGGGACAGGAGCCCGGAGGATGTGCCTGTTTTTATGCGCCGCCATGTTTACACACGGACATGCGGTTGTCACCGGCCGGCATAAGGTCACTCCGAAAAGACCGGGAAACGGCATTGCCGGAGGATAATGATACCAGTACGGAATGTGCCGCCATTACGGAAACGGATCGTCCCACCGGTACACGAACGGCCCGCCCCAATTTCAGAATAACATAATGACATAATAAAATAAGAGTCTTTTTTTATAATGGAATCCCCGTATCTTATTGCCATATCGGAAAAATGTTTCCATGTCCCGCCATGTTATGCCAATGTTGTCACCGGATCATAATTCATAAAGAAAAAAAACACTCTGTGTATAAGTATTTTACGAGCAAATTAAAGTCGTTCATCCGGTGGAAAGAAAATGAAGGAGCGACCGGTATGACAACCGACCGCCCCTTCATTCACGATCCCGTACGGAACTTTTCTAAAGTTCTTCCGGCCTGGTTCTCGCCTCCCGGTAGCAGCCGTCAAGCAGCTTCTCGATGTCGGAAGAACGGTACAGTATCTTGCCGCCCAGCCGGGTGAAGGCAAGCAGACCGCTGTCACGGTACTGTTGCAGGCTGCGGCGGCTCACTTTCAGCTTTTCAGCCAGTTCGCGGTCCGTATAGAAGTTCTCGCCCGCCATCGCCGGTGACCTGCCGGCAAAGAGACGCTCCATGGAAACGGAGAGACGTTCGACGGTGGAGAAGAACTCTCTTATATGCTCGCTGCTCTCACGGGTGAGCAGACGGTTATCGGTATTCATCATGACTTGATCTTTTTTTTGTTCGACATTCGTTTTTCATGGCCTTTCAGATCGACCTTCCCATACTTTCAGCCCGCTTGCGGCGCTCCTCCACTATCCGGATGATACTTTCCACGTCCCCGGGCTTGTAATATGTCTTGTGGCAGATCTGTGTGTATCCCAGCGTGCCGTTGTCACGGAGGGTCTGCAGGGTTCTCGGGCTGACCTTCAGCAGCAGGCACACCTCCTGGTTGTCCAGCCATTTCTTCTCCTCCATGTCGCCGTACAGCCGGCAGAGGGTGTCCAGCCGGTCCGCAAACGTCCGGAAGGCCGAGAGCATCGCCTCGAAGGTCCTTGCCTCAATGTTCACTATTTCCATAATCACTGTAATTTCAGGTTTGACATCTGTTTCATTCTCTTTTCGGATCCGGATTCCGTTCCGCAATTTAGTGAATCCCGGCGGAACGTCCTGAATTTCAAGACAGGATGACTACCTTTGACACCATATGCGTACTTGTTTCATCTGCAAAGTAAATGATTGTTCCCGGATATGGTTCCGCCCCTTCATCAGATGTCATTATATGTCATCAGATGTCATGGAAATCGGATTTTAATATTCATTTGCTTTTAGTAAACAGACGTTCAGATCCGTTCCCGAAGAGTGGGAAATTTCCGGTGCGTATATTTGTGAAGTCATCACCGTCAGACTGATCCAACAATATGAATAACACGGCAAACCCCGCCAATCGGACCCGTCCGTTTCACAGCACTTGTTATTATCGTTTTATTTGCTTCCGACAATCGGGCAAACGGGTAGACTGTGCCCACAGTATCAACCATCTAAAATCCATGTACAATGAAAAGTGAACCGACTGAAAAAACGAAAGGGAAGAAAATGGCGGTATCCGAAACCGCAGACAGAAAGAACGGCCGTAGTCCCGGAGCCGGCCACGACGAGTGGTGGGAAAGACTCATGATGGAACCCGGTTCGGGAGAATCCGCCGGTACGGATGCGGAACCGGTGATTCCATCCGGGGCCGTTGCGGAAGAGGTGTCCGGGGAAGCGGGAAGAAAGGACACCCCGCCGGAATCGGAAGACCCCGTGAGAAGAAGGACGAGCGGCAGGCAGCGTAGGGCCTCGCTGGAGGAGTACCGAGAAACATACCTCACCGTCCCGAAGATTAGGAAGCGCAAGACAGTGTTCGTCAGTGAGGATGTGAGGGACGAACTGGACGCCATCGTCCGCAGGCTCGGTGGGCGTGGCATGAGCGTTTCCGGACTGCTGGAGAACCTTGCCAGGGAGCATCTTGCCGCCTACCGTGAGGACATCGAGCAGTGGAGAAAAATCTGACAGCCTGTTACCGGGCGTGGAGTATACCCGATGTATGCACAGTCCCCTGTGTACCCGCTTCAATGTGGAAAATGCGGGGGGATTTTTCTGTGGGGGGAGCAAGGGTATGTTTCCGGATTCCCGAAAACCCTTGCTCCCCGCGCCCGGCGGTTGCTGGGAGGGCAAATCCGCTCCCGCCGGTCGCAGATTTTGGAATGAAAGAAGTACGGACGAAAAAGAAAAAACATATGACAAACGATGTGAATGGGATGAAGAAAAAATGTGGCCGTCCGGCACTGGGCAGGACGCGTAAATTGACCAGAGGCGTGACGGTGAAGTTCTCCCCCGTCAGCTACGAGGCTCTCAGGTTCAGGGCAGGGAAGTCCGGCCGGAGTCTGGCGGTCTATATCAGGGAGGCAGCACTGGCGGCCACCGTTACGGCAAGGCATACACCGGAGGAGAACGCACTGTTGCGCAGCCTGGCGGGAATGGCTAACAACCTGAACCAGCTGACAAAGCTCTCGCACCAGACCGGCTTTTACAGGACAAGGCTGCTGATAGAGGGGCTGCTGGGAAAGCTGAAGCGGATCATGGATGATTACAGACCGAAAGGAGGATAGCCTCATGATAGGGAAGATCAGGAAAGGCCGCTCGTTCGGCGGCTGCATACGCTACGTGACGCAGAAGGACGACGCGGAAATCATCGCCTCGGAAGGCGTGCTGCTGGGAACGGCAGAAGAGATGGCGCGAAGTTTCCGGTGGCAATGCCTGCTGAATCCGGACGTGGCGAAACCGGTGGGACACATCGCGCTCAGCTTCAAGCCGGAGGACGCACCGAGGCTGACCGACGCGTTTATGGCAAGGCTGGCGGGGGAATACCTGGAACTGATGGGGATACGGAACACGCAGTTCATCGTGGTGAGGCATCACGGGACGGACAACCCGCACTGCCACATCGTCTTCAACCGGGTGGACTTCGACGGGAAGGTGATTTCCGACAGCAACGATTTCAGGCGCAACGAGAAAGTGACAAAAATGCTTAAGGACAAGTATTCGCTCACCTATTCCGAAGGCAAACAGTCCGTTAAAACGGAAAAGCTGCATGCTTCCGAAAAGGTGAAATACGAAATATACCGTGCGGTCAAGGAAGCTTTGAGGAGTGCAGATACATGGAAAGAATTTCAAAATAAGCTCTTAAAAATGGGCGTGGAAATGGAATTCAAGTACAAGGAAAACACTAATGAAGTGCAGGGCATCCGCTTTATAAAGAACGGTCTGTCATTCAAGGGAAGTGGGATTGACCGCAGTTTCAGCTGGTCAAGGCTGGATGCGGCATTGGACCATAACCATGTCACGTCCCTGGAAAATGACGTTTCCCAAAAGCAACCGTACCATGAACAAAGTCATGGTTCTGTTATTGATAACCTGGTCGAAGTCACCGGTACGGGTGGCGTGTTCATGCCGTCGGTGGCACCGACGGAGGACGAGAAAGAGGCGGAACGCCTGCGGAGAAAGAAGAAGCGCAGGAAAGGAAGGAGTTTGTGAACCATATGTATAACAAAAAACTTTGAAAGATGAAAGAGGAAAATTATCTGGAAGGCATCTACGGATGCCTTGAAAGGATCGAGAAGAAAGTGGAGACGCTGCCCGTGGAAGGCACAAGCCCCGCAGTTGGAAACCGGACCAGTTCCCCGGAAGGGATTGCGGAACTGAAAATCCGTCTGGAACGCCTGCAATCCGCGGTGGAGAAAAACGGCTTGGAAATAGCAGCGGTACGTAACCATACCGTCCGGTTGTCGGAAGGCTGGCCGTTGTCTGCCGAAACGTTTGCCGGGGAGATGGAAAAGATTAGATACTGCCTGAGTCAAGACTGCCAAGCTGTAAAGGAGACAGTGAGACGGCTGGATGAGAGAATGGTCCTGCTGAAAAAGGAACCGGAGCGCAGACTGGTGACCTACCGTCTGGAAAGCGCATCCAAGGCAGTGGTAACGTGTAATAGTCAAGACTTGTTCTGACATTTGTTTTACTATCGGACAAAAAAACTGT
>OHTK01000287.1_pt1 | contig 28989 bp, 29 predicted proteins | sample 1578931 | NCBI WGS metagenome assembly OHTK01 (sample SAMEA3879553, study PRJEB24766) | human gut metagenome | biome: human-associated habitat; feature: feces | place: USA | collected 1985/1987 | reverse complement strand
CGGGATAAACGCTGAAGGCATCTAAGCGTGAAGCCCCCCTCAAGATGAGATATCCCATAGAGTTAATCTAGTAAGACCCCTTGAAGACGACGAGGTAGATAGGCAGAAGGTGGAAGTGTGGTGACATATGGAGCTGATCTGTACTAATAGGTCGAGGGCTTAACCAAGAGAAAAGGTTAAGACGGTTTGGATAGAACAAAGAGAGTTATTCTTAAGAGTAATCGGATGAAAGAATTTTAATGTGCAGTTTTGAAAGAGCAATATGAAATATAATGTATACAGGCAGGTCGCATGACCTGCTTTTTTTGTGCGTTTTCATACTAAATGTGGGTTTGAAAAGAGTAATAATGGGTGCTACAATTAGCATAACTTTGAATTAAGTTATTACATATGAGGGGAGAGAATGAATGTATCAGTGTCCTAATTGTGGCGGACGGTTAATTTTTGATATATCGTCACAGTCGATGTTATGTGAGCATTGTAATACACATTATAATCCATATAAGCTTGGAGAAGGAAATTCGGCTGAAGAAAATAAGGAGTATGATGTTACGGTATTCAAGTGTCCGCAGTGTGGCGGTGAAATTATGAGTACAGATAATACGATTGCTGATTTCTGCAGCTTCTGTGGAGCATCTACAGTTCTGGAAAGCAGAATTTCCAAAGAACTCCGTCCGGGATATATTATTCCGTTCAGCAAAACCAAGCAGGATTGTAAGAATCAATATAAGAAGATGATGAAGCGTGCATGGTTTGCACCTAAGGAATTAAAAGATGAAAAATATATTGATGGTTTCAGGGGAATCTATATGCCATACTGGGCTTATCATGTATCACAGAAAGGTCCTGTTGTATTAAGAGGAGAGAAAAGCAAAAGACGGGGAGATTACATTTATACGGACCACTTTAGTATTAACGGTGATATGGACTGTCAGTATAAGGGAATATCGTTTGATGCGTCATCTTCATTTGATGATAATATAAGTGAAGCGATTGCACCGTATGATGTTAAGAATATGGCGGGATTTACGCCGGCATTTCTTAGCGGATTTTATGCTGATACGGCAGATGTAGGGTGTGATGTTTATATGAATGATGCAATTGATATGGCTGGTGAAGAGACATATGATTATGTATCCAATAATATCCCGCTCGGAGGGGTATCACTTCATGAAACAGAAAGTACTATTAAATCAAAATGTAATGCGGTGATTGAGTCTGTTGACAGGACATTGTATCCAGTGTGGTTTCTGTCGTATAGGAACAGGGACAGAGTTGCATATGCAACGGTCAATGGTCAGACTGGAAAAGTATCGGCAGATTACCGGTTTCTATTGGCAGATATTTTGCTGGGTCAGCACTTCTGGCTGTTCCGATATTTATATTACTCAATATGTTCTTCACATTAAGACCGAAGGTAACACTTAATGTTACAGCTGTAATAGCACTAATTACAATTATATTGTATGTGTTTGAACTGGGAAAAATAAAGAGACGGGACCAGAAGCTTGATGACAGAGGCTCATGGGAAGAATCAAAGCTTTCCAGCCGCAGATAATGATAATCTGGCAAAACAGATGGCTGATGGCAGAAATAATGCAAGGATTAACAGAGTAAGTAAGAAAGAAAAAAATAAAATGGCACCATTGTTGAAGGTTGTTGTTATATTTGCAATATGCATGGTTGGAATTCCTAATTTTATGTTTGCTTTTTCTTTATTCAGTGCAGTATTTTCAGTGGGTTCTTCTTTTTTCGTCAGTGCGGCATGCTTTGCTATAGGCGTTATTATTACGCTTAGTAATTGCAGGACATATAAAGAAGTATCAGGAGGAAAAAATGTGCCGGGAAGTGTAGGTGCACTTGTAGCATTGGCTGTTTCAACACTGATTCTGCTTATTAATCAGGTATCTGACCTTTTTTATTATGGTGCAGTTATATTTGTGCTTGCTTCGCTGATGTTTACACTTGTTGAGCTTATTAAGTATTACAATGTGCTTGCAACAAGAAGACTGCCACAGTTTGATAATTACAAGGGAGGTAATGATAATGCGTAGAAAAATAACATTTTTACTGACCTTTCTTGTAGCAGTTCTAAGTATCGCATTGGCAGGAGGCAGAGTATATGCTGATACAGGCTATGAGGTTGAAGATTATGCTAATCAGGATTTCTGCTATGTTAATCCGGATACAGGCTATGAAGCAGTGATTGTTGATGATGCATTTCTTTTATCAGTTGCTGAGAAGAACATGCTTCTGGATAAGATGAAATTAATTACCACTTATGGTAATGTTATGTTTAACTCTATAAGCTATAACAGCACTTCGACAGAGAGTTATATTAAGTCTCTGTACAGAGAAAAATATGGCTCTGAGAGCGGAACGATATTCGTTATTGATATGGATAACAGAAATATATGGATACATAGTAATGGTGCTATTAACAGGACAATTAATAAGGCGTATGCAGAAACAATTACCGACAATGTGTATACTTATGCATCTGATGCAGACTATTATATATGTGCGATGAAGGTATATGAGCAGGAATATACGCTGCTTCAGGGAAGAAAGATTGCACAGCCAATGAAATATATAAGTAACGCATTGCTTGCGATTGTTATTGCAGTTGTTATTAATTATATAATTGTGCGTGTGTACTCCTCAAAGAAGAAGGCATCAACCAAGAGCCTTATGAATGGATTGTTTGAGTACAGGGCATTTAATAATTGTAATGTTGTATTTACACATCAGACAAAAACATATTCTCCACGAGAATCAAGTTCTGGCGGTTCGTCAGGCGGAGGTGGCGGAGGAGGCTCATCCGGCGGCGGTGGAGGAAGTGGCTCATCCGGCGGCGGTGGAGGAAGTGGCGGCGGCCACAGCTTCTAACACGGTGGGCGTTTAGGAACAGTGTAAATCAAGACAGAGAAACCTTTTTGAGTTTTCTCTGTCTTTTTTTAGTGAAACAGTTTACAATACATTTATATCAAAATGCAGTGAGGAACTTATAATGAACAGAATTCTGATTGTTGAAGATGATAAAGATATAAGCAGGGAGCTTAAGGAACTGCTGGAAAATTCAGGGTATGAAGCGGTTGTACTGACTGATTTTAAAAATGCATGTGACAGTATTATTGCTGCAGAGCCTGACCTGGTACTGCTTGATATCAATATTCCGTATATGAATGGGGAAATGCTTTTGCAGCAGTTAAGGAGTAAATCAGATGTGCCGGTTATTATGGTTACAAGCAGGGATTCCGAGGCTGACGAGGTGCTTTCCATGAGTTATGGGGCAGACGATTATATAACAAAGCCGTATAATCCGACAATACTTCTGTTAAGGATTAATGCAGTATTTAAGAGGCTTGGTGCGAAGTCAGATAATACAACAACTTACCGTGGAATGGAAATACTGCCACACAAGGGTGTAATTAAGTATAAGGATGAAGAGATAACTCTTACTAAAAATGAAATGACAATATTCATGTATCTGTTATCACACAGGGAGCATATAGTTTCAAGAGATGAGCTTATGACTGAGCTGTGGAACAATGAGGAGTATCTTAATGACAATGCGCTGACTGTGAATATAAGCAGATTAAGAGGCAGATTTAAAGATATTGGTCTGGAAGATGTTATTGAGACAAGAAAGGGACAGGGATATATTCTTGTATGAGGTTAGGAAAATATATTAAAGACAGACTGTATTCAGTGTGCATATTTGTGGCAATGCTTATCATAAGCGTACTTATGATGGCGGCATTCAAGGTGTCTGTACAGTTGATAATCGCAGAAATATGTATAATGATAATATGCTATATTGCAGTTGTGCTGGCAGATTATTACCACAGAAAGAAGTTCTATGACGAACTGGAGATTAACATAGCTGCACTTGAAGAAAAATATCTTATTACAGAGACACTTGTCAGGCCGGCTTTCTATGAAGGGCAGATTTTCTATGATTCTGTGAGTGACATAGACAGGTCGATGACGGAGAATGTTAAACGATACAGGCAGGGAATGGAGCAGTTCAAAGAGTATGTTGAAATGTGGATTCATGAGATAAAGCTTCCGATAGCCTCACTTACACTTATGCTTCATAATAACATGGATAAATGTGATAAAGAATTTGCGGACAGGATGAATACGCAGATTCGCAGAATCAATAACTATATTGAGCAGATTCTTTATTATGTGAGAAGCGAAAATGCAGAAAAAGACTATATAATTAACGATGCCAGACTGTCTAAGATTATAAGTAATGTAGCATTAAAGAATAAGGATGATCTGCTTGAAAATGATATCACATTTGAAGTGAGCAATGCAGACAGGATTGTTCTTACAGATGCAAAGTGGATGGAATTCATGCTTAACCAGATAGTGAATAACAGCATAAAGTACAAGGATAAGACAAAGGCGGAGTCGTATATTAAGATTTCGGCAGCAGAGGATAAGAAATGTATTGTTCTTGAAATACTGGATAATGGAATTGGTATAAATGCGTCTGATTTACCGAGAGTATTTGACAAGTCATTTACAGGGGAGAACGGGCATGAGTACTCCAAAGCGACAGGAATGGGGCTTTATATTGTAAAGAAGCTGTGTGACAAATTAGGCTCTAAGGTAAGCATTGAGTCAGTTAAGGGCGAATATACACGGGTGAAGATTACATTTTATAAGAATGATTTCTATAAGGAGATAACAGAAAGCAATGAAAGTGGCAGTATGTGATGACAACAGAGAGTTCTGTGAGAAGGAACGGACGACTATAAAAGATGTATTTAAGCAGTATTTTCAGGGAGAAGATTGTCAGGTGGATATCTACAATGACGGTCAGACAATTATTAGTAATTATTCAGACAATGCTTATGATATGGTATTTCTTGACCTTGAACTGGGCGATGAGAATGGATTTGATATTGCGGAACAGATAGTATTAATGAATAATGACGCAATTATAATATTTGTTACATCTCATGAGAATCTGGTTTATGAAGCATTCAGATTCAGACCGCTTGGGTATATAGTTAAAGACAGATTTGACCGTGAATTTACAAGAATGATGGTAAAGATAGTTGATAAACTGATAAAGATGAGGCAGGTAATAGAACTGGGTGGAGAGAAATTCTATGTTGACAGGGTTGTTTCAATTGCAACGCAGAAAAGGAAGATATGCGTCAAAAGTCTTAAAGGAGAAATATTATTGGCAGATTCATATACCAGGCATGTTGCAGAACTTGAAAAATATGGATTTGTGCAGTCAAGCAAGGGTGTGCTTATTAACATGAAATATATTAAGAGCATTGATGAAGATAACGATGTATTTGTGATGTATAATAACGAGCGCGTTCCTATAAGCAGGCGCAGGAAGAAAGATGTCATAGAAGAATACAGAAAATTCATGTTTGATAATAACAGGTAGGAAACAGGTATGATGGATATAATCAATATAGTGCTTACATGTGTATTCCTGTGTGTAATGAATACAGGTGTAATATTTATTATGGACAAGATAAGTAAGCTGATGGGAGATAATATAATACATGCGATTAAGATGGTTCTGTTAGTGGGTGCAGGGGCAGCAGTCTATATAATGACATATTATGGAATTAACTCATGGGTGATAATGGAACTTATGATTATTATCGCGATTCTGATTGTACAGTATATAGAACAGATAACAATTAAGGTTATGCTGGAAATATCACTGATAAATTGTATCGGAATAGCCATATTATCTGCTAATCAGGCTGATATAATAGCAATATGTATCGTATATCTGATTGTGGAATTATATATGTTTGTAGTCTATCTGTCTGCAGTAATTATAAAATACAGGGAATTGGATAATCTGGAAATGATGTTCATACAGATATGCGTAAGTTCAGTGCTGGCAGGATTATTCTTTGGAACAGGTATATATGATACATATAACTATGGTGTAGAAACCGCTGGAATATTAATTGTGACAGTTTTAACATTTGAAATAATCGGACATTGGATGCAGGACTTTTTTAACAGGACTGAGGAGATTAATAAAAGAATGGAATATGCAAATGAACAGTTTGAGGTTGAACGTGTCCAGAAAATGTATGAAGAGAGCAGAAAGTTAAGACACGACCTTAAGCAGTGCCTGAGTTCTGCAATTGGTTATATGGATGACAACAATTATGATAAGGCGGAAGATTTCTTAAAGAATATAATGAGTGAGAAAATTAACTCATATGCTTATAGAAAATACTGTGATAATAGAACGCTCAACTATATTCTTAATGATAAGAATGATAAATGTGAAAAGCAGAATATAGCATTTACATGTATGGTACTTGGTCAGGTTGGACTGATTGATGATATAGATATGTGTATTCTTGCCGGAAATGTAATTGATAATGCCATTGAGGCAGCAGCAAAATGCAGTGATCCGTATGTCAATGTTGAGATAACAAGCAGAGGTGGAATATTCATGGATGTGGAAAATCCTGTTAAAGAAACATTTTTTAACAGAAAGAATCCGTTCCTGACTACTAAGCTTGATAAGAATAATCATGGAATTGGTACGAAGAGCATAAGGGATATTGTTGCCAAATATAATGGGGAAATCAGGTATGATGAAAAGGATGGAAAAGTAACATGTCATATATTCCTTTCGACCAAATATGTTAAGAAAGATAAAGAATAATTACCACTTGTGCATATACTATTGAAAAGAAGTGAATAGGGAATTACATTAAGACTGTATGTTGATGAAATTCAATGTACAGTCTTTTTAGTATAAGGAGCAGATATGAAGAAGAAAATAAAAAGTGCAGTAATAAGTATAGCAGTTATAGCAGTATTATTATTGGCAATTCTAATAGGGGTTAAGAATGGTACGCTAGATAAGTTGACGAAAGAAATGCCGACACTTGCAACAAGTCAGACAGAAACGGAGAAGTCAGCAGAAAACGAGTCTGAAAAAAATGAAAGCAGTAGCAACTCTGCTAGGGTAAGAAATTCTAGAAAAAGAGATATAGTAAATATAGGACAGGAGTTTGAATTAATAGATTGGGATATAAGGTATGGATATGATGAAAATAATAGAGATACATATAATGTTTTCAATGTAACCGTAAAGTCAGTAGATATATCAAGAGAATGTGATTTTGATATAAAAAGGATTGATTATGGTTTGACAAATAAAAAAGACAGCATGGATGATAATAATAATTTCATATCAGACTATTATTATGTAACTGTGAAATTAAATGTTAACAAAGATATTAATGATCATGATGTACCGCCTGATGGAGAAATAAGTATGTTCCAGACAATGTGGTATATAGGAAAGGTAGATAGTAATGGAACATTACAGCGTATCAGTAATAGTGGAGCTGTTGGTTCAGATGTACCAGATAAACATGGAAATGTATATTTTGAAAAAGGAGAAACTAAAACAATAACATTATATTTTTTAATAACTGATGAAGAATTTAAAAATGAAACATTAGCAATAGATTTTCATATTTACGGGTCTCCAGATAGAGGAACTTTAGCAATCATACATGAACCAGAAGCAAATTAAATAAGTTAAGTACTCATGCATTTGATTAAAATTTAAGGAGCATTCTAATAGGGAGAAGATATGAAGAAGAAAATAAAAAGTGCAGTAATAAGTATAGTTGTTATTGCGGTATTGTTATTGGCAATTCTAATAGGTGTTAAGAATGGTACACTAGATAAGCTGACAAAAGAAATGCCGACACTTGCAACAAAACAGGAAGAGACAGAAAAGTCAACAGAAAATGTAAAAAATGATTCTACAGAAAGTAAACCTTATCAAGGAATAGAAGTCGCTGGATATGGGGAAGAGTTTGAAATAAGGAGAGAAATATCTGTAGATCGTAAGTACAATGAAAACGATAGGACTACATATAATGTATACCATGTAAGAGTTAAAGATTGTAGAATATCAAGACAGTGTGATTTTGATATAAATAGGATTGATTATGGTTTGGCAAATAAGAAAGACAGCATGGATGATAATAATAATTTTATATCAGATTATTTCTATGCAGCTATCGAATTGGAATTAACTAAAGATATTAATGATAATGATGTGGATGATTATTATAATGTTTTCCAGACTTCATGGTTTATAGAAAGTTTGAATGACGATGGAACATTTGAACCTATTAAAAATGCAGGAACGGTTGGTTCAGATGCAGAAGCCAATAAAATTGGAAAAACAAATTTTAGTTTTGAAAAAGGAGAAACAAAAAATTTAATATTATATTGTATATTTACAGACGAAGAGGTTGAAAATGACACAATTGCTTTGAGTTTTCATGATAGGACATCACCATATATAGGACCATTAGCAATCATACATGAACCGGGAGGAGAAAATGAATAAATTAATTAAAATAGAAATGGAAAGAGCATTTAAGAATAAGATGCTTATAATATCTGTAGTAATAGGATTAGTTATTGTTGGATTTAATATATGGAACGAGATTATTCCTGCAAGAAAAACATTAGATAAACTGCTTGAGATGGGAAAATACAGCGGTATACAGCTTCCGGGACTATATATGAAGTGGATGGGAGTAAGACCGGGGTCTTATGTATTTCTTTATTACTTTATTATGCCGCTGCTGACAGCATTGCCATATTCTATAAGTATATTGATGGATGTGAAGAAGCATTATGTTAATAATATATTTACAAGAATTGATAAAAAGAAGTATTACAAAGCGAAGCTTTTTGCCCAGTTTATAGTAGGTGGTTTTGTGGCAAGCTTTCCGCTTGTTATATCATTTGTTGTGACAGCTATGATTTTGCCAGCTTTTAAGCCAGAATCGGTCAGCTCACAGTTTAATTTCTCAAAACTGTCAGTTTTTGGAGATTTATTTTTTAAAGCACCGTTTGCAATGGCTGTTATAGTATTTTTATTTGCATTTGTGGGATTTGGACTTATTAACTGTATTGCATACATATTTGCAGACCTTGTAAATAACAGGTTTATGGTCGCACTTACACCATTCATGATGTATTTCTTTTATTATATTGTTTGTTCATCTATTGGAAGAGATGGCCCTATGGAATATCTGACAGCATCCAAACTGCGTTATTCTGAACTGAAATTTATGATAATTGATATGGTGATGTTAATAGTGCTGATAACAGTATCGTATTTTGTACGAAGCAGAAGAAAGGATGCAATCTGATATGAAGAAGAAAATATTAATAATAGCGTTAGTATGTATATTGGCGGGAGTGGCAGCGTTCTATATAGTTAAAGTCAATAAGATGTATCCACAGGGAAGTGTAACTGAATATGAGCTTAATGAATCGGTTGAATTGAATGGATATTCGGCATCTGTCAGCAGTTATAAGGTTATGTCAATTGAAGATTTTTTGAATGAGTATGGAATTGATAAAAGAAAAGACATAAGTGATGAGCAGGATGATTTATATGTGATGGTTGCTGAATGTACTTTAGATATAACGGGAGAGATGAAAGGATTTCCTTATGCAGATATCAGACTGGCATCGGGAGCTTTTTCACAGGGAATATCTAATGATTATATAAGAGAAATTAACAAAGATGTCAATTTTTCTAAGTTTGAGCAGGGGACGAGCATTACTGTAGATATACCTTTCCTTATCCACAGCATATCATTTCCTCACAGCATAAATGCTGATAAGCTGAACAAAGAAGAATGGCAGTTGTATTTCTCAGTAACTCCGGGTAAGTATGTGAGAATGGGTAAATAATATGTGGAATGAATTGAGAAGAAGATATGTTAATACAGAAATGCTGTTCTGGCTTGCAGGAGCAGTTATTTCCCAGGAAGTTCTGCTTACAATTTTCTTAAGGTCTTTACAAAGAAATGCGTCGGGAACACCGTGTGTATTAGATGTATTGACCTGTATGTCACAGAATTATGTGTTTCCACTGATGATGATTATAGCAGCTGTCTGCAATCAGAGAATGATGAAATGCGACAGAGATCCAATGATAATTCTGAAATACAGTTCGAGGGCAGGAATATATCTGTGGCAGAGTATCTGTACGATAGTGTATTCGGCAGTGCTGTCGTTAATATATGAACTGGCTGCAATTGCATATGCAGCAACTAAGTTTGATGTGTTTTTTAACTGGAACAGTTATTCAAGTTATAAATTAATGAATATGGATGTATTGCCGGCAGGTCAGGTGACAAGCATACAGGTAATGTTTGCTTACTGGATATTAATGGCTTTGATGATTGCGATAACATGTTTTATAGGAATTATATTTGAAATAATATTTTCGTCAGATGTTATATCAGGTGTGGCTGTTATTATATTTGCAGGAGTAGATATATTTATACCGCTTACCTATCATAAAATGATTATATTCGGGGCTGCATGGTATAGTTACGGAGAGTGCGCCAGAAAGCTTGGCATAGCTGCTTTAATTATGGCTGTTCTGATTATTGCAGGTCTTATTCTTCAAAGAAAGCGTGAGTATTATGAATATAAAAAAGAAGATGAGTAACAAAAGTATAAGAGGCGTTATATGGCATGATATTGCAAGAGGGTTCTATGCTGACAGATTCAGATATTTAATTGTTGTTCTTATGCTTGCCGGAGTGCTGATAATATTAGGAAATCATGAATTCGGAATGATGGATACGATATTCTTTATTCAGGGCGGTTATGATCCTGTTCTTATTATTAAGGAGGGAAAGATTGTATTTCCTTTTGTGTGGATGCTGATTCAGTTTCTTGTGCCATTCATGATATACAGTTATTGCAATGATGATTGTGAAGGCGTAGGGATTGATTTTCTTATGAAATGCAGAAGCAGAAGATTGTGGTGGAACAGTAAATGTCTGTGGAACTGCCTGACTGTACTTTCTGTATATGCAATTCAGTATGCAACAGCATTTGTATATGGATTATGCAATGGAAACCTGAGTATGAAGATTAATTATGAGCTTTTTGAAAAGATTAGTAATAAATCTGTTCCGGATAATGCGGCAAACGTGTGGATTATAGTGTATATGCTTGTAATGCCGGTTGTTGTTTCTTTGGTAACAGCACTGGTTCAGATGACAATCTCCATGTTTACGAATCCGATGATTGGCATGCTCGCAGTTATGGCATGGAATGTTATGTCAGTATTTATAAACAATCCGCTGATGATAGGAAATAATTCTATGGTGGTAAGAAGCAGTGTGTATAATGCACAGAGAATACAGGTATGGCAGTCGGTCGCAGTATGCCTTGTCGTGTATATTGTTGTGTATGTGGCCGGAATGATTGGATTTAATAAAAAAGATATTCTTGTGAGGGAGGATTAAAAAATGTATATTAAAATAACAGATGTTAATAAGACAATAAAGAAAGCACCAATATTAAGGGATATCAATCTGGAATTCACAGGTGGAAAGGTATATGGATTAAGAGGAAAGAATGGTTCGGGAAAGACTATGCTTATGCGTGCAATATGCGGGCTTATTACTCCGGATTCAGGAATAATTGATATTGATGGAAAGATACTTGGAAAAGATATATCTTTTCCGGAAAGTATAGGCGTGTTAATTGAGAATCCTTCATTTATAGGTAATTATACAGGGTTTAAGAATCTTAAGGTGCTGGCATCTATTCAGAACAGAATTGGTGATGAACAGATAAGAAAGGCACTTGAAGATATCGGACTTGACCCTGATGATAAGAGAACTTACAGAAAGTATTCTCTGGGAATGAAGCAGAAGTTAGGAATTGCGGCAGCAGTTATGGAAAATCCTGATATTATTATTCTTGACGAGCCGATTAATGCACTTGATGATGTCAGTGTTGAGAAGGTTCATGATATATTAGAAGAACAGAAGAAAAGAGGAGCGGTAATAATTATTGCATGCCATGATAAAGAAGAACTTGACCAGTTATCTGATGAGATTATAGAGATATCAGATGGCAGAATTATCAATAAAACCTGTTAGTAGTATCATTACATAGTACCGGAGTAATGTTACAAAAATGTAATGTTCCGTAATATTGAACAAACGACACCGGATTAGTTAAGTGGTAAAACATAATTAATCTATATGAAAGGAATTAATTATTATGGAAACAATACTTAAGATTGATAACATTGAAAAGTATTATGGAAACAAATCAAGTCTTACCAAAGCGATTGACAATATTTCGTTTGAGGTTGGAAAGGGAGAGTTCGTTTCTATAATGGGAGCGAGCGGTTCAGGAAAGACGACTCTTCTTAACTGTATATCAACACTTGATAAGGTGACTACAGGTAAGATATATGTCGGAGGCAATGAAATTACCAAGTTAAAGGGAAATAAGCTTAACAAGTTCAGAAGAGAGGAGTTAGGCTTTATCTTTCAGGACTTTAATCTTCTTGATACTTTAACAGCATTTGAAAATATTGCACTGGCGCTTTCTATACAGAATGTTCCGGCAAGGGAGATTGAATTAAGAGTAAGACAGACTGCAAGAGAGCTTGGCATTGAAGATGTATTAAACAAATATCCTTATCAGATGTCAGGCGGACAGAAGCAGAGAGTGGCAAGTGCAAGAGCCATTATTACTAATCCAAAGCTTATTCTTGCTGATGAGCCTACAGGAGCACTTGATTCAAGGTCATCAAGGATGTTACTTGAGAGCTTTAATTTTCTTAATACTGAGCTTTTGGCAACAATTCTTATGGTAACACATGACGCATTTACAGCAAGCTACGCAGGCAGAGTGATATTTATCAAGGACGGTAAAATCTTTAATGAGATACGCAGAGGCGAATCTACAAGAAAAGAATTTTTTGATAAAATCATTGATGTTGTGACATTGTTAGGAGGCGACCTCAATAATGCTCTTTAAGATATCTTTAAAGAACATCAGGAAGAGTTTAAAGGATTATACCGTCTATTTCTTCACTCTTATTCTTGGTGTTGCAATATTTTATGTGTTTAATGCAATTGACAGCCAGAGCGTTATGCTTGATGTAAGAGCAAATGTGATGGATATTATCAAGCTGATGAATGACATGCTTTCAGGAGTGAGCGTATTCGTATCGTGCATACTTGGATTTCTGATTATATATGCAAGCCGTTTTCTTATTAAAAGACGTAATAAGGAGTTTGGCATATATCTTACACTTGGAATGAGCAAGAGAAAGATTTCAGTGATTCTTTTCTTTGAGACACTGCTTATCGGCATTGTTTCACTTGTGGCAGGGCTTGTTATTGGTACAATCCTTTCACAGTTTATGAGCGTGATTGTTGCTAATATGTTTGATGCTGATATGACTAAGTTTAAATTCATATTCTCAATGAAGGCATGCGTCAAGACTTTAATATATTTTGCAATTATGTATGTGTTAGTTATGATATTTAACACATTCAGTATCAGCAGATGTAAGCTTATTGATCTTCTCAATGCAGGTAAGAAAACTGAGAAGGTTACCATGAAGAACCCGGTTGTCTGCACAATAGTATTCATCATAGGTGTTGGCATTCTTTCTTATGCATACTGGATGGTTACAAGGGGTGTTAGAACTTTAAATACTTTTGATAAAATCGGTGTTCCTATTGCACTTGGTTGTGTTGCAACATTTTTAATATTCTGGTCAGTCTCAGGTTTTATGATAAGAATATTCACAAGTATTAAGAGTGTGTATTATAAAGGTGTGAACAGCTTTGTGTTAAGGCAGTTCTGCAGCAAGATTAACACTACTGTATTCTCGACAACTGTTATATGTATCATGCTTTTTATTACAATAAGCGTGCTTTCTGCAGCACTTTCAATGAAGGATTCGCTTTCAAAGGATCTGGACAGTATGTGTCCTGTTGATGTACAACTTGCAAAATATTCATATGATGCGATGAGCGAGGCATATGCCACATCACAGGATATGAATGAAAAAGACAGGGAAATGCTGGAAGATTCCAAATTAAGTATAATAGAAACACTTAATAACAGTGGATTTGATGCGCAGAAGTATTTTAAGGATGTTGCAGAATATAATATATACAACACCGGATTGACAGTTAAAGATACATTAGGGGATATTAAAACAGATGATTATCAGTTTATGGCAGATACTATTATGCCGGTAATGACTATTGGCGATTATAATTCTGTTGCAAGACTGTATGGTAATAGTACGTATGAACTTAATGACGATGAATATATTATAGTGGCAGATTATAAGAACATGGTTATGATTAGAAATCAGGCATTAAAGAAAGGAATTACATTATCTGTCAATGGAAAAGAGTATAAACCAAGATATAGTGAATGCATGGATGGTTTTGTACAGATTGGTGTTCAGAATATGAATGACGGGATTCTTGTTGTGCCTGATAACGCGGTAAAACCACAGCAGGTACGTAATATGGGACTTAGTGCTGACTATAGGGCAGATACTAAGGAAGAAAGATATTCTATTGAAACACAGTTAGACAATTTAATGAAAAATATATCATTTCAAACGAGTTTCATTAGCTGGAATTCCAGAATTGACCTGGCTGAAAGCAGTGTCGGGCTTGGAGCATTAGCTACATTTATTGCCTTATATTTAGGAATTATATTCCTTATAAGCAGTGCGGCAATTCTTGCTTTGAGAGAATTGTCAGACAGTGCAGACAATAAGGAACGATATGGAATGTTAAGGAAGCTTGGGGTTGATGAGAGAATGATTGATATGGCGCTTTTTAAGCAGATTGGAATATTTTTTGCGTTTCCACTGATTCTCGCACTTATTCATTCTGTGTTTGGAATTAAGTTTATTAACATAATTCTTGCAACTATGGGAATGAGTTCAATGGCAGCATCTATAGGGCTTACACTGGCATTCGTAGCAGTTATTTATGGAGGATATTTCCTTATAACTTATCTGTGCAGCAGAAGCATTATAAGACCTGTAAGATAAGTTTTTCATTATTTCATTGTTTTTTTAATATGTTTCTGTTATAATCTTCACATAGAAGTTGTTCGTGAACAACATGGAGGAATTTAATATGGAAACTAATATTTTGATAGAGAGTGGAACTAATGAGTTAGAGGTTCTTGAATTCACAATAGGGAATAATCATTATGGTATTAATGTTGCCAAGATTAAAGAGATTGTGCCATATAGTCCGGTTACACCGGTTCCGAATGCACATCCTAGTGTAGAAGGAATATTCATGCCAAGAGATTTAATGATAACAGTTGTAGACCTTGCTAAGGTTATTAAAAGTGCTCCTTCAGGAGATATTTCGAAGGATATGTTTATTATAACTAATTTCAACAAATTGAATGTCGCTTTTCATGTACATACAGTTGTTGGAATCCACAGAGTATCATGGGCTGATATTATTACTCCAGATACAACAATAAGTACTGCTGACAACGGAATTGCCACAGGAATTGTTAAGATTAACGGTCAGCTTATTATTATTCTTGACTTTGAGCGTATTGTATCAGATATAAGTCCGGAGACAGGTCTTAAGACTTCTGATATTCTCAAGCTTGAAGGCAGACCAAGAAGTGAAGCACATATTGTCATAGCAGAGGATTCACCTCTTCTTATTAAGCTGATATCTGATTCACTTGTTAAATCAGGTTATGATAATCTTACATTATGTCATAATGGTCAGGAAGCATGGGATTTTATATCAGATGCCAAGGCAGGAAAAGTACCGCTTGATATAGACTGTGTTATCACTGATCTGGAGATGCCGCTTATGGATGGCCACAGACTTACAAAGCTTATTAAGTCTGATGACAAGTTAAAGAATATTCCGGTTGTTATATTCTCATCACTTATTAATGAACAGATGAGAGCAAAGGGAGAATCACTTGGTGCAGATGTCCAGTTGTCAAAGCCGGAAATCGGACTGCTTGTATCAGAAATCGATAAATTACTCAGATAATTTTCTTCATTTTACACTTCCTCTTATGGGACGCCGCCTGACATGGGCGGTGTCCTTTTTTGCGCGAGCAGCGATGAAAGAAGATATGGAAAGTTCACAGTTGTGCTTGCACAAACTGTGAACTTTATATAGATTCTCGAGGAGCGCAGCGACAATGCCAGAACATAGTTCTGGCATATCGCTGCTCGTGCAAAAAGGATTGTCGCGGAGCGCCACCCGTGCAAAATACTGAAGCGATGACAACTCTCTCAAAAGATGTTATAATCATATGGTTATGAAATGGAGGTACTTATGATTTATAATGATTTAATTGATGATATAAAGAGTGCTGATTATGTACTTTTTGGCTTGGGAAAAGAAATATATTCTTCTGATGATACAGAAATATATGACAATCTGAAAAAGCTGTTTGCATCTATGGAACATGTGAATTACTTTATTGTGTCTACTGATAAAGCTGGTACGATCAGGAATTGTGGACTTAATGAAAGAAGAATTGTCTGTCCGGTCAATGAAAATAATGCTGAAGAAGAGGAGAAACAGTGGGATTTCTACAATAAATGGCTGTCATCCTCACTTGCAAAGAAGCTGGTTATTGTGGAACTGGGAGAAGATTTTTCTAACCCTAATGTTATAAGATGGCCATTTGAAAGAATTGTGATGATTAATCAGAAGGCTAAGATGTATCGTGTTCACAGTACATTTTACCAGATTCCTAAGGAAATCGGGGACAGGGCATGTGCTTTTGAGATGAATGGAGCACAGTTTATAAAAGAACTTGTAAAATGTTGTTAATAATCAATATTTATGATAATATTTTAGTATATTTTGATTGGATGGGAGGTAAGAATTTTGGCTGATAATGAACAGCAGGATGATTATCTTAGTAATATGCTTAATGCGCTGAATGAAAAGGAACAGGAGAGCCAGTCTTATAATGATCCAGAGACAATTGCAAGGCAGGCTAAAGAGAAACTTGAGGCTGAGAATGCTGTTAAAGAGGCTAATGAGCCAGAGCGTGAAGCTGATGCAGACGCTAAGTTAGAGGCGCTTCTTGATAATACTCCGCTAGAAGAGGCAGCGGAGGCAAAGTTGACATCAGATGATAATTCAGAACTTTCAGATGACGATATGAAAAGACTTATGAATATGAATCTTGATGATATTATTGATGATGTTAAGTCAGACAGTGCGTCTATAGATGATCTGTTTGGAAGTTCTCCTGATAAAGAAACAGAACATAATGAAAAAAGTGCTGATACTCAGGCGCAGACGATTAGTGCAGATGATAAGAAAAAGTTAAAACCACAGAAAGAAGGCTTTTTCAAGAAGATTAAGAAAGTGTTCTTTGACAGTCTAGAGGATGATACAGAAACTGCAGAGAGTGCATCAGAAGCTGCAGAGAGTACATCAGAAGCTGTGGGAGAGAAAGAACGTATAGAAGAGAATGTAGTAAAAGATTCGTCTGATAAAGGAAATTCATCATCTGGAAATGAACCTAAAGATGAGAATGAGCAGATTATAGAAGATGTGTTCGGAAACAAGAGTACGCTTGATGAGTCACAGGTTCCTAAGAAAGGCTTTTTTGCAAGACTTAAGTACAGGCTTGAACAGATGAAAGCAAAGCACATTGAAGAGGATAAGGCTGAGGAAGAAGCCGAAAGACTTGATGAAGAAGAAAAGCAGAAGAATAAGGAATTAAAGAAAGCTGCGGCAGCAGAGAAGAAAGAGCAAAAGAAGCAGGCAGGAGAGGCTAAGAAAGCACAGAAGGCTAATAAACCTAAGAAGGTAAAGCCTAAGAAGGTAAAGAAACCGAAAGAACCACCTAAACCGCAGGATATTCTTAAGATAAAGCCTGTTTCGATTGTTATGCTTGTATTATTTGTGGCGGGTGTTTCGGTACTTATAAGTGTTTTAAGTTCAGGCTTTTATTATAACAACAGTGTTTCTCTGGCTAAAGATTATTACAGCAATGAGCAGTATGAGAAAGCATATGATAAGTTAAGCGGAATAAAGCTTAATGGCAGTGATAAGACTCTTTATGAGCAGGCTTCAACAATTATGTATGTTCAGAAACAATATGATTCATATGAGAATTATATGAAGCTTAACATGAAGACAGAAGCACTTGACAGTCTTATTAAGGGAGTGAACAGATATAATAGTCTTCGTCCGCAGGCACAGGAGTTAGGCATTGATAATAAGTTTACTGCTGTATATAAGCAGATAGTATTGGCTTTACAGGATACATTTAAGATATCTGAAACAGAAGCAATAGGATTATCATCAATGTCAGATACAGATTTTACTAATTATTATTACAGAATAGAAGAATACGGAAAGGCAGTACAATGATAGCAATTATCGATTATGACGCAGGTAACTTAAAGAGTGTTGAAAAGGCTCTGGTATCATTAGGAGAGGAAGTTTTAGTCTCAAGAGATTCAAGTGAAATCTTACAGGCTGATAAGGTTATTCTTCCGGGAGTTGGTTCATTTGGTGATGCAATGAACAATCTTGATAAGTTCGGACTTGTTGATACTATTAAGAAGGTGACAGGTATTGGAACCCCATTCCTTGGAATATGTTTGGGATTACAGCTTTTATTTAAGGAAAGTGATGAGACTCCGGGGGCTGAGGGACTTGATATTCTTCCGGGAAAGATATTAAAGATTCCTGCTAAGGATGGTTTCAAGATTCCGCATATGGGATGGAATTCTCTTGATATTAAGCCTGAAGCGAGACTTTTTAAGGGACTTGAAGGTAATCCGTATGTGTATTTTGTACATTCTTATTATCTTAAGGCAGCAGATGAGGGGATTGTGGCAGCAACTACGGAGTATACTACACATATTCATGCTTCGGTTGAAAGCGGCAATGTGTTTGCATGCCAGTTCCATCCTGAAAAGAGCAGTGATGTCGGACTTAAGATATTAAAGAATTTTGCGTCATTATAATTGCTAAAAGGAGTTGCTGATGTTTACTAAAAGAATTATACCATGCCTTGACTGCAAGGATGGAAGAGTTGTCAAAGGAACTAATTTTGTTGATTTAAGAGATGCAGGGGATCCTGTAGAGGTTGCGTCAATGTACGATAAATCAGGTGCAGACGAACTTGTATTTCTTGATATTACAGCTTCAAGTGATGGAAGAAACACAACTGTTGATCTTGTAAGAAGAGTGGCAGAAAGAGTGTTTATTCCGTTTACTGTAGGCGGTGGAATACGAAGCACAGATGATTTTAAGGTACTTTTAAGAGAAGGGGCTGATAAGATATCAATTAATTCGGCAGCTATTATGAATCCGCAGCTTATATCTGATGCGGCTGATAAGTTTGGAAGCCAGTGTGTTGTAGTTGCAATTGACGCAAAGAGGAATAGTGATGGTCATTGGAGCATATATAAGAATGGCGGAAGAGTTGATATGCATATGGATGCTGTAGAATGGGCGATGAAGGCAGAAAAGCTTGGAGCAGGAGAGATTCTTCTTACAAGTATGGATTGTGACGGAACGAAAGCCGGATATGATATTGAGCTTACTAATACAATTGCGTCAAATGTATCAATACCTGTAATTGCTTCAGGCGGTGCAGGCAGTAAAGAACATTTTCTTGATGCATTTACTAAGGGAAAAGCAGATGCAGCACTTGCAGCTTCACTATTCCATTATAAGGAACTTGATATTATGGAACTTAAGAAATACCTTGCAGATAATGGTATTCCTATGCGTATGTAGGAGGATATGGATATGTCAATGATAGATAATGACTGGCTTCCTGCTATTAAGGAGGAATATTCCAAGCCATATTACAAGGAATTATTTACATTTGTTAAGGAAGAATACAGCAAATATGTTGTATATCCTCCGGCAGATGATATATTTAATGCGTTTCATTTTACACCGCTTAGTAAGGTTAAGGTACTGATACTTGGTCAGGATCCTTATCATAATGTACATCAGGCACATGGACTGTCTTTTTCAGTACTTCCGGGAGAGGAAGCACCGCCTTCACTTAAGAATATATATAAAGAACTGCATGATGACTGTGGATGTTATATTCCTAATAACGGATATCTTAAGAAATGGGCCGACCAGGGAGTGCTTCTGCTTAACACAGTACTCACTGTAAGAGCACATCAGGCTAATTCACATCAGGGACACGGCTGGGAGCAGTTTACGGATGCAGTTATTAATGCTGTCAATATGCAGGACAGACCTATTGTGTATATGCTGTGGGGGTCGCCTGCACAGAGAAAGGCATCAATGCTTAATAATCCGAAACATCTTATTCTTAAAGCACCACATCCGAGTCCGTTATCTGCGTACAGAGGCTTTTTTGGCTGCAGACATTTCAGCCAGTGCAATGAATTTTTAAAGGCTAATGGGGTAGAACCAATTGACTGGCAGATTGAGAATATATAATACACTTGATTTTTTAACAAATATTATGTATTATCAATTCTGTTTATTATTAAATTAAATAGGAGATAGTATGTTAAAAAAGTATTTGTATATTTTTCTTATTTCTATGGTTCCACTTATTGAGCTTAGAGGTGCAATTCCTGTATCACAGGGATTCCAGTTACCATTGTTACAGTCATATATTGTGTGCGTAATAGGTAATATGCTTCCTGTACCGGTTATTTACCTTTTTGCAAGAAAGGTTCTTGAGTGGGGAAAGGATAAGAAATATATTGGAAAGTTCTTTACTTTCTGTATTGAAAAAGGACACAAGGGTGGAGAGAAGCTTAAGGAGAAGGCTGGAAGAGGTCTTTTTGTAGCATTATTACTTTTTGTTGGAATTCCGCTTCCGGGAACAGGTGCATGGACGGGAACACTTGCAGCAAGTTTTCTTGATATGGGATTTAAGAAGAGTGTAATAGCAGTTTTGTTAGGAGTTTTACTTGCAGGAGTGATTATGGGAATCGCAAGTGCGGGAGTATTTACAGCAATTTTTAGTTTTGCATAAGATTATTAATTAGCTTGAAATCCAGTATTTAAGCGCTTTTTTGAAGATTTTGAATGATTATTGTAAAAAATATTAAAAAAATTCAAAAAAGTGCTTGACGGATTACGATAATTGAGTTAAGATATCATTGTTGCTGCGGTACACAACTGCAAGACAACGAAAGCTATGGCTTGTTGGTCAAGAGGCTAAGACGCCGCCCTCTCACGGCGGAATCAGGGGTTCGATTCCCCTACAAGCTACTATATGTGATACGGAAAGAGTGGGCAGAGATGTCCACTCTTTCGTTCATATATAAGAAAACTGAATACTTTTAGAAAGGGTGAGTACTGCATGGGAAAAAGAGAAAGCTATGAAGCTAAGACAACAGAACTTATACAGCCGGTTGTTGAAGCTAACGGCGTGGAACTTTTTGATGTTGACTACGTGAAAGAAGGCAGCGACTGGTATCTGCGTGTCTACATTGACAAAGAAGGCGGAGTTACTATTGATGACTGCCAGAATGTGAGCAGAGCTTTCAATGAGATACTGGACAGGGAGAATTACATTGATGACCAGTATATATTTGAGGTAAGTTCTCCGGGTCTTACAAGACCTCTTAAGAAAGAGAAGGATTATGAAAAGAGTATTGGCAGAATGATTGAGATTAAATTATTCAGTCCTGTTGATAAATCTAAGGAATATTCCGGGGTTCTTAAGGAATATGATAAAGATACGGTAACAATCAGTATTGATGATGTAACTAAAACATTTGACAGAAGTAATCTGGCTATGATCAGATGGGCATTTGTAGATGAAGTATAATATATTTTTGGAGGAAATTAAAAGCAATGAATAAGGAATTAATTATGGCACTTGATGCTCTTGAGAAGGAGAATGGAATCGATAAAGAGATTATGTTTGCAGCTATCGAGAAATCTCTTATGGATGAGTACAAGGCTGAGTTTGATAAGGCTGATAACGGTCGTGTTGAGTTAGACAGAAGAACAGGTGATTTCCACATTTATTCTGACAGAACTGTTGTTGAGGAAGTTATTGTTCCAGAGAACAGAGAGAATAAGAAAGAAAAATATGTATCAGGTACTGATATTGCATTAGAAGATGCCAGAAAGATTAAGCCTGACTGCCAGCTTGGTGATGTTATTACTGTTGAAGTAAAGTCTGAGGAGTTCTCAAGAAAGGCTGCCAAGAATGCTAAGAATACTATTGTGCAGACTATCAGAGAGCAGGAAAAGAATGCTCTTTATAATGAGTATCATTCTAAGGAGAAGGAACTTATTACAGGTATTGTGCAGAGAGTTGCTGACAATGGTGATCTTACAATTGATCTTGGAAGACTCCAGACAGTTCTTAAGGCTGATGACAAGTTCAAGGATAAGAAGTTTGTGCCAGGCGATAGAATTAAGTTATATGTTGTTGATGTAATTAACAGAGAAAAGGGTGGTCCTGTTGTAAGAGTTTCAAGAAAGTCACAGGAGCTTGTTAAGAAACTTTTTGAAGAAGAAGTTACAGAGATTAAAGATGGCGTTGTTGAAATCATGGGTATTGCAAGAGAAGCCGGCTCAAGAACTAAGATGGCAGTAAGAGCTAATGTTGCAAATGTAGATCCTGTAGGTGCATGTGTCGGTATTAACGGTGCAAGAGTTAAAGCTATTGTTAATGAACTTGGCAATGAGCAGATAGATATCATTGAGTGGGACAGCAATTCAGCACAGCTTATCGTTAACGCATTAAGCCCTGCAAAGGTTGTTTCAGCAGTAGCTGATGATGAAGAGAAGAAGGCTAAGATTGTTGTTTCTGAGCAGCAGCTTTCTTTAGCAATTGGTAAGCAGGGACAGAATGTAAGACTTGCTGCAAAGCTTACAGGATATGGAATTGATATTAAGAGCGAGGCTGAACCTGAAGAACATACAGAAGAAGAGAACTTAGAAGAAGAGTATGTTGAACCATCTGAATTAAGCCTTGATGAAGAATAATTATTAGGAGTGATGCATAGTGGCTACAGTAAAGAAGATTCCACAAAGACAGTGTATTGGCTGCGGTCAGATGAAGGATAAGAAGGACTTAATCCGTATTCTGAAGACACAGGATGAATCAATTGTTATAGATGCTACAGGCAGGAAGAATGGCAGAGGGGCTTATATATGTGCGAATGAAGACTGCCTGTCTAAAGCATTTAAGAATAAGGGACTTGAAAGGTCATTTAAGATGGCAGTAGATTCTGCTGTCTATGATGAGTTAGCAAAGGAGCTGAATAATATTGGAAAATAAACAGAAAATCCTTAATATGATTGGACTTGCGCAGAAAGCCGGAAAGGTTGCAAGCGGAGAGTTTTCAACAGAGAAGGCTGTTAAAACCGGAAAGGCATACACAGTTATTGTTGCAGATGATTCTTCAGATAATACTAAGAAAATGTTTACAAATATGTGTACTTATTACAAGGTTCCGATACATTTTTTTAGTGACAAGGTGAGTGTTGGCCACGCGATAGGAAAGGAATTCCGCGCATCACTGGCAGTCCTTGATGAAGGATTTGCAAAGACCATAGAAAAATATTTTGAACAGGGTTTAGAATAACAGCAGTGCTGTTATTTGGAAAAGAGGTTAAATGGCAAATATGAGAGTACATGAATTGGCAAAAGAATTAAATATAACATCTAAGGATATTACTGATATGCTTAGCAACAGCGAGAAGACTTATAAGCCTGTAAGCGGACTTACAGATGCAGAAATTTCAAGTGTGAGAAAGAAGTTTGCTCCTGCACCTAAGGTTGAGAATAAGCCGGCAGCACAGCCAGCAAAGCAGTCACAGCCTGTAAAGAATGATAACAGGGATAACAGACAGCAGAATCAGGCTCCAAAGCAGCCACAGCAGGGAACACAGAATAAGTCTGGCAATGCTGATGATAAGAAGCATATCTCACAGGTATATTTCCCACAGAACAGTTCAAGGGATAAGAATTCCAGAAGAGATAATAATAACAGAGACGGACAGCGCGATAACAACGGCGGCTACAGAAATAATGACCGTAATAATGGCGGTTATAGAAATAATGACCGTGATAATAACGGCGGTTATAGAAACAACGACCGAGGCAATAACGGTTACAGAAATAATGACCGTAATAATAACGGTGGTTATGGTAACCGTGATAACAACGGTGGCTACAGGAATAACGACCGTAATAACAATGGCGGCTACGGTAACCGTGATAATAATGGTTACAGAAATAATGACCGTAACAATGGCGGCTATAGAAACAATGACCGCAACAACAATGGCGGTTATGGCAACCGTGATAATAATGGCGGTTACAGAAATAATGACCGTAACAACAATGGTGGTTATGGTAATCGTGATAATAATGGCGGTTATAGAAACAATGACCGCAACAATAACGGCGGTTTCAGAAATGACAGAAACGGACAGTCTGGAAATGGCGGCTTCAGAAAGGATAATGACCAGAACCGTGGAGGATTTAACGGAGGTCAGAGAAGAAATAATGACAGAAGAGATTCTGCACCTAAGGAAGAGTTTGATTTTTCAGCTAAGCCAGATTCAAGAAGACATGATTCAAGAATAGACAGCAAGAAGAATGACAGAAAGAGAGATAATGAGGCTAAGGAAAATCTTAAGTTCGCTAACAGCAGATTTGATAAGAAGCCTATGACAAAGCCTGAGAAGAAGGAAAAGGAAGAAGAGACAATCAAGCAGCTTGTTCTTCCAGATACTCTTACTATCAAGGAACTTGCAGATAAGATGAAGGTAGCTCCTGCAGCACTTGTTAAGAAGCTGTTCTTACAGGGTAAGGTTGTTACTATTAACGAAGAGATAGATTACGATGCAGCAGAAGAGATTGCTCTTGAGTTCAACTGCATATGTGAGCATGAAGAGAAGGTTGATGTTATTGCAGAACTTCTTAAGGAAGATGAAGAACCAGAGGATAAGCTTGTTCCAAGACCACCAGTTGTCTGCGTTATGGGACACGTTGATCACGGTAAGACTTCATTACTTGATGCAATCAGAGAAACTCATGTGACAGCTAAGGAGTCAGGCGGAATCACACAGAAGATAGGTGCTTACCAGGTAAATGTAAATGGTAATCTTATTACATTCCTTGATACTCCGGGTCATGAAGCATTTACAGCTATGAGAATGCGTGGTGCTCAGGCTACAGATATTGCTATTCTTGTTGTAGCTGCAGATGATGGTGTAATGCCACAGACAATTGAGGCTATTAACCATGCAAAGGCAGCAGGTGTTGAGATTATTGTTGCTGTCAATAAGATTGATAAGCCTAATGCTAATATCGAGAAGGTTAAGCAGGAGCTTACTGAGTATGGACTTATTGCAGAAGACTGGGGCGGTTCTACTACATTTGTTCCAGTATCAGCACATACTAAGCAGGGTATTGATGAGCTTCTTGATATGATTCTTCTTACAGCAGAGGTTAATGAGCTTAAGGCTAACCCTGACAGAAAGGCAAGAGGTATTGTTATTGAGGCTGAGCTTGATAAGGGACGTGGTCCTGTAGCATCTATCCTTGTACAGAAGGGAACTCTTCATGTGGGAGATGCTGTATCAGCAGGTTCTTGCTATGGTAAGATAAGAGCCATGATTGATGATAAGGGTAACAGAGTAAAGGTTGCCGGACCATCTACTCCGGTTGAGATTCTTGGTCTTAATGATGTTCCTAATGCAGGTGAAATCATTATGGCTGCAGATTCTGAGAAGGAAGCAAGAAGTATAGCAGAGACATTTATCAGCGAGGGAAGAAAGAAGCTTCTTGATGATACTAAGCATAAGGTATCTCTTGATGCACTCTTTGAGCAGATTCAGGCTGGTAATATGAAGGAACTTAATATTATCATCAAAGCTGATGTACAGGGTTCTGTTGAGGCTGTTAAGTCAAGTCTTGTAAGACTTTCTAATGAAGAGGTTGTTGTTAAGGTAATTCATGGTGGTGTTGGTAATGTTAATGAATCCGATGTAGTACTTGCATCTGCTTCTAATGCTATCATCATTGCATTTAACGTTAAGCCTGATAATCAGGCAAGAATTGTTGCAGAGAGAGAAAAGGTAGATTTAAGACTTTACAGCGTTATCTACAATGCTATTGAAGATGTTGAGGCAGCCCTTAAGGGTATGCTTGAGCCTATCTATGAAGAAAAGATTATCGGTCATGCAAGAATCATGCAGATATTCAAGGCTTCAGGAGTTGGTAATATTGCCGGCTGTATCGTTGAAGAGGGAAGAATTACAAGAGATTCTGTTGTCCGTATAACAAGAGGAAGTGAGAAGGTTTATGAAGGACCTATCGCATCTCTTAAGCACTTCAAGGATGAGGTTAAGGAAATCAAGGCAGGTACTGAGTGTGGTATGGTATTTGAAAAGTTCAATGATATCCAGCCAGAGGATATGATTGAAGCACATATCATGGTTGAAGTGCCAAGATAGGATTTAGTTTTTATTTGGAGAATATATGCGTAAAAATAGTGTAAAGAATACCCGTATTAACGGAGAGGTATTGAAAGAATTAAGTAATATAATCAGAAGTGAGATTAAAGACCCTAGAATCAACCCTATGACTTCGGTTGTAGCGGTTGAGGTCGCTCCTGACCTTAAGACATGTAAGGCATATATAAGTGTTCTTGGTGATGAAAAGTCACAGAAGGATACGATTACAGGTCTTAAGAGTGCAGAAGGATATATAAGAAGACAGCTTGCAAGAACTGTCAATTTAAGAAATACTCCTGAAATAAGATTCATTCTTGATCAGTCAATTGAGTATGGTATTAATATGTCTAAGCTTATTGATGAAGTTACAGAACATGATAATAAGATGCACGTTGAGGTTGAAGACGAGACAGAATAAAGAGGTTAGTCATGAATATTATTGAAGAAATCGGACATGCAAAGGTTATAGGTATCACAGGACATATCCGTCCTGATGGTGACTGTGTTGGTTCAACATTAGGTTTATATAATTATATCAGGAAGAATCTTCCTGAGTGCGAGGTTACTGTTTATCTTGAAAAGCCGTCAGATGAATTTAATTATTTATCTGGTATTAATGATATTAAGCATGAGGCTGAGGATAAGCATTTTGATTTATTCGTAGTACTTGACTGCAGTTCAATGGATAGAATTGAACCATTTATGAGCTGCTTTGAAAATGCTGATAAGACTATCTGCATAGATCATCATATAAGCAATAATTCATTTGCTGATGTTAATTATGTAGAGCCACAGTCAAGTTCGGCATGTGAAGTTCTCTATACAACATTTGACGAGGATAAGGTCGATAAAAATGTTGCAGAGTGCATATACACAGGAATAATCCATGATACAGGTGTGTTTAAGTACAGCTGTACATCAAGAAGGACAATGGATATAGCTGGAAAGATGATGGAGATGGGAATTGATTATTCTGACATTATCGATAACAGCTTTTATAAGAAGAGTTATATCCAGAACCAGATTCTTGGAAGAGCTTTGCTTGAAAGTGTGTTGTTTTATGATGGCAGATGTATATTTTCAAGTGTATCTATTGAAGAAATGAATTTCTATGGTGTCACTGGCAAAGAACTTGGTGGAATTATTGAGCAGTTACGCTTAACAGACGGAGTTGAAGTGGCTATATTCCTTTATGAAACAGATAAGGACGAATACAAAGTAAGTCTTCGTTCAAAGAAAATGATTGATGTTGCAAGAATCGCCACAGCATTTGGCGGTGGAGGACATGTGAGGGCAGCAGGATTCTCTGCTAAGGGCAATGTCCACAGTATCGTTAATAAGATTGGCGAAATGATTGAGCAGCAGTATAATGAGGATAATGCATGAATGGTGTTTTAAATGTATATAAGGAGCAGGGATTTACATCTCATGATGTAGTTGCAAAGCTTCGGGGAATACTTAAAACTAAAAAAATTGGTCACACAGGCACACTTGACCCGGATGCGGTCGGGGTGCTTCCTGTGTGCATCGGTAAGGCTACAAAGCTGTGTGACCTTATAACTGATTGGGGAAAGACTTATGAGGCTGTAATGCTTCTTGGCACAACGACAGATACTCTTGATATATCAGGGAAAATTGTTGCCCAGTCAGAGGTTAATGTGAGTGAAGTGGATGTCCTTAAAGTATGTAATGAATTCATAGGTGAGTATGAGCAGATACCGCCTATGTATTCAGCTTTAAAGTATAATGGACAGAAGCTTTATGAGCTTGCAAGAAAAGGTATTGAGATTGAAAGAAAACCAAGAACTGTCCATATTAATACATTAAGGGTGAATGATATCAATCTTTCGGATAAACAGAAAACAGTTACTATTACTGTTGACTGCTCGAAGGGGACTTATATCAGGTCATTATGTGATGATATAGGTAAGAAGCTTGGGTGTGGAGCATGTATGATGAAGCTTACAAGAACGCGGGTAGGTGAATTCATGCTTGATGATACACTTACACTTAACCAGATATCGGCTCTTGTGTTAAAGGGTGAAATAGAAGACAGGATAACTGGCATAGATAAGATATTCAGTGATTATCAGGAGATAAAATTTGCAGAAGAATACAGCCGGTATCTTCACAATGGCAATAAGCTGTCAAGAGAACAGATACCTGCAGATGTTGCAATCAATGATAATGAGAAATACAGAGTATATGATTCTGATAAATGCTTTATCGGTGTATATGAATTTCGAGATGAAGTGCTTTATCCGGTTAAGATATTTTACGAAGACAACAAGTAAAGGGGCGTGATCATCTTTGGAATATATTCATGGAACAGATGATTTTCAATTAAATAAGGAAAGTGCAGTTACATTAGGAAAATTCGATGGAATTCATACAGGACATCAGAAGCTTATTGAGATTGTAAGGCAGAAAGCAGATGAGGAGAATCTGCTTGCGGTTTTGTTTACATTTGACAGCCTGCCACTTTCAATATGTCCACAGAAGTATCAGCATTTTATATCTACAAGCAGTGAAAGACGCAGACTGTGTGAGAATTTTGGTATAGATGTTGAGATTGAATATCCGTTTACGGAAGAATTCATGAATATGGAGCCTGAAGATTTTATATGCAGGATTCTTATTGATAAACTGCATGCAAAGTATG
>OHTK01000200.1_pt1 | contig 36534 bp, 34 predicted proteins | sample 1578931 | NCBI WGS metagenome assembly OHTK01 (sample SAMEA3879553, study PRJEB24766) | human gut metagenome | biome: human-associated habitat; feature: feces | place: USA | collected 1985/1987 | reverse complement strand
CCGACAGAGGGGCTTTAGCCCGACAGAGGGGCTTTAGCCCGACAGAGGGGCTTTATGAGATAATAGCCTTAGATGGTAGTGATATACCAGAAGAGTTTGATTTGTCACAAGCTGTCATTATTGATGGTGATGTACGTGTGACGGGTAGTTTGACAATGGGCGGCAATATCGTCTGCAATAAATTTGTGGAGGTGTAGTCTATGGGTCACTCTAACGGTAAAATCACCGCACCTGTCGGATTGGATAGTGATGTATATCCTACCCTTGGTATCGGTCCTACTAGTGATGGTTATGATTTAGAGTATGCGTGCGCAAATACGCATGGGAAAATAAATAAATGGAGTAAATATAAACCTGTGAGGCAACCATACTTAGATTATCGTTCTGATTATTGGAAAGCTAATGATGGTTTATGTGGTCTAAGTGTAGTGGGATACATGTCGCCAGGAACGCTTAATAGCGGATTTCTAAAAGACCTTTTTGATGGTGTAGACTGGGGATATAATGCTCCTACTGGTGGAGATTCAGCACCTTATCGGATATTGGATTTCAACGGATATAATCATAATGCTATAGTTCCTTTTGGAGATGACGTTCCATCAGATGTATATTTGGACACATCTAATAATCTAGAAATACAACTTGAACAGACAACAAATAATGATGATAACATTTTGCTATCCTATTTAAGCTATCAAGGAACTCCATTTTCTGAAATGTATGCAGGGGTAGGACTTTTACAAAATACTAGATACCTTTTAGTAACATCTGAAAGTATGTTTACTGATTCAGTATCTATAAGGTTATTAAATATAGGTGGTTATGTAGGTAAATGGAAAGTATCTTTTTTCTTGTCATCTAATAAAATAGGAGTAGATGATGAATTAAAACAAGGAATATACATACCTATTCCAGTAACACCAAAAACAATGACTATTCATGCAGCTGGATCTCTATACGTAATAGAAGCATTTGGTACATGGAACTCTTCTAATAACCAAATTACATACAACTTCATTATAACAAATAATAGTGGGTCATCTGTTACTATACGTGGTATAGTTCTTGTGTTAATGAGGACAAGAACAGTTCCAGAAGCTGGAGAAAATGCTGGTTCATTACTTACAGGACTTACTGCACAGGTTCCGGCAAAAGGAACATATAGATCATCTATGTATTCCTTTAATGTTAGTAGAGATTTTTCTTATGATTATTATATTGCAGCAAGAGCCACAGGGGTAAATACCACCTATAATATGGTTGAAGATTACGCTCCATAAATTTTATCAATCCCCAATAAAATAAGCCCGAAAGTTACACGAACTTTCGGGCTATTTTGTAACCTGAAAACAATATGAAACCGATACCTATGTATCCAAGATTGATTAGTATTTTTTGCCATTTAGACAATTCCTTTTCTACCTTTACTTCTACAATTTTCTCTACGGTTATTATCGAATCTTTCGTCACTACCGTTTCTTTGTCCAAGGATGGAATACTGTCTTGTAAAAAGTCTTTCTTGTTTTTCAAACTATGAAAAAGCCTGCCATCCGACATTATTTTAGCGTCTGATATGGCTAATGATGTTTCCAAGTGTGAACTATCTTCAAATGTTGTATGTTGTATGTGTTCTGTTGGAAGAGTTATTATTTTTGATTGCCATACTACTCTTTCCGTTACTGTCGTGTTGTGGTCTACTATAGTTGTATTTGTCGAAGATGGAAGTAGCTTGCGTGAACAAGAACACGACAGTAACAAAAAAAATAGCAATATAGAAAATGGCTTATTCATCTACTAGATTTGTTGCGATAAGCGAGATAAATTCCTCCTTCGGTATTTCCAATGCTTCGGGAGAGTTCCATTTCACTTTAATTGCACCGTCAGTACCAATAAGTTCAATGATTTTAGCGAATCCTTCAAAAGCGAATTTTCTAGGCTTCATATCACATTCCTCTTTCATTTTCTCTTGGTATGCTTCGGAGTATGCTTTGTTCAGTTCTTCTGTTTCCTTGTTGAAATCTTCTTCTGTTTTTCTGATTTCATCCGCTTCTTTCTTTTCCTCTTTTGTCGCATCTTCCTTTCCGTCAATCTCTTTCATGTGATTGATTTTCTGTGCGCGCTCGTCATATCCTTCCTTCTTTATTTCTTTAAGAACCTGTTGCATATCATCATCGAATGCTTTTGCAGCTTTGTCGTAAGCGACACGCATAAGCATGATTTTTGCTTTCAGTTCTGATGGAAGTTCCTTCCCTTCTAGTGATAAGGGGATATTCAAGAGAGTTAATCTCTTTAAAAACATTTCTTGGTTCGTCATTTTTCTTGCCTTTTTTAGATTGAAACTGATGAGATTCCTTTCGTGTTAATGTATTTTTTCACATCGGTTACGAAAGAGTTGATGATGGTAATGATAGCAATTTGTGCTTCCAAATCGGGATGATCGTTGTAGTTGATTGCGATACCACCGTTCTGATTGAAATAGAATGTGGCGAGTTGGTTCTCTGATTCCAATGACTTCACCTCTCCGCCATCAAATGAATCAATGTTTTTTCCGTTTGATACGTTTACATTCGCATTCACCTTGTATTGTTTTTCCACATTAGCTTCATTGCTGAATGTTACGCTAGCTGAATTTACGCCAACGAGTGTTACTTTGTTTTCTTCTATAGCCATAGTTAAAAAATTATTTTATTGCAAAGATAACATAATCGTTTTTATCCACAATTTTTAATATGTTAAAAAATACTAATGGGTTTTTGTTTGTTGTAAATCATGCTATTGTGTTTATTTTTGCTATTTTTGCAATAATTAAAAAAACAATAACTATGGCTGATGTTGATTTAGGAGCATTAAAGTTTAAGATTGGGCTAGATGATTCCGGTCTTGACAAACAGATAAAGGATATACAGAAGAAGTTGCAGGACACCTTTAACCAGGAGATGTCCTTCAAGCCTATGTTGACCGATATAGGCAAAATGAATGCAGAACTTAGCGAGGTTGTAGATAAGATAAATAAAGCGAATGAAAACGCGTCCAAGGTAGGGAAAGGAAAGTCGAACAAGAAAATGGATATACTTGTTCAGATGGAAGGGTTGTCAAACAAGATTGTCGAAGCGACAAGAGAGTATGACAAGCTGGAAAAGACTTACCGTAACCTAGGCAATGCAGGCGGAGATAAGGGGATGGCTACAAGAAAAGCCAATCTTGAAAGTCAGAAGAAAGTGATAGATGATCTTGTGACTGAATTGAACAGATTGAAAACCGCATATTCCCTTACTGCTAACAGTGCGCCTAAATTGTCCATTTCCGATGAAAGAGAACTTAACCTTCTACGCCAGCAATACGAGATGGAGATTGCACGGACAAAGGAGATGGATAGACAAGCATCAAAGCAGGAACAGGCGAGTAAGAAGATGCAGCAGACCAATCAGAAGTATCTACAATACCTTTCTGGTCAGTCTGGACTTGCCCTTGGTATGCCAGAGGGAAGAGCTGAGGACTTGAACAGGAAGATTGCCGCTATACAGAAACGCCTTGAACTATTGAATAAATTTAAGGTTGAAGTTCCTTTAAACAGCAATCAGATAACAAAGGCTGACGCTCTTATTCAGAAATTGCAAGGCAGATTGGAGAAGTTGCAATCATCTTTAAGAAAAACATCAACGAATGAATTGTTGAGCATCAATCCTACGTCTATCAATCAGGCTAACAATCTTATTTCTGAATTAACGAACAGGCGTAATGCGCTTAATACGACTGACGCAAACTATAACCGTACCCTTACTCTTCTCAACAGGAAGATACAGGAACACAACAAGTTTGTAAACGAAGCTACATCCTATGGAACAAAGATGCAGCAGACCAATCAGAAAAATGCCGCAAGTTCAAAGGAATTTACCGAGGAACTGACAAAGCAGAGCAGAATGATGCGTGAGTTTGTCAATACGATAAAGACTTATGCCGGATTCTACTTTTTCAGAGATATGTTTCAGGAACTTGTTTCCATTCGTGGGGAGTTCGAGCTGCAACAGGTATCTTTACGTGCCATTATACAGGATGCAAGACGGGCTGACCAGATATTCAGTCAGATTAAGGGGCTTGCTGTAATATCTCCTTTCCAGTTCAGTGATTTGGTTGGATATACCAAACAGCTTGCAGCATTCCAGATACCTGTCAATGAATTGTACGGTACAATGAAAAGCCTTGCGGACGTTTCCGCAGGTCTTGGTGTTGATATGGGGCGTATTATTCTAGCTTATGGACAGATAAGAAGCGCAGGTGTGTTAAGGGGACAGGAATTACGTCAGTTGACAGAAGCTGGTATTCCTGCATTGGACGCATTAAGAAAAAAACTGGAAGAAGTAAGAGGCGTGGCTCAAACTACTGATGATGTGTTCAACGCCATATCAACACGTCAGATTCCTTTTGAGTATATTCGGGAGATGTTTACCACAATGACGGAAGATGGTGGTATGTTCTACAAAATGCAGGAAATACAAGCTGCATCTTTGAAAGGTATGGTAAGTAACCTTGCCGATTCATACAAGATTATGATGAATGACATAGGCGAGGCGAATGATTCCGTTCTGAAAGGAATTGTTGGAAGCATAACCGATGCGATGAACAACTGGAGATATTTCTCCAAAGCAATAGAGGGTGTTGCTGTAGGATATGCCGCATTGAAAGGATTGCAGTTGGCTAGAACAGCCATGCTAGGAAAAGAAGTTGTCGCAACAACTAATGCTATTAAGGCTGAGAAATTACGGGAAGCCCAGTTGCTTAAACAGGCTGCAATGTACAGAACGCTCACTACTGCCGAGAGGTGGAAGATAGCGACAGCGTCAAAACTGTCTGCCGTAGAGATAGTTGCTGCCGTTAATTCGGGAAAGATGTCAGCAGAGATGGCAAAACGTATTCTTGCCACCAATATGTTGACACAGGCTGAACGTCACCTTCTTGTAACAGAACTTAAACTGACAGGTGCGGAAGCTGCAAGAATGTTGTCTATGACAAAAACGACAATGTTGATGAATAGATTCAAACTGGCAACATTCGGATTGACAAATTCATTGAAAACATTGTGGCTTACGATAAAGGCTAATCCGCTTATGATAATACTTACCGTTGCAGGTCTTGTAGCGGAAGCGTTTCATGTGATGTCTGCACGTTCGGAAGAGTTCAACCAGAAGATAAAAGACAGTGCAAAGTCTTTCCGCGAATCATACAGTGACTTGCAAAAAGACCTTGACGAGATAAACTTCGACAAACTCACCCCGGAAAACCTTGAACAGCTTGACACGAAACAGTTGCAGACGTATGAAGAAACACTGACTGGAATATTGTCTAAATATGGCAATATGGGGCAATATATAGTACAAAACAGTAAGAAAATAGATGATCAGAGATCTCGTGTGGAATATCTGCAAAAGTCAGCATCGGAACTAGAGCAGGTTTATAAACGTGCTGCTGAAAATGCGGATATAATGTTCAAGGCGGATAAGGCAATATCTACGGGAGTATTTGGCGATTCATTCTCTGATATGCTTAAAGATTATGAGAAATCGTCTGTAAAACTAACTTCGGCAAGTAAGGATATAGAAGAGTTTCGTGGGCAGATAGTACAGGCATCCAAGGAAATTATAAATATGGGTAAGGGTACTAAGGAATGGAGAAACGAACTTACCGAACTGATAAACAAAGGGGCTTCGGCAGCTACTATTGTCGAGAAGATACGTTCTTTGGCTGAAACGTCAGGAGATGCACGGACATTTGAAATATTCAAGAACGAAGCCCATTTTGACAGTGAGGAATTGTTGAAGGAATATGAGAAATTGAAGATAGGTATAATGGGTGAAACTGAAGAACTTGAAAAATCATTTAATGTTTTTGCAAACAGCCTTGATAAAGAATTGAAAAAAGTATTTGCTGGTATTGACCCAAATAAATTAAATGATGCTCAAAAGGACTTTATAAGGATTCAATCTGAAAATTTTGCCACAACTAGCGAACTTGGGGAGAATGCTAAAAAATTGTTTAATGAATTTATTGACAAAAAATATGCTGTTAAAATAGAACTTGACGATAAGGAAGCACAAGAAGGTTTGACGGGATGGAAAAAATCTCTTGACGAAATTACAGGGCATAAATGGACTATTGCTATAAAGGCTGCCGATGTGAAATCTATGGAGGATTACTTTAAATCGGTAAAACAGGAATATAAGGACGCCAAAAGTTCAATAGAAAATTTACAGCGTACCATTGATATGTATGTTAGCCAAGGAAAGGTCAAGAAACTTGGAGATGAGTATCAAATTACAGGAATTGTAAGCCCTTATGAAGCCGAGCAAGTACAACAGACGGTATATGAGATTAACGCTGCCAACGAAGCGATGTCGAAAGCTACAGGAACAGCAAAACGATTTAACCTTGAACTAGAAAAGCAGAAGAAGGAAGCACAGAAAAGAGATCCTCTTGCTGACCTTTGGAAAAATAGGTTGTCATTGCTTGAATCCGCCTATTCCAAGTTCAAGGATTTGAGCATTAACATAGGAAAAGAGGAAGCTAAAAAGCAGATTGAAGCCATATATGGTTCACAGGCGTTAAAACTTGGTGTAGACCTTGTATATGACAAACAGGCTATTGTTGACAATTATAACAAGGCTGCAAAGGAATTGGAAACACGTGTCCCACAGGATGCTGTTAAAAACGCAAGGAAAGCAGCCGAATTGTCCTCTGAAATTTATGTTGATGCAGCCAAGAAGGTGATGAAGAGGATTACGGATGAGTTTGACAGATACAAGAACAAGTATGACTTTTACAGTGACATACTTGGAATAACAGGTGATTCCGAACTTGCCTTAGATCTTGCCGTTCAGTTTAGCGGTGACACATCTACTATGGCTGAAAGTTTTGCAGCAGGCATATATAACAATCTGCAATCCGCATTGGCAGGAATGAATCTTGACCTTGGCGTTTCTGTTGTGCCCGATACATCTTCATTCACCTCAATGAACCAGTATATAAATCAGATACAGGAAGCAATTAAGGGGAATAAGAATATCGGAGAAGATCAGAAAGAGGTTATCCAAGGAATGATTGATGCATGGAAAGGCTACTTTGGTGAGATGGCAAAGCAGTATGCTAATGACCTTGAAAAATATGGTGACTACTACACCCAAGTTGATATTATTAGAGAGAAGTACCGTCAAAGGATTGAAACGGCAAAGGGTATGGGCAACACATCCTTATCTTCCGCATTGCAGAAAAGCGAAGAGATGGACTTGTTCAAGCTGACCACAGACTATCAGAACTTCTTCGGTGCTGTTGAAGCGATGTCTATGGAAGCTGCAAATACTGTAGCTGACAAGGTAAGGGAAATGCTCAACAGCGCATTTAGATCCGGTGCTATCAGCGCAAAGGAATACATGAAAGAACTTGAACGTGTGGACAAGCAGATAGAGAAGATGATGAAGAATAACCAGTCTGACTTGCAGACGTACATGAAAGAAGGTATTGAAGGTCTGTATAACAAGCGTTATGATGCAGGAAAGTCAAAGATGATGGCAGGCATGAATGATATGCAACAGGCTATGGCTGACATCGAAAATGCTTCCAAGGCATACGAGGACGCGATGAAGAATGGTGATGAAGAAGCTGCCAACGCTGCGTTGAGTGCCAAGTCGGAAGCCGAATCAAGATATAAGAGCGGACAGGAAGCTGTCAAGACTGGTAAAGGAATGATGGCTGCCGCACAGAACGCTTTGCAGACGGTGAATCTTATTGACTTTATCATAACCAACATATACAATGCCATTAGGGCTATTCAGCAGATAATCTCATCCGTGTCCAACCTTATGGATTCTATGGGTAAGGATACTGACAGTGGTTTCATGCGCGAGATGAATCAGTTCTCGGAAGCTATGGGCGTTATGAATGAAGGAGTGAAGAAATCATGGGATTCATTCAAAAGCGGTGATTTATTTGGTGCGATAGGTTCGGCTATATCCATGCCGCTTGATGTTATCGCTACATTTAACAGACAGCATGACAAAAGACTTCAAAAGCATATAGAGAATCTTGAATTTGAATCAAAGAAACTGACCAATATCTATAATATGCTTGAAAAGGAATTTGAGCACATTATAGACCCGGCAAAACTTGATGAGGTAACATCCAAACAGGTGTCAAATCTGAAAGAACAGTTGCAAATTCAAAAGGATATTCTAGCAGCCGAAGAAGATAAGAAAAAGTCAGATAGAGAAAAAGTAGAAGATTACAAACAGACAATAAAAGAATTGGAGTATGAGATAAGATATTATACAGAAACGCTTGCAAGTGAATTGTACAGCATTGACTTGAAAGACTGGGCTAGCCAGATAGGTGACGCTCTTGTCGAAGCATGGCTGAAAGGAGAGGATGCAGCTAAGGCATATAAGGATACCGTAGCGGACGTTATGAGAGATGTTGTCAAAAGCTGGGTACAGCAACAGTACATAGAAAAGGCAATGCAACAGGTACAGACTACATTATTTGGAGCAGACGGTAAAGGTGGTATGTTTGCAGACAACAAGATAGACAAGGATGAACTTATAATACTAGGAAATGTAATGGGCTCATTGGAATCAGCCTTTGCGGAAGCCGGAGGTGTAGTCAATGAGATAAACAACGCCCTTGGTGGTATGCTTACCGAAACGGAAGAGAACGCGGAAGGTCTGTCCAATGCCATTGCAGGAGTTGACGAGAATGCATTCAACCAGGCATTGGGTTATCTTAACGGAATGAGATACGAAATGGTTGTACAAAGCGATCTTCTCCGTCAGTTGATATCGTTAAACGGTGGTTCGGCAGGAATGGGAGGAACGAACATGACAGCCATACAGCAGTCACAGTTGGAGGTTCTCACCCAGCAGCTTGCCGCAACTATGGCGATAAAGACAGCACTTCTGAGTGTCGTTTCCATTGCCCCAAGGTCAGGCGGAAATGCGATAAAGGTTATAATTGACTAAAAACAAACGCCCTGCTAGCTTCACAGTCGGCAGGGCGTTTGAGATTGATTATGAACGAAAAAAATCCAATCACTTGAGGTGCTTAGCGGAATCGAACCGCTGTTGTCGGTTTTGCAGACCGTTGACTAAACCACTCATCCAAAGCACCGATTGTGATGCAAATATAGAAAAATATTTTTTAAAACTAGATGGTTTCTAAGACTATTTTTGTTATTTTTGCACTAATAAACAATGTACACGAATGGCTATATCTAAATATTTTATAAAGAAAGGAAGCGATACGGCAAAGGATTTGTATGCCACATACAGGCTGTATATACTTGAAAGCAAGGGATTATGGGATTTGCCGACAAGAAAGGAAGCCTATGCCGAAAAATGGTATGACAAGAACGGTCAGAAGGTGTACGAACCTGTCACGCCTGTTTACCAGCCAACGGAAGGAAGCATAACATTTGCCGCTTTGGGAGATGTGGAAACGGTAAAGACGAATATCCGTTCGTTCTATTCATATATAACCAATGTGATACCTGCCACTCCTGGTACGCCATACGGTTCATCCTCTTTCTCTATATGGAATGATATATGGGGAGAATCGGCAAAGCAGGTGATAAGATGCACTGGATTTGAAACAGGTGCAAAGATGAGTTATCAGGACGTTCAGGACTTGCAGAACCCGGACCGACTTGTATCCGCCTATACATTTTCGTTAAATTTCAGTATTGACCAACCAACGCTTTAAAGACCAATGATTTTACAGATTAAAAGAGGAAATAGGGTTATTGCGGAGAGTGCTGATTTTTCATACAGCCCGTCTTTGCAGGAAGTGAGAAAATTGACTTGTGAAGTCGTTTCCGTTGTTCCGATAGAGTTCAAGGCATACAACTCAAAGAGTGAATCGGAATACGATACAGTCGTATATAACGGTAATACATTCATCCTGTACCAAGCCCCATCGGGAGATAATCTTAACGAAGCAGGGAAATACAAATACTCCCTTCTATTTTACGGTAAGGAGGTGCTTTTGCAGAATGTGGCATTTCTTGACATAGTAAGCGGAACAGGTGGGGAAATAAATAAGATAAGATACACTCATGGCGGTCTGTTCCAGTTTTGGGGTGATGCAAAACAGCTTGCAGCACGTATAGAAGCGAATATAGAATCTTACAATGCGTCATTGGGTGCAGGATATACAGGCATTGGCACATGGACATTGAATGTGGATGCAGAAGGCGAACTGACAGAGGATATGATTGACATAACCGATGGCACCAACCTGTTTGAAGCATTGAAATTTTTCTATGACAAGTTTTATCTCAATTATTACTTCTCAACGACAGCGAACGGTGGGATAATAACCATTACGGACAAGACAAGACCGTCCGTAAACTGGACATTCAAGCAGGGAGAGGGCGGAGGTGCTGTAAAGGTTTCCTCTTCCGTAGATACAAGCACACCTGTCATAACCCGAATCATACCACAAGGTGGAAGCAGAAACGTTCCGCCTGAATACAAGAAAGACGCTAAGCCTGCCGATGAATCACGCTATTGCCCGTACATCCTTCTTCCGAATGATTCTGACGGGAATATAAGATATTATATTGACAGCGAATACGGATTGAAGAACTATGGTGTAAGAGGGAAAACCATATCAAACACGTTTAGTGGGATATATCCTTCCATCAGAGGGAAAAAACTTGGTGATCTGTACCCGTCAGGACTTCCAGAATGGGATACATACAAGGCGGATGGAGAACCAGACCCTCAATCGGGAAAGGTGGCAGGTGAGGGTGCTAGCGCATCTACACGAATAGATAAGATTATCGGGTCTACTCCTATAAAGAGTGATGATAGTGACAGTTTCTTCATTTATATGACCTCTCCAGGATTCAACCTAGGGTACAAGGTATATGAGGACGGTGATTCATCCGACAAGATAAACGACAATGTGCAGCCCCAGTACAAACCCCATGCTATGTTTGACAAGTACAGGGATTTCGAGAGTTTTGATATATATGGTACAAGGGTATATTATGACCAGCCTGTAAAGGTTACTGCCACATTCTCCGGGAAGATGCTTTTCAGTATATTACCTATAGGAAGTGATGCTGTAGGGAAAAAGGTGAAGATTAACCTACGTATGGTTACGAACCGTGTATTGGGTCAGGCTTCTCCTTTGAAAGAGGTTGTAATTGGGGAGGAAGGTGCTACTGGTATGCTTGAGATACCTTACGACAAGACCGCTCTTGTAGGATATATAGAAAAAGGTCAGAATACGACAGTCACCATACGTGTTGAGTTCACGTTTGATTCAGATGTTCCTGCCGGAAGCTGTAAGATAGGCTTTAGTGAGGAAATGACCTGCAACATACATTTCGGTAATCAGGACGGTTCACAGGACAGGTTCTATTACAAATACGCTTCTGTGACGGATGCGGTGTTCAGTATGCGTACAGGAACTTATACAGGCACGGAATTTAAGATAAACAAAAACGGTATTATTCCTCTTTACGGTGAAGTAAACGGTGATACGGGAGAAACGGAAGAGGATGTTGCCATGTTTAATAAGGGAGCACGATATAAAATATCATGTTACAGAACAGATGGCGACAATGCCAAACTTCCCCTTTACACAGATGGTAAATCTCCTTCAATTGCAGCAGGAACGGAGTTTGTCATTCTGAATATCGTCATGCCCGAATCTTATGTGACAATGGCTGAGAACACGCTTGAAAAGGCGGCTCTTGACTACCTGTCAAGATATGACCATGAGAACCGAACCGTTTCACTTGACATATCTAGCGGATTTGTCGCAGAGCATCCTAACCTTTTCATTGACTTCATAGAAGGAAATATGCTTAAGGTAAGGGATGATGGAATAGGCGTGTTCGATTTCTCTGATAACGGTCAGATAGTGGATATGCAGTTGCAGATACAGTCTTTGGAAATTAAATATTCCAAGGAAAATATGTTCCCGTCATATTCATGCACCATTGCAAGAAGAAAGATACTGTCTTTCTATGAACGGTTGGCACAGGAAAATCAGACTACTTCAACACAGAATACGACAAATGTAACATTAGGTGGAAGTGGTACGGGAAGCGGAACAAATATTTTCTCTGAACAGCTACTTAATGACCTTATTGCATCGTTTCAGAAGTTCAACGGATGGTTTGAATGGGATGAGGAAAACCAAGCATTACGATGCAAGTCAGCGTTCTATACAAACCAATGGATATCAGCGTTGGGCGCACAGAGTGGTAGCGGAGAACCTGGAGGTGGAGAAGGCGGACTGATTAAGGCCGTGTACGGATTTGCCGATTTAGGTAAGACGTTTGACGATTCCAACCTTAGCAATACATTCAACGCATATACCATCAACGAGATATGGAAGCTAGCCAAGGAAGGCGGAATGAATACGGACAAATTGTGGCAGGAGTTGGGAAAGGATGATCCGACAAAGAAAATTCACATATCCCATATTCCTGACAATAAATTTGTAACGATTGATACGGAACAGACAGTAACTGCAAGCAAGATATTTACTGGTCAGTTGTCTACGGCAAATGTAGTTCCTAGCGTGAACAACGCATCCACACTTGGTCTTGAATCGAAGAGATGGGAGAATATTTATGCTGTAGATGCCAACATAAGCGGAACGGTAAAAACACAGGCGTTGCAGGTTGGCGATATAAAGATTATATATGATTCCGTAAACAAGGCAGTCACATTTGAGCATATAGATGGAAGTACGGAAATAGGCTTCTATACCAGAGGATGGATTTCCGCTTTAGGCGTATCTCCTGGAGGAAGCGGAGGAAGCGGTGGTGACGGACTTGTGAAAAACGTATATGGTTTTTCCAATCTCGGCACAACCTTCTCCGATTCAGACCTTGACAATACGTTTAATGCGTACACGATAAACGAGATTTGGAAAATGGCGAAGGAAGGTGGTGGTATAAAAAACATCACCCAGTCGGGAAGTGGAAATGCCGTAACAAACATGGCACTTAGTTCTGACGGGAAAACCATCACTGCCGTATTCGGGGAAACATTCGCTAGACAACAGGATTTGGGCACGCTTAACAATACCGTAACACAGTTAAGCAACAAGTTGAACAACTTCCTAGAAGGAAGCGATGCCGATAACATTATCAACAAATGGAAGGAACTTGAAGCATTCCTTGACGGTCTTACAGAAAGCGATAAATTAGCCGATCTTCTTGCGTTAAAAGCGGATAAGACTATAACAATAAGTGCAGGAGCAGGACTTACAGGTGGCGGAAATTTATCTGCAAATCGCACAATATCACTAGCTACATCAGGAGTGAAAGCTGGTACATATACAAAGGTTACTGTTGATACGTATGGACGTGTAACAGTTGGTGATAATCCTACCACATTGGCGGGATATGGCATTACTGATGCATATACACAGGTTCAAGCTGATAAAAAATTTGTAACACTTGCAACAGACCAAGCAATAACTGGGAACAAGACATTTACAAATTTCATAAGAATAAATGACACAAAAGGTCTATCTTATAGTGGAAATACTGTTTTCAGAAATTCATCTGGTAATACTGTTATCTCTAGTTTCGGAGATGGTATGATTTATTTCCGTCCTAATGGAGATACGTCAGATGTAGGAGTAATACAAATAAACAAACAAGGACATCTCAATGGAGTTTCAGCAGGATTCACAGGTGGCGTTTCAGCAGCACGACTTACTGCAAACGAATACATACAGATAGGAGATGCCCAACTTGTCTACGATTCGGCAAACAAGGCTCTGAGAGTGAAGCATAGAACAGACGGAAACACGGTAGGATTCTACTCGGACGGTTGGGTATCTGCTCTTGGTGTGAAAACAGGTGGTAGCGGTGGTGACGGACTTGTGAAAAACGTATATGGTTTTTCCAATCTCGGCACAACCTTCTCCGATTCAGACCTTGACAATACGTTTAATGCGTACACGATAAACGAGATTTGGAAAATGGCGAAGGAAGGACTTGACGCTGATGCTATGTGGGCTGAATTGAAAAAGGCTGATTCAAGTAAAATCATAGACGCAAGTCATATCCCTACTTCCGTATTGGACGGTAGATGGGTGAAAAAGACTGGCGATACTATGACTGGAACACTTACTTCCGCATCTTCTTCCGGCTCAATCGTATTCAAGGGATTGGAAAATTGTGATATTACCAATATATATAAGGATAACGGAGTTATTAAGAACGATGATGGCAATTTAACTTCTATAAGAAACGGATTAAGGTTCAACTGGTATGATACATATTGGTATATAGGTAATCTTAGAGGCAGTAGTACGGATAGTGCAGGGTTTGGTATCGTAGACCATAATAACAAACTAGTTTTACGTGTTACTCCAAATGATGTAAGAGCACCGAAATTCATGTCTACCGTTGCCACAGGAGTATCACCTTTGATAGTTTCAAGCAATACGCTTGTTAATAATTTAAATGCAGATTTACTAGACGGTTATCATCAATCTTCATTTTTACGGGCAGATGGTGTTAACCAATATGTAACACTTTTCGGCGGTGACGGAAATAATGAAGGGTACAGATTGGTATTTGAGGGTACTGTGACGGATGGATGGTCTATTAACAGTATGACACTTCTAGTAAATAGTAGGCACGCAGGTACAGGTATGATAAGTATTGTATTTCATACAACGAATCAAGAGAGTACAAGTTATATTGGGTCTTTGAATTATTACGGAAGCACTATTTCACTTGGTGATACAATGTGGAGATTATTCTATAATACTACAACCAAGAAAGTAAGACTGTTTTGGCGTTTTTATGATTACAGTGATTGTCAAGTATCAATCTTAAATAGACGTGGCATTACCACAAACATATCCAACAAGACTTGGTACACTACTATACCGTCAGATAGTGGCTCAGAGCTTCCAGCATATTATAACTGGGCTAGTTCCGCTTACGCTCTTGCCACCTCCCGTACCCTTTGGGGGCAGCCTTTCAACGGTACAGCCAACGTAAGCGGAAATATGACGGGCGTAGGTAGCATTAACATGAGCGGTCAGCTTACTTCTACCGTAGCAAGTGGCACTGCTCCATTTATTGTGGCAAGCAATACTGTTGTGGGTAATCTTAATGCAGACCTTCTTGATGGAGTACATTTAGCAGGATTTGGTGGAAGAGAGGGCGTTATGCGTTCTTGGCTTAGAGGTAGATACACTACTGTAAACCAATATTTTGGAAATGGAAACGTAGTTACTATTGACCCTAAACCTACGGATGATGCTACCCTATCTGCAAATACTACTGTGCTAAGTCTAGGTGACGTTCCAACAAGTAATACTCAGTTAGCTTTCCATTATGATACAAACACGATTAAATACAGAAGGCATGATAATTCAAGGTGGAATGATTGGGTTGTGTTAATACATAGTGGAAACTACGCCAGCTATTCTGACGGACGTTACGTAAAGAAAGCAGGTGATACCATGACGGGGGATTTGGCGATGGATACCAACAAAGGATTTTATATTCCTCATGGAACAAGAGTAGTTAAAACTTCGGGTAATTGGATTCATGGTGGAGCAGACGTAGCTTCTTCAACCGATGCGAACTTACGTTTCGGCTCATGGCAAGGTATAGGCTGGTATCCTACAGTCAGCGGAACAACCGTTGCACGAGGAAACAATGCCATGTGGCTAAATGTAAGAACAGGGGTATTAGATGTACACAGCAACATTACTTCCCATAATGGTTATCTTGCTGCAAACTGGGATTCGGCTAGACGGTTGGTATTGGGCGGTGGAAGTTCCTATGCTTGGATTGATTTAAGAGATTCAAGCAACAACAGTGTGTTGAATAACATTGTTTTAGATGACAGCTATACAGGAACTAGGAAAGAAATGCGTGCCCCGTATTTTAAATCCACCGTAGGCACAGGTACACAACCTTACCAATGCAATTCCACTACATTGAATACCAATTTGAATGCGGACTTACTGGATAATTGGCATATAATGGATATACCTAGAAATTATAATTCCACCGCTACTTATTCATTACAGTTCGCTCTAGGTGGTACTGATAATAATTGGAAAAAGATATTTGCTTGTTCTGAATCGGGAGCCGGACCGTATAGGTCAGTAACGGTTTGGGGAAGGATATGGTACGCTTATGGAAGTCACGCACAGGAAGAAGTCAGATATTACCACTTCTGTGCCATCTTCCAAATGAGAAGTGCTCCTTCTGCTTCTGACAGCAATGTAGGAGATGTTTCAAACTCGGCACGCCTTTATCTTCCTACATTTGCAAAAGGAATGGATAATATTCGCCTTGTACGTGTAGGGACAAACAATTTTGAATTGCAGGTGCGTCAGATTGGTTCATACCACAATGGGCACATACAATACCAATATTGGGCTAACGGTGCTAACGTTTCCGCATGGAGAGGACTGCAATCCACATCCAATACGTCTGTGGCTGTATCGGCTGGAGGTGCTTCAACATTGGCTGACAGTAGGGCTTCTAGTGCGGATGTGTGGACTTCTGCTAGAACGTTCTATATACAAGACCATAACGCTGCCTATACGGGTGCTGGTATTAGTGTAAACGGCTCTTCAAATGTATATTTAAAACTCCCATCTTCCATCCAATGCTCCGATTGGTTCAGAAGTACAGGAAATTCAGGGTGGTATCATCAGAATTATGGTGGCGGAATATATATGGAAGATAGTAATTTCATACGTAATTTTGGTAGTAAAAGACTGCTTATTCAGACAGACACCTATGACACTATCCGGTTGGTAAGAACTAGCGGCTCTGGAGGTTCATCCATAGCCTTTTATAATGGTGGGGGAACTTTTAGGGGTCAATTAGGTGTGAACGCATCTAGCTGGTTTACGTTTGATACTGGTACTGCTACGGCTAATCAAAATGTGGTTGAAATATCCCCGGCCGGAGGAATCCATTCAAAGGCAGAGATAACAGCCAAGGCTAGCGGTTCTGATATTAGACTAAAAAAGGATATTCAGAATTACAATGCCATGAATATCATAAACAGGTTCAGGTCTGTAAAATACCACTGGAATGATATTGCCAAGGCTAATTCAGAGGTGTACAATAATGACTATGACCAGTTTGGTCTGATAGCACAAGACCTTATAGCAGGAGGATTTGAACAATGGGTAAGGGATGTGTTCCATGATTACTATACGGTTACTTATGAAAGACTTATCCCCGTTGTGTGGAAAGGTTTGCAGGAAGTAGATGATGAAGTTACAAGATTAAAGAAAAGAGTGAAAGAATTGGAAAAGAGATTAGGAAGTGAGCTACTCACGCTTTAGGCGTGAGCTTCTTCCTGCTTCTTCCTGCCATTGCTTTTTAGGACACTAGGTCGGTCATCCACAAGAGGACAGTCCACAGGCTTAACTTTCCCACGCTCCGTGGGTAGGGCTTTTAAGCCAAATTCCTTTATATTGCAAGCTGCATTGAAGTCACGGTCATGGTGTGTGCCACATTTCGGGCAGATCCAACTGCGATCGCTAAGTTTCAATCCTTTATACACATAACCGCATTTTCCGCAAGTCTTTGAACTTGGGGCAAATCGGTTTATCTGAATGAGGTTCACACCATACCAACTGCATTTGTATTTAAGCAGCGTAAGAAACATCCCGAAAGATGCGTCACCTACTGCTTGTGCCAAGTGGTGGTTTTGCATCATTCCTTTCACGTTCAAATCCTCCATGCAGATGGTACGCACTTGGCTGTCGTGCGTCAGTGCATAGGTGATTTTGTGAAGGTTATCCTTACGGCAATTGGCAATATATTCATGCAACCTAGCTACGCGTATGCGTGCCTTGTTTCGGTTGGCAGAACCTTTCTGTTTGCGGCTCAACCGCTTTTGAAGTAGTTTCAAACGGTCAAGGCTTCGTTGCAGGTTTTTCGGATTGTCAAACGTTCTCCCGTCAGAACATACGGCAAGTGATTTGATACCCAAATCTATACCCAAACACGTATCGCCATGTGTCGGTGTTGTCGGAAGTTCTTCAATGTCCGTGTCAACCAATACGGAAGCGAAGTATTTTCTCGATGGCGTCATGCTGATGGTGACGGTTTTAACCGTTCCCTTGAATTTACGGTGAAACACAGCAGGAATATCCTTTACTTTCGGTATGGTGATTGTTCCTTTGCCGAAATCAACGACACAATGCTGGGGGCACTGAAAACTCTGTCTGTCCTTTTTGCTTTTTAACTTAGGAAAGCCTACTGCATGAGTATCACGGAAAAAGTTCTTAAAGGCGGTGTCAAGATTGCGGATGGAATTAAGAAGGGATTGTGAATTTACTTCGTTAAGCCATTGTTTGTCTTTCTTCAATTCGTTAACCATCATATCCTGAACAGTCTTGTATGATACGGACTTTTTCTCATGTTCATATACTTCAATCTTTAGCTTGAGTGCCCAGTTATAGACAAAGCGACAGCAGCCGAAAGTCTTGGCAAGCAATACCTTCTGTTCGTCTGTCGGATAGATTCTATATTTGTAGGCTCTCAGCATAGATTATTTGTTATTAATTGTATTGCAAATATATAATATTATTCTTATATTTGCAAGTGAAAAAAACTTTTTTTATGACTTTAGCAAAAAGATACATATCAAATACACATTGCGTTTCCAATTTGGGATATCACATTGTATTTTGTCCGAAGTATAGGCGAAAAGTACTGGTAAACGGGGTGGATGAACGATTGAAAATTCTGTTGCAGCAGAAAGCAGACGAACTGGGAATCACCCTGGAAAACATGGAGGTCATGCCTGACCATGTTCACCTTTTTATACGAAGCAAATCTACATACGCCATTCATTTTGTAATAAATCAATTGAAGGGTTATTCTTCGGTTTGCTTACGAAAGGAGTTTCCATGGCTGCGTAGCCGATTACCATCACTATGGACACGATCCTATTTTGTAGAATCTGTTGGACATATATCCGAGGAAACGGTAAGAAAATATATAGAAAACCAAAAGAATGTATGAACAAAAGCGCTATCATCCCCTGCCTGAATACAGGGGATGATAGCTTAACAATTAATAAATAAAAAAATATTATGAGTCATTCTAATGGAAAGATTACAGCCCCGATAAACCTTGCTGGTGACGTTTACGCCACTCTTGGCATCGGTCCTACTAGTGATGGTTATGAATTAGGGTATGCGTGCGCAAACACCCACGGGAAAATAAACCCGTGGGCACGGTACAAACCTGTATGTTACGAAAGCCTTGCACCTGGACCAAATGAAAAATGGTGGCAAGGATGGGATGGGAACTGTGGTGTCAAACCTTTTCAAATGGCAGGATACTGGGATGCGCCAAAACACGCAGATGGAAGCATGAACGGATGGGAATATACAGCACCGACAGGTGGTAGGTTCCCATGTCGTCTTACCGACTTTAACGGATACAACCATCTTGCCAGTCCACCGATAAGTAGATTCTCCTGCCCGGATACTGCTACCAATCAGTTTACAAGTAGTAATTTTGTCTGTTCTGCGGCTATAATGATGCCATCGGAGGGGCATGATACTGATTTTCTTAACATGGGTGACTTTGCCGAGATAGCTGATTGCTATTTCGGTGTCTATGTTAAGCACAAGACCAGTCAGATGTCTAGGCGTGTTACTGCCGACAAGAAGATAGGAACAGGATACGCTACGGTTACTGTAAACTCGTGGGGTATGACTGCTGGTGATTGGGAAGTTTATCCTTTCCTTAGTACAGCTATATTGAAGCAGGATGACTCCGATATTGCTCATATAGCATACACTGTTCCAATGGTAAGTAAAAGAGATATAGAGATAGTTGGTTCTTACGTAAGCATAACAATACTTGGTGGAGTGATGCCATCCGTTATGGGATATATTGAAGTTACCGCAAGAGTAAGAAACGGTTCGAGTAGCCTTATTTCTTTCCGTAATAATAGTTGTATGTCTAGGTTTGCAAGTAAGAAATTTGAAGATCCTATGGTTATAGGTGAATCAAGAGAAACAATAGAAGATTTCCAAGTATCCGCCAATTCCAGCATTGACAAGAAGGTGAGAATATTAATATCATCGGAACTGATTAATGCAGGAACTGCAAGGGTATGGGTAAGCCTTAACAGTGCTGCATATAAGGGAAGTACATTGCTTCTTTCTATGGGTCCTGGGTTATAAGCACAATCATCCCCCTTGCCGTTTACCAGCAAGGGGGAGTGTTTATTTCGTTTTCATTAGTTTTTCCTCAAACTCCGCAATGATACAGTCTGCATCACCGCCATGTACCCAATTCTCTAAAACGGAGGAAAGAACTTCGATAGCTTGTTCTTTCTGCCACTCTGCGCCAGCGATAAACCCCATATAATATGCCGGAAACATACTTCCGCTGCTTCTGCTTTCAGCAAAAGAATGAGCCGCTTTTTCTAATGTCTGTTTCATTTCTTTTCCTCCTCTGTTTTAATATCCGTTACTTTGCCACGATTGACAAAACAGAAACATCCCATCACATTACACAGGTATGATTCATGCTCCATCTTACACTCTTTGCATTCTTTACACAATGAACATTCGCTGCAATCGAAATTTTCATTGAATGTTTTGCTCATTTCATGCAACACACCATCTATTATTATTCCATTCTTTATTTCCATAATAAATCCACTTATCTGACTTTTTTTATGATATAAGTCCTTTAAAAATATGACTAACAACATCTACAGTCCATCCATTTCCTAGAAGCCCCATCCCTATATGTGGCTGTACTGACTTTGTGTATCCTTCTGGAACTGTCTGCAATCTTTCCGCTTCCGTAATATTGGGCGTTCTGAAACCTTTTTCGGGATTACAGTCGGGTGAGTTGAATATCAACGGTGTGAGTGATTTTTTATATCTTCTTAACAACGATTCGGGGTTCTTGGCAAACCTGTTCCATGATTCAAGCATACACCATGATTTGTCTTTCTCCACATACCCGTCCGTAATGATGTCCTTGAACAATATTCCCTTGTCCTTCCATGCAGGTATTTCCCAATTACACCAGTAGTATCTTGCTCTCATTTGCGCGGAGAAATCGGAACTGTTGATATACACATAGTCTACTCCAAGATGTGACGAAATCAAATCAGCCCAATCGGATTTCATCTTCACGTTTTCGAGCATGAACTTTATATTAGGATTGAACTGTCTGATATGGTTGAGTATATTGACATATTCAAAGAACAATCCCGAACGCTCTCCATCGAAGTTCAGTTTCTCTTTCCCTAACTGTGAGAAATCCTGACATGGTGTTCCGCCAATCAGCAAATCAATATCTTTCCACTGTATATCCCATTTGTCCCAGTTTCTAATATCCCCTAATTCAATTATATCGGGATAATTATCCAGTGCAACCTTGATAGACGGTTCGTTTATTTCGCTTGCGTAATACTTGTCTACCTTTATGTCTGCTCTCTCTAGTGCAATACGTCCACAAGCTATCCCGTCACATAAACTTAGTACATTCATCGTCTTAAATATTTAAAGATATGTTTGATTGTTTCTATATTCCATCCGTTCCCAAGCATCTTGTAACGCTGTGCATCGGATATTCCATCCCATATATACCATTCGGGAACGGTTTGAAGTCGTGCGCACTCGGTGGGGGTAAGCCTACGAATGCGAAAATTACCGTTATCAACTAGCGTCATACCGTTTGCCATTGCTCCCTTGTGTGATGTAGCAAGTAATGTATGAGCCTTATCGTCTATACTGCGTATATTTTTCTTTATATATTTGTTTGGAATTGTAATATCGGCAATATTAGGAGTACCAATTATAACGCATGGTTGTGTGCTTCCATCATTTCTAGCCCTTGCCAGCAGTGTACATGATTTACCAGATTTTATTTCACGGAAATGCCTCCCTCCAAATCCACATATCGTTCCCGAAACAACTATCAGATTATCCTTTTGTACTGTTGTAAGGCAATTGGTTTTTCCATCTTCCCTAGGTTCAAGCTGTTGGATGTTCTTTCTCTGTTCCTTTACAATCCCGGCTTCATATTCCTTTCTTATCTTTTTTCCATATTCGGTTCTTTTTGGAGTAAGGCAGGCTGATTCACGCCCTCGCATCGCAACACATATCGGATCATTTTCCACCTGTATGTAATTGTCATTGTCACCCATCTTGAACAATCTTGTATTTATAGTGCGCGCCTTTTGTTCATACGGAAACTTGATAGGGCTGAACTAGACAGGACTGAATTTTTCCGTCTTTACCCTGCCCTTCAAGCATTCAATCATCTTGTCAGACAAGAAATATTTTTCATCAACCTCTTCTTCAAGAATATCCTTTAAAAGTATTCCCCTATCTTCTGGCTGTGGAATATCGTCATGGATATCCGTCCAGTATATACGCTTTCTGTTTTGTGCCGATACAAGGGCGGAGTTAATATGTATTCCTTTCCTACCCATTGTTTCATTGAACACAGATTCCCATTTATTTCCCATTTCCACATTTTCAAGGAAGAATTTGGGATTGTCACCACGCTCAATAAGTTCGTGGTATATACGTATGTATTCCCAAAACAGATAGGATTGCCCTTCAAACTCGAAACCGTTCTCCTTCAATTCAAGATACGTTTGCAAGTCTAAAACCTCCATGCCTTCTTTCGTTGAAAGCCCTTTTCTCTTGCCGGACATGGACAGGTTTGTGCATGGAGATCCTCCGATTATCAAGTCTATCTTATCCAGTCTGCTTACTTCAAGTTCTCTTACATCACCAAGCTGTATGGTGTCAGGAAAGTTCTGCATGGTTGCCTTTATGGCAAACTTGTCCACTTCGGACGCATAGTATTTTTCTACAGGAATGCCAAGTTCGGAAAGTGTTATCCGTCCGCACGACATTCCATCGAAAAGGCTAAGTACATTCATAGATATGTTTTTTTTAAATTTTCAGCAAATATACGACATAAAACTGTATGCAACCAATACGTTTAACTTTTTTTTAATTATCTTTGCGATAATAGATAAAATTCATAATATGCAGTTTTCTATAGTACCAAAAATAGATGCCGAGATTATGTTTTCGGAAGATGATCTGTCCGTTTTCAGACGATCGACAGACGGTCTGTATTATATGATCCATACCGAGAAGGTTATGGAAGTGATGCCTATGACGTTACCTGAGGACGGAACGGAACACCCTTTCCCTTACGATACATACGACACAGGCACAAGAGAGTTTGAGAAGCTGCTTTTATCTGATGAGTGGGTTAAAATGGACGAAAAATGAGAAAAATAGGTTTTTTTAACATAGGAAAACTTGGACTTGTAAAATCGGCAGGTACAGGAAAAACCGATATAAACAAGGTGATAGAAAAATGGATACCAAAACACATGGTGTTCTGGTACGATATGTCAAAGCCTGTGGATACATACAGCCAAAACTTTAATGATTGGAGATCACATCCATCTGTAAATGCTGATGTAATTATAACAAGCACCTCATTTGTCATAACTAGATTTGCTACACTGAACGATACAGTAAAATGCTACATTCCTGACCAAACAAAAAATTTCCCAGGAATGAAAGTGGAAGTGAAAGGTATAGTTGACGGGCAGGAATTATACTGGGGATATAGTGCTAATGTAAAATTAGTTAATATCACACAAGACGGAACATATGATATTCCGCCATTAGGAACCGTAAACGGTAATCTGTCATTCAGAAACGGCAATATTGTCGGTGCTTGTAACATTACCATCACCCAGCTACCGTCAGGACAATCCGTTCCCACAAACGAGATACTAAAAGCCAATCCATACCTGCAAGACCATAGCGGAAACAACAGGCCGCTGAAACTTAACAATTTCCTGTTCGCTGCAATGAGCGGTGTGGGTGGGTATGAATATAACTATCTTGACAGTGCATTATTTATTACCTATTTAAGTGGCGTAAGAGGTGATGGAACTATAACAGACAATACTATTACTATAAATAATGTAAAAGTAAGTAGTGGAGTCATAGAAACTAGAGTAAGTTCTCCGTCTAAAAAATACAAGGTAAGAGTAACAGGTATCACATCTAATGAAACATTGAGATATGTAATATATGGAGATACATCATTAGGTGAATTGGCAACGATTATATTTGATATGAAAAAGGATGGAGAGTACGAATTACCTGCTTCCACATATTCCGCTACATATAATATGAAATGGCAAGTTATAGCAGCTTCCTATCCCCATACCTGTAATATCACAATTGAGCAAATCCCATCCTATCCCAACGCCCTAGTGACAGACGGAGTGGATGATTACGGACAGGTGCAGAACTTGCAACAAGGGGTGAAGGTGTTGTTCTATACTTGTAATAATTTTAGGCTATCCCAAATTCTATATGACCAAAGAAAAGTTGGATATGATAAAATACAATCTAGTTATTTTTCAATTTTTACTGAAGCTAACACAATAGCCTATAATGCTCGTAATGTTGATGGAAAAACATATATTGATGGAGTATTAAATGAAACTACTATTGCAGATAATCTTCTTGGAAAGAAAACAATTATAACAATAATAAATAGTAGTGCTAACAGTGAAAGAACTGGAAAACCATCCTTCTTTTCTACATATAATAATTTGGGTTATTTTGCAAACCTGGCTTTCTACAACTCCATCGGTTTCGATTCAGTTCCCACCAAACAGAATGACGGATTCACCGAGCAGGATTTGATTGACTACTATATACCGAAGGCTATCGTAACGATAACGGTGGTGGACGTATCAGGCTCACCCATACAGGACGCAACGGTCACGGTGGGAGGCGTACAGTACAAAACGTTGTCTGACGGTACAGTGAAAGTACGGGGTATGGCAAATGGCACGATGTCGCTGTCTGTAAAGAAAGACGGGTATATGCCGTTTTCTGACAATTCATGGAAGCTTGCTGATTCAAGGATAACGCTAGAGGTTCTTCGGAATACCGTAATCACTGAAAATGGATACAGCATATTGCTTGAAAACGATGGTTTAATATTAACGGAATAATATAATGGAAGATAATCTTAAAATTTCACAGATGCCTCCCGTTGAGACCGCTACGGGAGAAGAGATGATACCATGTGTGACGGGAAGCCCTAAAGAGAACAAATCCGTCACGGTGTCTAAGATAAGACAAGGCATGGTAATGGACGAAAACTATGTGCATACAGACAATAACTTTACTACCCAGTTAAAAACCAAACTTGACGGGATAGAGAAAGGCGCACAGAAGAATACCGTCATAGGCGTGAAAGGTAATGCCGAACAGTCTTACAGGACAGGGAATGTCAATATAACGAAAGACAATATAGGTCTGTCTAATGTGGACAATACGTCCGATGCAGAAAAGCCTGTATCCACCGCACAGAAAACAGCCCTAGACAAGAAGGTAGACAAGGTGGACGGTAAGGAGTTATCCACAAATGATTTCACCAATGACTACAAAACGCTTCTCGAACAGATAAAGATGCAGCAGGGGAATATATATGGAGTGGAAATGAGAAGAGGGCAGACAGACCCTGTATTTCAGACATGGATAGGAAAGGAAGAGTTCAAGACATCACATCCTATCCTCAACTCTTTCCGTGCGGCAAAGGTAAAGGACGGTAAGGTAGTAGGATTCCTTGATCAGACCAATTTCTTCAAAATGGCTGACGGTAGCCCGTCAAATATTGTTATTGACGGAACTGATGTAACAGATGACGGAAGCGATATTATGCTTGTAAACACCAAGCCTTTCTGGATAATCAACGGAGGAACGGATGATACATACGAAAGAAGGCTAGTCAGTGACGCTCCGTTTACATACGGTGGCGATACGGCCATAGAGATAAAACCGTTCGGAATGAGTATCGGTTACTCCACGATAAAGGATGGGAAGCAGAGATCTATTTTTGACAACACGGTAAAAGGAGCAACATCAGTAGGAAATCTAGGCGTAAACATAATGGAAGGAAATGGATGGCCTACGACAAATGTATCACGTTTTGATTTTGAGAAATACGCCAGGGCAAAGAACCCGGACATTACGAAGAACTATCCTTATGCCAATGCCTTCGCCCTTGACCTTGAAGTGTGGTGTACGCTTCTCTTTATTAAGTTTAGAACAAAAGACCTACACGCACAGTCTGTTTGCGGAAAAGGAATATCATCCAACGATTCAGCCCCCGATGCGTCAAGCTGGGGGAAAATGACAGGCGTCAGATTCAAGAAGGCGGACGGTCAGACCTATGTGTATTACAAGATGAACGAGCGAGGATTTAAAGCATCAGAAACAGGAACTGCTTACAATTTTTCACAGCTTATAAACAACTACCGTCCTTGCATGAAGATGTTTGAAGCGCAGCTTGCCATGTCATACGCAAAGGAACACAATGTCGCTCCCGACACCGAGTTTGAATATGAAAGCACAAAATACAAATACTACAACTTCCAAGGTCATAACGGATTGGCTGACGGGGAGATGTCGGGTATCGTAGCCAAGTTTGTCAATGCAACTGTAACTAGCGGATGGAGTATTCCTGACAATGCGGCAGTTACAAACCGTGAAATAGAGATATGCTTCACACAGCCTATCATTCGCGGACGTATTGCCGGGTGGGGAGATATATGGATGTGGTACAGTGGGATAGATTGTGTCATGCACGATTCTACATCCATAGACATCTATCAGACCTATGACGTGAACAATCTGACTACGGACAATGTAGCCACAGAAAAGAATCCTGGGGAATCTTACGGTTTTGAGAATACATATGAATTTGTCGGTTCTATGGCTAGAGGTGAAGGATACATAACGAAGAACTTTAAGAACTCTCTTATTGGAGAGGTCAAGGGAAGCAATCTTCACACGGGGGAATGCCATTACAACTGGTTTACGGGAAATGCAGGTTCGGGTAAGATTGGAAGGCGTGGTGTTTACTTTGGTGGTAGGTCGGACTACTCTTGTTCTCTGCGGTATGGTTTTGCGTACCATGCCCCTGCTACTGCGTACACGGCCCTCGGTGGCGGCTTTCGTTGTACAATAACCCAACCCTAATTTTTCACGAAGTGAAAAATCCCCCTCCCAAAACTTGCAAAATATATTAATAATGTTTAAGTTTGCATAATTAAAAATCTAACCAAATGCGTCAGCAAAGTTAAATAAGTCTGTCAAAGGCGGTTAGTTGAAAAAAGGCGGTCTGTAGAATGGTGGTGTTTACTTTGGTGGTAAGTCGGACAACGACAATTGTTCTCTGCGGAATGGTAATGCGAACAATGCCCCTGAAACTGCGAACACGAACATCGGTGGCAGCTAACGTGCTAAAAAAAATTACTGCTATACAGAAGCCTCGTCAGGAAGATGGAAAATGTCAAGACAACCCATTGTTTGAGAATGGGAACTTATTAGTACATTTACAGTTGTAGGTATATGGAAAGTTAGTTATCTTTGGCTCAACGGACAAAGAAAAGCACGTAAGATGAAAAGATTGAATAATATTTTTGAAACGATAGGCAGTATGGATAATATTATCTCTGCTGCTGAAAAGGCAAAGAAAGGAAAGAGGAATCACAGGGGTGTGAGGGATTATGAGAAACATAAGGATGAATATCATCAGAATGTTTATCAGATGCTCAAAGACAAATCATACCATGTAAGCAAGTATGAGGTGATAGAGAAAGTGACTGATGCAGGAAAGGTAAGGGAGATACACAAACTCCCGTTTTACCCGGACAGGATTATCCAGCACAGCCTTTTGGTACCCATGATGGACAGATGGACAAAAAGCCTTACACTTGATTCATATAACTGTCTGCCCAAAAGGGGTATTACAAGTAAGGTTAAAAAGCATTCCCTTGTGAGAAAGATGAAACGGACATTGCTTGAAATGGACAAAAACGGAAAAATATACGTTTTGAAAATGGATATTAAGAAGTTTTATCCGTCCGTAAGACACAGCGTTTACAAGAAGGCATATAGCAAAGACTTGAAAGACAGGGATGCGTTATGGCTTATGAATACGCTTAATTACAGCAACAAAGGTCTGGCTATTGGCAATCCTGACGCTCAGATAGGAAGCCATTTGGTATTAAGGTCTTTGGATCATGTTATAAAGGAGCAGTTCAAAGTAAAGCATTATTTCAGATTTGCCGATGATATGGTGATATTATCCCACGACAAGAAACAGTTGCATGAATGGCTGTGGAGGATAAGAAATTACCTGTGGTATGAAAAAAAGTTGGAGATGAAGAAAAATTACAGGATATTCCCCGTTTCAGAAGGGATAGATTTCGGTGGATTTGTCTTTACTCCCAGTCATACCAAAATAAGAAAGAGAATAAAGAAAAACTTTGCGTCAAAACGTAATAACCCAAAATCAATTACGAGTTATATGGGTATGTTGATGCACTGTGATTCTAAAAACTTAATTAATAAAGTTTTAGTTAATAATAATAGCCACATGACAAAGATTAGTGACTTAAATATAAGAGTGTCAAGAAAGTTTGACGGAAAGGATATAAAGATAGACAAACTTGTCGATGAGCATATAGACATTCTTGATTTTGATGTAAGACCATCTACAAAGAAGGACAATAGTACATGGGTAAGAATGCAGATACTGTTCAAAGGAGAAAAATGCTTTGTGAAAGGCGGATACGAAACATTAGGAGCATTCCTTTCCCAAGTAGACAAAAGCCTTTTACCATTGGAAGATGTTGTCATAAAATTCAATAGGGGTTATTATTTTGATGGAACATTAGATATTTAAACTATGGAAAGAGGTTTGATTTTTGACGAGAAGCCTGCCTTTATCTTTGATTTAGGCACTGGATATAGCAATGTTCATTTAAACATTGAACAAGTTGACGAACCCGAAACGGACGATATGGGAAATATTGTACAGGAAAAGTTCGTCAAAAAGTGGAAAGCCGATGTACAGCGTGTAAAGAACCCTGTATCATACGACAAAACGGTAGATGCCGCCATAAAGGATGAATTTCCCAACGGTGAGGAAGAAGCGGCTCTCAGAAAAGGTATTTTAAACAAACTTGACCCAGATTATGTAAAGCTGAACGAGTTTGCCGAAAGTGTGAAACAATCTTACTTGAAAGGATATGGAAAACAATGATAAACAACAGATAGGTGGGTATTTCTCCACCAAAAACGCTTCAAAGGATGAAGCGTTAAAAGGTATCGTAGCTGCAAGAATATCAGCATCGGAAGATGTAACCGACAAGGAATACACAGCATTGTCAAACCTTATAAGAGTAGCGACATCGGATGGATGCCGTATCTCATTGGTACAGGAAACGAAAAGCAGATCAAGCAGAATATCACCAACAGGAATGCTTCTCCCGGCAGGAACGGTGGAATATTTTTCAGTCACACCAGGAAGCAAGGTGAGTGTTACGGGAACAGCAAACATATCATCTATCGAGTAAGTCATGGGCATGAATTATAACACTATATTAGCTTCCTTACTTGACGGAATATCTCTAGCATTGAAAAGCGGAAACTCGAATGTTGATGCGGAACAGTTCAACTTCCTTACTGACGCAATAAACAAATCAACTATCATACCGTCTTATTTTGATAGAAAAAATGCCATAAAGTATCTTGATGTGAGTGACACCGAGTTTGCAAGGCTTACATACAAAGGCACTAAGTTTCATCCCGTACAACCGTTATTATCTCCCGTGAGAGTACAAGGAATGACAAAACCCGTTTATTTGAAAGAAACATTGGATGCTCTTAAAAACAACGGGCTTATACGTCCAAAGAAGTCAAGGGGCAAATACAAGACTAAAAGCTAGACAACCTCATACGCATACATTGTAACACAATCATCTTTATTCTCCATATTAACCGCTTGGAAAATGTTTTCTTCATTATCCAAAGCGGTTATTTTATATGTTCCGTTCGTCAGATCAACAGTGTCACCTAATTTTATATAAGCATACTTGTTTCCACTAGGTATTAAATACGTAATCTTTATTGGATTATTATTCCATTTTTTTAATTCTTTCATCTTCAATTCCTCTATTTTAAAATTATTGCGCTAATATACGAATAGGAAAAACAACACACAAGCAAATAACTTATTTTAACAAGTTTAAACTATCTGAAACACAATAGGTTATACTGCGAAATTTTTATTTTTGTTTAGGCAATCCATGTTGTAAATTTACACTCGTAAAGATGAGTGCACAGTCTTTACGGGAGTTATAATACACACACATTAAATTACAATATTATGGGTTCAGACAAAATTTTTATGTTCGACAATCCTGCCGCTGGAGAAAGCGCAGGTATTATGTCAATGATTCCTGCACTGTTGCAGAATAAAGGATTAGACCCCAATCTTGTAGCTGCCTTGATGAATGGAAACAAAAATCAAGACGCTTGGGGTGGTGCTGGTTGTTATTGGATCTGGATTATCCTGCTCTTCTTCCTGTGGGGTGGTAACGGATTCGGTAACGGGTTTGGCAATGGAGCAAACGGAATCCCTGCTCAATTGAACAATGAAGCAGGACGTGAATTGTTGATGAACGCTATTCAAGGAAACGGAACAGCTATCAATCAGTTGGCTAGTTCTTTGAACTGCTCTACTCAACAGTTGCAGAATGCTATCTGCCAAATTCAAGGACAGATTCAGCAAGTTGGTAATCAGGTAGGTCTTTCCTCTCAACAGATCATCAACTCAATTCAGTCAAATAGTGCAGCTATCGGTTCTCAGCTTGCTTCTTGCTGCTGCGATATCCGTACAGCTATTGAACGCCAAGGATGTGATAGCCGTTTGGCTACTGTAGAGCAGACCAATACTTTGACAAGCAACACAAACACTCAGTTTAACATCTTGTCAAGTAAGATAGACGCTCAAACTCAAATCATCCAAAGTGGATTCTGCGAGTTAGAAAAGAGAGAAATGCAACGTGAAATTCAGCAGTTACGTCAGGAAAACAGCAATTTGGCTCTGGCTGCTTCTCAACAGGCCCAGACTGCAAATATAGTTGGCCAACTTAAGGCTCCGTGCCCGGTTCCATCCTATATAGTGCCTAATCCAAATTGCGGTTGTGGATATGGTTATCCGTTCATGGCTGGTTTTGGTGCAGGTTATGCTGCTGGTGACAACTGTGGTTGCAATTGCTAAAGTTTAGTTAAGAGTTCTTTGACTTATTGAATTGGGCTTCGTAATCGGATAAGTACATCCATTTATATCCTTTATGTTTATTCATCTGATTCAAACAACATTTAGAAATACTTTGATGTAAGAATCCATCGCATTCTGCATTTTTAATGGAACTGTAAATTTTGATATCATTACCCGTTAATGGTATTCTAACAATAGGACGAACATACATTTGTCCTCTATTACATCTTTCTTTATGTGATTTAGACATTTTTATTAAAGATAGTGGATTATTTTGATTTACTTTACGTGTACACCATCGAAGATTATCTTTACGGTTATTCTTTGTATTTGTGTCTATATGGTCTATACATGGATATTTATTTGGATTTGGTATAAAAGCCTCTCCAACTAATCTGTGTACTCTAACATAACAGATTTTACCCATTTTAGATAAAGAGCATTTATAATATCCATTTTGATTTATAGATAGATGTATTAACTTAGGTTTTTTAAATCTATCTTTTCCGCCTCTACCAGGTAAAATAAATCTTCCCAATGAGATAACCCGTCCAAATGAAGAAACCATATATAATCCTTCATATCCGATTACGTCTTTCCAAATTTCTCCTTCCAAGGAGATGCTCTTAATAAATTCTTCGTTTGTCATTGCTAACTAGTTTTAGTGATGCTAACATAGGAAAAAGAGGGAAGGGCGTTAGCAAACCCTTTTCAATAGGTTGATCGCTCCTATCTATCCCGATGCAAAATAATAAAATTCTAAAGAAAGGGAAAAGTTATGAGTTATTTTTTTAATCCTTATATGATGGGATATAATACTAACCGTTTCAGAGGGGTACATAGACTTGACTTTGGAGGGATACCGTTTGTTCGGACATCTTCTGTAACAACAGATACGACAAATTCAGAGGTTATCTATGGTATTAACCCGTGTCTGTTCAGACGATTGCCAAATCAAGGTATTTTGCTTTTAAGCGTAAATCATGTTCCTGCTGCCGGATCTGATGCGTATCTTGTTTCTGTAGCTACCACACTGACAAATACCACATCAACATCCACAAGCAAGGTTCCTTTGGTAAACGGTTCTGGGGATCAGATTCCGTCTAGTGAAATTTCACAGGGGAATAAATACTTTGTCTATTACGACAAATGTAATGGGATATTTCAAGTAGTTAATCATATCGTTGCACCTGCTACTGCCGCACAGGCTAGAAGCACTGTAAAATGATATTAAAAAGTTAGAATAAGTATGTTTCAATCAATACGACAAGGACAGCAGTTTTTCATATTGCATAAAGGGGAAAACCCAAGATGCGATGTGGGCACTGTGGTAAGTGTTTCAAATCCTGTTCCTAAATATCAGAACGGATATACAGCATATCCTCTTCCGCAAAATGAAATGGTTGTGGATGTGAAAGTTAAGGTTGGAGATGATACTCTTGATTTTCAAAAGTTGCCAGCCAATCTTAGTATAGCAGACTTTTCCCAAGTAGGCGGGAATGTGGTTGTATCGGAAAGCAAGGATGCCATCAATGCTGAGATAGAAGCAATGAAAATAAGTAGTGTAAGGGTTGTGGAATCTGTGCAATACCATCAGAAAGTAATCAAAAGCTGCGATGAGATGCTTACAGCATTGAATCCTGCATTTGCCGAAAAGGCACAGCAGGACAAGGAGATGAAGGAACTTAAAGGTGAATTGTCACAGATAAAGGATATACTTGCACAACTTGCTGCTTCTGGTATCAAATTGCCTGACGTGCAACATGTAAACAATAATAATAACAACAACAATAAAAAATAAATACTATGGGTTGGAAAGTATATGGAATGGGCCGTAGCTTTGAAGGTGAAGATATGGACCGGGAATTAGAAAAAGCGTATAAAGAAGGTTATCGTGACGCTATGGAAGAAATGGAAGATCGCTATGGTGAACGTGGCGGACGTGGCGGACGAAGTGGAGGCGGTTATGGCGAAAGAATGTGGGATGATGATGATGAGTACGGAGAAAGACGCGGAGTCAAAGGTACTGGTCCTTACGCCAGACGTAGACGCTAATTAAATTGGTTTAAGCCCGTAGTGGTTTGCTACGGGCTATCTTTTTAAAAACAAAAGCTATGGAAAGAACGAGATTAGATGTATATGAGAAACTTCCTTCGGGAATGGAAAAATATCTTGCGGAACACGGATGGAACTTCTCTAAGAAATTATGTGAATATGCCGTTTCTAAAATGAAAGACAGGAACGGTAACAAAATACACCCGTATGACAAAGATCAAGTAGAAGCATTGATGAAGCAATTCAATGTTGAGTTGAAGAATGATGTGGAATACAACAAGGTTTATGTATTGAATATGGTACGTGCCGACTATATGGGTTCATCCATAGTCAATGAGCAATATGCCTGTATGTTTGTAAAAGACTATCTTGACGATGTTGACGGAAGCCCTACCCGTGCTCTTGACGAGTATTATGCAAAGTGTATAGCCTGTGGAACACCTTTCTCTTGGGAGGATTATATCTGATTGCTATGGTACGACAAAGACTATACATTGAGGAATATGATTGGACGGTTGATGTATTCTATTCTGTGGATAAATACTCTTATTTAAGAGCGATATACAGACTGGAATATATTGGCTGTCCTTTTCATTTGCTGAACAGGATAACGGATAAGATAAAGACTGAAAAATACAATTACGGTGTAACGTATTCAAACAATAAGTGCACTGTAATCATTATCAGTCACAGTACGTCTGATGAAGAATTTATGAATACACTAGAGCATGAAAAACAACACATGATTGGTCATATAATTGACTATTACGGCATAAAGCCTTCATCAGAAGAAGCCGGATACCTTGCAGGATATGTAGGTGCTTTATTTACAAAACCTATAAAAGACGAGATTTGCGATTGTTGTAAGAAAAAACTAAAATAAATCATTATGAAAAAGATTTTTATGGCTATGATTAGCGGAAAAAGCAAAGAAGAGGTGTATGATATGCTTAACGATTCGGAAAAGGAAATCCTGTTCGGTATTGCTCAAAGCATGGGTATGTCACGGGTGGAAAGAAGAAAAATGAAAAGAAAATACGAAAAGAGAAGATAGGCTAACTGCCTATCCTCTCTATTATCAGTTAAAACTTTTGTATAATTCAAGATTGTTGAAAACATAACACTCCTTATCCTTGATTTGAGGATACATATAAGAGGGAATATTCGCTATCTTTCGGGAATTACCCCAATATGATATTCGTTTGTCTATATCAAACAGAAGTTCTGGGGTATCATAGAACAGGTTCAGTTCTCCTGCCTTTTGTACATCTTCATCTCATTTGCCTTCGTCACGGGCGATATATAGTTTAAAATTGTTCATAAATTTACTCGCAAGGAATTACGCCTTGCATTCGTTTTTCAGTTAATATACTTTTCCTTTTGTCTATCAAGTTTCCTATTCTCTCCTAACGCTTAGTCTAATCAACCTAGGCTTTTAGCCTAATGGGTAGCTGATATCTTATTTGATTTACGCTAATTCAATTATAGCCTTCTTTAAATTAACAAATAAAGGTATTGCTGACATGCCCCCATTGCAATCCAACTGTCTTAAAGAGGGGACAACCTCTCCGTTATCATCAATATCATAATCTGCAATATAGGCTAACTTCTTCGCTTCTGGAACCAATGTCCTTTCATGATCCATGACCGTTATACAGACCTTGCTTCCAACAGGAAATCCTTGGTTGGATTCAATGTATTCCTTTTCCAACTGCTCCTTTTCGCCATTCAATCCTTTTAACTTTAAATCGATGGCGTATCTTTTGCTTAAAAATTCTTCCTTATTCATCTTTTTTGTCATTCTAATTGATCCTAACATACTTACCTGCTATATCGCAGGTTCTCAATATTTCTGCATTATCCTCACCAAAAGCGATAAGGATACTACCACAACCTGGAGAATCCCCACGAGTTCCGTCTGGACGAAAGAATCTGATTCGGTTACGCAAGAATTTCATTGCCGTTGCCTTCTCGAATATCACATCCTGAAACATCTTTGAATCACATCGATTGAAAAGTAAAGCAATGCCGTTTCCATGTTCTGCCATCCGTTTAACGAAACATTCTATAAGAGGACGGGAATAAGGTGGGTTCAACCAAACGCGACCTTTCCATTCCTGTTTTAATCCATCGTCATTTTTGTTGTACATGACATTTGCCGTTTTATAGGGGGGGCTACTGGGGCACATGGGTCTAAATCAAATTCACCCAATGCGTCTATAATTTCTTTCGGTGTGTACCATTCATCGGTACTATTAGCCGATTTTTCAAAGGTTGTATTCATTTCTAATTTGTTTTGAAAATTATTTATTTCTCTTTTTAACGAAACATTTCTATTACTACTTTATTTTCCGAGTTCCCATCATCAGGATGCACATCAGTAAAGTCAATGACGGAAAAATCATACAAATCTGGAATGTATTCAGTTTGGTAATCTCCTGTATTCATTACAATATTTATTTCAGCATCCTTATTGACAACTAACATTAATTCGTCAATCATATCTTGGACAGTAATTATTCTTTTCATCATTGTTTCTATGGGTTTTACAAAGCCGCCTAAGGCTCATATTTATATAAGTTTTAATGCTTCTTGTATTCCTGCTTCAAGTGCTTCCTCGTAGGTATCCCATTTCCCTCCGTCATTTGTTCCTTTATAAGCAGAACTAACTATATGAGTTCCATTGTCAGCTTTAGATATTTCGTATCCATAGCCACAGGCACAGTTGTATATACATATATGAATGTTTTGGATATCACGTAACCACTTTTGAGCAATGGATTGAGTGGGGCGACTATAACACAATTTTGGCAAATTCTTATTCGTTCGGAACACAGATTGCATTATCCGATTATTATCTTCTTTAATAATATCTTTACAATACTCATTAAACCCTTTCTCTTTCAGCATCTTTGCTGTTTCTAATGTTACAAGTTCTTCGGTCATAATTTTATTCTCCTTTCAATTTCTTTATTAGCGCATCAGCGAAACCAAGGCTCCATTCTACTGTCATATTTAAACTAGCATTCATTACCTGTTCATGTGAATTGCTGCAAAATCCTTGCATGGCAGCTTTCGCTAGTTCATATCGCCTCTGTTCCCAGTCAATAGCTGAAAAATCAAGTTCGCATTCTCTGTAAACCATGTTATCACATACATATAAATAATCTTTGCTATGTTGAGAGTTGATGTTTAATTGGGGAGTTACATCTACCAAAACTCCAGTTGATTTTATTCTTGCTTTCATTGTTCCTCCTTTGTTTTAAAATGTTCAATCAGTTCGTTTACGG
>OHTK01000149.1_pt1 | contig 44453 bp, 29 predicted proteins | sample 1578931 | NCBI WGS metagenome assembly OHTK01 (sample SAMEA3879553, study PRJEB24766) | human gut metagenome | biome: human-associated habitat; feature: feces | place: USA | collected 1985/1987 | reverse complement strand
CCTTTGGAAGGGTCGCACGTTCTATACAAACACATTATCTGGATATAATCAATTTCTTTGAAAGGAGGGCAACCAATGCCGCAGCAGAGTCATTCAATGCTAAAATCAAAGCATTTAGAGCACAGTTCAGAGGAGTAAGAGATAGAGCTTTTTTCTTATATAGACTTGCTAAATTATATGCTTAAATATAAAATCAAAGCCGTCAAATCGCAGTATATACAAAAGAAAAAAGCAGCTATCTTTTTAGATAACTGCTTGATTTTCAAGTGATCCGCTTGGGATCAGAACTTTATTTTAAATCTCCTGATTATCTGATTGTTATGAGTGAAAAATTATATCTCCACCGATTTCACCTTGTGACTATTACCTCATTATGCTTGGTTTAGCCAACTCGTTTACTTATTACAATACAAATATACGAAATAATTTAGAAATATGGAAAATTTATATATTTTAATTTATTAGTTTTCAAGCAAAAGATTACTCTAGGAAAGCCTCTATCCTATTTGATTCCAATAGTTTTTTTATATCAGATTCTTTATATAGGATTTTACCTCCAAGCTGATAATATGCTAACTTGCCGGTTGAACGGTATTCTTGCAGAGTACGTTTTGAAAGCTTTATCATCCGTGACAATTCGGCATCTGTGATGAAACGTTCATTGTCCAACATGGGAGTGTAGTTTTCAAACGAACGGGAAATAAGGTTCAGCAGATTTTCCAGTTCTTCAAAAAAAGTCTGTACTTCGGGGGTGTCTTTAGTTACCAATCTGTTGTTCATACTCTTTTGTTTGGTTGAATATTTCTGTCCTCAATAAAATTCCAAATATCTTGTTTGTTATAGAATATTTTACGCTCAATCCGAGTGTAAGGTATACTCCCGTTATTTCTTAGATTTTGTAAAGTTCTGGGAGATATTTTCAGGAGAGTGCATACATCTTGGTTATCCAACCATTCTTCTGTATTCTTGGTCTGTGTTTTCCCTACAATTTGTCTGATTCTTGTAGAAAAATGTTTCAATGTCATTTTCATTTCTTGAAAAGTTGCAGCTTCGATGTTCACGATTTCCATATATTTCTTTTTGGGGGCTTTTGACAAAAGTAAGATGACTGCCCCCTTTTTCCAAGGATAGTGGTACAGATGACATCATATTGCATCAGAAGACTATAGAGACAGTAATATCTTTTGCTTTTTAGTATCATTCAATTTCTTGATGCAGATTTATACTATCTGTAATTTGAGGTAAATTCATATCAATAAAACAGGTCTTTTTTTATCTGATTACCATAAATATACTTCAATTTATTTGTATAATGGTAGTAATAAGGAAGCGGATGTTTGGAAGAATGTTCTGTTACGTAGGCAAAGAGAAAGACGGAGAGCTTGTGGTGCGCTAGCTTGTCTCATGCAGAGCAGAGGGAGCTGAAGTCCCTTACTGTTATTGAGACTGGAAAGTTAGTAGCGTACTCGTTGTACTGTCCGAGAAGCGTTTTTTCGGATGGGTCTTATGTTCAATTAAAACATGCTCTGTTCGGCTTGCCGTATGATCTGTCCGTGCGTCGCGTCGGTCACAGTGAGTCCCTATAATCTTCCTAAAAATCAAAACCGTTGTTCAGGCGTTTGTTTCCATGTGTATTTTCCGCGACTTGTCGCAAGGAAAATACACATGGAAAGCGAAGCTGGAACGCCTGTGACAAAAGGTTTTGATTTATTTTTGATTATAGGAACTCACTGTAACTTAAACTATTGGTAACTACATTTGATACCCTATAATATAAACCAAAAAGGAATATAAATAACAATGTGGTATTTGTGAATCATTCCTTTTCTTCCTATTATGAAGTTAGCAATAATCTGAATTTGTAACGGAAAATAATTTGATTTCTTATAAAAAATGATATAAAAAATACTTTATGAAAAGTAGCATGAGTTTGGTAAAGGTACCCCCAAAATTACCTGTTATACAATAAGTATGACACGTACTATGAACACTTCTATTCTGAAATTTAGGGAAATCCCAACTTAAAACAGAAATTAGCTATAATCTTTCATTGATAAGAACACATATGGCATTTAGGTGCATCTGCGTAATTTTCTGACGGACAATGGTCGAATGGAAACGTTTTTGTAGTGGGGCAATACATTTAAGATAAGTGCGATTTTTTGATTTTCCATTTAACTGTAATAAAATCAATGTTATTGCAGGAGGTACGGTTTCGTTCCTTTCATGTAAACAAGCAGATATCATATGTATTTTCAATCTATTCTTTCAATATAATCTCATTCAAGACGTTTATGATATAAATAATCTATTAAACTCAATGTTTCTTAGTGTTGGGTATCTGTTGATGACTTGTAGTTTCGGGGAATAATCTTATAAACAGCAAATTCAAACTCTATTCAAAATATGGGAATCAAGACTTTACCATGAATGTTTGTCAATGTTGTATAACAGCTAATCTCTCTGTAATTTTCAAATTCGGGAATTATAAGCGTGAAAACATTAAGGAAGTTGATATTTAAAGAATGGGATATTAAGAATTTCAATTATGGATATACTACTTTGAACTCCATGATGTGAATTTTAATAAAAAAATAGGTGTGAAATTATTTCTTTTCGCAATTAAACTTTGAAGGTAAGCATCCGAACTCTTCCTTAAAATATTTAGCGAATTGTTTTGGGGACAGCCCGACTTGATAAGCAATCTGAGAAATATTGTCTTGGGTCTGTTCCAATAGCAGCTTTCCTCTTTTTATGCGCAAGACACGAATAAATTCAATAGGAGATTTGCCCGTTATCATCATCAGTTTCTTGTACAAATGCCCACGACTCATGCCAACAGCCGTACTCAAGTCTTCAACAGAAAAATTAGCATTGTCCAAGTTTTTCTCTACAGCTTCCATCGCTTGTTCAATGAGTCTCTCGTCAAGTGTACTGACTGTAATATCTGCCGGAGATACTTCCACTTTTCCGAATTGCTGGTGGTTTCGATTGCTCCATTCCAATAATTTTTGGATTCGAAGCAAAAGTACCGTCAGATTAAAAGGCTTGGTAATATAATCGTCAGCACCTTCACGAAGTCCTTCCAGCATATGTTCCTGAGCGGTTTGTGCTGTCAGCAAAATAACCGGAATGTGGGAATATCGGATATCTCCTTTTATCTTATTACATAGTTCCAAGCCATTCATGACAGGCATACGGACATCACTTATTACAAGACTGACATCATGCTGCGACATCAATTCCAAAGCTTTTTTGCCATGTTCAGCTTCAAACACGACGAATCTATCTTTCAGACAGTCTACCATAAATTTCCTAAAATCATCATTGTCTTCCACGATAAGGAGAACGTGATCTGTCTGTATTTGAGCAGGCATTATTCCGTTGTTTTTTTCGGTTGGTTCCGTACTTGAGGCCGTAGCTACACTGTTTCTACATTCATGGTATACGGGGAAAACAAACTCAAAGACAGTGCCTTGCGGATGGTTATCACGAATATAGATATCACCTTGATGAAGTGCCACATATTCCTTCACGATATGCATACCGATACCGCTGCCGATATAATCGGTAGTCGAGTGTTCTTCCTGATAGAAGCGTTCGAATATTTTTGCTTTATTTTCTTCTCGTATGCCTACGCCGGTGTCTGCCACCTGAATACAGGCGTAATCAATTCCGTCTTTCGCCTTGCGACTTAACGCAACATGTACACTTCCATGACATACATTGTATTTGAATGCGTTTGATAAAAGATTTAGTATGATTCGTTGCATCTTATTTTTATCGAAGTCAGTCTCTAAGTGTTCTGCTTGCAAAGAAAGTGAGAAGTTGATATCCTTTCCCTTGCCATATTTATAAAATGATTCACATATTTCTTTAATAAATTCGGATAAATCACCATGAGAAGGGTTGAATTGAGCCTTGCCGTTTTCTAATCGGCGTAAATCAAGTAATTGATTGATGACATCCAATAAAACCAGTGCGTTACGGTGCATGAGTCTCAGCTCTTTATTGGCACCCTGTGCGACATCGCTTGCCAAAAGTTGTTCAAGTGGAGTGATTATAAGTGACAGCGGAGTCCGTAAATCATGGCTTACATTGGTAAAAAAGCGCAATTTGGCTTCATCGACTTCGTGCTGCCTCTTTGCTTCCATATCCTGCTTTTGTCGAAGCAACAATCGTTGGTGCTTCCGTTTCATACGAACAAAAATAAGCGAAACCGTACCTGTCAATAGCAATACATAAATGCCATAAGCTGCATGGGAAAGCCAAAATGGTGGATGGACTTCTATGAATAGCGAAGCACTTGTGTTATTCTCATAATCATGCACTTTTATAATTCTTACCTGTAGCTGATAAGTTCCTGGAGTGAGTTTATTGAAATAAATCCGGTTTCCATCCAGTTTGGTCCATTTATCATCCTCGTTAAGTTTGTATTCGTAGTGTAGTTTATGCAAGTTGCCGTAATCCATAGCTGAAACTTCTACAGCAAAACTGTTGTTTGAATAGTCAAGATCAAGCCTGTTTAGCAATTGTATATTCTTTGTAAGATAAATGTAGCCGTCACGAGCCGGTTGATTGGCATTAACACATTCATTGTCAATATATAGATTGGTAAAGATTACATGCTTGTCAAAATAAAGAAAGTTCTTGTCACGGGGTTCGATTTTTACATATCCGCCACTGCCGCCAACAAGAATCTCATTTTTTTGAGTACAGTAAATGGAAAAATTATTGAAGGTAAAATCGGCTATTCCATCTTTTTCATAATAAGGGTGACAGAGAAAATCAGGCCAGTCACCGTTTTTTGACTCCGCTGCTTCTACGTAAGTAATCCCATGATCCGTCGTGAGCCACATATTGTGCGATTTGTCTTCCATTATAGCACGTATATAGGGATGAGAAACACCGTTGGGGCTGCTAAGGTTGATCAATTTGTTCTGTTTAGGATTATATACATTAACCCCTTTCCTTCCACCAATCCACAGCAATCCCCTAGAATCTTGATACATGCAATTGGCAAATTGGTCTTGAATAATTTCTTCACCGTCAGCTGTTTTTTCTAATATCTTAATTTCACGGGTAGAAGTGTTCATGTGATAGACTCCAGAACTGGTGGCTACATAAAGGGAATGGTTACCGACATAGACCAAATCGGCAATGTAGTTCGTCAACAAAGCCGAATTGTCCAGATGGTAACTTACAAGAACCCCGGAGGAATCCAAACAATAAAGGCCTTGTGTGTAAGTAGCAAACCAGATATTCCCACAGTCGTCTTGTGTAATGCGGCGTATGTATTCAGGCGTTTCTACTCCGTTTTTTACGAGTGATTTTAGTGGGATGAACTGATTGTTTAAAGAATAAAAGGCCCCGCCTCCAAAACTGCCCCACCACACTCTGCCTTTGCAGTCTTGATACGAGCAGACGATCAAATCAGAAGGTATCTTTCCGTTCTTGGTAGTATAATAGGCATACGTGTTTTCATTTTTGTCATAACAGGCTATGCCCTCTCCATCAGAACCAAGCCACAGCTTACCATCCTTTCCTTCGTAAAAACAGCTAATGTCTTCCAGCTGCGGACAAAAATGATTATCGAATATCAAATTGTTCAATCCGGCATAGGCGACACCTTGCTTACCTGTTCCAATCCAGATGACATCCCGGTTGTCTTTATGGATATAAGTTACATGATTGTCAGGCAAAGAATATTGATTGTCTGCGTCCTTTAATAGTTGTATAGCCTTACCTCCTCCTTGACTCTTGTTCGGATAAATGAGTATTCCTCTGCCATCGGTCCCCATCCAGATATTTCCTTTGCCATCATCCACTATGGTAGTAATCATAGTTTGTTCTGGTGGCAAATCCATTTGTACGGAAAAGTCTATCCACTCGTTTTCTATTAGGGAATAGCATTTGACATGGGAGCTATGAGGTACATACACCCAAAGCCGACGTGAAAAGTCCAAATAGATTTTAGGAGTATAAGAAGTCTGCATTTCTATTTGAAACAATTGGGTTACAGACTTGCGCATCCAATCTATACTGAACACGTTTCCATCCCCCGTCAGCATATAGCATTCTTTGTTGCGACAGGAAATGTCGGCTATGGTTACATTGTCAGCAAGAGGCTGTTTATGCAGTTTCTGTTCTGAAAAGAGGTAGTAATATAACGTATTATTGGCCACACACCACAAATTTTTGTCATCATCTACAAACAATTGATTGGGTGCATCAAAAATCCCAATTGGATGCAACAAGACTTCTGTTTTGTTATTCAATTCATCTTTTTCTCGGTCATAGAAGCAGTGGTTGACGGCCGTTTTTATCCAGATATGACCGCCCGCATCTTCTTCAACCCATTCTATGCTGTTATTGTATGCACCTTGCTGAATGGTAGTATATATTTTAAAATGGTAGCCATCATAACGGTTCAGTCCATCGCGGGTAGCAAACCACATGAAGCCATATTGATCCTGTTCTATCGCCTGAATATAATTGTCAGACATACCTGTTTTTACTCCTAATTGATGAAAATTTATCTCGTTAGAAGCAGAAGAAACCAAGCTGGACAGCAAGGAAAGGAGGATTAACAAAGAAAACTTTAAGTGTTTTTTCATACCACATCTCTTTTTGTGATAGCAAATATATGAATAACGTTCGTAATATGCTGCATCACACATACTATTTTCTCCTTTCCAACGGCTCTTATGTATTTTTTCTATCCCAAATGAATTATTTATGGGCCTGAACACAATTGGGATAGCGTAAAAATCAAATGAGATATAATTTTGGTCATATTATCCATACTTTTGCTGCAAACAAACGGAAACCTTTAAAGTGAGAAACATAATTTTTTAAAGTATATATCATGAAACTTAAACACAGAAAAACGTTTTTAATTACAGGAATCTGCCTAGCTTCGTTGGTCGGTGGAATTCCTCTTTATGCTAGAGCGTCTGTAGATGTAATAGGAATGGTTCAACAGCGATCCGTTAAAATCAAGGGACGGGTAACGGACAAATCGGGAGAGCCGGTAATTGGAGCCAATGTAATAGAGAAAGGTACAACCAATGGAACAATCACCGATTTAAACGGAGAATTTACATTGATGGTTACACAGGGATCAATCTTGCAAGTCAGTTTCATTGGCTTCAAACAGCAGGAGGTTTCGCTGAAGAAAGGCCAGACTCAGCTTGATATAATGCTGAAAGACGATTCTGAATTATTGGATGAGGTAGTAGTTGTGGGTTATGGTACCATGAAGAAACGTGATTTGAGCGGTGCGGTATCGCAAATCAAAAGTGAAGACTTGATGAAAGGTAGCCCGACGGATTTAAGCAAGGGATTGGCCGGAAAAATTGCCGGCGTACAAGTCAATCAGAGTGACGGTGCTCCTGGAGGCGGTATCAGCATTCAAATTCGTGGCACAAACTCCTTCTCTACCAATTCACAGCCTCTTTACATTGTAGATGGAGTACCGTTTGATACGGGAGATACCCCTACGAGTGATACCAATAACAGCCAGAATAAATCGAATCCCTTGGCTTTTATCAATCCTCATGACATTCAAAGCATCGAGGTACTGAAAGACGCTTCTGCAACAGCCATATATGGGTCTCGTGGAGCCAATGGAGTTGTCATCATCACTACTAAACGGGGCGAGAAAGGACATGAGAAAGTAGAGTTCAGTGCCAATTTTTCTTTCTCAAAAATAGCTAAACGCATGGATGTGCTTGATGCATTCACTTACGCCAACTACCAGAACGAACAGGTTCTCAATGATTACAAATACAGTAACAAACCGTATGGTAAATTACCTTATTCCGGCACTTGGGAATATCCTGCATTGCCTGGGGGCGGCGATGATACTTCTACAGGTAAATACCAACCGGCTCCCGAGGATTTCTTACGGCCTGGCAACTACACAGATGAATTTGGCAATACGTCATATGTTGGCATAGCAGACTGGCAGGACTTGATTTATCAGAATGGATTTTCACAAGAATACAACATCAGCGTATCGGGAGGCTCGGATAAAGGATGGCATTCTTTCTCCGGTAACTTTCTAAAACAGGATGGAATCATTAAGAATTCCGGTTTTACCCGTTATTCATTGCGTTCTAACATAGGTAGGCATATTACTAAGTGGTTAGAAATGGGAATGAATACCAGTTTCACTCACACAGATACCGACTTCTCAAAAACAAACTCTTCAGATTGTGGTGTAATTCGTTCGGCCTTGGTATTCCCTTCCACGTATGACCCTCAGAAGAATAAGGCGGAAACTGGAGAACTGAGCTGGTTAGCTTCTAACCCGTTGGCTTACGTGACCAATACAAAGGATAATTTGCGCAGCATGAATGTATTCAATTCGAGTTATCTGGAGGTGAAACTTTTTCCCTTCCTGAAGTTCAGACAAAATTTGGGTATCAGCTATACGAATAATGACCGGGGAATGTATTATGGGCGCGAGACGCAAGAGGGGTCATCTACCACGAACATTAACGGTAAAGCCGAGCAATCCAGTAACTGGTGGTTGGGAATAACCGCTGAGTCATTGCTAACATTTGATAAGTCATTTGGTGACCATAGTATAAATGCTGTGGCCGGTTTTACAGCCGAAAAATCGAGTTGGGGAAGCAAATCAATGTCGGCTACCGGATTTCCCAATGATATCACACAGGACTTCGACATGAGTCTGGGTGCCAATCCGGGCAAATTGAAATCTGATAGGGGAGATGCTGCTTTGGCTTCGTTTTTAACGCGAGTGAATTATACGCTGAGGGGAAAATATATCTTAACGGCATCCTACCGGGCTGACGGATCCAGTAAATTCACAGATAAGAATAAATGGGCAAGTTTCCTTTCCGGTGCCATCGCCTGGCGCATGTCAGAAGAAAAGTTTATAAAAGACCTAGAGATATTCAGTAATTTGAAGTTGAGGTTTAGTTACGGTGAGACAGGCAATCAGGGAATTGGCAGCTACCGCACACTACCCATGCTGAACATGGCCAATTATCCTTTCGGTGGTGCCATCAACAGCGGATTTGCCGAAGTAGATTGGAGAGGACCGGTATCAGATGATTTGCGTTGGGAAACAACAGCGCAATACAATGTGGGTATCGATATGGGATTCTTAAATAACCGTATCAATTTTACGTTGGATTACTACCGCAAGAAAACACGTGATTTGCTTCAAGATGTAAAGATTCCGTCCAGCACGGGTTTTGGCAGTATGATGGTTAATAGCGGACATATCACCAATGAAGGAGTTGAACTGACCGGAAAATTCTATCTGCTGCAGAATACTCCGCTTAAGTGGGATATTGATGCGAACATTTCATTTAACCGAAATAAAATTGGAGGATTGAAATCTGACCAGTTCGCACAGAAACTTTGGAACTCAGCGGATGAAGTCTTTATACAACGTAACGGATGTCCTATCGGTGCTATCTATGGTTATGTGGAAGATGGATTCTATGATAATCTGGCAGAAGTGATGGCTTCTCCCAGCGAAAATATTCGTGCAAAAGGGACAAGCATGATTGGCGAAATTAAATATAGAAACTTTGATGACAATCCGGAAATTACATCTGCCGATCGGGTAATTATCGGAGATACCAACCCTGATTTTGTCTATGGTTTGACCAGTAATTTTGAATGGAAAGGCATTACTTTGAGCTTTTTCTTACAAGGTAGTCAGGGTAACGACATATTCAACGGCAATCTAATGGATATAAAAATGGGGAATGCCGGCAATATCACTCGGGATGCTTACAATACACGTTGGACGGAATCGAATGCAGCTCATGCAAAATGGCCGAAAGCAGTTTCAGGATACGAACGGAACATGCTGATTTCCGATCGCTATGTAGAAGACGGCTCTTATCTAAAACTGAAAAGTTTAAATGTCGGATATTTGTGGAAGCCTAAATTTAAAGGCATCAACCAAATAAACATCTATGCCAGTGCCACCAATCTATTTACGATCACCGGCTATAGTTGGTTCGACCCCGAAGTAAATGCATTCGGATCGGATGCTTCCAGACGGGGAGTTGATGTGTACTCCTACCCGAGTAGTCGTACCTTCTCATTAGGCATAAAAATAGAACTCTAAGATGTAAACTTTTAAAATGTAATTCCATGAAACTAAAGAAATATATTTCAGTTTTGTTCGCAGGTATGATTACCTTGTCATCCTGTCAGGATTTTTTAAGAGAAGACCCCTATTCATTTGTGGAACCAGATCAGGTAGGTAATGATGATGCTGCCGTCAACCAATGGGTAACGGGTGTATACAGTAAATGGGCTGACGACATGTTCCGATGGGGTAACTTTCCACGCGTACTTGATATGGACTGTGATTATGCCTCCGGTCCTGACTGGGCATTTAGCAATGCCGGTGCAGGCAATTATCAAGGTGATGATGTAACTAATACAATCTGGAAAGGATGCTATAATTTGATTAATCGGGCTAACGTAGCCATCAAATATATCCATGCCATTACCGGTGCTAACGAGCAAGTTAAAAACAACGGCTTGGGAGAAGTTTACTTTCAGAAGGCTTTTGCTTATTTTATGTTGGTAAAGGCATATGGAGAGATTCCTTTGCTTGATAAAGCAGTCACCGATGGAGCAGCATACAATAACCCTCGCCGTCCGATTGCTGATGTTTATGCTGAAATTATTAGACTTTTGGAAGATGAAGCCATTCCCCGCCTTTATAAGAATACAGATGCCGGATTTCAGACAGGGCATGTCTGTGCAGGAACAGCAGTAGGACTGTTGGCCAAGGTATATGCAACGATGGCTTCCGGTGCACTGCCTGCAGGAGAAAAATTGACGGTGATGACCGGCTCATCTTATTCCTATAATGGCGATGAAAAGGTTCTGGATATGCCCATAAGAAAAGAATTTTCAAAGACACAAGTAAAAGGTTACGAGGTTTTTGATTGGAAAGACTGTTATCAAAAAGCAGCCAAGTGGGCAGAATATTTGATTTATCCGACTCCTGAAAATAACTATGGAAACCATGTATTGTTGCCTTATGACCAGCTTTGGAAACGAACCGGACTAGCGCAAAGCACGGAGCACTTGTTTACTCTGCAAGGGGCAAATGGGGATGAATTTTATGGAAACAGCATTTGTGAATGGTACAATGGCATCGACAATGGACGAGGGGTAGTGGCTAGTGGATTGTATATCGGTAATCGATATCATTGGTATACGTTGTTCTCCTCACAGGATTATCGCATCACCAAAGGGGTAAAACACCGTTTTGTTGTAAGCTATCAAGATGAAGAGGGAAAACCAAAAAGCGGTTTCTTTTATCCCAATACACCGGAATATATATTGAAAGCCACAGGCTATGATGCCAATGGAAACTATGTGACAGAACCGGTGGCTCCGTACAATGATGGACGTACATATCATTTCAATGTATCCAATGAATGTTTGGCATTCACCAACAAGTATGCAGACGTGACAGATATAACTCAAAAGAAATCGGATGCCTACTGGCCTTTCCTGCGCCTGGCTGACATCGTCCTGATCTATGCGGAAGCAAAATGTGAACTGGATGACGGCATTTCTGCTGAAGCTATCACAGCGTTAAATTTGATACGGAATCGTTCCAATGCAGTTTTGGCAGCCAATTCTGGAAATGGAGCTATCACTACCAAACAGGCTTTGCGCTCTGCTATTTTTGAAGAACGCGCCAAAGAACTTGCTCTGGAAGGAAACAGAAGGTGGGATTTGATTCGTTGGGGGATTTATCTGGATGTAATGAATTCCATCGGAGGAACAAACAAAGATGGCATTCAGACACACTTCGATGAAGCCGGTGTGAACAAACATCGCGAACAGCGTCACCTGCTTTTCCCACTGCCTTCAGATGAGGTATCTACCAACGAAGCTATAGACAGTAATAACCCAGGATGGAACTAAATTTCCGATATTGAATAAAACAAAATCAAAATTCATAAATCAACATTCCATGAAAAGAATATCTTCCATATCGATAATATACATGTGTTGCATGGCATTCTGTTTCAGTGCCTGTCAAGATATTGTTACTTACAACGAACATTACGATGACGATACCGTTTCGAATGGCAGTCCTGTCATTCATGCTGTATACGATGCTAAAGACAGGGATAAATTGCTGCCTATTATAAGTGGAAACTTTGAACAGATGATTATGTTGGATGGAGACAATCTGAGTTGCGTAAAGAAAATCATGTTTAATGATGTAGAACTTCCAGTCAGCGAAGCGTATGCAACGGCTCATTGTGCCTATCTGCCTATCCCCCGTGAAATTCCAATGGAGGTTAATAACCTGCTCTATTATGAAACGGATTTGGGGAGCACAACGTATGATTTTATGGTTTCTGTGCCTTTAATTCAGGTTGAAGGCCTGTACAATGAATTTGCTTTGCCCGGATCATCTGTTCAGCTGAAAGGAAATTTTTTTGATCTATATGGATTCGGAGAAGAAAACACTACTTCTACAATAAAAATGAATGGCATTGAGCTTGAAGTGGATTCCATTTCAGACAAATACATGTCTGTGGTGATTCCTAAAACGGCGCCAGATAATTCAATCATTGAAATAAAATATACAGGAGCTGGAGGAGACGTTCATACTGAACAGATTCCTTATCGGATGACAGAGGCTGTCATTTGGGACTTCTCTCGTCCGGATGATTATGGTCTTTGGGCTGGAAAAGAACTTATCGTTAATGAAACCGGTGAAAACGATCCGGAAATGCTCTATGGCCCTTATTTCAGAGTGACCGGAAATTTTGGAGCTTGGAATTGGACGAATTTAGTTTGCGGAGGTTTCAACTGCCCAGCTGATGTGGCGGCACATCCTGAAGATTACAATTTCAAATTCGAAGTCTACTCTCCTACAGGGCATCCGTTCTACGACTCAGCAGAATATGGTTACTTGATCCAGTTGAATAATGGCAATTTCCCATGGAATCCTTCTGCACATGGCAGTTTCAACACATATGGAAAATGGTGTACCGTTTCTATTAATCTGCAGACCTTGTCTGCCAATGCTTTTTCTGAAGGATGGACCGGATTGTCCTTTATCCTTCAGCCTAATTCAGACTGGAACGTCGATCACAGCTTTGCCAATATCCGGATAGAAAAGAAACTCAATAAATGACAATAGGTATGAAAATAATATATAATTGCTTGATTTATATTGCCCTTTGGGGTATAGCAACAGGGTGCTCTTCTTCTGAAGAGGAATATCCTGTTGGATCTCCAGAAACGGAAAGCAATGTGTTGATTAAAAAGGAACTTTGTACCCAAAATGCAACAGACGAGGCTAAGAGAGTGTATACATATCTTAGAAATTGTTGGGGTAAAAAAACTTTGAGCAGCTCCATGGCCAATGTGGCCTGGAATGTCAATGAGGCGGTATGGGTGAACCGTCATACTGGGAATTATCCAGCCATTGCTTGTTTCGATTATATGAATCTTCCCGCTTCACCCACTGACTGGATTGATTATCGGAAGACATCTGTTGTTGAAGACTGGTGGAATGCCGGAGGATTGGTTGCTGCATGTTGGCATTGGAACGTACCGGTTACGGAAAACAGCCATGAATATAAATGTCTGATGAGCGAAACGGATTTTGATATGACAAAGGCACTACAGGAAGGAACCAGAGAGAACAAAATTATCAGAGAAGATTTAGAGGAATTGGCAAGCTACCTGTTGCTCTTAAAGCAGAAAAACATACCTGTTATCTGGAGGCCGTTGCACGAAGCTGCCGGCCAATGGTTTTGGTGGGGAAGGGATGCAGCATCTTACAAACAACTTTGGAAACTGGTATATGAGACTTTCCAACAGAAAGGACTAAATAACTTAATTTGGGTATGGACCAGCGAAACGAATGATGCAGACTGGTATCCCGGAGACGCATATGTAGATATCATTGGACGGGATATATACCATCAAGGCGATGTCACCAAGCTAAAGGAGGATTTTGAATCGTTGAAAAAGGCTTATCCAGACAAATTAATCGCACTGAGTGAATGTGGAGATGTAGCCACTATAACCAGCCAACTGAATGCAGGCATTCGATGGGCATGGTTTATGACATGGTATGATTATGAGGTGACAAAGGATACGACAGCACCTCTTTTCAATTCAGGGCAGCACCTGCATGCGGATAAGACATGGTGGAATGCGGTTTTCAATCAAGCCGATATTATCAGACGTAATGATTTACCTTCTTTTAAATAACAGACAATTCAATGGATATGATGAAACATACAATTCTGATTATAATTGTCCTTTATACCTGGGGGCTTTCCTCCTGCAGTAGAGGAAAACAGACGGAGAACAAGACTGTGGAAACGGAAGCATTGCTACAAAACCTAAAGCAGAATTCTCAAAAAGGTATCCTGTTCGGCCATCACGACGATACAGCATATGGGATTGGCTGGGAAGGAGAGAAAGGCCGCAGCGATGTAAAAAGTGTTTGTGGTTCTTATCCTGGAGTCATCTCTTTTGATTTGGGTGAAATAGAATTGGGTGGAGAACAGAACCTGGATAAGGTCTCTTTCGCTCACATTCGCGAATATATCATAGACCAATACAAACGCGGAGGCATGATTTCTCTCAGTTGGCATACACGTAATCCGAAAACAGGAGGAGATGCGTGGGATGTAACCGACAGCACGGTGGTGGCTTCTGTTCTGCCAAATGGAGCTTATCATCAAAAAATGATAGGATGGATAGACCGGATAGCCGATTTCCTTTTAACACTAAAAACTGAAGAAGGAACATTGATCCCCATTGTATTTCGTCCTTGGCATGAGCATACCGGAAGCTGGTTCTGGTGGGGAAAAGACTTATGTTCACCAAAGCAATACAAGGCTCTCTGGCAAATGACCAGTAAGCGGCTGAAGCAGAGAAATGTGAAAAATGTGTTGTTGGCTTATTCTCCAGGAATGGAATCCAATACAGTGGATGAGTATCTGGATCGTTATCCTGGAAATGACATCATAGATATTCTCGGTACGGATGTCTACCAATATGAATATTCGCAATATACAGAACAGTTGAATAAAATGCTGACAATCCTGACGGATGCAGGCTCCAAACTCGACAAACCCATAGCTCTGACGGAAACGGGACTTGAAGGAATACCCGATGCTCAGTGGTGGACGAAAACACTGCTGCCTATCATTGAAAAATATCCGCTCAGCTATGTTCTGGTTTGGCGCAATGCGCGGGAGAAGGTTACTCATTATTATGCACCATATCCCGGACAAATATCAGCCAATGACTTTATTGAATTTAGCCGGTCTCCTAAGATATTGTTTGCTGGAGACAATTTTGAACTTTATAAATAAGATAATACGATGAAAAAATGGATTAAAAACAGCTGGTTTACCCTTTTCCTGTTCTTTGCAGGAGATTTGGTAGCTCAAAATGTACATTTGTCAACTCCTTCCACTTCGCTGGTTCTATCAGCTCCGACTGGAGGTGAACTGAAGTATGTGTATTATGGCAGAAAACTCACCGAAAAAGATTGTATAGACATTCATAGCGCACCTACCCTGGATCACGCTGCTTATCCTGTATATGGAATGAACTGTCCGGGAGAATCTGCATTGGCAGTAACCCATGCAGATGGAAATATGACCTTGCAAATGGAAGTGGTGAATACTGAAATGAAAAAAACCGAAGAAGCGGTTACAGCAGCCTTCCAATTGAAGGATAAGGTCTACCCATTCTCAGTGAAGGTATGCTACAAAGCCTATTCGGATGTAGATATCATAGAAATGTGGACAGAAATCACCCATACAGAGAAAAAGAATGTCATCTTGCGCAAATTTGATTCAGCTTTTCTTCCTGTAAGAAGGGGAAATGTATGGTTGTCCAGTCTGTCTGGGTCATGGGCCAATGAAGGATGGCTTTCTCAAATACCTCTTGAACCGGGAATGAAGGTCATCAAAAACAAGGATGGGGTGAGAAACTCTCACACAGCACATGCTGAAATCATGTTTTCACTCGATGGAAAACCTCAGGAAAACTATGGTAATGTCATTGGTGCTGCCCTGTGCTATAGCGGAAACTATAAGTTGCGTATTGATACAGATGATAGTGAATATCATCAGTTCTATGCCGGTATCAATGAAGAAAATTCAGCATATAACTTAAAGAAAGGAGAAAATTTCGTAACCCCATCTTTAGCATTGACATATAGCGGAGAAGGTTTGAGTGGATGCAGCCGTAACTTCCACCGTTGGGCCCGCAAGTATAAACTGGCTCACGGAAATACACCTCGCAAAATACTGCTGAACAGTTGGGAAGGGGTGTATTTCAATATCAACGAAGAGGGTATGGATCAAATGATGAAAGATATAGCCTCTATGGGTGGAGAATTGTTTGTGATGGACGATGGATGGTTTGGCGATAAATACAAACGCAATTCCGACAATTCCTCTTTGGGTGACTGGAAAGTAGATACTGGTAAATTGCCTGGTGGTATCGTTAAATTGGTAAACGACGCACAACGCAATGGAGTAAAGTTCGGTATATGGATTGAGCCGGAAATGGCCAATACATCTAGTGAACTTTACGAGAAACATCCGGAGTGGATCCTGAAAGCTCCTCTGCGCGAACCGGTGTTAGGACGTGGAGGTACGCAGGTTGTACTGGATTTAAGCAATCCACAGGTGCAAGATTTCATTTTCAATTTGGTGGATACCTTAATGACTAACTATCCTGAAATAGACTACATCAAATGGGATGCCAACATGGCTATCATGAATCACGGGTCAAATTACTTGACAAAGGATGAGCAGAGCCATTTATACATAGATTATCATCGTGGATTTGAAGCGATATGCCATAGAATCCGTATGAAATACCCCGAACTTACCATTCAAGCGTGCGCTAGTGGGGGCGGACGGGCCAATTATGGAGTGTTGCCTTATTTTGATGAATTTTGGGTAAGTGACAATACAGATGCACTGCAACGCATATATATGCAATGGGGTACTTCTTACTTCTTTCCGGCAATAGCCATGGCTTCTCACATCAGTGCGGCACCCAATCATCAGACGTTCCGGTCCATCCCTTTAAAATACCGCATCGATGTGGCTATGAGTGGCCGTCTGGGCATGGAAATTCAGCCCAAGAATATGACAGACGATGAGAAAGAACTATGCAGAAAAGCTATCGCTGAATACAAAATCATCCGCCCTGTGGTTCAGTTCGGTGATATTTATCGGTTGCTTTCTCCCTATGACAAACTTGGAGCAGCTTCGCTGATGTACGTCTCTCCGGAAAAAGAAAAGGCTGTGTTTTACTGGTGGAAGACAGAGCATTTCTGTAACCAGCACCTGCCACGTGTGCGCATGGCTGGACTGCATCCGGATAAATTCTATAAGATAACCGAATTAAACCGGATAGACAATCAGCCTTTAATGTATGAAGGCAAGACATTCAGCGGTGCATATCTGATGGCTAACGGGCTGGAGGTCCCTTATAACCATCAAGTGGATTACCACAAGCAGAATGATTACTCCAGCCGAATACTTTATCTGGAAGAAGCGGAATAAACCTATACAATATATAAAATAACATGCTAATTTTATGACAAATATGATTACTTTTGAAGAAAAACTGCATAATCTATTCAGTGCTTATAACCAACTGATTACACGCAAAAATGTACCGCTTGGAAACAATAACGGAATTATTACACGTTATCGGCATCCGATACTGACTTCATCGCATACGCCTATTTTCTGGCGTTATGATTTGAACCCTGATACCAACCCCTATCTGATGGAGCGCATCGGCATGAATGCTACTATGAATTCAGGTGCCATCAAATGGAATGGAAAATATTTACTGGTGGTACGGGTGGAAGGAGCTGATCGTAAATCTTTCTTTGCGGTGGCCGAAAGTCCTAATGGCGTTGACAACTTTCACTTTTGGGATTATCCGATTACAATGCCCGAAGATGAGATCCCTGCTACCAACATTTATGATATGCGTCTTACGGCTCATGAGGATGGTTGGATATACGGCATATTCTGTGCAGAAAGACACGACCCGGCTGCTCCTAAAGGCGATTTATCATCAGCTATAGCCACTGCGGGCATTGCACGCACCAAAGATTTTGTCAAATGGGAGCGGCTTCCGGATTTAAAATCTGCAAGCCAACAGCGCAATGTAGTGCTTCATCCTGAATTTGTCAAGGGTAAATATGCTCTCTACACACGGCCACAAGATGGATTCATTGATGCCGGAAGCGGTGGTGGAATCGGTTGGACATTGATAGACGATATAACTCATGCGGAAATAAAAGAGGAAAAAATTATAGATCAGCGGTATTATCATACCATCAAAGAAGTGAAGAACGGAGAAGGCCCCCATCCAATCAAGACCCCTAAAGGGTGGCTGCATCTAGCTCACGGAGTACGAGGGTGCGCAGCCGGATTACGCTATGTGCTTTATATGTATATGACTGCATTGGATGATCCGAGCCGTATAATTGCTTCACCGGCTGGTGCTTTCATGGTTCCTGAAGAGGAAGAACGCATTGGAGATGTTTCAAATGTATTGTTTTCTAACGGTTGGATTGCTGATGAAGACGGAAAGGTATTTATCTATTATGCTTCCAGTGATACACGTATGCATGTAGCGACTTCTACCGTCGACCAATTAGTAGACTATTGTCTGAACACACCACAAGATGGGTTCAATACATCCGCCTCGGTAGAAATACTGAAAAAACAGATAGAGAAAAATCTACAGGTAATGGGAGAGAAACGCTCCTGATTGCAAGAGTAAAATCATTCAGCCATGATTAAATTTAAAGAAAAGATAGGCTATGGGTTCGGAGATATGGCATCGTCCATGTTCTGGAAACTGTTCGGTTCCTATCTGATGATATTTTATACCGATGTGTTCGGAATGCCTGCAGCAGCAGTGGGAACAATGTTTCTGGTTACCAGAGTATGGGATTCAGCCTTCGACCCTGTTGTAGGCATATTGGCGGATCGTACTCACTCGCGCTGGGGAAAATTTCGCCCTTACCTACTGTTTCTTGCCATACCGTTCGGAATCATCGGCATCTTGACATTCATCACTCCCCAATGGAGCCTGCCTGCTAAAATCATCTATGCCTATGTTACGTATTCATTGATGATGATGGTTTATTCAGCCATCAATGTGCCTTATGCTTCTCTGCTTGGGGTGATAAGTGCTGAACCGCACGATCGTAACCTGCTGGCTTCATATCGTATGCTTTTCGCCTATTTAGGAAGTTTTGTCGCTTTGCTGCTTTTTATGCCGATGGTAAATGTCTTCAGTAAAGGACACAATGAACAGCATGGATGGATGATGGCGGCAGCAGTGATAGCTATTGTATGTACCGGCTTGTTTTACGGCTGCTTTGCTCTCACTCATGAACGTGTGAAACCTATCAAAGAAACACAGAATCCGTTAAGGGAAGACCTGAAAGAATTGCTGCACAATCATCCATGGTGGATTCTGTTGGGAGCGGGAATTGCAGCTTTGGTTTTCAATTCCATACGCGATGGTGCTACCATATATTATTTTAAATACTTTATTGTTGAAGAAAATTATGAAACTATTACGCTGTTAGGCTTGCCTTTTGTCTTAAGCGGACTTTATTTGGCTATCGGACAAGTATCTAATATTATCGGTGTTATGCTTGCCGGACCCGTAAGCAACCGAATCGGGAAGAAGAAAACTTATATCGTTTCCATGGCTTTGGCTACGGTACTGAGCATCATTTTCTATGGGTTTGACAAAGAAAGCCTCGGGTGGATTTTCACATTTCAGATTCTCATAAGCATCTGTGCCGGTAGTATTTTCCCGTTGCTTTGGAGTATGTATGCTGATTGTGCCGATTACTCAGAACTAAAAACGGGCCATCGCGCCACTGCCCTAATCTTCTCTTCCTCCTCTATGAGTCAGAAGTTTGGGTGGGCAATCGGAAGTGCAGTTACAGGCTGGTTGCTGAGCTATTTTGGCTTTCAGGCAAATGCCATACAAAGTGAGCAAACCATTTCTGGCATAAAAATGTTTTTAAGCATCCTGCCAGCTATAGGAACAGTTTTGAGCATTGTATTCATCTGTTTTTATCCCCTGTCTGAAAAGCGAATGAAGCAAATTGCAAGTGAGTTAAATAAACAACGAAAAATATAAGAAATTCATAGGATAATGGAACCTACAATTGTTCAACTTAAAGATGAGGTTGAAAAAACACTTACATCAAATATTCTACCTTATTGGATGGATAAGATGAAAGATATACAACATGGTGGATTTTATGGCCGTATTAGCGGCCAAGAAATCTTATGGCCAGAAGCAGGAAAAGGTGCTATTTTAAATGCACGTATTTTGTGGACTTTTTCTTCGGCTTATCGTCTGCTACACAATACTGAATATTTGGATACAGCTACTCGTGCGAAGCGTGAAATTATAGACCGATTTTATGATAAAAGGTTTGGGGGAATTTATTGGTGCATTGATGTTAGTGGCAGACCATTAGATACAAAAAAACAAATTTATGCTATTGGATTTGCTATTTACGGATTGAGCGAATATTATCGTGCTACAGGTGATAGCGAAGCTTTGGAATATGCTATTCGACTATATCATGACATAGAAGTACATAGTTTTGATAAAGAAAAAAACGGATATTGTGAAGCGTTGACTCGCGATTGGAAAGAAATGGAAGATGTGCGGTTGAGCGATAAGGATGCTAATGAGCGCAAGACCATGAACACGCATTTGCATATCTTGGAAGCCTATACTAACTTGTTTAGAGTATGGAAGGATGAATGTTTAAAGGCTCGATTGCACAATCTCATTCGTTTATTTATTGATTGTATATTAGATGTAAATACATCTCATTTACAACTTTTTTTCGACGATGATTGGGAGAGTAAGTATCGTATTATTTCCTATGGTCATGATATTGAAGCTTCCTGGTTGATTCATGAAGCAACCTTGGTGTTAGGCGATGATAAAATGTTGACTGAAATAGAACCCTATGTCATTAATATGGTAGAAGCGGCAACCGAAGGTTTTTTAACTAATTCAGGTATGATATATGAGCTGCATATTGATACTTCTTCAATAGATGTTGAACGTCATTGGTGGGTACAAGCAGAAGCAATTGTCGGATATATTAATTTGTATCAGCATTTTAAGGATAAGTTGTCTTTGTCTCGTGCTATGCAATGCTGGGAGTTCGTCAAGTGTCATTTAATAGATTATAAAAATGGAGAATGGTATTGGAGTGTCAGAGCTGATGGGAGTGTAAACTGTGATGAAGATAAAGCAGGATTTTGGAAATGCCCTTATCATAACGGACGAATGTGTATGGAAATAATAGAAAGATATTCAGATTTTAGTAAGGAATAATAAAATAAGTATAAGTATTTAGTTAAGAAAAATTGTTATTACAACATAAAATATTTGTAGGTTATTTCTTTCTTATGGCAGTCATTGGTTGTATGGTTGCTATTCTCTTACATGAACGTAGTCGTGTGTTTGAAATTGAAACAGAGACACGACTTATTCACAAGGTGCAGCATAACGTGAATACCGTTCACCGGTACATCACGCTCCTTGCCATGCGCGGCGAAACTGTCCTTGCCTGGGAGGAGGAGGATTTTGAGGACTACCGTTCGCTTCGTATTCGTGTAGATACCATGCTACAAACCATGCAAAAAGGGAACGAGGAGTTTGTTAGCTGTGTGCAGATAGATACACTCCGTTACCTTTTGTCAAACAAGGAAGAGCATCTGCACCAAATCATGCAATTATGCAAAGGACAGGACAACAGTTCCGACGGCCTGCTGTTTACCAAATTACCTGAAGGGGCCAGAGTTAAAATCGTGACCCGAAAGAAAAGGGGCGTTGCGGGATTTTTCGGTGCGAAAGAGATAGTGGAGGTTGCCCCTTCCGCCTCTGCCGCTCTCCACACATTGAATAGAAAACTGCAATCCATGCAGGAAGAACGGCAGAAAGCTATAGATACCTACACCGACAGCCTACGCTACCACAACAAGGTACTCAACAGCAAATTGCGCACTCTGATAGCCACGATGAATAACCGGGCCGAATGCATACTGGTTGAAAAAGGACAGCGCCTCGAAGCCTCCTACAACCGTTCGGTATGCATTATTACGTGGTTGGTCATCTCTACTATCATACTGATTACTATTTTCTATTTGATTATACTGCGGGACTTGAGGGAAAAGGCAAGGACAAGGAAACGGCTGGAAGATACAATAGAGCAGAATACTGAACTACTGGAGATGCGCAAGAACATCATACTGACCATGTCGCACGACATCCGAGCCCCTCTGAACATCATCAGCGGCAACGCCGAACTGGCGATGGATACACGGGAAAGGAAGCGGCGAAACATTTATTTGGACAATATCGGAATCGCTTGTCGCCATGTGGTTCACTTGCTCAACAACTTACTGGACGTGTACCGACTGAACGAGGCGAAAGAAATACGAAACGATGTACCGTTCAACCTGCACGAGCTTTTGGAGCGTACCGCTTCGGGATTTTCCCATGTGGTCAACAACAAGGGCATTCTTTTCGACTGCGATTTCAAGGATACGGAAGTCAGGCTCTACGGCGATGCAGACCGCATAGAACAGATTATTGACAACCTGCTTACGAATGCCGTCAAGTTTACGGAATTCGGTACCATCGGCTTCAATGCCCGCTATCACAAAGGGGAATTGATTCTGGAGATAAAAGATACCGGCATTGGTATGACAGAAGAAACGCTTTCATGCATCTTCCGTCCGTTTGAGCGTCGGACTTCCGCAGCCAATGCCGACGGTTACGGATTGGGATTGCCCATCACGCAGGGACTTGTTAATCTGCTCGATGGAACAATCGAAGTGACAAGTTCCATTGACCGGGGAAGCACATTCCGTGTAACTATTCCATTGCCGGAAACGGACGAGCCTTTAGTGGGCGAGAACCGGATACTGCCGTGTCCCGAATATCTGCCCCATAATGTGCTTGTCATTGATGATGATGGCATGTTGAGGGATGTAATCAAGGAGATGCTGGAACGCAACGGCGTGGCCTGTACGGTATGTTCCACTGCCAAAGAGGTGGTCAGCTCCATGCGCTGCAAGGACTATGACCTGTTGCTCTCAGACATCCGGATGTCCGGCACCAACGGTTTCGAATTGCTAACCCTGCTGCGTAGTTCGAATATCGGCAATTCACGCACGATACCCGTTATCGCTATGACCGCACGTGGTGACAAAGAAAAAGACACTTTCCTTGATGCCGGTTTTACAGCCTGTATCTACAAGCCGTTCTCCTCCCCGGAGCTGCTTGGTCTTCTCTCGACAGTAAAGAAGTGCCGGAAGGATGATGGTCAAGGAATTGATTTCAGTGCGATGCTCTCAGAAATCAACGACAAGATCAGACTGTTACAATCTTTCGTCATTCAATCTGAAAAGGATATGGAGGAACTTTTATCAGCGATGAATGATGGTGACTGTCATAAGTTGCGTGAGACAGTTCACCGTATGCGACCGATGTGGGAACTCTTGCAGATGGAAGACGTCTTGTCCGCCTATTGTGCTCTGCTGAAAGACGATACCGCAATAGATGACGCTGTACGAGAGTACACACGGCAGATAATGAAATGTACCGCCATGCTCATAGCGGAAGCGGAGAATGAAATAAAAAGACAGAGAAATGAAACGGAAAATACTGATAGTTGAAGACAATGTTGGCTTGTCACAGATGCAGAAAGATTGGTTTGCACAGGCAGGTTATGAAGCGGTGACGGCTATGAACGAGTCGATTGCCCATTCGCTGATACGCAAGACGCAGTTCGATCTGATACTCTCGGATGTGCGCCTGCCGGAAGGTGACGGTATCTCCCTGTTGGAATGGCTTCGTGAGGAAAAGAAGTATATTTCATTTATTATCACGACCGAATATGTTTCGGTCCCGGATGTGGTGCGCACCATCAAATTGGGTGCGATAGACTACCTGCCCAAGCCTGTACACAAGGAACACCTGCTGGAACTGGCAGAAGATGTATTCCAACCGATGGTCACGGTACGGAAGAAGGAGAAGGCGTTATTCCACCGGATAAGTCCGAAAATTCTGCAAGTGGAGAAGTACGCTAGGCTGGTGGCTCCGTCGGAAATGTCCGTAATGGTTCTCGGAGCCAACGGTACCGGCAAAGAGTCTGTGGCGCAGAGTATCCATCAAGGCAGTGAACGTCGGTACATGCCTTTCGTGGCGGTGAACTGCGGGGCATTGCCTCGTGAATTGGCTGCTTCGCTTCTCTTCGGATACGAGAAAGGGGCGTTTACTGGCGCCGATACCGCCAAGGCTGGTTACTTCGATATGGCGAAAGGCGGAACTCTGTTTCTGGATGAGATTGGGACAATGCCTTATGATATTCAGTCCATGCTCCTTCGTGTGTTGCAGGAAAGTACCTATATTCCGATCGGAAGCAGTAAGGAACGGGTTGCGGATGTGCGGATAGTTTCTGCCACGAACGAGGATTTGCAACAGGCTATCAAGGACGGCCGGTTCAGGGAAGACCTCTATCACCGTTTGAACGAGTTCGAGATCCGTCAGCCATTTCTGACCGAATGTATGGAAGACATTATTCCTTTAGCTGAGTTTTTCCGTGAGCGCTATTCAAGAGAGTTGAAACGGGAAACAAGCGGTTTTTCCGATGATGCTAGATGCAGGATGCTTGCCTACCCGTGGCCGGGTAATGTGCGTGAATTGCAAAATCGGGTGAAACGTGCTGTGCTGCTTGCCGGCTCACCGTTGCTTACCTGGGAGGATTTTGGGGTTGACATGGCTTCTGAAAGTACGGAAATTCATAGGGGAAAAATGCCGGAAGCGAACGAAAGGGAACGGATCGGCAGGGCTCTGACGGAAAGCGGAGGCAATGTCAGCCGTGCGGCGGAATCCCTGGGGATAAGTCGTGTAACCCTATACAAGAAGATGCGGAAGTACGGTTTGGAATAAGGTGTTTATCGGTTCTTGGCATACACGAGCCGGCATACTCCGTTGGAAAATGCTTTGCAAGAGCGAAGTCAACAGCGACGGGAACGTAAGTCCGCAGTCAGTGACATACCTTTCTCATAAGAGAATGGAAGCAGGTAGAGTACGATTTCATCCACAAGATTATATCAGAAAAGCCTGCAGGCATATTCCGTGCTTTCCCCGTTGTGCACTGTTGTCTGATAGATGCAGTTCCCATCGTATTTGGGTGTCACATTCATCAGGTCCATTACTCCGTACAGGCGGGAAATGAGGATGGTCGCCTTCTCTTGCTAGTACGGAAATCTGTACCGTGTATTCTCCCTGACTCACTGCATAAGCGCTTCCTCCTTTTAAAAAAAACATGAATCCCATGCTTGTTCCGAACAGAGGCTCTGCAAAGCCCAACACAGAAACTCGCATGGACTCATGCTATAAGGTATAACATAAGCCTCACGTAATAACTTCTGTGCTTTTGGATTTGTCAGACTCCTGTTCGAGACGCCTTGCAACTCACCTATTTGACCGGCAGGGAATATTCCATAACCTGCCGCTTGTATTCCATTTTAATTTCCAAAGACACACCATTTCTTTGAAATACTCAAAATGTGCAGGGAATTCCGTTCTGATTTTTAGGTATGTTATTTTATATTGTTCTATTTCCTATTCATATAGGAGGCCGTTATTTGATTTTTCGACTTTGGAGAAAATGTTTCCGCCCTTCCCTGAAGGGCGCAGTTTCTGTCGGACAAAACAGTTTTTGTCTGACGAAAACACAACTTGCTCTGTTCGTTTGAACAGAGAATCCGCCTGTCGTCGGATTGCTGCGCGACGCTTGCGGCGTGCCGGTTCCTTCGAAGTGCGTTTTTTCCTCTGTCGTATTCCGACGGTGCAAAAATACAGCGTATTAATACGTTGTAAAGCAGTTGCTTGTCTGACTTGTAATGACAGCTGATGCCATGTGGTGCCAACCCGGCTGAAAGATGGCTATGGAGTCGGATTATTGTCCTACTTTTGGGCATCGGATAAGGATATGTCATTCTTCCGGGGTATTATGTCCATCCTCTTTCACCGGTATGACATATTCTTATGTCTTTATGTCGGAGAAACAGTGTGTCAATATGTCAGGAGAAAAAGAGAATGATATGATAACGGAAAGAAATGTCATCGCCATCGGAGCGGATGATGGCAGGACAGCGACGGAATACGGGCATGGGCTGTCATTCCGTTACCCGGTTCAGATATTGTTGCCCTGTTCCCCAAACGGCAGGGTGTTTCCAGACCACAAGGCAATCCGCCATTGCCGTAGCAATCCGACGTGGTGTTCGAATAAGGGTATGTTATTACCAAGTAAGGGAGACGGGATGATAAAGGTAAATCCGGTCCGGGCAGTTTTTTAGCCTTCTTCCATGAGAAAAGGGGTATCCGCAGGCAAAGTCGGATACCCCTTATACATCGGTTCTTTAGTCCGTTTTATTATCTGAGAATAGGATTGGAAAGCAATATCTTGTAATAGACAACTCCTTCTACTTCCATCGGTGTCTTTGCCATCATGAACTGTACACTTTTTCTTTCCACCCTTGCCTGCTGCATGAGCCTGTGTACGATGAACCCCGCCGAGAACCTTGCACACCGTTTGTCTTTCCATACGATGAAGCCTTCGTTGTCGTCAGCCCGGCAGATATACCAGTCGCCCGTCTCGTCGTCATGGGCGAAGTTCACCCTTCCTCCGCCGAGTATTCCCAGCTCGATTGACATCGTTTTAGACAGATAGACGGTTCCCCTGCTGTCCAGGTTGATGGTCCGCTTGCCTTTGTATGTGACTTCCTGCGGACGGGAGTTCTCCTTGTTGTATACTATCAGTGCCATAACTTCCTTTTTTCCGGTTAAACAATTTTTCAAAACATCAATACATGAAACTTTCTACCGCCAGCATCTGGCTCCTCCATGCGAAACTGCCGTGAGTGCGTACCGCGTCCACAATCCTGCATACCTTTTGGGAAACGGCCGCTGCCGATATGCCCATGCATTCCGCCAGTGCCTTGAATGAGAATTGTGCCTCATAGAACCTGAGCATGAACATGCGGTATTCTTCGTATGGGAATTTTTGGCGTATGAAACGCAGGATGTCCTTCACCAGTCTCTCGCAGCCGTTCAGGTCGTCTTCCGATATGAATTTCGCCTCCTCACCGCATCTGAGGAAGAAGTCGTCTTCGGGATGTGTGTACCTGTTCTCCTTCCTGATTTTCACCAGTGCCGCCTTCTTGTAGCATCCGATGAAATACGCCTCATAGTCCGTTATATCTTTTCCCGGTGCCATCACCTGCTTTCTTACGAACAGGTAGGTGTCGTGGAAATTGTCCTCGTCCGGGATGCCGTATTTCCGGAGTGAGGTTCTCAACCTGTTGTAGGATTTCGTGAACCATTCGTTGAACATTCTTTCCTTTTCCGTGCTCTTGTCTGCCTTATAATTTTTTGAGTTATACATCGCCTACGTTGGTAGGCATTCTTATTTCTTGTACTTTTTTTCAGTTTGTTTTTCGGCGGTCTCCGGCAAGGCTTGCCGTGAAAAAATACGCTCACGCGTCAGCGTGAGGAAGATTTTTTCACGAGCAACCGGCCCTTGGGCCGCCTTGCGGGACCGACCTGAAAAACAACTATTTTTGCCGCAAGAAATGAGGATGACGTCCGATTTGTACTTTGTGTCTGACCGGACTACGTGTTTATGGTGTTCTAGCGGTATTTATCTATATATACTTAGATTCTTCGAAAACGAACTATGCGACATGATTGTTCGGTATATATTTTTCTGCTTTCCAATATGTGGATTTGTATAAATCAACTAAGTTGTTGAAAATAGATACTTAGCCAATCTTGTTTTACTTCCATTGTCTCCGTTTTGTTTTCATACAGATTTATTCTTCATTTCGTTAAATGAGGTTGAACATCTTCAAACATTAATTGTGGTGATGGCAATTTGTAAACACGATTTTTTTACCTCTCCACTATTTTGAAAAGGAACATTGGTCAGAGGAAAGTTTGTACGATTTATTCTTTGGGTTCTTTCCTTTATGCTAATATAGTTTTAGCATTATAGGGCTTTTGTATTCGTTTTTGCATTATCTAAATTTCAGATAAAAATATAGAAATGTTTAATATTATATTTATATTTGCAGTTAACAAGAACTAACTCTTTCCAAAAAAGAAGAAGAAACGTTATGCGCATCAAGTATTTGGCAATATAGGAAAATTTTAAATTGCATCCTCAGATGGCATAGTGGTTCTCAAACAGCGTGGGCTACTATTATAACATCTGTATGCAAGGTTCTTTCTATGATTTCCAAATTAAGAAGTGGCATCGGCATCCCACGTTTTATGTCTAATTATTTTGATTTCAGGGGATTGCGAAATCATGTAATATGAATATGAAAGCAAAAATGATGTATGCGTTTGGGCTGTTGTCAGTCTTTGTATTATTTGCATGCTCGGATGAAGAAAATGAACCGCCTATAGTAGCGGTGGAAAGTATCAGTATTTCACCTTCAAGTATCAGTTTGGAACGTGACAAGACCTATCAACTGCAAGCAGAAGTAACCCCAAAAGAGGCTACGGAGAAAAAGGTATTATGGAGTTCTTCGGACACACAAGTGGCAACTGTATCAGAAAATGGATTGGTGACTGGAGTAAACAAAGGTACCGCTGTCATAACAGTCACCGCAGGTGGCAAGAGCGCAACGTGTGAAGTGACAGTGACATGGGAAGTTCAGTCTGTAATGGTATCGCCTGCTACCTTGACAATGACCAAAGTCGGCGAAACCTCGCAACTCACGGCTACCGTTCTTCCCGAAGGTGCTGGTGAAGTGGTTTGGAGTTCATCGAATGAGGCGGTCATTACTGTGTCACCGGAAGGTCTGGTTACGGCAGTGGGCGAAGGCTCTGCTATCATAACAGCCACCGCAGGCGGCAAGAGTGCCACGTGTGAAGTGGCCGTAGAGATTTCGTATGTGACCATCGATGGCAATAAGGCAACTGTCCAACTGGATGGAGCAACCACCGAAGAAATGGCAAAGGCTGTAAAAGAAGCAGCAGAGGCCGGAGTAACGGAGTTTGTCCTCTATGGAGATTACACAGCGATAGGTTATTATTCTTCAAACATCTTTAATGGCATCGAAACCGAGTTAATAGATTTCAGTAAGGTCACGGGCTGGCCTGTGGATGAAGACGGACTGGCAAAGCTGCCGGATAACCTATTCTACAACTACAAGAATGTCGACTTCTCAGGCATAAAGGAGGTGATTCTTCCCAATGAAATTCAATCCATCGGGCTACGGGCTTTCTATTCTTGCAAAAACTTAAGACGAATAGAAGCTCCAGGCATACGGAAACTTGCTAATCAGGTTTTCCAGTCTTGTACCCAACTTGCAGAGGTCAACATGCCGGAACTTATAGAAATAGGCAGAAGTTGTTTTTCGAGTTCCGCTTTGACAAAGGTCAATTTCCCCAAAGTGACAACGGTGGAAGGCTTTGCTTTTAGTATGTGCAGGCAATTGACTGAAGTGAGCTTGCCGAAAGTCAAAACGATAGGAGTCATTGAGCCAGAAGGTGTTACTTCGCGAACAGATGCCAAAGTATTTGGCGACTGCTCGAAATTGGAGAAAGTATATTTACCTGAGGTGATAACGCTGGGTGATATGGCTTTTAATGGTTGTAAAGCACTGAAAGAGATAGAACTTCCGGAGGTTACTGAAATCGGTCTGACGGCTCTGATGAATTGCAGTGCGCTGGTTAGTGCCCGACTCCCGAAAGCTACTTATTTCGATCGCGATGTATTTACAAATTGTGAAACCCTATCTCGACTCTATCTGCTGGCAGAAGGAGGAATCAGTGTGAAAAGCACTACTTTCGGCCCTGCGGACCATGTGACAAAGAATATAGACCTCACACTGCACCCGAACAAGGAATCTGAAGTGAAAGACCCCTTTGTCGGAGAAGGAAAAGAATGGAAAGGACATAATTGGAAAAGCATCTCTTTTGCTGAAAACTAAAATCGTCCAATGAAATGCCCCTAAAATATAATTCCTAATAACAAGAGGGGTATTAATTGTTACTGTTCAAAAAAAACAAACGGGAAGAATGAAATCCACATTCTTCCCGTTAAGTAATATCACAACTGTGTTTTCTGATAATTTATATTTGCAATATTCTGATTATTGCAATAAGGCAAAATTTATCGGTAGTAGTATTTTTTTTATTAAAAAATCAAAACAAAGCAGCTTTTGTATTGATTTATATATTTATTTTTGCAAAATGTTTTTAAGAGAACCTTACTAAAATGAAAAATACATGCAGCAGAATGATTGCATCAACGAGAAGGAACTGGTTATCCGACTGACAGAAGGCGATAAAGATGCTTTCTGCAAGTTGTATAATTTATACAGAGAGCAGCTTATATTCTTTGCTTTCAAATTCTTAAAATCTTCAACCTATACTGAAGATATTGTACAGGATACTTTTACCAACATTTGGTTAGGCAGGAAGTTCATTCAAGTAGATGTGCCTTTCTCAACTTATTTATATACCATAGTTAAGAATCGCGTGCTAAACCAGCTTCGCAGTTTGGAACGCCAACATATTTTAGAGGATCACGTACGAACCCATGCCATTGATTATGCAGAAGATGCCCAAAATGAACTTTTGTCACAAGATCTAAAAGGAGTGGTACAAAAGGCTTTCGAAACCCTGTCCCCCCGGCAGCAAAAGGTTTTTCGGTTAAGTCGCGAAGGGCATATGTCCTATAAAGAAATCGCCGACAATTTGGGTATCTCTGTCAATACTGTGCACGAACATATAACCTCATGTCTGCATATCATTCGCCAGTATCTCATCAAATATTGCGAAATGAAATCTGATGTTCTTTCATTCCTTTTACTTTTTATCCTAAGCCCATAAAAAATATCAAACATTACTTTATAATTGGCTTCAAAAGTGAGATGAACTATTTCCAGGAAAAAGAGATCATTAAACTCCTGCTTATAAACTGTTATTAACTGAATCAGTACCTTAAATTAATAAAAAATGAACTTAAGAAAAGCGATATACTTCTGTATTCTTACGGCAATCAGCCTGAATAATATAAACGGTACCGAACGTATCTACGATCTTGCCAAAATGGGATTAAAAGCCAACAGCTCCAAAAATGCAAGCCCTGTTATGCAACAGGTTGTCAACCTCATCAAAACCGAATGTAATCCTGGAGACAGTATCATCCTTCGCTTTGCAAAAGGAAAGTATTTTTTTTATGAAACAGACGCCATTATACGCACTTATTACATCTCCAATCACGATCAGACCAATCCTAAGAAAGTTGGAATTGAACTGAATGGCTTCAAGCACCTTACACTGGAAGGCAACGGTGCCGAATTTATCTTTCATGGACGAATGTTACCATTGGCACTGCTCAATTCGGAGAATTGCACCTTACGCAATTTCAGTATTGATTTTTCCAATCCACACATCAGCCAAGTCCGTATAGTAAAAAATGATGTTGAAAAAGGTATAACCTTTGAGCCTGCCTCTTGGGTGAAATGGCGTATCTCCAGGGACTCCATTTTTGAGGCCTATGGAAAAGGATGGCACACACGCCCGACATCAGGCATTGCTTTTGAAAAAGAAAAGCGTCATATTGTTTACAATACCAGCGATCTTGCCTTCTCAACAAAAGGAGTGACTGTCACTGAAGAAGGCACTCTCACTGCTCCATATTGGAAAGACAGCCGTCTCATACCTGGTACAGTCATAGCTATGCGTACTTGGCATCGACCTGCTCCCGGTATTTTCCTACACCACAACCATAATACCATATTGGATAATATAAAAATACATTACGCCGAAGGTATGGGGCTGCTTGCCCAATTATGTGAAAACATCACTCTTCATGCCTTTTGTGTTTGTTTGAAAGGAGAGGATGACCCGCGTTATTTCACCACTCAAGCTGATGCTACGCACTTCTCCGGCTGTAAAGGAAAAATAATTTCCTGCAACGGTTTGTACGAAAGCATGATGGATGATGCTATCAACATACATGGCACCTATCTGAAAGTGATAAAACGGATTGACGACCATACCCTCATTGGACGCTACATGCATGACCAATCCTGGGGCTTTGGATGGGGTGAACCGGGCGACAGTATCCATTTTATCCGCTCCGGCACAATGGATATTGTTGGGAAACCTAACAGTATTGCCGCCATTTCGCCTGCCACCTTAAATGAAACAAGCGGTTTCCGCGAATTCAAAATCACTTTCTGCAATCCTGTTGATCCACAAATCGATGGACAGGAGGAGTATGGCATCGAAAATCTCACCTGGACACCAGAAGTGGAATTCAAAGATAATATTATCCGCAATAACCGGGCACGGGGCGCTTTGTTCAGTACTCCACAAAAAGTACTTGTAGAAAACAATATTTTTGATCATACATCAGGGACTGCAATCCTCTTGTGCGGTGATTGTAACGGATGGTACGAAACCGGTGCCTGCCGTAATGTAATCATCCGTAAAAACCGTTTCATCAATGCGCTGACCAGCCTGTTCCAGTTCACCAATGCCATTATTTCCATCTATCCCGAAATACCCAATATAAACAATCAACAACAATACTTTCACGGCGGCAAAGAAGGAAGTATCCTGATTGAAGAAAACGAATTTGACACTTTTGATGTCCCAATTCTTTATGCCAAGTCTGTGGACGGATTGATATTTCGCTGCAACATTTTCAGACAAAACAATGAATATAAACCGTTTCATTGGAACCAAGACCGTTTTCTGCTAGAAAAGACAAACCGAGTGAAAATTAGTGAATAGAATAGGCTTTTATATTTCCATAAACACACCCCCGTTCTTTTTTATTAATGAATACTATTCCTATGAGCAACCATCATAAAATGAATAAAGGGGCCTTTTTATGGTCGGTTTATTATGTAGGTGTTTGCTAAAAAAAGTTAATATATCCCTCCATCCCTTTTGTTATGGTGTATTTATAATAGCACCATTAAAACAATGGAGAGACGATGGAAAAAGAGCAAGAGAAACAGATTATACGCCAGTATCTAAATGGCATTTACAGCAGTCTGGAAGTTAAAAAAATAACAGAAAGCCTGCATCATGCTGACGAACTGGGAATTCTAGAGGAGCTGGCAGCTGAAGTTTGGGAAGAAGCAGAGGCTTGTTCTAATGTTCCTGACTTAAATAAGAAACAAGAGAGAAAAGCAGCAGTTCTGCTTGAGAAATTACAGCCACGAAACTATCATTCATGGGTAAAGCGGGTATTCTATGCGGTTACGGGTATTGCCGCATCCGTTCTACTGGTCATAGGAGGTATTTCTTTGAAACAACATTGGGACATCCGGCATATAGTTATGACCCAAGTAAAAACCGGTTTTGGTGAAAAAAAAGAACTGGTCTTACCGGATGGTAGCCAAATAGTATTAAACGCCTGCTCACAACTGCAATATCCGACCGAATTTGTCGGTAACATACGGGATGTACAACTTAATGGAGAAGCCTACTTTAAAATCACGTCTGATCCCCAAAAGCCTTTTCAAGTCCAGACTGCCGCTTTTCAAATAGAAGTATTGGGCACGGAATTCAATGTGAAATCATATCCCCATGACCAGATACAATCCGTAGAAGTCGAAGAAGGAAAAGTACAGGTGAAACTTCCTGAAGACCGTATCCGATTAAAAAAGCAGGAACAAATCTACCTGAATCGACAATCCGGCGAATACAGCAAGCTCAAAAGATGTGAAAACAAAGTGGCTGAATGGCGAAAAGGATCGCTGCATTTCCATCAGACCCCATTGGCTGATGTTGCAAGAGAATTGGAACGCAGATACAACTGCCGCATTTCTTTTCGAGAAGGGCAATCATTCGATAATCTGATTTCCGGTGAACATGATAATCAGGACTTGGAAACAATTCTAGAATCCCTGCACTACATTTGCGGTATAAACTATGAAAAGGAGAATGAGAATATCATACTTTATAAATAATATGGACCTTCAAAATCAAAATGCCTATGACAATATCATCCGTTTAGTTACCCTCTAAAAAAGTAAAAGTTTCCCAAAGGAAAACTTTTACCCGGTACGGAACACTGCCTGTCGATTTGGCCGTTGATATAACAGCGTATCCGTTACTTTAACAACTTAAATCTAATTATTAAAGTCTACAAAGCTATGAATATTAATTCTATTCTAAAAAAGGGAAGTACCTATTCCTGCCCTTTTTTAACTTTTTTACTATTTACATGCTTATCGGTCATTTCAATGAAGACCTACGCACAAAGCGAAAACAGTTTGACCCTGCAAGTGAAAAAACAGAATATAGAACAAGTTTTTGCACAAATTACCCAACAAACCGGAGTGAAATTTTTCTATGACCACGAAACCGTCCGTCAGGAATCGCAAATAACCTTGAGTTTTCGTAATGCTTCCTTGAAAGAAATATTGGATGCCATAGGAAAGCAGACAAAGTTGCGCTTTGAGCGCAAAGGGAATACCATTCTGGTCAATTCCAAAACTGTAAAAGAAAAGCCTGTTTCCAAAGAGGAACCTATACAGGTAAAAGGGAGGATTGTAGACTCTACCGGAGAAGCCATTATCGGTGCCAGTATCCAAGCCAAAGGAACCTCTACCGGTACCATTACCGATATAGACGGCAACTTCAGCCTTTCAGTTCAGGAGGGACAATTGTTAGTCATTTCATATATCGGCTATCAATCCGTACAGATTAAAGCGGAGCGTAAAACGCTGAATATAACTTTGAAAGAAAGTGATATAGCCATAGATGAGGTGGTGGTGACAGCCTTGGGTATCCGTAAGGAAAAGAAAGCGCTGGCTTATTCCGTAACCGAAGTGAAGGGGGAGGAAATGAACCGTGTGAAAGTTGCCAACCTGGCTACCGGACTGGCCGGAAAAGTTGCGGGGGTCAATGTTTCCAAACCGGCTTCGGGAGTGATGGGCTCCAGTCGGATTATCATCCGTGGTAACGGTTCCTTAAACGGTTCCAACCAGCCATTGTATGTAATTGACGGCATACCGATGGACAACACCAATTACGGACAAACCAACATGTGGGGTGGCACCGATGGTGGCGATGGTATTTCTTCTATAAACAGTGAAGACATTGAAAGCATGTCCGTTCTGAAAGGCGGTACGGCAGCAGCCCTATACGGTTCACGCGCATCCAATGGTGCCATTGTTATTACAACCAAACGAGGTGCCATCGGTAAGATAAAGGTGGAATATAACCTTTCCTATACCAACGAACACATTGTTTTCAAGAATAATGACTTGCAATGGGAATATGGTGCGGGGTCCACTGGGGCCAATGCCGAACAGATGGCTTATGGCCTGGCCATGCAACAGATTCAACAGAATGGTCTGCCTGAATCCATGCTTCCAACACTGATAGATAAGATAGCCCCTACACTGGCCTCTCAAATTAACATGTTGTCATTTGGTAGCAAGCTGGACGGCAAGGATGTAATGCAGTTTGACGGTGTACGCCGCCCTTATGTAGCTTCCGGCAAGGACAACTTCAAGAATTTCTACGAAAACGCCTGGGCACTGACCAATAACGTAGCCGTATCAGGCGGTACGGAAAAGGTGCAATTCCGCATAGCGGCTGGTGACCAACGCTTTCACGACATCATGCCCAACTCTAAACTGGAACGTAACAATATTACCCTAAGCGTACAATCCAAACTGGATGAACATCTTACGCTCAAGGCCAACGTGATGTACGTACGTGAACGCGCCAAGAACCGTCCTGGATTAGGAGACTTGACATCCAACGCCAACGCTACCCTGTTTATGCTTTCACCAAATACCGATGTGCGTTTACTGGAAAGGAGGGTGAATGACAAAGGTATGGAATTTCTACCGACCGGACAGGCCTACATCGGCAATCCTTACTTCATCGCATACAATCATAGCAACAAAGACAGCAAAGACCGGGTAATCGGTTCTATCGAAGCACAGTATAATTTTACCCCTAACTGGTACGTGCGCGGCAAATTCGGTGGTGACATGATTAACCGCAGAAACGAAGCCATTACTCCGTACGGCACAGCCATAGATACAGACGGAGCCATGTCAAACAGTTCTATCTACAACGGTGAATTCAATGCGGAAGCCATCGCAGGCTATACCAATACCTTCCGTGACAACTCGTTCAGCGTGGATGCTTTTTTAGGATGGAATACCATGGGAACCTGGTACAACCAGACTACAGCCAACGGGCAAGGATTCATACAGCCGGATTTTCATGCCATGGGCAATAGTACCGTAACCAATGGGAGCAGTTCACATTCTGAAAGCTACATCAACTCTTTGTTCGGTCAGTTGGAACTCTCCTACCACAGCATGCTCTATTTGACTTTTACCGGTAGGAATGACTGGTTTTCCGCCTTGTCTTATAAAGGAAAGAACAGTAGTAACCACATATTCTATCCGTCCATTGGCGCCGGATTCATCATCAGCGAAGCTGTAAGACTGCCGGAATGGATTCCATTTCTGAAGATACGCGGCTCCTGGGCACAATCCGGAGGTGCTGTAGGTCCTTACAATTTGGGGCTGACCTACGCGTTCAATCAAAAAATTCATGGACAACCAATCGGCTCTGTCAGTCCGACCATTGTACCGAATCTCAATCTGAAGCCGCTGACCTCAAGCGCATATGAAATAGGATTGGATGCACGTTTCTTCAATAACCGTATAGGAATAGATTTTACCTATTATGTGCGCAATACCAAAGATGACATTGTAGATGCCGGAGTATCCTCCGCATCCGGTTACAAAGGCGTACGCATCAATGCGGGTAAGGTACATAATCATGGTGTAGAACTCCTGTTGACCGCCGTACCCGTGAAGACTAAGGATTTTACCTGGGACACCTCCTTCAATTTCTCATACAATAAGAGTGAAGTTAAAAAAATCACCGATGAAATAGACGAGTTCATCCTGGAAACAGCCCGTACCGGACATGACGGAGACAATTGTGGGCCCGCTTTCATCTACCATGAAGTAGGGGAACCTTACGGAATTATCAAGGGTGAATCCTATAAACGGAATGACAAGGGTGAAATCATGTATGATGACAACGGCCTGCCGATGAAAGGTGGAATCAAAAAGCTTGGTGAATCAGTCGCTCCTTATACATTGGGGTTTAGCAACAGTTTCAGCTATAAAGGGTTCTCCCTCAATATTCTGATTGATGCAAAAATTGGTGGCAACATTTATTCTATGACCAATGCGCATATGTACAGTTTCGGACGCCATGCGGGGACCTTACCCGGACGTGAAGAGGGTATAATAGGAAAAGGAGTAAAAGCTGATGGAAAGACCCCGAATGATGTAAAGGCAGAGGCTATGAAATATTATATGGCGATGGCAGGCATTACAGAGGAGTTCGTCTATGATGCCTCTTTTGTAAAACTTCGTGAACTTTCCTTCGGTTATACCTTTCCACAAAAATGGATCAAGAAACTGGGAATGTCTTCTCTCTCTTTGGCTATAGTAGGACGCAACCTTTGGAACATCTATGATGATGTACCTTTGGTAGATCCGGAAGCTATGCTGAATATCGGCAACGGACAAGGATTTGAATCCTACGGAATGCCGGCAACCCGCAGCATCGGTTTCAATTTGAATGTAAAATTTTAAAATAGGAATGTTATGTTAGCAAAATATTTAAGAACGACATTGACTTGTGCAGCCTGCATATTGTTGACTGCCTGTAATTTTGAAGACAAAAACACCAATCCAAATGAAAGTACGTTTATAAAACCCGGCCCTCTGCTGACTTATACCCAGCTGAATACCAGTATAGACGGACATACCAAAAATATGCAGATAGGCTGCTGTATGATGATGGTGCAACAAACCGCCTCTTTGGAAAGTACAGAAGCCGGTGTAGGAGACAAATATTATATGATGCAGGCTCCGGCCACTTCCTATTTTTTGGACTTCTATAGTACAGCTATCAAGAACTGGCGCGAAATGGAATATCAGGCTTCCCAAAAGCCAGAATACCAGAATATGCTTGCCGTAGCCAAAATATGGGGTGCCTTTCTGTTTCAACGGATGACAGACCTCTATGGAAATGTTCCGTATAGTGAGGCCGGATACGCTTTCCATCAGAACATCTATAAGCCTAAATATGATAGTCAGGAATCAATTTACACAGATATGATAGAACAGGTGAAGGAAGGGATCAGTTTACTAAGCACAGAAAAACCGGGCATTGAAGGTGATCTTTTCTATAATGGAGATATCAGCCAATGGAAAAAATTCGGTAATTCGTTGCTGCTCCGTATCGGTATGCGACTTAGCAAGGTAAACCCTGAACTGGCAGGAACCACTGCCAAAGCAGCCATTGATGGCGGTATCATGAATGAGGCAAAAGATATGTGTCGTGTAAGGCATATCGCAGGCGGTCGTGATGATGATAAAAATCCGGTTACATTACGCTTCCAAAAAGATAACTATATCGGACAGGATAAAGTGAAAATCAGCAGGACATTCATGAATCATCTGAAAGATACACAAGACCCAAGAATTTCAGTGTTCTGTTCGCTTAAGGATGGAAACAACAATCCGGAACTTCAGAAAGGACTGCCTAATGGCTATGATAAGAATACCATCAGCACATGTCCTGATTATACAGGAAAAATCGAGGAATATTCCAATTTCAACACTCAAATCATTTTACGCGAAGACGCCCCAACTCTGCTCCTCATGCCGAGTGAAAGCAAGCTGCTTCAAGCAGAAGCAGCTCTGCGCCAATGGATTCAGGGTGATCCAAACGAGTTGTATAAAGAAGCTGTTCGTCTTTCTATGCAGGAACAAAAGGAAGCTTATGGAGTAAGCATCCCGGAAGAGCAGATAAATGCTTATCTGGCACAGAATCTTTTTGAAAATGCTGCCACTCAAGAAGAAAAATTAGAAGTACTGGGTAAGGAATATTGGGTAACCACTTTCATGAATGGATATGAAAGTTATGCGAACTGGCGTCGTTGCGGTTACCCCAGACTGGTACCAACCCAATACCTGGGGAACGAAAGCAATGGACAGATACCAAGACGGTTGACTTATGCCACAGATGAATATACCATCAACAGGGTAAATGTAGAAAAAGCGATCCAGCAGCAGGGACCGGATAATATGAATACCCGAATTTGGTGGGATGTTGACAAATAATTAAAATAAAAATATGATTGCAACATTAGTGTCTTGTTATTTTTTTTAAATTGTTGTTGTATGTAATTAGTATTTAATTATTTACGTCAAAATTCAAAGCGAACGGATTTGAAATGAAAAATTCAAAAAAATTATTTTCAAAAAAACTCAGTATTCAATGTCTGTTAGTTATGAATTTATTATTATCTAAATTGATATATGTAAGAATTTAATGGGACACTAATGTGATTGCAAGTTAAAAAATATCCGATATTATCCCATCAAAATGAATAGATAGTTCTTTGAAATAGGGTCAAAGTGGAAGTAGAACAGATTTGGAACTGTATTTTTGTAGCCATACAATGATTGCATAAGAATCGGGATAAATAAATACATTCTTTCTTCAATTTTCCACTTTTTGAACATTGTTCTGTCTTACAGCTGCACCTTATCAATATAATGTGATCGAATCATTCATATGGATTCTTTTTATTTTGTTGACGGAAGCACTGCTTATAAAACTGTTCAATAGGACTTATTCCAAGGGATATTTTAGTTTTTTGAGAGGGGATGATTTATTAACCTTTCCTGATTTTAATTGGACATAAATGAAGAACATTATGAAAAACTTTTTTTATCTAACAATGCTATTCTGTCTGTTTTTCTCCTGCTCCCAAACAGAAGAATCCGAAATAATGGCCCAACATGAAATGAAAGCCGAAACACGCGGGATGTTGACGCAAAACGTAGTAATACAGTGGGACGAAGAAGGACAGGAATTAGATGGTTTTGGCATTGCTGAAGCCGACTGTGCCGCTGACATCTTCACACACCCCAAAAGAGATGAAATCATGAACTTGCTTTTTGGCAAAGATGGATTGGACATAAGTATTTTACGAGGAGAAATTTTCCCACACTACTGGATGAACGAGGGTGATTCTTCATTTGGTACAGATGTAAAAACCGACATGCCACTCAGTGACCCCTATTTCCAACAGGCAGATGCCAACGAGCTGAAAAGGACAGGACAACTGTGGGTAACTCAGCAAGCCCAAAAGCTGTATCATACCGACAAACTGTTCTTCAGTACCTGGAGCCCCCCGGCATGGATGAAACAAGACGGATACATCACTCCTGACAATTTTGCATCACATGGTTTCCTGAAACCTGAATATTACCAGATGTTTGCAGACTATCTTGTTAAATTTGTACAAGCTTACCAAGCTGCGGGAATGGATGTCTATGCTGTTTCGCCTGTCAATGAACCGAATTATGAGGCTGATTGGAATTCATGCAAATGGACACCTGCACAACTGGCAGACTTTATAGCCAATTACATGGGACCTACTTTCGAAAAGCAGTCTGTAAATTCTCAAATCATTTTCGGAGAACTGGCACAATGGTCTACGTTGGTACTGGGAGCTTTTAATGTCGTTTCCGCTAAAAAATATGTAGAAAACGTAATGGATGCCAATCCTGATGTTATTAAATATGCAGATGTTGCCGCAGGGCATGGATATAACATTCCACATATTCCTTATGAATTCCCCATCGTGCCTTATGACAAGGCTGTAAAGCAAGGTCTGAAAGTATGGCTGACAGAAATCAGTTCGGCCCTGGATAATTATGATGGTTCCATGGAAAATGCCATTCATTGGGCGGAAGTATTCCATAAATATCTGGCAAATGCCCATGTAAATGCAGTATGCTGGTGGACGGGAGCAAGATATACTGATACAAACGAAAGCCTTATCAAATTGGAACAGGGCGATTTTCTGATTCCGAAAAGATTTTATGCTTACGGTAATTACACACGCTATGTAAAGGTTGGCAGCACACAGATTGCTACAGATAAACCTGTCTCAACAAACGGTAAACTATTACTCACTGCATTCAAAAACAATAAGGAATATGTAATGATTGCAATAAATAAGTCCAACAATCCTATAACTACGACTTTACAGATGGAAGGTGGTAGAACCGAAGGTGACCTGAAAGCTTATACGACGAATGCCAGTCAAAACTGGCAGGAGGAAATAATTGCCAAAGGCGAATCCGAAACCTATCCTATAACGATACCCGCTATGAGCATAGTGACTTATGTGGGCTCGATCCAATAAAAAACAGTACATATGAACACTCAAATATATTTAAAGTTAATATTGACATGTAGTATGTTGCAGGGAGGAATTTTACTCTCTGCCCAACCATCCGCTTCCATTACCCTACGTTGTAACGAACTACACCAGACAATTGACGGTTTTGGTGTTGGTGAGGCTGATTGGGCGGACGATGTATTTGTGTTCCCGCAACGGAAGGAGGTGCTTGATGCCCTTTTTGCTCCTGAAGGATTACAGGCTAATATTCTTAGGGGAGAAATCTTTCCTCACTATGCAACAGATGAGTATCAAGCAGATTTTGCAACGACAGCAGATACAAGTTTGCAGGTAGCACAACAAGCTGAATTACTGGAACGTAATGATCTGCTTCGTAGAGGGCAGTTTTGGCTTACTTCTCATGTACGGCAGAAATATCCCCAAGTGTTATTCACTTTCTCCACTTGGAGCCCTCCTGCCTGGATGAAAGAAGGTAATCATGCCACCCAGGCCTATCCAGCCTCCCAAGGATATCTGAAAAGTGAAAATTACCAACATTACGCCAACTATTTGGCAGACTTTTGCGAAGCCTATGACGCAGCAGGCATTCCTGTTTATGCCGTGTCACCTTCTAACGAACCAGGCTATGCAGCCCCATGGAATTCCTGCTTATGGACACCCCAACAAATGGGTGACTTTATTCAGAAACACCTGTTGCCGGTCCTGCAGCACAGGAATCTTAAAGTAAAAGTGCTCTTTGGTGAGAATCCGGCATGGTCTACCGTATTCGATCGTTTGAAGATGATCTCATCAGCGGATTTTGTAAATGAAATGCTGCAAACATATACTGACTTGCCCGAAAACCGGGTCATTGCAGCCGGTCATGGCTATGTGTTGCCCGATACTATTCCGCTTCCTGCTGAACTAAGGCACACGCCTATCGTTCCATTTAAAGAAGCCATAAAACGGAGAATTCCGATGTGGGTAACTGAAATCAGCGACATCACCCCGCTGGATGTTTCAATGACAGATGGACTGCGTTGGGCTGTCACTTTTCATGACTATTTGATGAATGCACAGGTCAGTGCCATCATTTGGTGGTTAGGGGCACAACCTACTACTACCAACGAAAGCCTTATCGTTCTGAACCAACATGAAGGAAGCTTCATACGGACTAAACGTTATGACACGTTTGGAAACTACACGCGCTACATTCCACGAGGCAGTAGAGGTATGGGAAATTCCCTGAAAGGATTCCCCAAAGAAGTATGTGTGTCATCTTTCCGTCATGGCAATGAATTTACAGTAGTAGTGGTAAACCCAACAGAACACTCTCTGGCTTGCCGACTTTATTTTGATGGTGGCAAGGCTGTAAAAAATTCGCTTAAAAGTTATACCACCACTGCTGACAAACGGTGGTCAGAAGGAAAAATTAAAATTCAAGAACAAGGATATACTTTACAAATCTTACCGCAAAGTGTAATCACCTATTGTGGAAAATTACATTGAATACAGAGAATAAACTAATGGTATTATCTGCTAAAAATGCTGTTGCTGATGATTTTTGCTTTACTTTAATAATCAGAATATTATTAATATAAATTATCAGAAACTACAGTTGTGATATTACTTGACGGGAAGAATGTGGGTTCAATTCTTCCCGTTTGTTTTTTGCAGCAGCAATTAATTCCTCCTCTTGCTTCACTGTTTTTGCATTTCATTGAAATGTCGGACTTGTTTAGGTTTATAGGTGTACAAATTTGCTCCTCATCCCTTTCATTTCTTCGGACACGGTCTTGTCCAGAATCCGTGCATATATTCTGGTTGTCCTGATGTCCGTATGTCCAAGCATTTTGGCGACAGATTCCATTGAAACCTTGTTGGCAAGCGCAACGGTTGCGAATGTATGTCTCGCGACATGGGTACTCAGCGGTTTGGTGATACCGCATGTATCGGCTATCTCTTTCAGGTAACTGTTCATTCGCTGGTTGCTGGGCACTGGCAGCAACACCCCTTTTTTCATACATTCCGGGTGTCCCTTGTATTTCTCCAGGATCATCCGTGGAATGTCCAGTAAAGGTATGTCACACATGTTGTCCGTCTTTTCGCGGGCTTTTCTTATCCAATATTCCCCATTGCCATCCTTTATTATATGGTCATGCCTCAGGTGCTGTACATCGGTAAAGGCCAGCCCGGTCAGTGCGCAAAAGACAAATATGTCCCTTACTGTCTGTAACCGGGGAATGGTGAACTCTTTTTTCAAGAGTATGCCAAGTTCTTCTTCCGTGAGGAATGCCCGGTTGGTTCTGGTCTGTTTGAAATGGATTTCCAGGAAAGGGTCATCCGTTATCCATTTGTTTACAAGTGCCGCTTTTATAATCTTCTTGAGATTTTTCAGATACTTGACGGCTGCATTTTGGGCGCATGATTTTTCAGTCTTTACATAGTGCTCAAATTTTGTAATGAATTCATGGTTTATTTCTTTCAGCGGGATATCGTTCATTCCGTATTCTTTTTGCAGCAGTTCCTCCAGATATCTTGCAGTCCGTTCATACCTCAGTACGGTTCCGGCTACATAATCCTTTCCCATCAGTTCCCTGTATTTGCGGTTGTGTTCTCTAAAGACCTCCAACAGCATTTTGGGAGAGTCCCCTTCACCGTAGTAACGTCTTTTCAGTATATCGGCTGTAATCGGTTTGCCGTCCTGCTCCAGTTCCCTGTGTATTTTTAGGACTTTTGTCCGGACCGTATCCAGATAATGGTTCAACTCCATCGCTTTTCTGTCCTTGCCGGCAGTGCATTCCTTTTGGGAGTTCCATTTGGAAACTTCCACACTTCTTTTAATCTGTATTTCCGCCCGTTGCCCGTTGACTGTTATACGCATACAAATAGGTGCCTCACCGTTCTTCAGAAGTTTGGATTTCTTGATGAAGAAAAGAATCGTAAAATAGTTTCTTTGCATAGCCATACTCACAAAATTAAGGGTCAGCGGATTTTCCCGGTTGGCAAGCTTTCTTTTAAGCGTATAGGCTAGCCA
>OHTK01000138.1_pt1 | contig 47238 bp, 49 predicted proteins | sample 1578931 | NCBI WGS metagenome assembly OHTK01 (sample SAMEA3879553, study PRJEB24766) | human gut metagenome | biome: human-associated habitat; feature: feces | place: USA | collected 1985/1987 | reverse complement strand
CTTGCATGTGTTAAGCACGCCGCCAGCGTTCATCCTGAGCCAGGATCAAACTCTCATGTTAAAAGTTGATCTCAGTCAAGTTAAACTTGGCTAATTCGTTCATTCAGATAATTCTGAATTTACTGTTTTAAAGGTCTTCAATTTTCATTGAAGCGTTCTGATTGATTCTCAAAATCTTTCAAGGTTTCTCACTGTTCAGTTATCAATGTTCTTTGTTTTGCTCTCTTGCGACAGCTTGATTATTTTATCAAATCACTGTTCGTTTGTCAAGCACTTTTTTATTTTTTTGAACTCTGTTTTAAGTTCTCTGTCTTGCGACAGCTTGTTTATTCTATCAAAATGTTTTGCATTTGTCAAGAACTTTTTTCATAACTTTTTCAGCTTATTTTCAAAGCAATATCTATAAAGTCATGTCTGTAAAATGTAACTCACAAGCTCTACAACTCAATGTGTCCCGCGAGTCAGCTTTGATATAATATCATCTGTGTCGCATAAAGTCAACACATTTTTTATTTTTTTATATATATTTTTTTCTCATTGTTTTTACACAACTATATATTGTATTTACATACTTATCCACATACCATCTATTGCTTATGTACTTTTCCCTTTTATGCATTATTACACCGGTTTAAGCTATAGTATATTTTCTATCAGCTTTATGACAGGATTGTTTTCATACAGATACTTAAGCATCATGGAATCATTTATATATGCTGTCATTGTCTGTCCTATTTCAGATGCGGCAAATAATGATGTCAGGGCAAGGAGCAGCCATACGATGACCATTCCCTTAATAAAACCTACTGCAAAGCCTGCAATCCGGTTCACAGTGCCAATAACGGGCACCCTTTCTATTTTTCTGATGATGTGACGGACTATGTATGCCACTATTCCCAACAAAAAAAATACTATAAAAAATGACAAACCTGTCATAATGGCATTTGTAAGCTGTGCGGATATGGTGTCATATGCTCCGGATTGTTGCAGCAATATGTTTGCCATATCAAAATCGCCTGTGGCTTTTTGTCCCTGTGCAGCTATTTGTTTTTCAATACCGTTTAAAATTACGGGCTCTATTCCTGTCTGTGATAATATATAATCCCTGACATATGGGGCTGCCATGGTTGATGCAGTAAGCATTACTACCCAGGCTGCAAGCGAATATACCATGCGAAGCACACCTCTTGTGTAGCCTCTCACCACATTCCACGCAATAATACATATTACCGCAATTAACAGCCAATTCATTTCAGTCTCACCTCGTCCATTGCGCCGTCATAGATGAAGATATAGTTATTCATACCCGATTTATACATCACCTTGTACAGTTTGTTGTCAAATGTATGATAGAATTTCTTAACTCCGTGTATGGTGTATATCTCACAGGCTGTGTCTCCTGTGACGCACACCTCGTTATTGCTGTCAAACTCTATACTATTGTAGGCAATAGCTGTGTCGTTTTCCATAAGCATCTTACCGTTAAAATCATAAAGCTTGATATGACTGGTGCAATTTTTATCATTGTTGGAGTATGCTACTCCTATATATTTATTATTGTAAAATACGCTGTCTATCAGCTTTTCCAGCTTAATAGTCTGCTTGAGCTTTGGCTTCTGGCTTCCGTCAAATACCATAATATTCTGATCTGAAACTGCTATCATCCTGCTGTCGGAAACATATGCTATTTCAGGTATGAGCTGATTCTCATACTTGTAGGTGCCGACATTGTTGTCTATCTCATTTTGTCCTACTGATCCAAAATTGTAAAAGGATATAACGCTGTCCGTCTTTCCTCCGGAGACATCTATCATATCTACAGCCAGTTTTTTAGCATCATATGAAAGAGCTATATCAACAGGTATGTTCTTCTGTTCTCCGAAAAACTCACCACTTGCCAGCTCTTTTCCGTTTACATCATACAGCTTTACATAATAATTTTCATTCTCACTGACAAGCACTGCCACTGTGCCCTGGCTTGCTATGCAGGCTTTTATGATAGGCCACGATGTTCCTATTTCTTTTTTTACTCCATTCTTTTCCATGATATAGAGGTCTGTTCCACCCCTGTCATAGATAGTCATAAAGCTTTCGCATGTGACTACCTGTGGCGATGACATCTCAAATGCCTGGTTCCATATGCGGTTTCCGTCTGAATCTGTATACAATACACCATCATTGCTGTACTCCACTACCGCTCCGCAGAAATCCACGAACGACACCGCGCTCTTGTCCTTCTGCTCCACGCTGTTTTTGACGTCAAATGACTTGTAGGTGCGCAGCGCCATCCACAACCATACTATAAGAAATAAAGCCACGACTGCTGCCACGACTATTATTATTCTTTTTGCTATTTTTCTTCTATGCTTTCGTATTTTCTCCTCGAGCTCGTCCAAATCGGTCTCGACAGTTTTAAAGTCTGATTTCTGTGCCATAATCTTATCCTTTTGTTCTACTTCCAAAGTGTTTGTTACTTGTCAGTATACCATTCACCGGATATTTTTTCCACTGGAATTAAATCTTCTTCTGTGGACATGGCAGGAAGTGTCTCCTTTTTGTCTATTGTGCCGCTCATTCCAGCGCCGGCTTTAAGCCCGATAAGCACTATAAGCACTGCTATCGCTGCAATCATCACTACAGATGCAAACGAACCCTTGCGCTCTTCTTTTCCTGCCTCCATGGCTTTTCTGTACCGGCCGCGTTCTTTCGATATGCTGCCAAATTCCTCAGGAAACGACACATTGATACTGTCATCTGCCGAAGCTCTTCTATGTATCCGGCTGTAGCTGCTTTTGGCCGCTGTGTCAGTGTCCTCATACCGGCTGCTGCTTTTATTATTGTCATCGGCATTACTATAACTGTCGATTTTATTATTGTTGTTTGCATTACTATAGCTGTAGGTTTTATTGCAGGTGTCAGTTTCATTATAGCTGTCAGCACTATCACAATGCTCATTCATACGGTAATATACAAAAAAGCCTGTCTTTTTCTTCAGATGATTATTCTTTTTGATAAAGAAGTTTTCCTCCTGCTCGTTCCTGTTCAAAAGGAACATAAGCTGATGAGCGCCGCCAAAGTGCTCCCTGTGTATATTTTCAAGCATGGGTGTTGGCTCAGCCGGAAAATCCTCCTGCCTGAATGCCCATCCGACGATAATCAGCTCCTCGTAGCTTTTCTTTATCTCCGCAAACACTCTGCTCCATACCTTGTTGGTCCAAAGAGGCGCATTTTTGTCAAACTCCATATCATATACTGCAATCGCCGCCTCCACAAATGTGGCATACCTGCCTCCGCTGCTCTCCGTATGCCCCATAAGTACAAAAACCTCTTTATCCTTAAAGCCCTCCGTCTTTATGCGCTTGTACGCTTTCTCCGATATGTAAACCCGGCCCTCATCCGCCGGTGTGCCAATCTGCCTGACGTTGTTCGTCACAATATCTATCATGCCAGCCTCCTTTTTCGGTCAGCATAGCACTTGCAGATTGTAAATTTATGCAATATTATGCGATTATAAAGGTATTTTGCAGTTAATCCCCAACGAAAAAAGGGCGCATGAATCCATGCGCCCGACTTTTCACACATATGAAGAAGTAAAATGCTTCGCACTCGACAACCTGTAATCCACCGGAAAGTATGCAGCATATTCCGAAGAAACAATATGAACTGCCGCAGGGTTCCATTATGTAAAATAGCAAGAATGACTAAACTCATTCCACACGCTATCCACACGAAATCCTGCGGCTGACTTCATATTTTTCTGAAGAATATACTGTATGCTGCACCGGTGAACACAGTCTCCAAGTGCGAAGCACATAAAACCCACTACTTCATATAATTCTTTACTTTGTTGTAGATGCCCTCTGCATCCAACCCATACTTGTGAATAAGCTCCACTGCCGGTCCTGACTCGCCGAAACGGTCCTCAACACCGATACGCAGAAGCTTTGCAGGCTGCTCCTCACAGAGTACCTCTGCCACAGCACTTCCGAGTCCTCCATTGATAGAGTGCTCCTCTACTGTGACTGCCTTGCCTGTCTTTGATACAGATTTAACAATCAGCTCTCTGTCGATTGGCTTGATTGTATGGATATTGATAACCTCAGCATCTATGCCGTCTGCTGCGAGCATTTTTGCTGCCTCAAGTGTCTCTGATACCTCAAGTCCTGTTGCAAATATAGATACATCCTTGCCTTCCTTGAGTACGATACCCTTTCCGATTTCAAACTTGTAGTCCGGTGTGTCGTTGATTACAGGCACTGCAAGTCTGCCGAATCTAAGGTATACAGGGCCCACATGGTCGTATGCTGCCTTTACTGCGGCTCTTGCCTCCACATCGTCTGATGGGTTTATTACAACCATGCCCGGGATTTCTCTCATGAGCGAAAGATCCTCGAGGCACTGATGTGTAGCTCCGTCCTCACCTACAGATATTCCTGCATGTGTGGCACCTATCTTGACATTGAGATGAGGATATCCGATTGAGTTTCTTACCTGTTCATAGTTTCTGCCTGCTGCAAACATGGCAAATGAGCTGATAAAAGGCACCTTGCCGCATGTAGCAAGTCCTGCTGCGATACCTGTCATATTGCACTCTGCGATTCCGCAGTCCCAGTGACGCTCAGGAAACTCTTTCTGGAATATACAAGTCTTTGTGGCACCTGCAAGGTCAGCATCAAGTACAATAAGGTCATCGTGTGCTTTTCCAAGCTCTACGAGTGCGTTTCCGTAGCTATCTCTTGTAGCGATTTTCTTTACTTCTGACATAATGCTTCACCTGCCTTTTCTAAGTCTGCCATTGCGATTTCATACTCCTCGTCATTTGGAGCCTTTCCATGCCATCCTGCGGCATTTTCCATGAATGATACGCCCTTGCCCTTTACAGTCTTTGCGATAATGGCTGTAGGCATGCCCTTTGTCTCACGGGCTTCCTTGAAGGCTGCCCTGATCTGGTCGAAATCGTTGCCATCGATGTTGATTACGTGGAAATTGAATGCCTCAAACTTCTTGTCGATCGGGTATGGTGAGCATACATCCTCAACAGAACCGTCTATCTGGAGGTTATTGTTGTCAACGATGACTACGAGATTGTCAAGCTTGCGGTGGCCTGCCCACATGGCTGCCTCCCAGATCTGTCCCTCCTGAATCTCGCCATCTCCTGTGAGTGTGTATACACGATAATCCTTCTTGTCATATTTGCCTGCTGCAGCCATTCCTACTGCGGCAGATACACCCTGTCCGAGCGAGCCGCTTGACATATCAATGCCAGGGATATGCTTCATATCAGGATGTCCCTGCAGATATGAGCCTGTATGACGGAGTGTCTTTAAATCCTCCTTTGGAAAATATCCTTTCTCTGCGAGTGTAGAGTAAAGTCCCGGTGCTACGTGTCCCTTTGAGAGCACGAAACGGTCCCTGTCCTCCCATTTAGGATTGGCAGGGTCTACATTCATCTCCTCAAAATACAGATATGTAAAAATATCTGCTGATGAAAGTGATCCACCCGGATGTCCGGATTTGGCACTGTGAACTGCTGTCACAATGTCCTTGCGAATTTCATTCGCCATCTTCTCAAGTTCAAGATTGTTCATGATGTCTCCTTCTATCATTTATATCTCTGTTCTTCCCTGAAGCGCCCTAAGCAGGGTCACCTCGTCAATATATTCCAAATCGCCTCCTACGGGAACTCCGCTTGCGATTCGTGTCACTTTGATGCCGGTAGGTTTGATGAGCTTGCTGATATACATGGCCGTAGTCTCGCCCTCCAGGCTTGAATTGGTCGCTATAATGACCTCATTTACGTCTTTTTCAAGGCGTACCATGAGCTCCTTCAGACGGATATCCGCCGGTCCTATGCCAAGCATGGGTGAAATTGCGCCACCAAGCACATGATACACGCCCTCATATTTACCGGTCTTTTCGTATGCCACAAGATCCCTCGTATTCTCAACAACCATGATGGTCTTGTGGTCTCTTGCCACATCCTTGCAGATGGGGCATAGCTCGTCATCTGTGAGTGTATAGCAGCATTTGCAGTATCTGACATGCTCCTTCGCATCGATTATGGCGTCAGAGAGCGATTTTGCCTGCTCCTTTGGCATATTTATGATATGAAATGCCAGTCTCTGCGCTGTCTTAGCTCCGATTCCCGGAAGCTGTGACAGCTCCTCTATTAATTTTGATATCTCACTGCTGTAAAAATCCATTAAAACAGACCGCCACCCAGGCCACCGGTTATTTTGGACATAGATGCCTGTGACTGCTCATCAATCTGACGAAGCGCTTCATTGGTTGCTGCCATGATGAGATCCTCGAGCATCTCGATATCGTCAGGATCCACTACCTCCTCAGATAATTTTACCTTTGTGATTTCTTTTTTTCCAGAAACAGTGACTTCGACTGCTCCGCCGCCTGCCTTTGCTGTAACCTCAGCATCCTCAAGCTGCTTCTGAGCCTCCTCCATCTGACGCTGCATCTTCTGCGCCTGTTTCATAAGATTGTTCATATTTCCCGGCATTCCTCCAGGGAATCCACCTCTTCTTGCCATTCTGGCGTCCTCCTTGTTTTTAATGGGCTAATCACAGCCCTGCTTATAACTTAGTTTTCTTCCTCTATATCAAAATTTATCATATCTGTCAAGTCCACAACCGCTTCCTTTGCGCTGACTGCGGAATTATTTTTCTTGACCGTCACCTCGACTTTTTTGCCTATGCGCTTTTCTATAAGCGAAGCCAGCGTATCCATACAGCCTGCACGGTTTTCAGAGAGATACTCATATGCATTCTCATCATCAAACATTAAAATCAGGTCCGAGGAATTGCCAAGCGATGTCACAGCCTTGTTCAGATAAACCTTTGATGTTGCTCCCATCTCCGAAAGTATGGATTTCCAGTGCTTCATGAGCTCTGAGATATCCTGTGGTATTGCTTTGGGAAGCTCCTTTTTCACTATAGGCCCGCTTGCTGCGGCCTGCTGCATATCCTGTGTCTGCGCAGCCTGTGCCGCTACAGGTATACCCTTTTCAAGCTTTTTCTCTATGCTGTTTATGCGGTCAAGCACCGAATCATAGCTTTTTTCCATCTGAGGCCTGCACAGCTTTATTATGGCTATCTCGACCATAATACGCTTTTGCGATGCAAACTTTACCTGGCTGGATAGCTCGGAAAATACCCTGATATACCTGATGAGTGTCTCAGGCTTTACAAGCGCTGCCTCTTCCTTAAGCGCCTCAAGATTGTCCTTTGAGATGTCGAGCACCTCCTCCATATCGTCGGAGCTCTGCAAAAGCAACAGATTCCTCATATACCATGTGAAATCATTGGCAAGCTGCGACAGCTCCCTGCCCTCATCTATGAGCTCGCCCAGTATGCGGATAGCGCCTGTCACATCCTCGTCGAGTATGCGCCTTAAGAGCCTTGAAAACACCTCTGTGTCCACCGCTCCAAGCACCTCGAGCACATTTTCATAGGTGAGTTTCTCACCCAGATGGAAAGCAATGCACTGGTCAAGAAGACTTAACGCATCTCTCATAGAGCCGTCTCCTGCCTTGGCCACGTACCTTATGGCGCGCTCATCGACTTCCACCTGCTCCTGCTCCATCAAATCGCTGAGTCTGGATGCAATCGTATCTATGGAAATCCTGTGGAAATCATAGCGCTGGCATCTGGACAGGATAGTAATCGGTATCTTGTGTGCCTCGGTGGTCGCCAGTATAAATATAACGTAGCTCGGCGGCTCCTCAAGTGTTTTTAAAAGTGCATTGAAGGCTCCTGCCGAAAGCATATGAACCTCGTCTATGATATAGACCTTGTACCTGCCCTCTGTCGGGCGGTATGTGACCTCCTCACGAATCTGTCTGATATTGTCCACGCCGTTGTTTGACGCTGCATCTATCTCTATGACATTCATGGATGAGCCCTCAGTGATTGCCCTGCACGACGGACATTCGCCACATGGGCTGCCGTCTACAGGGTGCTCACAGTTGACTGCCTTTGCAAATATCTTGGCCACAGTGGTCTTTCCTGTACCTCTCGTACCGCAAAATAAATAGGCATGCCCTATTCTGTCAGCTTTTATCTGATTTTTCAGTGTTGTTACAATGTGTTCCTGTCCCTTTACGTCCTCGAACTCCTGTGGACGGAACTTACGGTATAGGGCCTGATAAGACACGCCTTTTCACCTTCCTTATATCTAATATTGCTACTTAATCTCCGAAGCAGATGCCGGTGCGCTTTGCTTCCTTGATCATCTGGCTCTTTGGATCTACAGTCTTAAGCTTTCCTGCTACGTCTGCAAGCGGAACCTTCTTTGTCTGTCCGTTTACCATGGCTATCATGCAGCCGTAATCCTCATCCATGATGGCCTTTGCTGCTGCTGAGCCAAGACGTGTACAAAGCACTCTGTCGTAAGGGCATGGGCTGCCGCCTCGCTGTGTATGTCCCGGCACTGCCACTCTGACCTCAAGACCGAGTCTTTCGCTGATGCGGTCTGCAACCTCGTATGATACTGACGGGTATTTGCTTTTTGCAAGCTTCTTCCTGTATTCCTTTTTGGAAAGGGCTGCATCCTCCTTGGAGATGGCTCCCTCTGCTACTGCAAGAATGGTAAAGCCTTTGCCCTCCTTTGTTCTCTTGTGGATGGCATCTACGACCTTGTCAATATCGTATGGTATCTCAGGAAGCAGAATGATGTCCGCACCGCCCGCAACACCTGCGTACAGTGTGAGCCAGCCTACCTTGTGGCCCATAACCTCAACGATGAATACACGGTTGTGGGATGCTGCTGTGGTGTGGATGCAGTCGATTGCATCTGTAGCTATATTGATCGCGCTCTGGAAGCCAAAGGTCACATCTGTGCCGTAGATATCATTGTCGATTGTCTTTGGCAGATGAATGACATTAAGTCCCTCTTCCCTGAGAAGATTGGCTGTCTTTTGTGTGCCGTTTCCACCCAGGATAACGAGACAGTCAAGACCAAGCTTCTTGTATGTGTTTTTCATGGCTGCGACCTTGTCCAGTCCGTTCTCATCCGGCACTCTCATAAGCTTAAAAGGCTGTCTTGATGAGCCGAGTATTGTGCCACCCTTTGTCAGGATGCCCGAAAAATCCTTTGATGTGAGTATTCTGTAGTTCTCATATATGAGTCCCTTGTACCCGTTCTCAAAGCCGTAAATCTCAAGCTCGTCGATATTGTGTGCCAGCGCCTTTACCACGCCTCTCATGGCTGCGTTAAGTGCCTGGCAGTCTCCTCCGCTGGTAAGCATTCCAATTTTCTTCATTGCTGCTTCCTCCTTATGCATTATTATGATTGTCTTTTATTATGCTAATCCCTGTACTCCTTATCCTTCTCCTCCTCGCGGAGCCTGTCCTCCTCAGGCATGAGCTTTCTGAAAATACGCTCAAAAATAAACTCATAGGTGAGTGCTGCGCCGACAGGAAGTATGAAAATGAGTGGAATAAGAATCCATACAAGTATAAGTGATACCACAAGTATCACTATGACCAGTAATGTCCACGGCAGGTTGGCGATAAGAATGAGTATTGTATTCTTAAGGGTTATCTTTGTGACCTGCTCAAATCGTGAAATATACGCTGATGTGTATATGGCCCAGGCTGCGGCGATAAGTGCCATTATGATGAACACGATAGAGAAGGCTCCCCACTTATTGCCTGTCTTAAGACCTGACCACGTAATATAAATATCTTCCAATAGCACGATAAGTATTATAAGCTGTACCAGCCATGCCTTGGTGGCCTGCTTGAAATTTACCTTAAACGCATGCCAGTAGCCTCTCCACACATAGCCCTCATCGTGATGGATGACACGGCGCGATGTATCGTAAAGTGCTGTGGATGCCGCTCCTATTGTAAAAACAGGTATGCATGATATGATCCAGCAAAAGCTCAAAATAACCATATCTACCAGTTTGTTTAATGCTCTGAAAAATTTGTTGTCTATGTTGAAAATGCCCATAATACCCTCCTATATCCTGTGGTGCTCTCTGTTTTGTTCTCTCTTTTTCTCATAGCGTTCTTCACGCTGCCTCTTCCTCTCCTCAGGTGTGAGGCGTTCCTTTTTCCTGCCGATATAGATATTCCACTTAAGATATGCCTCCTGGGCATTTCTTGACTTGTAGATGATATTTTTCTCCTCACCTACTATATCCGTGATGCTGTACCAGCCTTTATCGTACATGAACTCTGACTGCTTATCATCGAAGTCCTTGGTTCCCAGCACAAATTTGTGTATTGCATGCTGCTGTCCCATGTAATCCTGTCCTCCTTGTTGTAATTTTATTTTATAGCCACCTTGTCCAGTACATAGTCAACTGCCTGCCTAAGGTGCTTATCCTTCTCATACTGCTCAGTTTCCTTAAGCTTTAAAGCTTCTTCTCCGGTGAACATATCACGCAGTACCACCCGGTGATGCTCTACCGGTATATATGACACCTTGTCCTCAAACACAGGCTTGAGCACATAGTACAGCACCGGCTTTTCTCTCTTAGATGCCGCAAGCGATACTATGTTGTCAACCACGCATACGCCAAGGGTTTCACTATATATAATCTGTTTCTTTTGAAACATGCTTTTACCTCCGTATTTACATACACGTCTATAATATCACAGACAGCGTTCTTTTTCAAAAACATTTTATCTGGCATTTATTTTTTTATCTTTCTGGTCATAGAAATATGGTCAGACGCATGTATACTTTTGTCATCGGCTGTACATTTGTGGTTCGGCAGTCACCTGTGACATACTCTTTCATAATTCCTTAGCCTAGTGGGAGTAAATGCCGCCTCAAACAAAAGTGTACCGCCACAAATGAACATAAAAAATCAAGCAAAAAAATTTGGAGGATATATGAAGAAAGCAGCCGTTTTTAACGATTTGTCCGGCTTTGGAAAGTGCTCTCTGACCGCCGCAATCCCGGTACTGTCCGCGCAGGGCGTACAGTGCTGTCCCATGGCATCAGCAGTGCTGACAAACCAGACAGGATATGAATATCATAAATGCACAGACCTGACAGCCATGATTAAGGACTACATCTACAACTGGCAGAAAAATAATGCCCATTTTGACGGCATTTACAGCGGTTTCATGACAAGCTCAAAGCAGATTGAGCTTTTTATGGATTTTTTGGATGTATTTTATGAGGAAAACACGATGCTGCTCGTGGATCCTGTGATGGGCGATGACGGCAGAACCTACGGCATATACTCTGCCGCTCTTTTGGATGGCATGAAGGCTCTTTCCAGAAAGGCCGATGTCATCACACCAAACCTGACCGAGGCATGCCTTTTGGCAGACTATGATATCGAAAAGGTATACAGCGACACGAGAAAGGATGTGCTCCTGCCGCTTGCGACAGAGATAAGCGAGAAGCTGCGAAGCCTGTCCGGCAAAAACCAGGATGTAATCATCACCGGTATCAAATGCAGGGATGACACGGCACCCTTTATATACAATCTCGTGACTACCGCAAACGGTACTACAACCCACAGATCACACTTTTTCGATGTGAGCTTTTCCGGCACAGGAGATCTGTTTGCATCTGTTATATGTGGAAGCAGGCTGAACGGATTTTCCACAGAGGAGGCCGCAGAGCGCGCCGGAAAATTCCTGTATGACAGCATCGCAGATACCATGAATGATGACACCGCACCGAATGACGGAGTGAATTTCGAGAAGTTTTTGCGGGAGCTGATGTGATGTTTATGTGATTCTTACCACCCTTTGCAGAAAATTTATCGAATTATCAATTGAGCTCTTAAGTCAGGCTTAACACAACACAAAGGAGAACCTATTTTATGAACTCACAGGTTAAAAAACTCACATTTACTGCCCTCATGGCAGCCATGATTACTATTTTCACAGCATATATATGCCACATTCCGGTTGGACAGAATGGCGGATATATTCATTTTGGCGACAGCCTTATCTATATCGCAGCGTGCCTCCTTCCATGGCCGTACGCAATGACAGCCGCAGCTATCGGCGGTGGCATGGCAGATTTGCTGACCGCACCTATCTGGGCGCCTGCAACAATCATCATCAAGGCACTCATATCCATTCCGTTTACCAGCAAATCAGATAAAATTATGACCGTGAGAAATGTAGTATCGACAATCATAGCTTTCGCCATTTCCGCAACCGGCTATGCTATTGCAGAGGCATTTATCACATACGGTTTCACAAAACAGGCCTTCACCGGTCTCATCGCAATAATTCCGGTTTCTGTTCCGGGAAGCTGTATACAAAGCGGCGGAAGTGCTATAATATTTGTTATTCTTGGACTGGTGCTCGATAAAATCGGATTCAAGAGAAGATTTTTCACATTGGAGGAGACTAAATAATGGCTGATATAATCTATACATACAAAAACGAAGTTTATGCAAATATCACAAATAAATGCGACTGCGCTTGTACATTCTGTATACGCTCTCAGAAGGACGCTATAGGCGATGCGACATCACTGTGGCATACGGTGGACCCAACATATGATGAGATAATAGCTGCAATCAATGCATTTGATTTTACAGGCTATGAGGAATTCGTCTTCTGCGGCTATGGTGAGCCAACCTGCGCGCTGGATATCCTTGAGAAAACAGCTAAATATGTGAAGGAACAGTATAAGCTTCCTATCCGCGTAAACACTAACGGACTAGGTAATCTCTATCACGGAAGGGATATCGTTCCGGAGCTTGCTGAGTATATTGATTCGGTTTCCATCAGCTTGAATGCTGCAAATGCCGAGGAATACAATAAGGTCACAAGACCAACCTTTGACAATGCTTATGAGGCTATGCTGGATTTTGCCGAGGAATGTAACCGCATGATCAAGCATACACAGCTTTCTATCGTGGATGTACTTCCTGAGGAGGATATAAAGACTTGTCAGCAGATTGCTGATGAGAGGGGTATTCATCTGAAGATACGTCATTTTTCGAATTAGGCTCAAAAAAGTAATTCAATATGCTTTCTGGAATGGTTTTAAGACTGAAAAAGCAATCAAAAATGTTTCTATTTCCGAAATTTTACATATACCACAGATGTGCATGGAAATTCCAGCTCTACAAGCAGTCTTTACATTGACATCAGCAACATATGCATGGTATGGTACAAATAATAAGGTAGAGAGGCAACTATCACGAAGAGCAGTCCCTCATCTCTATTGATTCAAAGAACACAGGAAAGGGAAGAGTAATTTTAACTATGAAAAAGAGTCTGAGAATGACAGAGGGAAGTATCTCCCAAAAAATCATTTTTTTTGCAATTCCATTGTTTCTGGGAAATCTGTTCCAGCAATTGTATAATACTGCTGATTCCCTGATCGTAGGAAATTTTCTAGGAAGTAATGCACTGGCGGCAGTCAGTTCATCTGGAAATCTGATTTTTCTGATGGTAGGTTTTATTAACGGCATTGCCATGGGTGCAGGTGTTGTTATTGCACGATATTACGGAGCCAAAAAAAGAGACTGCCTGCAAAAGGCAATCCATACAACGGTTGCATTTGGACTTGTGGCCGGTGCTGTGCTGACAGTTTTGGGAATGTTTCTGGCACCAAAGATCCTGGTATTGATGGGAACTCCTGCGGATGTGCTCCCGGAATCTATTGTGTATTTCCGTACATATTTTGCAGGGTCTATGGGTGTTGTCATGTACAATATCTTTGTTGGAGTTCTGCAGTCGGTCGGTGATGGACGCCATCCACTGATATATCTGATTATTTCTTCCTGTGTCAATGTCGTTCTGGATATTTTCTTTATCGCAGGTCTTGGCATGGGAGTCGGATCAGCAGCACTTGCAACCGCAATTTCACAGTTTGTCAGTGCACTGCTCTGTATGGTTCATCTGCTGCGTGTGGAAGAAGAATACCGTCTGGAATTGCGAGAGATTCGTTTTGACAGTTCTATGCTGAAGCAGATCATCCAGAATGGTGTACCATCCGGTTTTCAGAATTCAGTGATCGCGATCGCGAACGTCTTTGTACAGTCAAATATAAATGCATTTGGAAAAATGGCGATGGCAGGATGTGGTTCCTACTCCAAGATAGAGGGATTCGCCTTTTTGCCGGTGACCTGTTTTACAATGGCTCTGACAACCTTTGTCAGTCAGAATCTGGGTGCAAAACAGTATGACCGGGCGAAAAAGGGAGCAAGATTTGGAGTTTTCTGCTCGATTACTATTGCAGAGTTGATCGGTATTATCATATATGTGGCAGCACCGGTACTGATCACAGCGTTTAACAGAGATCCTGATGTTGTACATTATGGAGTCATGCAGTCCAGAACAATTGCGTTATTTTATTGTCTGCTGGCGTTTTCTCATTGCATCGCAGCAATACTTCGTGGATCAGGTAACGCATCCGTTCCGATGATCGTTATGCTCTGTGACTGGTGTTTGTTTCGCGTAAGCTACATTACTGTGGCAGTCCGTATTCTCCCGGATATACGAGTGATTTTCTGGGCATACCCATTGACTTGGGGTATCAGCTCCGTGATTTTTCTGTATCTGTTCTTACGTGGAAAATGGGTTTACGGATTCGAGAAATCCTAATCGCTATACCGAATAATCGCACAAAATTTTCTTTACATTTTCGATTTTTACAGGCTTTGCTCTGGATGTTTCAGTGACCGGATTGTTTTTGTCGCAGTAAGCCAATCCATTACAGGCATCTGTAAGCTTTCTATATAGAGTGGCTTAATCATAGATAATTATAAGTTTTTTTGACAGATAAACAATCTGTCTTTTTGTTGTGCTGCAAAATAGACAAAAGAAAAAACACATCATATTTATCAAACAATTGCAAATATGATGTGTTTTATAATTATGTCAAAATTCTTAACTTAATGACATTGAACCCGCGGGTTCCTTTTTTTATAGCCAAAAATATTTACAGCTAATATATTAGCTATATCTTGATAAAAATGCCTAAAACGGATAATATATTAGTCCTTAAAAAGATCTGTTGAGTAGTATCTGTCTCCGCTGTCAGGAAGAAGTGCTACGACTGTCTTGCCCTTGAACTGAGGTCTCTTAGCTACCTCGATTGCTGCATAGAGAGCTGCTCCTGAAGAAATACCTACAAGTACGCCCTCCTCTTTTGCGATAATCTTTCCATACTCAAATGATGCCTCATTTGATACAGGGATAATCTCATCATATACCTCTGTATTTAATGTGTTTGGCACGAAGCCTGCTCCGATTCCCTGAATCTTGTGTGCTCCGGCTTTTCCTGTTGAAAGCACTGCTGATGTCTCAGGCTCTACAGCGACAATCTTTACATCAGGGTTCTTGCTCTTTAAGTACTCACCTGTTCCTGTGATTGTTCCGCCTGTTCCGACTCCTGCTACGAATGCGTCTACCTGTCCGTCTGTATCGTTCCAGATCTCAGGACCTGTTGTCTTTCTGTGTGCCTCCGGGTTTGCAGGGTTCTCAAACTGCTCCGGAATGAAGCTGTCAGGAATCTGCTCATGAAGCTCCTCTGCCTTGGCGATAGCTCCCTTCATACCCTTTGTACCATCTGAAAGCACAAGCTCTGCGCCATATGCCTTGATGATGTTTCTTCTCTCGATGGACATTGTCTCAGGAAGAACGATGATAATCTTATATCCTTTTGCTGCTGCGATTGCTGCAAGTCCGATTCCTGTATTTCCTGATGTTGGCTCGATAATTGTTGAGCCCGGCTTGAGCTTTCCGTCTCTCTCTGCCTGCTCGATCATCTCTTTTGCGATTCTGTCCTTTACTGATCCTGCCGGGTTGAAGTACTCAAGCTTTGCAAGAAGTCTTGCCTCAAGTCCGTATGCCTTCTCTACGTGTGTAAGCTCTACGAGCGGTGTATTTCCAATAAGTCCTAATGTTCCCTGATAAATGTTTGACATGTTTGTGTCCTCCTTGATGTCATTGTAATGTTAATGTTTTGTTTTAATCTCCTATATTCATACTGTATTTGTATGAATTAATTGTTGATATAAATATACCCCATGAATCCCTATCTGTCAACAGGAATTTATGGGGTTTTTAATTTTTTATCTCAGACAAACAGATCATCCATCGTAACAACCGACTGCAGCTCCTGCGAATACGAGTTTTCCACCACACCATAGGTTGTAATAAGTGTTGGGTATATCGCATACTTTGTACCGGAAACCACTCTCAGATCACTTATTTTATTCCTAATGCTCCTGTCCACTTTCTCCGTTATGGTATATTCTGACTGCGAATATTTCATCTCGCACAAATTAATCACCTGATCTTTTCTGGTAATCAGCATATCAATCTGCGAGCCAAAAATGCCATTATCCGGATCTGATTTGCAGTACCACGAATTCACCTCTGTCAGCACGCCAGAAATACCCAATTTAAACTTAATCTGATCCATATGCTCCATGCATACTCTTTCAAACGCCATCCCCATCCATGTATTCGCCGCGGGCGTATTAATCTGGTTCGTCCAAAAATGCTCATCTGTCGGTTCTGATTTCAAAAATTTGAAATAAAACAATGTAAAGCAATCCATCAACTGGTATATCGCATTTTTCTTTTTCATCCCAAATGCATTGTACTTGCGGATAAATCCACAGCTTTCAAGCTCTTCGAGCTTCGTTGTCAGATCTCCCGAATTAGGTATTTTGGTCGCTGTAATGATTTCTTCCCTTGTCATTCCAACCTTTTTAGTCCCAAGAGCTTCTATTATTTTCACATAGTTCTCCGGTTTTTTGAATACAGAAGCATATAAATACTTAAATTCATCGCGCAGGGGCGCATCCTTTTCAAACAATATACTATCAATATTCTGCGAAAGGCTTAATCCCTTTTTCAAAAATCCCCAATAGTAAGGTACTCCGCCAAAAATCATATAATACTGCAATATCTGATTTCTATTTAATGCCAGCCCGGCAGCTTTTACATACGCTTCACACTCCCTGAGGCAGAATGTGCGCAGATGTATCTGCTCTGTCAATCTGTTATACAATCCGCCTTTGTTGTGTACGACCTTTGAGAGCATCCATGATGTGGCTGACGCGCACACTATAAGGACTATATCTTTCCTTGCAGAAGCAAATCCATTCCAGAAATTCTCCAAAGCAACCATAAGATCACTCTTTTGAGTGTCCATCCACGACAGCTCATCAATAAATATTATTTTCTTCTTTTCACTCGACAATCTTATGACATCCTTTAATGCTTCAAATGCCTCAAGCCAGTTTTTGGGCTGCTTTTTCACATCATACCCTGCATCTTTGAGAGATGACGTAAACGCATATATCTGTTCCTTCATTCCTCCCTCTGACAGACCGGCATGCTGAAATGCAAATCTATAGCCAAAGGCCTCACGTATCAGAAAGGTCTTTCCCACTCTCCTTCGCCCGTATACTGCCACAAAATGCGAGCTATCATCATTTTGTATATCATGCAATAAATGTAATTCTTTTTCTCTACCTACAAGCATCCTGCACCTCCAACCAAAATATATTATATTGCTATACTCTTCTTAATCTCTGTTTTTTATACGCTTTAAGTAAAGTATAACGGTATTTTGGACAAAAAACAAGTCAAAACGCAAATATGCTCTTCTTAATCTTATAAAAAATAGTAGATTAAGAAGAGTATACGTTGTTTCATTTTAATATTTATTTGTAATAACACATTAAGCTCATGATTCCAAATGGTCTAAAATCATATTGATAATATGCCCCCATATGCGCACACCTGATGCAAGCGCAAAAAGCGCCCCCGCAACCGACAATATAATAACTATCTTAGTGGTAAGCTCCACATCCGGATTAGTAAGCGCCAGCCACTTAGCCAAAGCGGTGTTGTAGCTATACATCTGCGACATGGCACTCGAAATCAAAAGAGCAACCACACCAAGAATATACGACTTCGAATACACTCCCTCTTTGGAAAACAAATAATCTAAAATTTCATCACACAAATTCTGCCTCACTTTCCGATACTAACCCACATTGTCATAAGCCCATGTAGCATCCATTAAATCAATAGTAGATGATCCGTCCACTCCGGTTACCGTCATATTATTATGATCCGTGCTCCAATATATGCTATAATCCATTGTCTGACCATTGCTTTTCGTCATTGTTCCTGTACCATCTTCATTTTCAATAAAAGAACCACTAATCTGCTGTGAATCACTTGAATCCTCACTGTCATTGATTGTAAATGTAAAATTTCCTACCATTTGTCCACTGCTATTTTCTCCGGTATATGTCATATCAACAATGACTTCACTGGTATCATCCCACGTGGTATAGGATGCTGTGGTCGGAGTATCATACGTAGTGACATCGCTGCTGTTATCCGCTGCTGAATCGCTTTCTGCCTCAGAGGGTTCTGTGTCAGTTGTTTCCTGCTCTGATGTGTCAGCCTCAGTATCAGCCTCGCTGTCATCATCACTGTCCGAATCATCAGATGTCAATTTCTCTAAAGTATTAAGAATATTGCCATAGTAGACATTCAAAAGATCTGTTGAATCACTAATCTTCCATTTGCCGTCAACCTTTTTGCAAGATATCTTCAGTTTCTCCGACTTGTCCACAAAAGCTGCACTATCCTGCGCATTTTCAAAGGATTTTATAAATATTGCAGACATATCACTTTCATCAATATCTCCGCCGGCTCCGGCAAGTGAGGTTGTAAGTGCGTTCGATACCGACTGCTCGATCATATCCTGATAAGCGAGCTTTGTGACAGCGCCGGCATCCTTGTATGTTACCTTTACCGTAACTGTAGCCTCATCACCATCCTCTTTTGTATCCTTTATCTCATATGTAATGTCCTTTGCGTGCTCCTTGGCAAAGTCATTCATAACACCCAAAAATGCATTTCCCACTGCATCTTCGGTATCTTCTTCTGTGCCATCTGTGACCTTTTCGACAGCCTCTGTTTCATCGGTATCTTCCTTGGCAAAATACTCTCTTGCCTCATCAAGCTTGTTTTCCTGCAAACACTTGATAGCACTCTCCACTACACTCGCCGGTTTTGCAATTCCGCACCCTGTAAAAAGAAGTGCAAATGTAAGAATAACCGGTAATAATTTCTTCTTTTTCATATTGACCACCCTTTCTGAACTTGTTATTTGTTATCTTTGTGATTACATGATAGCAAGTCAGAAAGACAGATAGTGTCAGTGTGGGAAATTTTCACTAATTTATGTTCAGTTAAATTTGAAAGTGAAAATTTGCACGTTTTAACTTGACATGGTGCAATTTTTGCACTTCTTATCTGCAGAGGTGTAAAATGCGGTTATCAACATCTTCAGCATCGATTTTCTCTAATTCCCAAGGCATAGGATGCGCATGATAAATAGTTCCCGAATTACTATCATAAAAATAGCTTGTTAACTGCAAATCGCTTATATCACTCATCTCATCAGGCTCAGCCTTAAGCCACTCTTCATACTCCACTTCATCCTTCGGTGCCTCATGTACAACTCCAATATCGCCATAGTACTCAACCAAATCACCTTTTCTAAATGGATGTGGAAGCTTAATATAAGAAATCGCAAAATTTAAACATTTCCTATCAAGTGATTCAAGCTCAGGCTCAAAACTCATCAGTTCATGGCGGTCATTAAAACGACATACACCGTCAATAGTACACCAGTTCACATCTTCCCACTCAGACCGTTCTTCAACAGAATTAAACACTCTTTGCTTTGTAATATTAAACTTGCCATATGCCATGTTTAATCCATATTTTTCGGCAGCTTCATAATTATTGAATACATCAGAAAACTCATTATCTACTATCTCCGTTACAACAAACACACTGTTTTCATCACTTTCTTTAAATGTCTCAAACAAATTAGTATACTCTCTAATCAATGTGGATAGTTTTGATTTCAATATGTCATCCTCAGTAGCCTCAAGAATGCTTATAAGCTCATCTTCCTTTTGTGATATAGGAATCTCAGCATTTATTATGAGTATGGCTCGTTGAAAATCTGATAGTTGAATATTATTATCATCCCAGTATTTGTTTAATGTAATTGAAGTAATGTAATCTAACATAACTTTATGTATAGCCTTTCTTTTTTAATAACACTTAATAATCCTATGATTTTATACTTTTGTTTTCACACATACTTTCCAGCATTAATTTCACATTCCGTTAACGTCATATCTCAATTTTCCAATACTCTTTCAGTATATTTAAAAAATCATATGCTCTAATTTTTAATACAGGATTTCTATCATCTCTCATAGTTAAGTACCTGCGCAGACTGTCGTAAACCGCTTTTTTGCTTGGTATATTTTTTAATTTACAATCTTCAAATCTGCCATATCTTATAGCGTTTACGGATTCATAACATGTTGATAATAGAAAAAGGTTATCGTGATACCAAGCCTTCTTAAAATCTATGCATCCTATAACTTTAACGTTCTTTACTTTCGATGCATCATGATCATATGCTTTTATCGGCATATACAATCTATCTAAATAATCATGGTACTTAGCATCACCTGATAACAGCTCACACGCCTTATCTGCATATCTTTTTGATACAATAATCATATCATAATCATAATAATTACTTAGTATCTCAATAATCTGATCATTAAATTCTATACTACTTATCTCAGAACCTAAAACAGCCTCTTTTTTGTTTTCATAAACAGACAATGGAATTGACTGTTTGTACTTTATAGGATTACCTTCTTTACTAGTACCGAAATCTTCAATGAAATATTTTTTATTTCGATTTCGACTTGCCTTATAACCATCTTTATATAATACAATATCGTGATTAACCCCATTATATATCATATATTTACCATCAATTAAATTTTTATCCATAGTATTCCTCCTATATTTGAATCTCATTTGCGTTTTATTATAAGTTAATATCTATATAAATTGTCATCACATTCCTCATCCGATGGTGTGTCCGTAGTAGAATCATAATTCCCATTACTGTCATACCAATCTGTACGCCCTTCCCCATCATCATAGCCATAAAACTCACGTCCATCTGATTCATTTATACTTACCCAATCCGGATCATCATCAAAATATACATCTCCTAGCATAAATGATTTTGGTTTTATCAAACTTCCTATTTTATTATTAATCTTAGATACATCATACATAACCAGGTTATGCATATTAAATACATCCATTCCATCTAGCCTAGGTTCATTTTGCATCACTGCTGTTATATTAGATATATCACATATATGGTCTAAAAAATTAGTGCTCACTCTTTGTCTCCTTTACTTTAATCAAATCAAATGAATTATTTTAAAATTTACTCTACCTGATATATTTGCAACAATTTAGCCAACGATATATTTATGCCATCATTTTCCAATTCATTTTTACGCTTATAATATAAATTAACAATCAATTTTTCTCGTTCCGTATTTTCTGAATACCGAAGCTTTCTATGACACATCGGACATAAACATACTAGATTAGATACTTGGTTAAATTTCGCATCATCAGAAATATACTTTAACGGAATTAAATGATGAACTTCAAAGTATTGATTACCAGCTTTATTGACAAACGTTGTGTCTGTACCACATAGTTCACATTTTTCATTTGCTTTTTCTATCGCAAGTGTTTCAGCACTTAGAGTTTTCATGTATGTGCCTGTATCAGGTTCAATCATTTTTTTAATATCATCTGCTTTAATTTCTACCTTTGGTCCCTTTTCCCTTGCAATCTTATTATAAAACTCCCAAAAAATATCACCCATACTGCTTGCAGTTTTACGCATCATATCATTATATTCTTTAAAAATAGACTTTAAATCATTCTCCAGTGTTGCCTCATCCATTTTTAACTCTTCCAGATCATATACTCTACTGCATATTTCACCTTTTTTTAACTCAACATCAAAATTATAATCTTGCATATCAAATTCATTATTCCAAGTGCTATTATCGCTAATTATAGACTTATAATATTTTTTTACGTTATTGTTATATTCTATTGATAAGTCTTTATTTGGAATATAACATATCGAAAGAGCAAGATAATTTTCTTCTGCAAACCAATACCCCATAATCAGTGTATCGTTATTTCCACTATTAATTCCTTTGTATTTTATGGTTATTTGTGGTTTATACGAATACATAGTTTTTTGTTCTCCCGACTTTGCCTCTACAATGTATGCCTCCTTTTTTATCATTTTACCTTCTACCCAAAATTCATTTGGATTCAATCCTAAAATACATCGAATAGTTCTAGGAAATTGTTTTTCCACATAATCTTCAGCACTTTTAAAATCCGTTCCCCTATATAAAGTATTCTCTATGCATTCTCTCAAGTTCTTTATATCTCTCATATGCGTTTGGTCATAATAGTCTAAATCAAACTCTTGTTGAAGGAATGCTTCTAATGGATATCCTAATGCTTGAGTAATATCTGAGCTATCAGAAAGTGATAATCCTGTCCTTCCTTTTAAAATTCTACTTAGTTTAGATGGTTGCCACCCTAAACGCTCTGCAAGTTGCCCCTTATTTACACCATTTTTATCTAACGTTCTGTTTATCCTATTAAGTAGTACTTTCTCATTCCGTGACGTGCCTTCATTTGTCACCATATCAAATTCATTTAGCATACCAACACCTCCCTTATGGAGTTACAATAACATATAATCACCATAACTTCAAGATGTTTTTGCATTATTTGTCCAATAATACTTTGATTGTCCCATTTATTTTTTCATTTTCTGTCAATCAATCAAGTTAACCGATTCTATTTTTTGCAATCTTATGACAAATACCAAATACTATAAACTTATTTATTTTTATCAAAAAATTAAAAAGTGCAAAAACTGCACTCTTGAACTTAACAAGGTACAATTTTTGCACTGTTATATATTCTAAGGTGCAACATCTGCCGGTCCTCAACAACCTAAACAATTAATAATGTTGCTCTCCAATAGTTTTATTAACACGGCACACCTATAAAACTAAGCCAATCCTTTTCAAAATCAATATTCATTGAAAACATTTTATTAATTTTCTCTAGCTCCGGTCTTGCAGAATCTGTTTTCGGATCAAATTCCATCAAATTCTCATATATAGCATAGCTTTCTTTTTTTGCATTATCTATAATTTGAGCAATTTGATTATCAGCATATTCACGACTTATCTCACATTCCTGTCTATACTCATCACGAGATTCTGCAAAAAGTTTTCTTATCTGGGCCATTTTAAATCCAAACCGAACATCAAATAAATCCAATTTTTTGAGTATTAGCATCGTTAAATTTGTACATACAACAGTCGTTAATATCTGTAATGGTCCAAAGACTATATCGCTTAAAAAATCTGGCATATTTAAAGTCTTCCCCGCCAACTCAAACAATATCTCTATCACACATGATGTAATGGTTACACCAACTAAATTAAATACTGCATCTGCCTTTTCCGGTCTGCTTGAATTTTTATCTGCAATTATCCTAACAGCATCGACTGTACACATTAACAGATTCTTTGCTATTTTCATAATTTTCATAACCGTTGCCTTTACAAGATTAATCAGTATATCCATAAATGATTTAATAAATTTTTTTAAACTATTAAAAACTACATTTACAAATATATCTTTCAATTTCGATATAACATACTCACCAATCCTTTTTCCTGCTGCTTTCAGCTTATCAAGAGCATTATTAATAGTTATATTTTTATCCGTTAGGATCAATCTTGTCTCATATACAAGCGGTGGGGCAGCATAATATATTACTTGTCCGGCAATGATTTTTCCTACTCCTTTTTTAGTCTGCTCCGCTGCCTCTTTTGATACTTCCTTATACTTAGCTTTCTTTAATGCGATTATACTTTCCTGATTTTGCGAATGACGTATATTCTTTACCAGTTGTGATTTAACCGACTTCGGCACCTTACCATTTTCATCCAAATACCCTTCATCTTTTAACTTCTGAATTTTCTTTGAATTTTGCCCTTCTCTATCTGGGTCTTTAGATTCCCATTGACTACAAACAGCATCTGCTAATTGCTCCGGAGTTGCCTTATAGGTAATATCTGTTGAAGCATCATATTCTTTACTTCTTGCATTTACATACTTAATTTTTCCATTAACATTGCAAACCCTTATATCCCCCTTAGACGCATTTGCTGATGCATGTATCATCTGCATATTATCTGATGAATTCCAAAACTCCTTTAAAGCCTCTACGCCTTCTTCCTTAAGAAAGCGCGAATTATAAGTTGCTGATTCTCTTGCCTGAACATGATCTGCCTGTAAATCACTTTTCGTTACTTTTTTCCCGTTTTTTTCATATGTAGACGTCGTTCCCTTTCTTCCTGTTAACTCATCATAAATATCTCCATTTTCATCTGTACGACTTTCCCTATATGCCTGTTTCCCTGCCTTGTCTAAAGAATCCTGTTTCCTATCTTCTGTAAATAGCTTCTTCTGACTTTCGTCCATCATCTTGGCAATATTATCTAAATCAGATGATTTTAACTCGTTATAATTATATACATTCTTTTTGATTTGTTCATCGCTTCCATTATCAGCCAACGGATCATATTCATCATCATAAGAAAATTCCAGAATTCTTTTTGATAACTGATCCACAGTAATATTATAATTAGATGTATCAAAGCAATTTCTTACAACCTCGCCAGCCAGATCTCTTCCACAGTTTTTTACAAACTCCGATCCCAAATCATCCTTTAAAACATCTATGCAATTTGTATTTAATTTCCTTATAACATTCAAATACACATTGTCTTGATATTCCCCCATTGCCATTCTGATATGTACCGCATTTTTTAATTCATAATTATCACTCATTTTACCACCTTCATATCTTCCAACCTGCTTATCTGATTCTTAATAAGCTGTACCTGTTCATTAAAATCTGCTTTTTCCTGTTCTGTAACCACTCTGTCCTCTAGAATATCCGTTAAAACCGTCTTTTTAAAAAACTGTGTACTTATCCTGTAAAAATCAAATGCATTCTTTATAAATTGATAATGAATATCCTGTTTAGTTCCTTTGTACTCGGCAATATTACACGGTTCAATATCATGATCCAAATCATCACCATCCAAAACCAATTCCCTTATGGCATCTGCATACAAAAAGCTACGTATAAAATCTAATTCTGGAATTATCTTTTCAGATATTGTATCTTTTACCGTAACAATAATACTTCTATAAATCTTAGCTATTTCAACTGCATCTTTTAGAGCTAAAACCATGTTTCTTTTTTTGTTTAAGTCTCTCACATATTCGCCTGCTTTTGTTTCAACAGCCATAAGATTATTTTCATATGCTGCTCTGTCCTTAAATTTTTTTATTGTAAGTCCAATGCTTCCACCAAGTAGTAGCCATCCATTGCTTTCCCCTTTAAACGTATTTGTGGTTCCTACTTTTTTAATATCATCTCCTTCCATACTTGGTGCCGGGCTCTCATCTGCAAAATCAAAAATTGAAATCCTTTTTTCATCCTTTAAGCCTCCTCCAACTAACATTAAGAAATCATATAATTCTCTTATTTCTTTTCTGAAACTAAGACGTTCTGCATTGATTGTTCCAATAATGACATCAAATTTTTTTCCTACATCATTATATTCTTTCTCTAAATCTGTAGCCTTTTCTTTATAAATATTATAAAGCTGCTCATCTTTTTTCTTAAAGACTTCTTCTATTCCCATTTTAATCCTCCGTATGCGTATATGTATACATCCTTCCATTCATAACGAATGCCCCAATTTCATTTCCCATCGAATAAAATTCATACTTATGCCCATTTTCATTTTGAATAGTAATTTGAATTTTATCTTTTGAATTTCCTTTTATACTTGCTGTTCCAATATCTGTTGGAATATCGTTCATTATGATTCTCACTTCATTATCACTAATATCTTTTTGATTAGCCTGTGTTTTTCCTACTTGCACTACGTTGTTAACCACTTTAACAACAGGCTTGCTATTTTGCACAGAAACTTTTGGGTTAGTTTTCTCCGTGTTACTATCATTTTTTCTCACATCAAAGTCTTTCATATAGTCCAAAAATTTTTTTAATGGAGTCTTATTGTATAGAGTGCATTCTATTTTAATGTTACTATTATTTTCTCTATCATAATTAATCTTTCTGATAATTTCTAATGTACAATCGCAGTCATTTGGTTTTATATTTATTATTCGAGTTTCCATAATATCATCATAATAAACACAAATTGGTCCTTCAAATATATCTTTATAATAAAATCTGTCATCAGTAAAAATCATGCCTCTTTTTCCATCTTGCTTCCATGCTGTATCATAATATCCAATTACTGAATCAATGTCTAAGCCCAATGCAAAATAATTAGTACATTGAATTATCTTTTCCTTCGGAACATCCTTTCCTATATAAGTAAATTTATATTCGGCAATCTTTCCTAAAAACTGTGACATTAAATCTATTTTTTCATCATGGTATTTATCCATAATATTCATTCTCCATTCTCTACTACTTTACAACCTCAATCATATCCCCTTGGCTCCTCAGCCACATATCTATCCCATCTCCAAACACCTCAGCAGATATTGTATACACGCCATCTTCTTCACTGAGTATTTTGGCTGTAGGCAGCTTGTCCAGTATCGCCTCAACGGATAATCCTGAGTATTTAAACTTGATTTTTCTGAGCTTTCCGCCATACATAAACTGTATTCGCTTGCGGAACTCTCCTTCCTGAAATCTGTCGGCATACGGTACATGAAACTGTTCATCAAGTACTTTTAAGCTCTGTATTCTGTCAATCCTGTATATGGTCGGAAATGCATCCTCCATGACATCGAACTTTGCTCTTACATCCGGATCATCGATAAATGCAGCCATATAGAAATAGAATTCCGAAAACATTATCGCTGCCGGTTTGAGCTTTCTTGTAACCACAGCTTTGTCCTTCAATCTGGTATATGAGATCTCTATATACTTATGACTGTTTATCGCCTGACCTATCTCCCACATCTTGTCGATAAATACACTCTTGTGTTGTGGCTCGATATAGTGAAATTCTTCATTTCCTATGAGATTTTCGACCATTTTCCGATTGCTTTCAGGAACACAGCAATCTATGAGCTTGCTCAGCATGTCCTGCATCTCTTGTTTTGTAAATGCACGGCTGTCGAGCAGTATCTTACATATAGCAAGTATCTCCGGATTAGAAAATTTTAGCTTGTATATCTGTTCCAATTTGTATCCTTTTTCTAACCGGTCATAGATTACTGAGTTTATGATGCCTTCGCTTTCTGCATCCTGTTCCAGAAAGTTTCTTATATCATCAATGTCTCTTTGTATACTCCGCTCATTTACATTGTAATCATTGGCTGCCTGCGCTTTATTTACTATGGCTCCATTCATCAGCCTAGAATATATTCCAAGTACACGTTCTATTTTCTCTGTTCCGTTTTCTGACATGTAATCGCTCCAATCCTTTTACTCATTTGCTTATTTTGTAATTAGATTATATCGAATTACATAGACACATCCTGTCCTTTAACTAATAAAAAACACTATAGACCTGTTAAAGTACTATAGTGTTTCGCTATTTGCTCTTATTTTATATCGCAGGTCCATAAATCATGTGCCTTTTTTATTTACATTATACTCTCATAGCCTGCTTTATTCAATTGTTTTTTGTTACTTTTTGCCTATTGCATCTTTTCAATTGTTCCACCGCACAGTACGTGCCCATCCTGATAGAATACTGCTGCCTGCCCCGGTGTCATGGCACGCTGCGGCTCGTCAAATACGCATTTTATCATGCCGTTTTCCATAGGGGTAAGTGTACAGTCAGCTCCCCTGTGAGAGTAGCGTACCTTTCCTATGCTGCGGGTGCCCGGTGTGATATGCTCCTGTGCCATATAGTTTATATCGCTGATATAACAGGTGTCTGAGAAAAGTGACTCATTTGTGCTGATTACGACCTCATTTGTTGCCGGACGCAGCTCCTTCACGAATAAAGGTGTTGCGGCTGTAATTCCAAGCCCCTTGCGCTGTCCGATAGTATAGTGGATGAGACCCTTATGACGGCCGAGAATATTGCCCGATTCATCCACGAAGTTTCCCGGCTCATAGGTTTTGCCTGTCTCATTCTCGATGAATGAGGCATAGTCGTGATCCGGCACGAAGCATATGTCCTGGCTGTCGCTCTTGTGCGCTACCGGCAGACCTGCTTCCTCTGCGATACGACGGATTTGTGGCTTTTCATACTCTCCCACAGGCATCAGCGTGCGACGAAGCTGCTCCTGTGTCAGATTGTAAAGCGCATATGTCTGGTCCTTTTCCGCTGTGACTGAGTTGGCTATGGTGTATCTGCCGTTTGGAAGCTGTGCTATGCGGGCATAATGGCCTGTTGCTATATAATCTGCTCCTATCTCGAGCGAGCGGTGAAGCAGTGACTCCCATTTCACATAACGGTTGCAGGCGATACACGGATTTGGCGTGTATGCACGCTCGTATTCGGACACGAAATAGTCTATGACGTATTTCTTGAAATCAGCCTTGAAGTTCATCACATAATACGGAATATCAAGCACTGCTGCCACTCGTCTGGCGTCCTCCACTGCGGATAACCCACAGCAGCCGCCCTCCTGTGACTGTTTAAATACGTCCTCGTCCTGCCATATCTGCATTGTGACTCCGATAACATCGTATCCCTGTTCCTTTAATAAATATGCCGCTACTGACGAATCCACTCCGCCCGACATTCCTACTACAACCTTCTTTTTCATTAATAGTCTTCCTCAGGCGCCTCTTCCTTTTCGCTGATATCGTTTACAGGCTTCTCAAGTCCCTCGATCTTGATACCGTTTTTCTCTGCGTAATCCCAGAGTGCTGCATGGATTGCCTCCTCTGCGAGAAGTGAGCAGTGTACCTTTACAGGTGGAAGTCCGTCAAGTGCCTCCATAACTGCCTTGTTTGTAACCTCAAGTGCCTCCTGGATTGTCTTGCCCTTTACGAGCTCTGTTGCCATACTGCTTGTTGCAACTGCTGCGCCACATCCGAAGGTCTTGAATTTGGCCTCCTGAATAATGCCGTTGTCATCTATATCCAGATACATTCTCATGATGTCTCCGCACTTTGCGTTTCCTACTGTACCGACACCACTTGGATTCTCCATCTCTCCTACGTTTCTTGGATGGTTAAAATGGTCCATTACCTTTTCACTGTATGCCATGTCCTTAGTTCCTCCTAATTTTCATGTATATATTAATGATGTGATAGTCAATATAATTTTTGACCTGATCATTTATGCCTCAGATTTGCCGTTTTTCTTTACAAAATCCTCGTATAACGGTGACATGCTTCTGAGCCTTGCTATGATTTCCTTTAACTTGTCCACTGTATAGTCGATATCCTCAAGAGTGGTCTTCTCTGATAATGTAAGACGCAGTGAGCCGTGTGCTATCTCATGTGGCAGTCCTATTGCAAGGAGCACATGTGATGGGTCGAGTGAGCCTGATGTGCAGGCTGAACCTGAGCTGCCGCATATGCCTGCCTGGTCAAGCAGGATAAGCATTGACTCTCCCTCGATAAATCTGAAGCAGAAGTTTGCATTGTTTGGCAGTCTGTCTGTTCTGTGTCCATTTAAGCGTGTATATGGAATCTCACTTGTCACTCTCTCGATGAGGTGGTCTCTGAGCTTTGTCTCATATGCGCTGCGCTCTGCCATGTTGGCCTTTGCAAGCTCTACTGCCTTGCCGAGTCCTACGATACCCGGCACATTGTGTGTTCCCGCACGTCTCTGGCGCTCCTGTGCTCCGCCGTGGATAAATGAGCGGATTTTTACACCCTTTCTGATATACATCACACCGATACCCTTTGGTCCGTTGAGCTTGTGACCGCTGGCGCTGAGCATGTCGATATGCATATCATCTACATTAATCGGAATGTGTCCAAATGCCTGAACCGCATCTGTGTGGAACAAAATGCCATGCTCCTTTGCTATCTCTCCGATTTCCTTAAGCGGCTGGATAGTACCAATCTCGTTGTTTGCCGCCATAACTGAGATAAGGATTGTGTCAGGTCTGATGGCTGCCTTCAGCTCATCAAGCTTGATTTTTCCGTCCTCATCAACACCCACATATGTCACCTCAAAGCCATGCTTCTCAAGCCACTGTGCTGTGTGAAGAATTGCATGATGCTCGATGGCTGATGTGATGATGTGCTTTCCTTTTGCGGCATATGCCTCTGCTGTGGCCTTTAATGCCCAGTTGTCGGACTCGCTGCCGCCGCCTGTGAAATATATCTCATCCTTCTTAGCTCCGATAAGGTCTGCGACCTCTCCTCTGGCATGATCCACTGCTCTTTCTGCCTCATCTGCAAAGCTGTATATAGCTGATGGATTGCCGTAATGCTCTGTAAAGTAAGGAAGCATTGCATCCACAACCTCCGGATATACCTGTGTGGTTGCTGCATTATCCAAATAAATTAATCTGCTCATCTATGATAACCTTCTTTCTTTATATGACATAATTTCCATTCTTCTCGTTCTGCCAGTCTACCAGATCCTGCAATGTGATATTGTCAACCACACCTGAGATTGCATCATTGATCTTCTTGTACACAATAGATGTGACGCACTGCTGCTGTCTGTCGCAGACTATCTCGTCATCCTCTATACATGCTACCGGCGCAAGGCTGCCCTCTGTCTGTCTGAGAATCATGCCGACTGTGTAGTTCTGCGGTTCCATCTTCAGCATGTATCCGCCCTGGGCGCCTCTGACACTTCTGACGTAGCCCGCCTTGTTTAAAATGGATATAATCTGTTCAAGATATTTATCTGAAATATCCTGTCTCTTCGCTACATCCTTCAGGCTGATGGGTGAACCAGTGTTGTTCTCTGCAAGATCCATCATGAGGCGAAGAGCATAACGTCCTTTTGTTGAAATTTTCATTTATAGCACCTCTGTTTCATTTCCTACTGTTTTACTATACATTCAGAAATCGCCTTTGTCAAGCCGAAAAACAGAAATCATTTCATTTGTCAGACTTAATTCCTCTAGGGATGTAGGTATTTCTTCTCTTGACACCCATTTTGCCACCGAAAGTTCATGCATGTCAACCTCAATCTCATCTGTTCCGTCAACTTCACAGAAATATCCCGCTAGTATATTGTCGGTAAAGCCCCACGGCTGCGATTTGTAGTATCTGATGTTTTTCACACGCAGTCCTGTTTCCTCCATAACCTCACGGCGCACAGTCTCCTCAAGCGACTCACCTATCTCGTTAAAGCCTGCCACAAGTGCGTACTTTTTATACTCTCTGCCATTGTATTTTGTCAAAAGCAGCTTATCTCCATTTGTAACTCCCACTATCACTGCCGGATTGATGCGTGGGTAAACCATGTTGCCACAGACCGGACATCTGAGCATGCGCTCCACGTCGTCCTCTACCAGCCTGTTGGCGCATCTGCCGCAGAAATGGTTCTTATCATACCAGCCATCCAGATGAAATCCCGTTATCGCGGCAAGCACGTACTCCTTCGGTGCCGCGCTGCGCATATAGTGCCGGTTTATGAATTTGCCACCTGTTACTTCCAGTATATGCATTTTGTCAGCATGTGACAGTGCCACCCTGAAAAATGCAGTATCGTCAAGTGTAAACAGATACTGATATTTAGCGTCGGGGCATTCTGTTTTTATATCCTCATATCTTGGAAAGCTTATCTGATGAATATCCTGATTGGATTCGTCAGCAGGCATGTCCGATGCCTGCTGCACAAGAAGCTGTCCCCTGCTAAAAAAAAGGACCCTGCTGTCCGGGTCCGGCTGTATGTTTTTGTATGTTATGTCCCACATATGTGGTGCAATGTCCTGAATCATTGTATGCCTCGATTTTTCCTTATTTCACGCGTATAAACCGTGCCACTACAACCGAAAATTCGCCTCTTGCGAGGCTTCTCCGCCACTGCGTGGCTACAATTTTCGGTTTCCGTTGCACCGTCTGATAACACAGTTAATCAGCCCGGAAATAGAATTTCCGCTGATTAACTGTGTTATCAGACGATGTTTATACGCTAAAAATCCGAGCGCCTCGCTTCGAACCATCACAACAGACGTTACCTCCACAGTTAACTCCCTCCAGGCTGCCTCGCGTCACATGAAAGCTTCTACTTAGTGCTGCTGTGTTCCCACCCTGACACGGTTCATAGATTTCCATTGCGCAAGACCCAGACGTCAACGCCACTTATGGAGGGCAGCTCCACCGCTTAAGCCCTCTACGAAGCATCACCCCAACTATAGCGGATTGTTGGTTCAAGGTACCGCTACCACCCCGGCTGCTCGGAGTCTTAAGTATACGCTATAATGCGGGGTTTTGTCAAGATTTATTGCAACTTCCTTGCCTTACGTTGTGGTTTTAACGACAATTTATTTACTACCCTTGAAGCTTGCGCTTCTTTCGCAGCTCCTTGAAGAAGGTAGAGAGCATAGTGCTGCATTCGTCGCCGCAGATGCCTATATCTGTCTGCACCTGATGATTAAACTGCTGCATCTGCAGTAGATTGATGATTGAGCCTGCACAACCTGCTTTCGGATTCATGGCACCTATTACCACTCTTGGAATGCGTGCCTGTACTATTGCTCCGGCACACATCTGGCAGGGCTCGAGAGTGACGTACATGGTGCATTCCTCAAGACGCCAATCTCCGGTCTTTTTGCTGGCTTTACGGATGGCAGAAAGCTCAGCATGAGCGAGTGGATTTTTGTCGGTATTTCTGCGGTTGTAGCCACGTGCAATGATTTTGTCACCGGCTACAATTACGCAGCCTATCGGCACTTCATCGAGTGCGTATGCTTTTTTTGCCTGTTTTATTGCCTGTTTCATATATTTTTCATCTTGTGTCATATTTGTCTGCTCCATGTGTTATAATCTATTATAATACAATAACTATTCAGAACCACTGAGAACAAGAAAAGCTGATGCATCATGCTTGCATGTAAGCAGCAGTTTTTCTTGTTCTCAAGGTGGCTCGAATAGAGCCACCCCACACATATGAGCAAAATTCGCTGCGTAGCAGTGACAAAGCACGAGTATCGTGCGCTTTTGCGAATGTGCGTGAGGTGGTTTTGAATAATTACATGATACACCAAATGTGAAAGAAGGAAAATATGTTTTTTCAATATGAAACCCCACGCCTGCTTCTTAAGGTATTGCGCGCTGATTGTGCCCCGCAGGTTTTGGATTTTTACAATAGGGATAAAGAGCTTTTTGAAATGTATGAAATAGACCGCGTGCCGGATTTTTATACTGTGAAGCACCTGCAGAAGGTGCTCAGATATGAATACAGTATGGCTGTCAAATCACAGCTTTTCAGATTTTATGTTTTTCAGAAAGAAAATCCGTGCCGGATTATCGGCACTGTGTGTATACATAATATCGCTCCGGCTTTTTACGGAAGCTGTGAGATTGGCTATAAATTTTCCAGTGAGTTTCACCACATGGGGTATGCCACTGAGGCAGTCGGCTTCTGCACCAAGCTTGCCTTTAATGAGCTTCGCATGCACAAAGTGACGGCGGTTGTCCACCCGGGAAATGTGCCTTCGATGAAGCTTCTTAATGGGCTTGGCTTCGTGCAGGAGGGGCTGCTTAGGGATTATCTGATGCTGCATGGACAGTGGTGTAATCACTATATTTATGGGCTTGTTAATAAATAAGCCCATTTACACTGCTCTCACCACAGCAGTGATCAGTTCTGTAAACTGCTTTGCCACGCGGTCTGCTGTTTCCTGCACTTCCTTGTGGTTGAGCTTTTTGTCGGATAGTCCTGCTGCAAGGTTGGTAATACATGAGATTCCGCAAACCTCAAGCCCCATATGACGCGCTGCAAGCGCCTCACAGGCTGTACTCATTCCGACGGCATCTCCTCCGAGGATTTTACACATCCTGACCTCGGCCGGGGTCTCATACTGCGGGCCTGTGAGCTGTACGTAGACTCCTTCTCTCAGCTTTATGCCTAGCTTATCTGCCTTTTCTTTTACGATTTCCCTCATTCTGTGGCTGTATACCTCGCTCATATCCGGAAAACGCTCGCCCAGCTCATCAATATTGGCTCCGATCAGCGGACTTGGTATGGATGTCGCGATATGGTCCGAAATCAGCATAAAGTCTCCCGGATTAAAATCAGTATTGAGGCCGCCTGCCGCATTTGTGAGTATCAGCTTTTTTGCGCCCATCATTCCCATGAGGCGTGTCGGTAGCACAACGTCTGTTATCGGATATCCCTCATAATAATGTACTCTGCCCTGCATGATGACAACGGGCACACTATCCACATATCCAAATACAAACCTGCCCTTGTGTCCGGGAACTGTAGATGTCGGAAAACCCTTGATATCCTTGTAATCTATTGTTGTCTCTATCTTAATCTGCTCTGCATAGTCTCCAAGTCCCGAGCCCAAAACTATGGCTGTCTCCGGTACAAAATCTGTTTTTTCACGCACACTTGCAAGGCATGTGGTGAGTTTTTCATATATACTGTTCATTTTTTTCTCCATATATTTTCTGTCTAAGTTTAAAAAATTCCTGAGATATTACCCATTAAAGCTCTTCAAGAATAGAATGTCCGATGGTACCCTCCGGCATTTTTACGCCGAAGTTGTCAGTAATTGTGGCTCCAATCACCGCAAAGGTGGCTTCCTCCTCAATTGCGCCGCCGCCCTTCATGCTCTTCGAATATGCGATAAATGGCACATACTCGCGTGTGTGGTCCGTTCCCTTGTAGGTAGGGTCGTTTCCGTGGTCTGCGGTCAGTATGAGCAGATCATCATCCCTTAGCTTTTCCATTAAAATGCCCAGATTTTTGTCGAATTTCTCAATTTCCTCTCCGTAGCCTGTCACATTTCTGCGGTGTCCCCACAGTGCATCGAAATCGACCAGATTCACAAAGCACAACCCTTTAAAATCCTTCTCACAAATATCAATTGTCTGCTCCATTCCATGAACCGAGCTCTTTGAGCGGAATGCCTCTGTAATGCCCTCTCCGCAGAAAATATCATTGATTTTGCCGACTGAAATGACATCCAGTCCACTGTCCTTTAATGCATTTAATGCAGTAAGACCGGTAGGCTTAAGCGCATAGTCGTGCCTGTTTGAGGTTCGCACGAACTCACCCTTTTTCTTTCCCACATATGGCCTAGCAATGACGCGCCCTACTCTCCACTCGTCCTTGAGTGTTATTTTTCTGGCTATCTCACAGCAGCGGTAGAGATTCTGTAAATCAAAGGTCTCCTCATTGCCGCAAATCTGAAGCACCGAATCCGCTGATGTATATACAATCATCGAACCGTTCTTTATCTCTTCCTCTCCGAGCTCCTCGATTATCTCAGTGCCGCTGGCGCTCTTGTTGCCTATAACCTTTTTTCCGCACTGCTTCTCAAGCTCAGCTATGAGCTCCGGTGGAAATCCGTGCTCTGTGAAGGTCTTAAACGGCTTTTCGGTTTTTATGCCCATCATCTCCCAGTGGCCTGTCATCGTGTCCTTGCCGTTGCTCGCCTCTGCCAGCCGCGTAAATCTGCCGATTGGCTCAGCAGCCGGCTGCATCTGACCGCCACAATGCAGATTGAGCATTCCAAGCCTTGTAAGATTTGGGATGTCGAGAGTCTGCATCCTCTCAAGTATATGTCCAAAGGTGTCTACATCTATGTCTCCAAACCTTTCCGAGTCCGGCATTGCGCCGATTCCCAGAGAATCTAGGACTATCACAAAAATTCTGTTGTATTTCTTCATGGTGTCATACCTCCATTTTCCGGTCCGTAAATTTGTGCTGCGGTTAAATATTAAATCTCCATAAGCCTCACGGCACTATACCAGCTGTCTGAAAATCCGCTCCTTCACGGCATCATCTGCAAATGCCACATCCAATGCATTTTTCATCATAAGCGGCAGCTCTTCATCGCGTATGCCATATGTTTTTTCTATGAACTCAAGCTCCTTAGATAAAGTTGTGTTGCTTACGGTGCGGTTGTCTGTGTTTATTGTGACCTTTAATCCCGCATCCAAAAACTCCCTGATGGGATATTCGTCTGCAGATGCCACCGCCTTTGTCTGCAGGTTGCTTATCGGACAAAGCTCGATGCCTATGCCCTTTGCCGAAAGCTGCCTTTCAAGTTCTCCGTGGCCTCTCATGGCTATTCCATGGCCTATCCTGGCCGCGCCGGCCTCCACAGCGTCTATGATATTCTGTGCATTTCCACACTCTCCCGCATGGATTGTAAAAGGCAGCCCGAGCTGCTTTGCATATTTGAAAAGCTCCATGAAGCCTGACATAGGGTAAGGCACCTCAGCACCTGCAAGGTCTGCCGCGCACACACCCGCGCCTAAAAATTTCCTTGCAGTGTGCAGCATGCGTCTGTTTTGTTCCTCGCTGTGATGCCTCATGGCGCACACAATAAGCCCATATTCTATGCCAAAATTCTTTTTTCCTCTCTCAAGTCCCTTAAGTGCAGCCTCTATCACACGCTCGCAGCTCATCCTCTCATTCTCTGAAAGCAGCGGTGCAAAACGGATTTCCGCATATACGACGTTTTCCCTATGCATGCCCTTAAGCACATCATAGGCGGCTCCCTCAAGCCCCTTTTCATCCTGGATGCACTGCCCCGGCAAGTCAAATTTCTCCAGATACTGTGCCAGACTTGTACAGTCATCCGACACGCTAAGCTCTGCCTCCTGCACCGTCCTGCCAAGCCTTTTCTCGACAAATTCACGGCTTAATGAGCCATCCAGATGGCAGTGAAGCTCGATTTTCGGCATCTTTATTATATTGTCTCTTATATTCTCTTCTCTCTCCATATTTCCCCCATTTCCGGTTTCCCACTTCCTGTTGAGGCGGCTAATGTTCACACCACCATATAATCAACAACTATTACAGCCCCTTAAAGGTACAGCTACAGGTCGCTCTACTCAAGGTTCGCAGGTCCGAACCCCTGCGGGAGCATGTCCTCAAGCGTATAAATCCTATAATTTTCCCTGTCAATTGCCAGTATTATTTTAAAGGTCTTTGGATTGCAAAACTCCATCATGACCTGGCGGCATACTCCGCATGGCGCTGTATAACCTGTCGGTTTTTGATTCTTTCCGCCCACGATACATATTGCCTCAAAATCCCGCACGCCTTCACTCACAGCCTTAAAAAATGCTGTCCTTTCCGCACAGTTTGTCGGTGTGTAGGCTGCATTTTCTATATTGCAGCCGGTGTAGACTGCCTGATTTTTTGCTAAAAGAGCCGCACCGACATTGAAGCCTGAGTACGGCGCATATGAAAAGTCAAGCTGTGCAAGGGCTGTATCAATCAGTTTTTCAATTGTTTTTTTATCCATATATAATTCCCCGGTTATTCATTGTATACGAAAATTCAGTCCATAGCCTTAATGAGCTTCACCACACGGCTTGTCCCAAGCCTGTCAGCGCCAAGCTCAAGAAATCTTTCTGCATCATCTAACGAAGAAATGCCTCCGGCAGCCTTCATCTTCACACCCTCTCCGATATGCTCTGAAAACAGCTTTATATCGTCAAAGGTCGCACCTGCCGTGCCAAAGCCTGTAGATGTCTTGATGTAATCAGCCCCTGCGCTCGTCACGATATCGCACATCCTGATTTTCTCATCATCTGTGAGAAAGCAGGTCTCGATGATGACTTTAAGCACCTTATCCTTGCATATGGACTTGAGCTTCTTTATTTCATCCTCTATCAGCTCATACCTTTTATCCTTGAGCCAGCCGATATTGATGACCATATCTATCTCCTTCGCTCCGTTTGCAAGGGCATCCTCTGTCTCAAAGGCTTTCACCGCAGTGGTCGAATATCCGTTAGGGAAGCCTATCACTGTACAGACCTTTACCCTTTCACCCAGATACTTTGACGCCTGCTTTACATAGCTTGGCGGTATGCAGACCGATGCTGTGTGATATTTTATCGCATCATCGCATATCTGCTTGATTTCGTCCCATGTAGCCTGTGGGGATAAAAGTGTATGGTCAACGTGTTTTAAAATTTCATTTATATCCAATGTCTGTTCTCCGTTTCTGTGTTTTATGTCTGACTTATTCTCCGGCGCAATCCTCACGAATGAGGTTTCGCACTGCCGAAACCGCCACCTGAACCGCCATGTCCGTATCGCGTACCACAGGATTCTCAAGCCCGAGCTTTTCCCTCTCCTGATTTGCGACCACAAGGAAGCATGAACCTGCCCTGACTCCAAGCTTTGCCGCAACGACAAAAAGCGCGGCTGACTCCATCTCTGACGCAAGACAGCCAAGCATCTTCCATGCATTCCATTTATTGATAAGCTCGTAGCCTGCCGGCATTTTTTCAGGCTCGTGCTGTCCGTAAAATGCATCCTTACACTGCACCACGCCTGTGTGATGCGTAAAGTTTTTCTGCTTTGCTGCCGCAACAAGCGCGTTTGTGACATCTAAATCTGCCACAGCCGGAAACTCTATCGGCGCATACTCCTTTGATGTGCCCTCCATGCGGATGGCGCCTGTCGCAATCACGATGTCACCGCTTTTCACATCTGTCTGCATGCCTCCGCAGGTTCCGATCCTCACGAAGGTATCTGCACCGCATCTGTACAGCTCCTCCATCGCGATGGATGCGGATGGTCCGCCGATGCCTGTCGATGTCACACTGACCTTCACTCCATCCAATGTGCCGGTGTATGTGATAAACTCCCTGTTGTCAGCTATCAAGACCGGATTGTCAAGGTACTGAGCTATTTTAACACACCTCTTCGGGTCTCCCGGCATGATAACATACCTGCCGACCTCTCCCTTTGCGACCTGGATATGATACTGTCTGTCAGGATCCTTTGAATAATTTTTCATGTAATGCCACCTCCCACAGTTTTCTTTTGTTAGCTTTAATTATACACAATTTCTGTGGTTTTGTGCAGAGGAAAGGACATTTTCTTACAATCTATAAAAACTACAGCGGGCAGAACCAGTATCCGAACACTCCGCTATCGACATCCGCTGCATTTGCCGGGGCGGCCGGCTCAAATTCCGTGAAGCCGAATATCCCTGCCAGCATGCGCTCCTGCGGCTCGCTCACGCCCGGCACTCCGAGATATTGCCTGCCATCCGTGTCCGTTTTGATGACGAGATGCTTATAGTTTGCGTAACCGTGTGTAAGAAAACTGTTGTTGACTATGTACCAGTTTTTGGCCGGAAGCGTGCGAAGCTCTGATATGTCTATACGCCTGATTTTGTCCTGACTGTCATCAACATTTTGACTATGGATTTCTTTCTGGCAGCCCGGTTCAGGCTTAGGAGTCGATACAGGGGTTTCCTTATTTGATAAATCTGCTTGTACCTTGATTGGTTTTCCTATAACTGCTTCCGTGTTATCCGTCCAGCAGCTTGCCAGAAATTTTTCATCTGCATTTTCCAGTTCTATTTTTACACCGAGCACCTGCAAAAATGTCTTTCCACTGTCCTTTACGTTTTCGGTATCTACATTATATATCTCTCGCGCTTCACCGTTTTTTACCGTAAGCTCTCCTGCCTCTATGACCGCCTCCGCTTCATATACCAGATACACTTTTCCTTTTCCGGAGTATTTTCCGAGATTTTTTATCTGTACGAGAAATGCACTTTTTTCTCCATTTATTTCTACTTTTATAAAGCCTGCATTATTTCCTTTCATTCTGCCATCATATAAATACAGGTATGTAACGAATCTCTTCATGCTTATTTACCCGCCTGCGCGTTTTGTACTATTCTATGAGTGAAGCAGTGATATTATGCGTGTTATTAATTTATACTTGATTTATAGCTATTCGAGCCATCTCGAGAAAATAAAATAGGAATTATTCTTATTTTTCTCTTGACAATTATAGTACTGTCGTGTATATTGATATCAGTAACAATTCCTGATTTCATTTGAGAGGAGATTCATATGATTAAGTATAGTCGTCAAAGAGAGTCGATAGTCAACTTTCTGGCGAGCCGGACCGATCATCCGACTGCTGAAACTATCTATCAGAATATCAAAAAAGAATTTCCAAACATCAGTCTTGGAACTGTTTACAGAAACCTTTCCTTGCTTGAGGAAATTGGTGAGATCATCAAGATTTCGACCGGAGTCGGTCCTGACCATTACGATTACAACACAGCGCCTCATTATCACTTTATATGCAGAGGCTGTGGGCGCGTGATGGATATCGATTTGGACTTCGCCGATGAGCTGATGATACAGGTGCAGGAATCCACTGATTTAGCCATTGAGAGCTGCTCAGTTTCGTTTACGGGACTTTGTCCGGATTGCAAGAATGAGCTTTCCTAGAGCCTGACAATTTTTACAACAATTAAACATTTATTTACTATCTTTAAAAGGAGGAACATTATTATGGCAAAATGGGTTTGTACAGTTTGTGGATACGTTTATGAGGGAGAGAATCCACCGGCAGAGTGTCCGGTATGCCACGTTGGCGCAGATAAATTCAAGAAGGTTGAGGGAGATTTAACACTTGCTGCAGAGCATGAGTTTGGAGTATACGCTTCAACTGTTAAGAACAATCCTGAAATCTCTGATGAAGATAAGAAATACATCTTCGAGCAGTTAAAGGCTAACTTCGAGGGCGAGTGCTCTGAGGTAGGTATGTATCTTTGCATGGCTCGTGTAGCTCATCGCGAGGGATATCCTGAGATCGGTCTCTACTGGGAGAAGGCAGCTTACGAAGAGGCTGAGCATGCAGCTAAGTTTGCAGAGATGCTCGGTGAGGACCTTGAGCCTAACATGAAGGCTACTACAAAGGACAACCTCGCTTGGAGAGTTGACTGTGAGTTCGGTGCTACAGCAGGAAAGACTGACCTTGCTAAATGTGCTAAGAAGAACAACCTTGATGCAATCCATGATACAGTTCATGAGATGGCTCGTGACGAGGCTAGACACGGAAGAGCCCTTAAGGGACTTCTTGACAGATATTTTGGCTAATTACAAAATAGATAAATATCATTTGAAAATGCAACGCAAAAACCAGTTCGTAAAAATGTCATTTTACGAACTGGTTTTATTTTGGTCATGTTCTGCAAATTTGAATTGACATTTATACAATATCCATTCTTATTTCATCAATAATACTTTTATCTCTTAACTTGTGAATTTCAGCTCGTGTGATAAAAAACACAATTCCTATCAAAACAAATATACCCCCAAATAATGCCGCCCACGGAATATGATACAATACCGGGAAAGCCTTCCGAATAGATAAATTAATTAAAAATGGAATGGCAATTCCAAGTATAACTCCCGGAACAAGTGCATTTAGAACGCAAAAAACACTTTCACTATATAACATCCTGCAAAGTGATTTATTTGTCATTCCAACACTCTTTAACACAGCAAACTCACGGCTTCTGATTCTGATATTTGTCGTCAGCGTACTAATTACACTTGTAAATCCCATGAGAACGAGCAGGATAACAAAACCATACATCACAATTTCAGCAAGAACTATAGCTATATTGAGCATTTTAACCATAGCATCTGTGCGGGCAATTCTCACGGTATATCCCTGCTCTACATAAGAATCCTCTGCCATAATCGGAAAATATTCATCCATGACACTTCTGGCATATTCTGTATAATCATCTTCATCTGATGGCATACTAAACCAGTCAAAACTCCTCGCATCCGCATCAGGTACGACAATTCTGACCGGATATGGTGTCATTTCCAAAAAACCATATTCCTTTAAATCGGACTGTTCTAAAATACCACCAATTGTAAGTGTGTTCTTCTCATTGGCTGCGTTTATCAGGGAAATCTGTGTCACATCATCTTTAAAAGGTTTTATCGACACATACTCTCCATTGTCATTATATTGGTAAGTGTTCAGCAAAAGGATACTTCCATATTCTGCTCCTGCCCTGTCACACAATTTTTTATAGAGTTCATCATCAACGGACACGATTTCTGTCCTTGTTTCCCCATTACCATCGGAAAAATTCGGAACCTGCAGCATATCCTCTGTTAATGTATTTTTATCTAATAGCGCATTGTAGGTAAAAGTATCTGCTCCAACACCATATACGTCTGTCCCGTACTTTTCAAGCTTTTGTGTGATTTCATTATATTGGTCTGATGTAACAGGTCGGCTGATTTTTCTCTCTTCTTTCCCTGTTTTCGCATTTACCTCGATATCATAATTGGAAGAATAATCCACCATCATTTCTTTTGATTTTGGTGTCATCCATTCTTGGAATTCCTTTGCCTGACCGGATAATCCTCCGGTTAACAGAAAAAGTAAAATTCCAAGTGACAATGCACGTATCGTTGCCTTATAGCCGTATTTGTTTCTTTTCATGTTTTTATAGGCGATTGCAGACTCACATCCAAATATTTTCTGAATAAAGCTGTCTTTTACCTGGATCTCTTTCAAAACTGTGCCTGCTCCAATCCCTTTTACACACTGGATAGCAGTAAATTTACCAACCTTTTTAGCTGGTCTGTATGCAGAGAATAATACAATGCAAAACGAAAATACACCTGCAAACAAATATGTCCACACAGATATATGAAAGGGCAGGGAAAAGGTAAAAGGTCTCATAATAATTTCTTTTGCAGCATCATTGATATCGGAAATAAAATGTCCTGTAAATTTCACACTAATATAACCAAGTATAGTTCCTGCAATGAGTCCAAGCGGGATGGCTGTCAGACTAAGCCATAAACTCTCATAGATAACACTTGCCCTTATCTGTCTGCCTGTTGCACCAACGCATTTTAAAATACCAAACTCCTGAATCCGCTTATTGGCACTGGCAGAAAATATATTGGATATTACAGTAATCGACATTGCTGCAATAAGAAGACCTAAAAGCAGTGCCGGTATTGCAAGCATGAGAGAGTATGCTCCTCCATATTCTCCATAATCTAAGCCAAGGAAATCCGTAAGCATCTTATTTGCGCTTGTCACAAAGCACATTACAGTTGTAATAAGTGACGTTGCAAGTGCGATTGCAAAAATTCCTGCAATCGTTCTTTTTTTATTCACTTTCATCTGGCTTAAGGCGAGTTGTGCTGTTATTTTCATTACTTCATCACCTCGTCTTTTATGATTTTTCCATCTCCGATCGTGATGATTCGGTTCGCCTGCAGCGCTATCTTTTCGTCATGTGTGACAAGAAGAATAGTCTGCTTATATTTCTGATTGGCGAACTTCAAAATATCCAGAATCTCTCTGCTTGTTTTACTATCAAGATTTCCCGTCGGCTCATCTGCAAGAATAAATGCCGGCTCGTTTATAAGCGCCCTTCCTATGGATACTCTTTGCTGCTGACCTCCAGACATTTGTCCCGGCAGATGTTTTGCCCTTTTCTCAAGACCCAGCATATTGACAATCTCAGAAAGCCGTTCCTTATTCTCTTTTCTTCCATCTAATTTCCATGGCAGCGCAATATTTTCCTCCGCAGTAAGAGTGGGTATCAGATTATAAAACTGATAAACAATTCCCAGATTTCTTCTGCGGAAAATTGCAAGTTCATCCTCGCTCATTGCTTGTATCTCATTTCCATCAATGATAATAGAACCGCTTGTTGGATAATCAATTCCGCCAATCATATTCATAAGTGTCGATTTCCCGGAACCGGATGCTCCGATGATTGCAACAAATTCTCCTCTTTCTACCGAAAAAGACACATGATCCAGCGCAATCACTTCCGATTCGCCTTCACCATATTTCTTTGTTAATTCCTTCACTTCTAAAACAGCCATTGTAGTCCTCCTTTTTCAAATACCATCCTAGCAATGCAAAATGACTGTTCTGTGACAAAAGAATTTATTATTGTGACAATTTTGTCACTTAGAAACAATTCACTTAAAAAATTTTAAAATAAAAGTCGTTCCCTCTCCCATGCCTCCAAAATCAACATCAATGTCGCCACCCTGTCCTTTCAGAATAGAGAGTGCAAGCGGCATTCCGATTCCAAATCCATTTTCATTTGTAGAATTTTCAAACCTTTTAAAAAGAGCAGCATACTCTGTTTTGTCCATTCCCATACCGCTGTCCTTAACTGAAATCCAGCTATACATGGGATTTTCTCCGCTGTCGATCTCAATCACACTTCCATCCGGTGAATATTCGATCGCATTTTTGATAATGTTCGTAAGTGCTTCTGTGGTCCAGCGTTTATCACAATGTATGATGCAATCCTGTTTCAATTCTATGGTCAGATTGTGGATATCCAAAAGGATTTCCACTGATGGTTTTACCGCCTCTAAAAGTTCTGACGTGCGAATGCCATTTTTGATAAAATCAATTGCATGGGCATCAAGCTTTGCCATCTTAAGAAGTGCCCCTACAAGCCACTCCATTTTGTTTAGCGAAACCTGAATGTTATGAATGAACTCTTCCTGTTTTTCCGGATCTGCCTCCTCCAGTAAATCTGCCATAATCATCATGGAAGTAATCGGTGTTTTTAACTGATGGGAAATATCTGCCATATAATCAGAGAGACTGTCTCTTTCTGCCTCAACTGCCTTTATCTGTTCATTTTTCGTGTTCACAAGAGCATAAATATCATTTTTTAATATGTTAAAAGAGCCTTCCTTATTCTCTCGAATATCCAGTTCCTCGCCGGAACTATAGCCTTTCACAAACTCCGACAACTGTTCTATCTCTTTTTTCTTAATCCACACGATATCCCATTCCTCTCACAGTCTCAATATGTATTGCCTCGCCAAGTTTCTCCCTCAGCCGTTTCACATAAACGGTAAGTGTATTATCCTCAACAAAGTTGCCGTCTGCGTCCCATATTTTGTCAAGAATCTGCTGCCTTGTCAAAAGGATTCCTTTATTACTCGCAAAAATAAGCAGCAACCGATATTCCAATGCTGTAAGTTCTATGCTTTTATCATTCACATAAACTTTTGCCTCATCTGTATGGATGGCTGCATGACCCATATAGATTATGTTGTCCTTCTCTCCATTTTTGATATTGGCAGATAAAATGCGCCGAACTCTCGCCAAAAGTTCCCTGATTCTGAAAGGTTTTACAATATAATCCTGTGCTCCTTCATCAAATGCCCTCACAATTATATTTTCATCATCCACAACTGTCAGGAAAATCACAGATGTAGCATTATTTTTGAATATCTCACTTACATCAAATCCAGTTCCATCCGGAAGCTGCATATCTATAATTGCCAGGTCAAAATTATAATGTTGAATTAAACTTCCGGCATCTTTTATACCTGTGGCATGATTTGTTTCATAACCTTCTGTCTCAAGTGCATACAGAATTCCCGAAGCAATCATTGTGTCATCTTCCACCAAAAGTATTCTACTCATGAATTATTGTCCTTTCGTTATCGTTATAAGATATTTGCCTTACGATTATCTCATAAGGGCAAAAATAAGGGAAAATACATATCATTTCACTAATGAACGGACTGGAAAGCCTGTAAAATAGGGAAAATTAGAAAGATATTTCTACAAACTTGAAGTTGTCAGCATCCTTCTTTTTTATCTTTTATATCGTCTTTTAACGATTTGATTTCTTCCAGAATGAGTTCAGTACAAACAACTATAATACCTGAAAGAAGAATAATTCCACCATAAATCGGATAAATAAAGGATTCTCGGACTCCACCGCCAATGATGCCAGACAAGAGCTGCCACACACCGCTGAACGGCCAAACAACTAAAGCAAATACCACAATCATCATAATAATAGCTTTTTTCATTGTACTTTGCCTCCTTAAATTGCGATTTCTCAGTTTCAAAAACCGGAAGTTATCGAAGAGCATCCCTTAATTGCAACAAGCTACTACGGATACTTTCTCCAGCTCCACCAATAGCCTGTGCTATAATGATTGCGGCAACTATAATTGTCACTGCGACAATAATTTTTCCAATCAAATATTGATATTCTTTCATTTTGATTACCTCCATCTACAAGTATCGATTTTCTCAATTCTCAAAACAGGAAGTTGTCAGTCCTTCTTGTTCTTTTCAATAGCATTAATAGTGCAAGCAAAACCTGTAATCATTGAAAGTAGTATTGCTCCACCCATTGCTTCGTTCATTCCAGCACCAAAGAAAAAACCGACCAACGCTGCAATTACCATAAGAATGATTGAAATGATTACTCTCATAATATATACCTCCATAAATAAGAAGTTGTTAGTTGTTTGGAATCACTTCTCCATTTTCATCTAAAAGATAGATTGCATAAACCGTTCCTATCTGCAATGGATCACTTTCCATTACATCACCATTAAATACAACACGGATATTATCATCTACATTCAATTCTGGTACTCCTTCTGCTGATACCACATCTTTTGTAACAGAAAATTCCTCATCAACAGAAATCCCACTATTAAATGCTTCTATACACCTAACATCAACATATTCTTTATTTATTTCCAAAACTTTTGCATTAAAATATGCTTGTCTCTTTTCATTTTCATTTTTGCATCCAGATAACGCTACTATACAGCCAAATACTGCTAAAATAGATAGCCACCTTTTCATACTCAACACCTCCTCAAATCCCGATTTTTCGCTCTCTGCGCCTTCCCAATAAACGGGAAGTTGGTTACTTCTTGTAATTCATTTTCTTACTTAATACCCCAAACAAAGCCAATAAAAATATTCCAATTCCAAGCAATACGCCAGCTACTTTCATTAATTCATTGTTTGTATACTCTGTATCCGGAAGAATCCCATACTTGTAATAAGAATAACTAACATGGTCTGTGGTATATGCAGCTATGGAATCTCCTACATTATATTCCGAATATACAAATCCCGGTACTTGCATTCGCTTGTGATAATCATTCACTTTTCCATTGTTGTAGTAGAAGAAATAATTCTGAGATATCGTATCAGCCGAGGCATCTTCAGCCCTTTTACCTGTAATCACAATATCCTCCATATAGTAATCTTCTCCCAGTACCATCTCTTCCATTTGTGTATTAAATGCTTTAGATGTCAAAAGTATATTTATCCAGACTGTAATGAAAGCTATACTTAAAATAATGAAACAAATCCAAAACAAAATTTTCTTTTGATTTCCAGTTAATATTTCTTTTGATTCTTTGTGCTCAACCAATTTATTACTCATTCCATAATACCTCTAAAGTACTTTTTTCTTCTTCCTTCCCTTCGTCCAAGAAGTGTATCTCACTCAAAGAACTCGGTCAATCCCGATTTCTCAGTTTCAAAAATTGGCATTGAACCAAATCGCTGCGCGATGGCCTGCCAAGGCTGTGGCGCAGTTTTTCTAT
>OHTK01000091.1_pt1 | contig 58544 bp, 51 predicted proteins | sample 1578931 | NCBI WGS metagenome assembly OHTK01 (sample SAMEA3879553, study PRJEB24766) | human gut metagenome | biome: human-associated habitat; feature: feces | place: USA | collected 1985/1987 | reverse complement strand
ATATAGCAGAACTTAAAATATAAAAGAGGTTGTGCCAACGTTTTGACACAACCTCGGGAAAAGGCTCTTTTTATCCGTCTTTCAGTTGTTAATCATCCTATAATCAGCGTATTATTGTTTAAAACAAGATTTCCTGTATTTGGGGAGATTTTGTTCATATCAGGGTCTAAAAAAAGTTAAACCGTGACTTTGCATCCCGAATGCGTAAGATAAATGTGATGTTGCCTTGTTGTTTTTCCGCTATCGCACCTTGTATAATGTTGCAACAGCATGTAGTATTCCTCGTTTTCCAATTGCGGGCTGTAGAGCCCGCAGCTGCAAACCCTGCGGTTCGCAGTTGGCAACCGCAGGGCCCGCAACTGGAAAACGTTTTTTTTATTGTTGTACGGCTACATTTATCATGCTGCTTTTCAACAAAAAAAAATAAGGAAAGTGCTGTTTTTGTGTGGGAAAAACGGGTTAGGCTTAGGCAAAAGAGAATGGAAGAAGCGGGGGTTTTTTACGTTGAGCTGTTGTGGTAGATTTATTTTATTAAACTTGTAGCAAAGCATTGATTTTTCAGAAACTACAGACATTACTGCATCAATCCACCTTCAACAAAGAAAACGACTTCATTCAGCCGTTGTTTATTTTTTTTCTCGTCTTTAAAAACAGCAGGAATATGTAACACATTATCTTGAATCAGATTATCCATTAAATACCACATAACCTCATGGTACAAAATCACCATTGCTGTTTTTTCATCACTTATATTATATTGGGTTGCTATATTGCTGCAATTACTTTTAAGTTCAGAAGAAATGGAGTCAACCAGCTTTTTGATAATGTGATGAAAACGGTCTTGCTGTTTTTTTATAATAGGAAATTGTATATCCCCGTTACTGTTTGTCAAGCCATAAGGTATGAGTTTAGAAATAAGTTGTGGATTGTTTATTTTCCCAAATTTGGATATTTCTTCAGCACTTTCATCCATCGTTTTACTGCTTGGTGAGACTTCGCTGTTGAGATAGGTTAGTATAAAATTCATATCACCAAAGCCATTTGTTCCGAATTTGAGGTCTTTGCGTGGCTCATATAAAACCCAGTAGCAACCACTCCAACCAGCATGGTTGTTTATCTCATCGAATAAGACAAGTTTAGTCCACATCCTACCATCCAAAAGATATGAAAACACCAATGAAAGTGCGTTATTTTCAAATCCCATCTCCTTGATTGTATGTACGAGAGAGACAAAATCACTTTTAGTGTTTGAATACATGGATTTCGCAATCTCCTTACTGATATTTCTTAAAGAGGTTGTCTGTTCTTCGTCAAGAATAGGAATTGTGCATCTCCATTTTCCTTTGGTTCTGTCAATTAGTCCTCCTACTTCCAATAATAATAATTGGCTGTCAGAACACTTAACTCCCATTTTAAGAAGTTCATTTAGGGTATGAGGCGTTCGTAGATTATATATTATTTCCCAATTATTATCTGCAAGAACATAGTCTTCCGGTTGATGTCCACTTACAGCAACGAATTGCGTAGCTTCCCACTTCTCATAAGCTCGGACATTAGTCTGAGCTTGTATTCTTGGTAATGAGATTGATAGCAAAAAGATTGTTAAAACAGAAAGTTTGAATTTGTTCATCATAATAAATTTAATTTATAATTCAGTGTTTACGTGTATTTTTGCTCGTCACGATTTGTGTTATAAATGTGTCATATATAAAAGAAAAAGGAGCTAAGTTTATCACTTAACTCCTTCATTTTTACCAGTCGGGGTGACTGGATTCGAACCAGCGACCACACGCCCCCCCCCAGGGGCTTATTTTATGATATGTATATTTTGTATTTATTTGATTTTCAGTATGGTTTTTATTGATTACCAACTATTTAATTTCTATAAATTTTCTTCTGTTTTGATGGTTTTTACTCAAAATGTTGTAGATTTGTTGTAGGAAAATAAATATAACACCTATATCTATGGCAACATATAAGTTTATTCTGTTTGCGGGTAATGAACGTAAAGATGGTAGTTTCCCTGTTTCTATTAGAATCACTAAAGAAAGAAAAAGTAAGTTAATACGAACTGGATTGGTTTCAACAAAAGAGCAGTGGAATGAATCTGATGGTCGATTTGTTTCTGATAAGAGAATTGTACCTAAATTTAAAATATGGAATGCAAGATTATCTGAAATAGAAACTCAGATTAATGAAATATTTCGCAACTTTGAAATAGAAAGAGTTGATTGGACTTTAAATCAGTTTGAAGAAGCATTTTTGAATAAGGCCTCAAAAGGTAAAGTAAAGGATTATTTCAATAAGACAATAACTACGTTAAAGGATACTGGTCATGTGGGAAATTCAGTTTGTTATAGTCGTACTTTACATATGCTTGAATTGTTTGATAGTAAGTTTGATAAGAAAGTGTTTTCTGAAATAGACATCAAATATGTAAAGGCTTTCGATGTATTTCTTCAGAAACGGGAGTGTAAAGGAAATACCCGGAAATATTATTTCAAAGCTCTGCGTGCAATTTTAAATAAGGCTATACAAGATCAGGAGGCTTCTGAAGTCACCTATCCTTTTGGAAAAGGAGGTTTTAATATCTCTGCCTTGGAAGAAGAAACAGCAAAGCGCTATTTGCCACATGAAGATATGGATAAACTGAAACATACTGTTGTTAAAAGTCATGCTCAAGAGCTTGCAAGACGTTTGTTCCTATTTTCTTATTATTGTTATGGAATATCGTTTATTGACGCTGCATTGTTGACTAAAAACAATATAATCCGTTATAATGGTGGAAGCTATATTGTTTATAAACGAAATAAGACAAAGGAAGCAAAGAAAGTAAAACCTATTCAGATTAAGATAACTTCTGAAATTCAGGAATTGATGGACTGGTTTGCTTCTAATACAATTTTGGTAGAAGATTATTTATTACCAATCGTTTCTATTCCAGGATATAAAGGAGAACAATTATATAATCATATTCGTAGCCGTTTTGGACGTAATAACAAGAATTTGGCTAACTTAGCGCAGGCTTTAGGGATTACGGACATGAAGCTGACCAGTTATGTGAGTCGTCATACAATGGCTATGACTTTACAGGACAATCAAGTACCACGTGAAGTTATCTCACAGATATTAGGTCATAGTGATTTGGCAACGACCAATACTTATTTGGATAGCTTTGCCAGTAGCGTAATAGACGAAGCGGTAAAAGTATTATAAAGGAAATAGTATGTTATCAACAGATAGAATAAAAGACTTGCTTTTACATGGCGAGAATAGGCAAGTAGAATTTAAGAAATGCACGGATAAGGTTTCGGCTTCCGTGTATGAAACGGTATGTTCTTTTCTGAATGCAGAGGGAGGATATATCTTTTTAGGAGTGGATGATGATGGGGCTATATTAGGAATTAACCCTAAATGCGTAACAGATATAATCAAAAGTATTATCAATACGCTGAATAATCCTGAACTGTTTCTTCCTCCAATGCCAATCACGCCAGAGCAGACAGAGATAGACGGTAAGATTATCCTGTATCTGAGTGTGCCGGAGAGTGAACAGGTGCATAGATATAAGAACCGTTTTTACGACCGTTGGGGTGATGCAGACAATGATGTGTCAAAGCATACTTATCTGGTTAAGAACATGTTCATGCGAAAAGAAAAGGAATCTTCCGAGAATGAAGTATTTCCCGATGTAACATTGGTGGATATGGATGAAGAATCGTTCAAGATTATGCGTAGCCATATTTCTATTCATAACTCCAATCATCCGTGGTTGAGTATGACAAATGAAGAATTCCTGAAAAGCCTGTTCTGGGGTAAGCAACGGGGAACAAATAGGGAAGGATATAAGTTGGCTGCTATTCTTTTATTTGGCAAGGAACAGACTATTCTGAACTGTTGCCCGTGGCATCGTACGGATGCCATTTATCGTAGCGTGTCTTACGAGCGTTTTTTGCATCCGCTTCCGACTGACCCTGATATTCGTTATAATGACCGGGATATGATATGCGTAAATCTGATTCAGTCATATATTCGTTTGTTGAATTTCGTGCAACGCAACATGCCTGATAAGTTCCGTTTAGCGGATAATGGAATAGACCGTTTGGACTTACGGGTAATGATATTCAGAGAAGTAATCTCGAATACACTTCTGCATCGTGAGTATATCAGTTCATATACCAATAAGTTCCTTATATTTCGTGATCGAGTAATAACAGAGAATTGGACGAAACCTTTCCAAACAGGGGATATAGATATAAATGACTGGCGTACCCGTACAAAGAATCCGCTAATAACAAAGGTATTCCGTGAAATGAAATGGGCAGAGGAACTTGGTTCCGGACAGAAAAATATTCGGAAATATGCTCCGTTATACTTTGAAAACTCTGAGATAGAGATTCGTAGTGGAGAGGAGTTTGTCTTTTCCATTACCTATCGTGACCCTAAAGAGTTTGAGTTTGCAAAAAATATTCAGACTGGTCAGGACCAAGTCGGGACTAAGTTGGGACCAAGTTGGGACCAAGTTGGGACTAAGTTGGCTCTAAGTCGGGGAGAAATACAGACAATTCTTAAAACTTGTATATCGGAAAAGTCTCTAATGGAAATTATTATTTTGCTGCATTTTAGTAATCGGACTAAATTTAGGAATAAATATATAAACCCTTTGATTGCAGAAGGATTGTTGGCAATGACTGTTCCTGATAGGCCTAACAGCCGTTTGCAGAAATATTATACTACAGAAAAAGGAAAACGACTATTATGCCAAGACGGAAGCAATTAATATTCAAGATTCAGGATTTGAAGTGTGCAGTTCATATCATAGAGGAGTTATCCAAGCTGCCTCAATTGAATAATTTTGATATGAAGTCTATAGAATTGACGATTAAAGAAAATAAACCGGCTCCACAAATATTAAAAAAGGATGTAGATACACTTGTTGACCGTCTACAGCGTGGATTTTCTGCAAATAAGCATAAATTGACACAGTTGAACGGTTATTATTTGATAACAAATATTCATCTTTCAAAATGGATGAAAGTTACTCCTGCAACTGTGAACAAGTGGCTAAAGGATGGTCTGATAAAATATAGTGAGAAATCATATGATAATCTTAAGTTTTTTGATGTAAATGAGGTTATTTCTCAACTTAGAAAACAAAAGCAATAATTTTTTATCATCTATATAATAGTTGCAATTTGATGCCATTTTAAGGACTTTTGATGACAGCTCCTTGAAATGGCATTTTCATTTGTCTTTAAATGACGATTTTTGTCATTAAATGTCATAGCTTGTATATATGTTTTCCTGTTTGAATACTATTTGTTTTTATAATTTCTTTGTCTTGAAACCTCTGAAGTAATAGGGGTAAAATCGAGTAGTTAATCCGCAAAATGTTTGATTATGGCAGGTATTATAGTTGCAACAGAAGAACAAATTGAAGAAATCGTATTCAGAGCTATTTCAAAATATTATTCAGGGAATAATAAAGAAACAATTTCATCTGGATTACCTGATACTTTGAATTTATCTAGTGCATTGAAGGTATTGGATGAGCATGGATTTCCTACTTCTAAAGCTAAGCTGTATAAAATGACTTCACTCGGACAGATTCCTTTCATGAAGTATGGAAATAAACTGGTTTTTTCTCGTAAATCTCTTGTAGAGTGGGCACACAAACAGTTAGTGTCTGGTAGTACAGATAAAGTATAATCTGGTATAAGTATTCATAAATGTAATAAACGTAGATAAATTGGATTAATTAGTAGGAAAGAAAGGAAATTCAGTATATTGATTCTTATTTAAATTGGAAACACATTATTCAATTGTATCAGATATCAATGTTGTTAACCTGTTATCAATTCTGCATTTCAAAGTTTACACTTCTGGTTTACACTAATATGAAACAGGTGAAATTTATATACTTGATTATCAGTATATAATGCATTTTCAGGCATTATCTGAAATTAAGGCATACTATTTTCACTACTATAAGTAAATACTCTTAGAGTGCGCACAACGGGAGTATCGATTTATTCACTTAAACATTGGAATTATGTCATATATAGATAATGAAGTACTCGAAAGGTTGATAGGAACAATGGTAGAGGGGTTTGCCCGCATTGAAAAGAAACTTGACCAGATGAACCGTCTGAAAGAATGTATGAACGGGGATAAACTGCTTGATAATGTGGATTTGGCAGAACTCCTTGGGGTGTCACAAAGAACTCTGGCACGTTACAGGCAAGAGGGCAAGATTAAATATTACTCGGTTGAAAAGAACGGGAAATCATTCTATCTCGCCTCGGAGATACAGAGTTTCCTTCTCCAGCGAAGTAAGAATATAGTAAATAATAAGTAGCAAATAGAATAAGTGGCCATTTCTTGATAAAAATGATATGGTCACTTATTATTATATCGGAATTACGGTGCTTTCAATATCTCTCAATTAACATAGACGCAGTGATACAGACTCTTTCTTCCATTGAAAATCCACAGCAAGTCATTGTTGATATGTGCCAATATAGGGTTGATAAACAGATTCAGCTTTGGCTTTTGCGAAGGAACTGTTAGTTACTGTACCTATCCCCTAATATCTGTATAGTTCTCTTTTTCCTGTGATGGTATTCATTTTATGCATGAAATGTGTTTCTCTGAAGAAAGTTGAAAGACTGACATATTTTGTTTATCAGTTTATTTGTAGATGAATTTTTTTTTATGACTTTTGCACTCAAAACATTAAATATACAATAATTTGCAAATAAAAAATAATTATGTTGGAAGGATATATTGAACTTTTTGAGTTATGTATTGCAATGGTGACAGCATTGTTGGGATTGGCATATCCATTATTTATTGATAAGATAAATCAAATGTCAGATAAATATAAAACACGTAGAATTTCTGAAAAATTTAAAAATGAAACTGCATATTGTTGTTTCAACATTTTAATAGTTGTTTGTATTGTGGAATTATTTGTATTTCCAATTATAATAATAGCTTATGATACTGATTATTGTAATCAGTTACTGATTACAATTCAAGGAATTTGTGTGTTTACCTTATCTATAATTATGGTTAGATTATATCATCTTATACAAACGTATAATGATCCTTTTCGTTTTTTCAATCGAATCAGAATTAATGAAACAAGTGAGAATCTTATTGCAGATTTACAGATCTTAATTCGATATGCTTCTAATAATGAGGTTGAAATGGATTTGTATAATGATGCAATGCAGGAACTCAGTACACAAATTTTAAATTTTCAAGAAGAACAATTATTAATCTATCAACAGCAAAACTCAAACAATGAAGAATACTAATAGATCTCCATTTATATATCCAGTTTATATAGTCCAAGTGCTCAATCAACTAATGGAAGATAGTGTAAAGAATCGAAATGGAATTCTCAGTAAACGAGCAGATATTGTTGAGATACTATATAATCAATTTAATAACTTTCCAATTACAGAACAAGTTTATCAAATGATGTGGGTTTGGATAATTAAAATGCTAAATGCTGGTCATTACGATTGGATAAAACAATATTGGAATATTGCTAATCAATATTGTACTTTCAAATTAGAATATTCTAATAAAAAAGATGAAAAGAATAAATTTTTGGAATTCCATATTATGGTAGGTGTATTGTTGTTTTATAAGAAAAGCTATAATTTACTACAACATATATTCAATTTTACAAATACTTTACCGGCAAAATATCCTTTGATCCCTAGTACATTTTCTCAGATTTTTTATATTTACGAAGAATTATCCGAAAAAAACAAACGCATGTATTTGTTAAATTATCATATGTCTATGGTTTTTGAAGGTGCAGGAGAAGAGAATAAAATAGAAGGTCTTCTTGTTAATTATCTTGCGTTGCTTATGATACGTCTGTATGATGTAAATGATTATAACATTACCTATAGTAATCCGTTAGATACTCCAGCTACTGGTAATACAATTGAAGAAAACGACAATAAGATTGAATTAGCTAATATACTTATAGAACGTATTAAAAGAATCACTGATGATCAATTAAAAGAGTGTGGGTTAAGTACAATGAAGAATCAACGAGTTGTTGTTGATTTGCTTAAACAATATATAGCTCAATGTTCTCAAAAAAATAATGATTTGAAGCAAAATTCAGATATATCAAAAGATAAACAAGAATTGATTAAAGCGTCTTTGATAGATTCGGTAAAAGAATATAAGCCTCAATTACCCCAAAGTAGTAAACAGGAGGTAGAGGAGAATGATAAAGAATTTACTGCATCACAGAGTGTTAAATTAGATGAATATCTAATTCTTAATAGCCATTCAGCTATTAGTTCTAATTTAGGTGAAGCTTTAATCAATGCTCTTAATTCACAGGTACAACAGTTTTATTGTTATCAATTCTCACTTAATAGTGCGCTCAAGAACTATACTATTCCTTATCGTGATTTTAGTAGAGCCATGAAACGACTTTCTATATCTCCTAAATATGTATTATTGGCAATGGGAATACCAACTCATTTTTTTGATGAAGTAGAAGGATTTATACGTGAGAATAATGCTATTCATTATAATAAAAGCGATGTTTATGAGATACCCTCCAATAACGAAACATCTATTTTAATAATGAAAAAAGAGGATATTCCTTGTTATAAATTTAGGAAATTGACAGATACAACATTAACAGAAATAGAATCTACAAGGTATCTATTCTCTAATGTTGATTCTCTTACAAAAGAAGAACCTATATTAACTGTTAAACAAGGTTTTTCTATACATATGCCACAGAAGTTACGATATATTAGGTTACAGGTTGCGTATCATTTAGAATCAGATGAAATGCTTATACAAAAAGTAGAACCAATAACAAATAATATTATATAAATTATGGATACTGAAAGATTAAAAAAACGGATAAAAGAGAATTGGCTATCTGGATTATTGACTTTTATAATAGTGGTTGTAGGAGCATTTATGGGAGTTTATTGTGCACGCAGATTACCAATAGAACAGGAAAAAGTTCATAAAAAAGACACTATTTATATTAAACGTTCAATTACGGATTCTCTGTTATTAGATATATCTTTTCAGCTTAAAAAGATAGAAGAGAAATTACAACCTAAAAAAGTTTATATTCAAAAAAGAAAATCTAAACCATGTGATACAATCAAAATAGATGCATCTATACATATTGATCAAAAGTAAATATTATGAATATATCAAATAGAATAAGTGACCGTATTCTGATGGAAAGATGATATATACGGTCACTTATGCATTATACCGGGATTGCGGTCACTTTCAATGTCTCCAGATTGACATAGGCACCGCGATACAGTGTCTTTCCTTCCTTGAACATTCTCCATAATATGTCACATCCGATATGTGCCAGTGTAGAGTTAATGAACAAATCCTGTTTTTCCAGAGCTTCCGCCAGAGAACAGCTTGGTCCTGATTCTTTTTCCTTGAATTTTGCATAGTCCACTTCCTCGGTGATGACATTCATTTTAGGCATGGGAATATATTCCTGTGAAGAAGGTTGGAGAACTTTCTCGCGTACTGTCCCGATGATGACCTGCCCTTTTGTTTGGCTGTTCCCGAAATCCATCCAGTATATGGGAGCGGAATGGTCACTGAAGTTTTCTTTGCTGACTTTCTTCAAGAACTTCCAAAGCGTAAGACGTGAACGTATATTGTCCGTGCAGGTAATAAATATGTTGGCTGTATCATATCCTGAAAATTTCTTCGTGGGAAAACATTTCGGTTCGGCAGTCCATGCGTATCCGAAGAAACGGTTGATGCGTGTGACTAGTGATACGGATTTGTTCAGTCCCAGTTCCGTCTCACTGAAAAGCTGGCGTCCTATATTGGCCTGGCTTACTGTGTCGGGATCGAAGACAGTGACATGCAGTCCCGGATGACCTAATGCTTGAAGTGCCATGTTCATGCGTGCCAGATTGGTTATCACTTGTGAGCCGGTACCTCCGGCTCCGATGACGAATACCGTTACCGGATGACGCGGATTGAGCAGGTAGCGGTCGGTAAAATGTATCTTTTTCATGGAAGTATGTCTTTAAGTTTTTTATTCATGGGCTTGAGTTCGTTCATGTCGAACGGATTGTTTCTTATGTTCTCGGTGACGATGACAAGATTTGAAACTGTAGGATTCACATTTCCTCCCAGATGGGAGAATTCAGTCAGCCAGAACCGTTTTTCCCAGTATTCCAGCAGGGAAAGAAAAGTCGGGTTCTGTGGCTTTTCCAAAGAACAGCTGCCAAGGCAGACACTTGATCCGGTCACGTTGAAGAATGGGGCACGGAACAGCGGTGTCGTTTCCACCGGACGTTTTCCCTTGAAGGCGAACACGTCCATGCTTCCGTTTTTTACCTGGTAGACAATTCCCGGCAGATTAAATATGCCGTCCTGTATATTGAGGTCTTTGTGAAAGAACATCTGTCTTTTTCCGGGCGGATTGTACCAGATATATTCTTCCTGTCCTTTTCTCGGATTGCAGGCCAGCATATTATCGGGGACTCTTCCTGCAGGTATCCCGCTCATTTCTTCCGTATAGGATTCCAGCAGGGTATTCATGAATTCGTATGTGACGGGGATACCTGCCCCCATCTGTCCGCTTTTTCCGATGGGACGCAATTCTATGAAGTACCTGGTGTCAGAATTTCTACTGTCTTCATATTTGTAGGCTATGATAGCAGCTTTCGGCACCATCATTTTCTGTATGTTCTGGGTCAGTTCATTCATGATGTTTATAAATTATAGGTAACATGTTCTACAAATTTCTCAAACCATTTTGAGAACCGTTCCGGATAATTCTCTGGTCTGAACAGCTTTTCAGTTTCCGGTGTGATGAAGGTAAATGATACGGGAGTCTGGTTATATGTCTCCTGACAGTCGGTACTGAAACAGCTTTCCATGTCTTTGGTAACCGTATCCGTAATGGAATATGTAAGCAGAATCTGATATTCGAGCGGTGGCGGTTCGAAATCCCTTTCCTTTTCGCTTGCATAATCATAGTCATAATTCAAGATATAAGGGCCGTCCTTTGTAATCAGGGACATTCCTTCAGTAATCAGTTCCAATAGTCTTCTTTCCTCATCGCTGGAAGGAGTACAGTTGCGGATATGTTCTTCCAGATTCCTACAGAAAGCCTTGGAGTACATCCGGCACAGCTTTCTGTAAATCCTTCCTTTCTCGTATGACTTGAATAGCTTTTCCTTTCTGTACAAATCCTTTTTCTCTTCCTCATCGAGCCGTCCAAAGTCCGCATGGTCGGTACAGACTTCCGACATCTCAAAATATGGGGTGTCGGTTATATCCATCATCCTGTGATGCTTGATGAACTGTCTGATGAACTCCAGTGTGATCCTTTTGATTTCACCTTTTAGTCTTTCTGTAAAATCTATCGGTATCAGGAACAGGGTGTAATCGGGCCCATTAATGGCGATTTTCTGGACAATCGTCGTGATTATGAAAGGCGAACCGCATATACAACTAAACAATCTGAAACATCATATAGAGGAGATGTTTCATCGAATGGTCAAAATGCTCATGTGAGTGGTGGAATTAGCTATGATTGGAAACAACACTCTTGGGGAGTAAGGTATGAGTATGCAACAGTTCCTAGTAATAAGGAACAACAGAATTTAAATGTGGATGACGGTAATCTCTTTTATACGACAAAATCTAAGTTTCAAAATGAGTCTAATAGCCAGTATATTAATGCCTATTATAATGGCAAAATTGCTGCTTGGCTAACTGAATTTAATTTTGATTATAGTAGAGGATTATTTGATAAGTTATCAAATATAAACGAAAGCCACAAAACCAATCCTATTGTTTACACAACTAAAGATTCATATAATTTGTTGGCAGCTCAGTGGAAATTCAATCGGCATTTTAAGGAAAATGCAATCAATTTTGGAGCAGAGTATCATCGGACAACCCTAAATAGTGTTCAACAAATGTTACAGAAAAATGACGAAAAAGAATTGTCAGATGTAGATAATAGAAATAAGCAGTTATTGGCAGCCTTATTTGCTGATTATAATCACGAATGGAAGCATATGTCCCTTATCACAGGTGTGAGGTTAAAACATACACGATTTGATTATTATGAACATGGGAGAAAAATACAAGAACAATCCAAAAAATATACCACACTGCTTCCATATCTGACATTTAACTACGACTTAGGTGATGTTGAAACAGGGTTAAGTTTAAGAGAATACATAGAACGTCCATCCTATACAAATTTGGGGAATGTTACTACTTACACATCTGCTAAAACAAGATGGCAAGGAAACCCTTATTTGGAAAGTGCGCAAACATTTGAAATTAATATGGACTTGATGTACAGAGAATTCATGGTTTCTTTAGGAGTACAGTTTATTAAGAATGGTATTTTCGAGGTCAACCAATCTTCTTCTGAAGATGAAAGTATTTTGATTGTAAAACCCATAAACTTGCCTAAATACAATTGCTACTATTTAGATGCTTCTTATAGCTTTCATTGTGGTATATGGCATCCCATATTAAATGCTAGTGTACAATATCAGAACTTAAAATATGGCATCAATCAGGAAAAATATAACAAACCTTTAGCAGAATTTTTTTTAAATAATAGGTTTAGTTTCAAACGAGATTGGAATATTTGGCTTTCGTTTGGGTATCGAACAAAAGGAAATTATGCAACAGGATATACGTATGGTTATAAAAATCTTGGACTTACTATTTCTAAATCCTTTTTTAACAAGGTGCTTTTGTTGAAATTGGATTGTAAAGATATTTTTAACACAGGGCGTGAGAAAATAAAAGTAGACACAAATAATCTATTAATGATGGATAGTTCAATAGGAAATACACGAGCTGTTAAGTTTACTATCACATATAAATTCAAGGGGCATTCTGACAAATTCAAAGGGAAAGGCACATCACAAGATGAAATTGACAGACTTAAAAGAGTTATAAATTAATTATATAAGTAATTCAAATACCCAATTATATACTTTAATGTACTAATTTTAATTCTATCTGTTTATATCTTATTTCAATAAGGGAAATCTTTTGGGTTTCCCTATTTTTATGCCCGTTTTCAAGTGAATCAAAGAATTTTGTTAAAGAATCCTAAGTAGATAACACTTGAGATTGAATTTGGGTACTATTACAAAAAGTGAAATAAGAACCCGATTGTTCAGAGCAGTCGGGTTCTATTTTTTATATAGATATATGATAATTATACTCAGATAAAAACCAAGTGTTCCAAGTATCATATTGGAAGCACTTGGTTAATGTTTAAATGAGCAATAATTACAGGATATATGTATATGATAATTATACCCAATTGTTTTATTAAAGTGTCTAATTTTTAATCACTTATGTTTTATATGTTAGGATTTTTTATTATATTTATATAATAAAAATAACATGTCAATTGGAAACAGAAATAATCAATATTGTAGAAATAATAAAGAAGAATAAACAAATGCGAGAAGTAAAGTCATTTATTGATTTGATGAAATCCTTTTATGATGAAAAATCATGCAGAGAATTTCTTGAAGATATTAAATGGCGTGGAGAACCGATTTGCCCACACTGTAATTGTCAAACGAAAGAGCATTATAAGTTAAAGTCTAATGGAGAATTTAAAGGACTATATAAATGTAAACGATGTAAGAAAAGATTTACGGTTACTATTGGTACAATGTTTGAAGGTAGTCATGTGTCATTAAAGAAATGGTTCTATGCATTGTATATATTCTTAGCCCATAAGAAAGGAATAAGTAGCATACAATTATCTAAGGATATAGATGTAACACAGAAAACAGCTTGGTTCATGTTGGAACGGATAAGACATAATTTGAAAGACAAGCTTGTAGTTCAATTTAATGATATGACACAAGTTGATGAAACCTATGTCGGTGGTAAGAATAAAGGTAGAGTAAAGAATGCACAAGGAAGAAGCCTTAAAGTTAAGACTCCCGTAGTAGGTCTATTATCTAATGGAATGGCATATACAGCCGTTGTTCCAAATACTGGTGGAAAGGTTTTGAAAACGATAATCAATACTTTAGTCAAGGAAGGTTCTACTGTTATAACAGATGGATGGAAAGGTTATACTGGAATATCGAAAAATTATATTCATAAAGTAGTTGAACATAGTACTGGTGAATATGTAAAAGACGGATTCCATACCAATAGTATTGAAGGATTTTGGTCACACTTGAAACGTGGAATATTAGGAATATATCATAAAGTAAGTCCAAAGCATTTGGATAAATACTGTGATGAATTTGCATTTAGATATAATACGAGAGGACTAACAGATGTTCAAAGATTTATTTATTTTACGATGTCAGCCTATAAAAGATTAAAGTATCAAAGTTTGATTTACCCATAATAATAGGTAAATTTGAATTGAAAATAGAAAAAGAGCAGTTCACGAAGTAGCATTTTTGCTAAATAGTTCCTATATTTGCATTGTCCCAAGTGGACAGACATAGTAATTAGGAAGCGTTTAGCTTATTCCTTGTCAATGAATCTGGACAATTCACCTGCACTGAGGAATATGAAAGAATGCTCCCTTTGGTTTGCATATATAGCACTGATGTGTTGATATACAGCCAAAGGCGTGAGCTGTTTTCATTTTTCGGTGCAGAGGTAGTCCAGAACCCATTGACGGAATTTGATAACAGTCCTCACGCTTTTATTTTTAGTAATTCATCCTTTGAGGACGGGTGAAAAAAACAAATTAAAATGAAAACATTTAGAATGATTGCAAGCTCGGTATTGCTGGTTATGTTATGTTTAAGTTTTACAGCGTGCGAGGAGGAAGATGAACCAAACATTGATGGTGAAGAAACTATAAATCCCGGACGTGTGTTCACTAATGGACTTCCTAAATCTGCGGAAGGTGCAACTATGACATATAATGAGAAGGGACTGTTAACGAAATTATTAACAAATGAAGGACGAGAAATCACTTTTGAATATGATAATAAAACAAGAGCGGTTAATCAATCAAGTGATGTAAGAATGAAGGTTGTGGAAGAAGATGGTGAAATATTCATATTTGATATGCAAATAAATGATAATGGTTTTGTGACATATTGTACAGAAACAGAGGAAGACGGAGATATTGAAACATGGGATTTTAAATATACCGCAGAAGGTAATTTGAATTATATGAAGCGTTCAGAAGGTGGAAATGAAGTTACTAAAATTATTTATCAAAATGGAAATATAATTCGTACAGAAACAATTTCAGAAGATGATAATACAGAAGGATATTCATGTGATGTGAAATATACATCAGAAGAGAATGTTTCGCTAATAGCAAATAAAGGCTGTATTATGTTATTCGACCAAACTTTTGGGGTGGATATGGATGAAATGAAATATGCGTATTATGCAGGATTACTCGGAAAGGCGACTAAAGACCTTCCGATTGAAATAACTGATAAATACTCTGATAACGACGAAGTTTATATTAGTAAGTTTAATTGGACTTTTAATCAGAGTGGTCTTCCAACAGAATTAGATGTAACAAATGATGGGGAATATACTGATAAAATAGTATTCCAGTGGTAATCTAATATACATTCCCCTTGTCTAAAGCTATGATAAGGGGATTTTTATTTTTGAATATTTGATGTAAACTATACGTATGTTCTTTGTTTTATACATATTATAAATCAATACTAAAATATAGATTTATATGTATAAAGAAAGTTCCCTAATATTTCTGCCCCTATTTAATTTAGTGACGAAAACCACCCACAGTATTGAATTGTTTTTGAGAAAGGAGGTATAATATGGCATGGTCTAGTTTATCATCCTTGGAAATTCCGACGAAAGCAGATGTTGAAGAACTTATACTCTCTGTATTGCCACGTGGAACAATTGTTGCTTTCCATGGAAATTCTATACCACCTGGATGGGTATTATGTGATGGCTTAAATGGTACACCTAATTTGATAGATAGATTTATAATGGGTGCTAATCATATTACTAATGGTAGAACTGGAGGTAGCGATACTGTTACATTGGCTGAAATAAATATGCCAATACATAACCATCCCGCTGGCAGTTTATATACGAACTCTGCCGGAAGTCATACCCATAATTGTTATCAACCAAGAGCAGGTAAGTCAGATAATGCTAATGACCGTACAGTTATGGAATTTTCTGATTATAAAGCAACATCTAGTTCAGGAAGCCATAGTCATAGTATATATGGGAGTACAGGTCTAGCTGGTGCTAGTGAGCCATTTAGTATATTACCACCATATACAGTTTTGTTTTATATAATGAAATTGTGATAAAGATAGTATGAGTTGAATATAGATAAATAAAAGCCGCACCTAAGTTTGAATTTGGGTGCGGCTTTTATTTTGTGTGATTGGTGCATTAAAGTATATAATTGGGTTTTTCTTTTATTAGTTGTAGACATGTTGTAGCGAAAAAATGTTGTAGATTTGTTGTAGGAATCAAAAAAAAGGAGCTAAGTCATTGACTTAACTCCTTGATATTTACCAGTCGGGGTGACTGGATTCGAACCAGCGACCACACGCCCCCCCCAGAGCCTTCCTTTTATTTTCTATATTTTTGTATTTATCTGAAATTCAATATATTTGTAGCGATTAAAATATGGCGTAGTAGCTTCTGATTATACTAAATTGGATGTATTAGGACTAAAAACGTCAGTAATCCGTCAGTAAAATGTATCGCTTATGAAATATGCTTCGTTTAAGATGTGGATAGCAGATAAGTACCATTATAAAGATGGTTATGCTATTTGGCTGGTTGTGCGAAAAGATAATAAGCGTAAGGTCATGGCATTAGGCATTTACGCAGAACCACACCAATGGGATGATAAGCAGGAATTGTTTATCACAGATAAGCGTGTGCCTAAATTACATCCAGACCGTAAATATCTGAATGATTGGCTTACTCAGAAGAAATCTGAGATACTTCGTATCATCGCAGAGTTTGATAAAAATAAAATAGATTGGACTTTAAATCAGTTTGAACAAGAATTTTTTCATTGTTCCAATAAAGGTAATGTCAAAGATTATTTTGAAAAACTTATCTTAACCTATAAAGATACCAATCATATAGGGAATGCCACTTGTTACAATCGGACCCTCCATATGCTTGAATTATTTGATGATAAGTTTTCAGAACGGGTATTTCCTGAAATTGACATTAAGTATGTAAAAGCTTTCGATGTTTTTCTCCAGAAAAGAGAATGTAAAGGCAATACGAGAAAGTTTTATTTTAAAGCTTTAAGAGCCGTTTTAAATAAGGCTATCCAAGATGGAGAAGCATCGGAATCTACTTATCCATTTGGGAAAGGAGGATTTAGTGTTGCATCTTTAGAAGAAGAAACGATGAAGCGGTATTTACCACATGAGGATATGGAGAAATTGAAAAATACAGTCGTTGAAAGTGCGGCTCAAGAGTTGGCTCGAAGATTATTTCTTTTTTCGTACTATTGTTATGGTATTTCTTTCATTGATGCAGCATTATTAACAAAGAAGAATATCGTCCGTTATAATGGGGGTAACTATATCGTATATAAACGAAATAAGACAAAGGAGGCCAAACGGGTAAAACCAATTCAGATTAGAATTACACAAGAAATACAAAATTTATTGGATTGGTTTTCCGCCAATACATTGTTAGTGGAAGATTATTTATTACCAATCGTTTCTATTCCAGGATATAAAGGAGAACAATTATATAATCATATTCGTAGCCGTTTTGGACGTAATAACAAGAATTTGGCTAATTTAGCGCAGACTTTGGGGATTACGGACATGAAGCTGACCAGCTATGTGAGTCGTCATACAATGGCTATGACTTTACAGGATAATCAAGTACCACGTGAAGTTATCTCACAAATATTAGGTCATAGTGATTTGGCAACGACCAATACTTATTTGGATAGTTTTGCCAGTAGCGTAATAGACGAAGCGGTAAAGGTATTATAAAAGAAACGGTATGTTATCAACAAATAAAATAAAGGACTTGCTTTTGCATGGCGAGAATAAGCAAGTAGAATTTAAGAAATGCACGGATAAGGTTTCGGCTTCCGTGTATGAAACGGTATGTTCTTTTCTGAATGCAGAGGGAGGATATATCTTTTTAGGGGTGGATGATGATGGTACAATATTGGGAATTAACCCTAAATGCGTAACAGATATGACCAAAAGTATTATCAATACACTGAATAATCCTGAACTGTTTCTTCCTCCAATGCCAATCACGCCGGAGCAGACAGAGATAGACAGTAAGATTATCCTGTATCTGAATGTGCCGGAGAGTGAACAGGTACATAGATATAAGAACCGTTTTTACGACCGTTGGGGTGATGCAGACAATGATGTGTCAAAGCATACTTATCTGGTTAAGAACATGTTCATGCGAAAAGAAAAGGAATCTTCCGAGAATGAAGTATTTCCCGATGTAACATTGGCGGATATGGATGAAGAATCGTTCAAGATTATGCGTAGCCACATTTCCATTCATAACTCCAATCATCCGTGGCTGAGCATGACAAATGAAGAATTCCTGAAAAGTCTGTTCTGGGGTAAACAACGGGGAACAAACAGAGAAGGATATAAATTGGCTGCCATTCTTTTATTTGGCAAGGAACAGACTATTCTAAATTGTTGTCCGTGGCATCGTACGGATGCCATTTACCGTAGCATATCTTACGAGCGTTTCTTGCATCCGCTTCCGACTGACCCTGATATTCGTTACAATGACCGGGATATGATATGCGTAAATTTGATTCAGTCATATATCCGTTTGCTGAATTTTGTGCAACGCAACATGCCTGATAAGTTCCGTTTGGAGGATAATGGTATAGACCGTTTGGATTTACGGGTAATGATATTCAGAGAAGTAATTTCAAATACCCTTCTGCACCGTGAATATATCAGTTCATATACCAATAAGTTTCTCATATTCCGTGATCGGGTCATAACGGAGAATTGGACGAAACCTTTCCAAACAGGGGATATAGATATAAATGACTGGCGTACCCGTACAAAGAATCCGCTAATAACAAAGGTATTCCGTGAAATGAAATGGGCAGAGGAACTTGGTTCCGGACAGAAAAATATTCGGAAATATGCTCCGTTATACTTTGAAAACTCTGAGATAGAGATTCATAGTGGAGAGGAGTTTGTCTTTTCCATTACTTATCGCGACCCTAAAGAATTTGAGTTTGTAGAAAATATACCGACAAGTCACCGACAAGTCGGCACTAAGTCGGCACTAAGTTGGCAGCAAGTCGGCACTAAGGTAGCATTAAGTCAAAAGGAGATAAAAACTATATTGGAAGCATGCTTGCTCGAAAATTCTTTAACTCAGATTATTGCTTTATTCAATTTTAGTGATAGAACAAAGTTTAAGAGGAAATATATAAACCCTCTTATTGCAGAAGGATTGTTGGCAATGACTGTTCCTGATAAGCCTAACAGCCGTTTGCAGAAATATTATACCACAGAAAAAGGGAAATCACTATTACTATGCCAAGACGGAAGCAATTAACATTCCATATTCAAGATTTGCGATGTGCTGGTCATATCATCGAAGAGTTATCCAAACTACCACAGTTGGCTAACTTCGACATGAATTCTATTGAACTGACCATCAAAGAAAACAGACCAGCACCCAAAATCATTAAAAAAGATATTGATATGTTGATAGACCGTTTGCAGCGTGGCTTTTCAGCAAACAAACATACTGTTACGCAATTAAACGGATGTTACCTGATTACAAATGTTCATTTAGCCAAATGGATGAAGACAACCCAAGCATCCGTCAATAAATGGATAAAGGACGGTCTGATAAAGCCCAGCAAGAAATCATTTACCAATCTGGAATTCTTCGATATAGATGAGGTAATCGACCAGCTTCGCAAACAAAAACGATAAAATCACATTTTCTTTTATCATCTATATTAACTGTGCCAATTAGTGCCAATTCGAGCCATTTGTTGCCAAGCCTTGAAATGCTGTCTGGCAAATGTCTTCAAATGACATCAAATGTCTGCTGTTGGCATAGCTGATATAGATATTATCCTGTTTTATAAGCTCTTATTTTTATATTTCCTTTGCCGTATCAACGTTGAGATGGCTGTGACGACAGCTTATTGTTTAACCCCTAAAATGTTTGATTATGGCAAATATCATTGTCGCAACAGAGGAGCAGATTCAAGAAGCTGTATTCAATGCGGTTTCAAAATTCTTTTCAGGAAATCAACAGGCAGTACCTAGTTCCGATTTACCTGATACGTTAAGTATGCCCAATGCCTTGAAAGTGCTGGAGGATAACGGCTTTCCGACTTCAAAAGCGAAATTATACAAAATGACTTCGCAGGAACAGATACCCTTTATGAAGTATGGAAACAAACTTGTTTTTTCTCGGAAGGCTCTTATTGAATGGGCACACAAGCAATTGGTTTCTAACAGCAGTGAAGGTTGTGATTCCGCGGCCAACATTCAGAAATGTTTTAAACGTAAACGCTAAGGTATGAGTACGGATGAAACATTGAGAAATGAGAGCCCGTTTGTCCGGGTTGGTACGACACTCTACAAAATAGTGAACCAACCTCGTTTGAACGGTGGTTACGTAAAGAAGCGTATTGTCTGGAACAATGAAACACTTCGTCAGGATTATGGTAAAGATTATCTGGCAAATGTCCCTAAATATGACGGCTTTTGTACTGTACCTGACCATGTGAACTACCGTCAAGTGATAGATAATTTTCTGAATCTGTATGAACCGATAGGACACCAGCCAAAAGAAGGAGATTTCTCTCATATTCAAGCTTTACTGCACCATATTTTCGGTGAGCAATACGAATTGGGAATGGATTATTTGCAACTCCTTTATTTGCAGCCTGTTCAGAAATTGCCGATTCTGTTGTTAGTATCGGAAGAACGAAATACGGGGAAGAGTACGTTCCTAAACTTCCTGAAAGCTATGTTCCGCAATAATGTAACCTTTAATACGAATGAAGATTTCCGCAGTCAGTTCAATTCAGATTGGGCAGGAAAACTCATCATTGTAGTGGATGAGGTATTGCTGAACCGCAGGGAGGATTCGGAACGGTTGAAAAACCTGAGTACAACTTTATCCTATAAAGTGGAAGCAAAAGGCAAAGACCGTGACGAGATTGCCTTTTTTGCCAAGTTTGTGCTTTGTTCAAATAACGAAAGACTTCCTGTAATTATCGACCCGGGAGAAACACGGTATTGGGTAAGGAAGATTCATCATCTGGAGAATGACGATACGCACTTCTTACAGAAACTGATTGAGGAGATTCCGGCATTCCTTTACTTTTTGCAGCATCGGACATTGACCACTCAAAATGTGAGTCGTATGTGGTTTTCACCGAAACAGACGGAAACAGCGGCCTTATTGAAAATTATACGCTGCAACAAAAGTAAATACGAGGTGGAAGCTGCTGAGCTGATAAAGGAAATCATGGAGTGTATGGAAATAGACAGCTTTTCTTTTTGTCTGAATGACCTACTTATCCTACTGAATCTTTCTCAGGTCAGAATTGACAAGCATTGGTTAAGGAAAATTGTGACCGAGGATTGGAAACTGACTCCAGCTCCGAACGGATTGACTTATACCACTTATCTGTTTGCCTGTAATAAAGAAAGGAGATTTGAACCAATCAGACGGGTAGGACGCTATTACACTGTTACCAGAAAACAACTGGATGAATTCTAAGTCTTTTGTTGAATTGTTGAAGGATAATATCAACTTGCTGAGTATAAGAGAATAATATTCTCAACAAACACTCAACTTCTTAAATATGATGTTGAAAAGAAAAATAGTTATTTCTTTTTCTCATCGGTCTTTGTTGAGTTGATGTTGAGGCATAATTCTGTTGTATTTCAGTAAAATAAGTTAGTTGCTCAACAAATCAACACATTTCATTCACATTCAAATTCATAAGAAAATGACAATAGAAGAAGCAAAGAATATTAAACTGGAAGATTATTTGCATAGTTTGGGGTATAATCCGGTCAAACGACAGGGAATGAACCTTTGGTATAAATCACCATTTAGAGAGGAAACAGACGCATCGTTTAAGGTGAATACCGAAATCAATAAATGGTATGATTTCGGGCTGGGTAAGGGAGGTAATATACTTACCTTGGCTTCGGTACTGTATTGTTCTGAAAGTGTACCTTACATTTTGCATCAAATTGAGGAGCAGGCTCCGCATATTTGCCCCGTTTCCTTTTCTTTTCAGAAGCAATCTCCTACAGAACCGAGTTTTCAACGTATGGAAGTGAAACCTTTGGAATCACCTATTTTGCTTTCCTATCTGCGTGAAAGGGGGATTAATACGGAACTTGCGAAAAGAGAATGTTGCGAAGTACATTTCGAGAACAACGGTAAGCATTACTATGCAGTCGGGTTCCCTAATGTGCGTGGAGGGTATGAAATACGGAACAAGTATTTCAAGGGGTGTATTGCTCCCAAGGACATCAGTCATATTCGGCATACGAACAGGCAAAATGAAGTCTGCTATGTCTTTGAAGGATTTATGGATTATCTTTCTTTCTTGACATTGAGATTGGACAGTTGTCCCCAATATCCGGAATTTGACAAACAAGACTATATGGTACTGAATTCTGTATCGAATGTTTCTAAGGCTCTTTATCCGTTGGGAAATTATCAGCGCATTCATTGCTTTTTTGATAACGACCGTGCAGGGATAGAAGCCATTCTGCAAATCCGAAAAGAGTATGGTAGTACCATCAATATCCGTGACGCATCACATCTGTATAGTGGATGCAAGGATTTGAATGAGTACTTGTGTAAACGGAATCCTCTTCGAGAAAAGAAAATCATACAAACATCAGTGCCCAAGAAGTCGAAAGGCAGAAGTCTGTAGTATTAATCAAGTAACATTGCTGTAGCAACGGAATATGTGCAGGCTAAGGAAGCAAGGTAATGGAAATGTATACATTTCCGCCCTTGCTTTGCCGGAAGGCAAAGACAACCAGCTCCCGTTGGTTGCAGTCCAAAAGGAATTTCAGAATGGAAAAAGATAAACAACAATCACGGCAGACCAGGCGCAACAAGGTGCGTGTGGTCAGCGCAAGATTTACAGATATTGAGTACCAAGCGGTAGAGAAGCGCAGGAAAGATGCAGGAGTTTCACTCAGTAGGTTCGTCCACTCCGTATTGCTTACGGGTAAAGTAGTACAGCGCATCAGCAAGGCGGATGCGGACGTGTTGCGGAAACTTGCCGGAGAAGCCAATAACATCAACCAGCTTGCCCATAAAGCCAATGCCGGAGGATTTGCTGGCGTAGCAACAGAACTTATGCTGTTGAAGAAAAAGATAGTACAAATCATTAAACAGTTGTCCGATGATTGGAAAAATAAGTAAGGGAGCGGGATTCAAAGGATGTGTCAATTATGTACTGGGTAAGCCGGAAGCGAGACTGCTGGCTGCGGAAGGAGTGTTGACGGACAGCATTCAGACCATTACGGACTGTTTTCAAGCTCAGCGGATGATGAAACCGAATATTCGTCAGCCTGTGGGACATATCTCGCTCAGTTACGCACCTGAGGACGCTCCGAGAATGACGGATGAGATGCTGGTAAGTCTGGCAAAGGAGTATATGCAGAAAATGGGAATCAAAGATACCCAATATATCATTGCCCGGCACAATGACCAGAAGCATCCGCATGTTCACATTGTTTTCAACCGAGTGAATAACAACGGACGCACGATCAATGACAAGAACGACTGTTATCGGAATGTCAAAGTCTGCAAGGAACTGAAAGAGAAGTATGGACTTTATTTTGGTAAAGGAAAGGATAGGGTACGGACTCACCGTCTGAAAGGAAATGATAAGACGAAGTATGAGATTTACCATGCGGTCAAGAACTCGTTAAACAAATCCAATAGCTGGAAGCAGTTCATATCGGAATTATCCAGACAGGGAATAAAAACGGAGTTCAAATATAGAGGCAGAAGCAATGTCATACAGGGCTTGTCATTGACTAAAGACGGTATTACGTTCAAGGCTTCGGACATTGACAGGAGTTTCAGTTATTCCAAGTTGGACAGAATGTTGGGAGAAACCAATAACCAATATCAACAGAATATCGGAATGGTAACTAACGGCAACCAACCTGTGATGCAGTATGAGAATACCTATAATTCAGGCAGCAATGTAGTAGAAAGCATTGTCGGGGCATTGGGCGGATTGTTCAACCCTACCCCCAATTATACCGATGAAAATGCGGAAGCAGCCTTTCAGCGGAAATTGAAAAAGAATAAAAAGAGAAGGATAAACTGGTAATAACTCAAAAACAGATACGAAAATGAAAGAAATGGAGAACAATGATTTTGTCCACACGCTGGATGCGGTATATAACCTTTGTTCCGAAATCAAGGAACATATAACTTCGGTTGAAACGACTGATGAAGAAGAAAACAATGAGGGACTTGTCCTGCTTTCCGACAATTTGCAACGGCTTCAAGCGGAGATTGCTGGAATGAAGTCCCAGCTTTCAGCCGGAAGAAATGAGTGGGAGCAGTTCCGTGAACTGACACTGGTTCGTGTCAAGGAGATGCACAACCTATATGCCAACCTATGTGCCATTAACAAGGACATATTCTCGGAACAGGAACGCATCGCCAACGAGTTGCAGAGAATACAGCAGCTGGAGGTTCATCATACCAACAATCATATATTGGACTTCAAAGCCTCACGGCCATTCTTATGGCAGGTTGTCATGTTTGGGATAATTCTGCTTCTTTTGGTCGGCAATGCCTGTCAGTTTAAACGGAATATGCAACTTTCTGACAATGACTTGAAGTATCGTTTTATTAAGATGCAAGGTAGGGCGACTGGGAATGATTTAGATACTCTGGAAGCTGTATTTACCCGTAGTAGGAGCAAGGAAGTTATTGGCAATATTCGTGATGTGGTGGAGGATTTTGAATACCGTACACGGGTGAGAACTGAAAAATTGGAACGAGCAAGACTGTTGCAACAGGAAGCGGAAAAGTTGAAATAAAGTTCAAAGTATAAAGAGAACCAAGGATTCTTTGGATATGGTTCTCTTTATGTATTATAATAATTCTATATTTTACGTAATCTTTCCTTTTATCCAATTAATGTTTACTTTGTCTACAGCTAAATCTGGTATTATGCAAATTCGTGAGAATGGACTTTGTGAAAGAAAATATGAAGCTTCATTCTCTTTACCATCATACTGTATAATATTCGGATTCCTATTTTCCTCATATGGGAGACATATACATAACCAATATTCGTTGCATTGTATGTTTTTATAATAGTCTTTATACTTTTGGTTCTTTTCTTGTATACTAAATTTTAAATCATACCAATTGACTGGAATACAGCGAGATATTGAGTTAAAATAGATTTCGTTACAATAACTTCTTTTTGTTACTTTTATACCTCCAATATATTTGCTTTTAAATGTTATAGGTATGTTTAGATGCCATGCTTCTAAAAAATGTTCTAATTCATTGCAGATCTCTGAAACTGAAGGCCTTTTCTCACCTCCAATTTTTCTGTCTATTAAGATATATAACTTCTCTTTTTCTGTAATAGATCGAAGAAATTCATTTTTGCTGAATTCATTACATATCCTTTTCTCAAAATTAACTTGTTCTGGAGCATTACGTTTTTTACATTTCCTTACCGAAGGATGACATTCAACAATCTCAATTCCAATAGATTTATTTCCATTAGAAAATACAAAATCAGGGCTTTCGTGCGAATATTTATCATCATAAGTTCGTATGTCCAGTTGGAGGAATTTGTTAATTGAAGGAAGGATATTTTCTATAATATTCCATTCCTTCAATTTCTTATGTTGTTGCTTATTCTCCTTAGTTATCTCCATCTTTTTCGATTACTAAGCTATCATTGCAAAGTTTGTCAAAACCATTTTTACGAATGTTATAATCAGCTTTTGACATTGCCTCCATAGCATCTATATAGAGATTCCCTGCCTTTATCATATCGGTTGCCAGTGCCCAATCATCGGGTACGGGTATTATCATTTCTTGTATATGTCTTGGCTGTAGGTGTTGTTGTACAGAGCCATATTCGTCTAGCATCATTAAACTTAGGGCTGTTTTAGAGGAAAAGTAGGCAAGCAAATATGCTCTTAGGTTTGCGTCTTGTACTCTTATTCTAACCAAATCATCACTTACTAGATAGTTCTCAGCCAAATCTTTTGTTGCATAAGTTACTTTACCAATTGTACCAGAACGAGTTATCATAATATCTCCTTCTTTTACTCTTAACATATCCATATATACTTTTTGCTTTGCGTTCGCCATTGAAGGGTCAATCCATTTTATGGAAAAACGTCTTAATTCTAAGGCTCCATTTGCTGTAAGATATGGAACAAGATTTGTAGTGTCCGATGGATTTTCAACTTTTATATTGGAAGAGTTCCATCTTGGCCCCATAAAGATTTTAATATTCGACTCTAATTGCCCAATGGTTGTTGTTGACCAATTCTCTAAGTTGTCAAATTCAAGCACTTGGTTGAGTGCTGCGTTTAATTTGGGGGAATAGTGCTGAGGATTAATATTATAATGATCTTTTATATCTTTGCGGCAATAAGTAAAGATATATTCGGATTCTTTTTGTTCAATTCCATTTTTGAATTTGATATAGGCTTCTGCGATTTCATCTAAATCATGATTTAGAATGCCCGTACTTTTGCCATTCCCATCCAAAATAAAGACACTATTTCCTTTAGAATCTTGTCCAATTCTTTGAGAAATAGCCATAAATATATTATAGTCACTCGGTATTGTTTCATTTTCTTTGGGCTTTGTAATAAATAATATACATGTTCTGACCCCTGTGTCAGGCTGAAAAGTATCTTTATGTAATGTAACAACTCCATTAAGTATGTATTTGTTAAGTAACCATTGACGATACTGCTCATAGCTAATATTATCTAAAAAGCCTTTGGGCAAAACTATGCCGAGTCTACCACCAGGTTTAAGCCAGTCTAAACATCTTTCTAGAAAGAGTAATTCAGGAGCTTGTCGTAATAAAATATCCTCGTCTAATTTGCTGAAATGATATATACCATTACTGTCAATTTTACAATTGTGCCCAAATTCAAAATTTTTCAATATTGCTCTATCTGATACCATGGATTCAATCTTTTGACCTGAAAAAGGTGGATTTGTGGCAATTACGGTTGGAGCATTGCTTTTGCCTTTACAACATCTGGATTGAATCCAAGGGTCGAATTTATCATAAGAGTCAAGAGAATTACCACGGGTCATACCAGACTGACCGTCACCTGTCATAAGCATTGCGCATTTTGCAATTTTTACAAGTCTTTTTGCGATTTCAACTAAATATACACTTCCTTTAATTGTGCTAAGCTGTCGTTGTCTTTGAGCCGAATTCGGTGCTGTTGTATCAATGACTTTTCTTCTAAGGTATCTAAAAATACCAGTACTAAATCCTCCACTTCCTCCAGCTGGGTCGAGCGTATTTTCTCCGATTTGTGGATCAAGAATTCTAACCATCATGTTGACAACAAGTCTATTTGTAAAGAACTGTCCTTGTTGCCTTTTCAGATTAATATGTGTAAATTGTTCATAGGTTTCACCCATTAAATCCCAATCGTCAGCATCATCAAATTTAGCAGCTAAACTCCAATCTTTCAAAACACCCACAGCTTCTGCTATGCAATCATTGCCAACTTGTATTTTTTCATATTCATCAAAAACATCTGGATATTGGCTTGCATATTCTTTGAATAGATTTTGTACTGTTGCTGCAACATTTGCGCGTCCTTCTGTTGTACGATATTCATCTTCTGTTATCCAAAACCGTGGATTCTCGCCTGGGGATGTTTCATCCTGAATTTTTGCCAGCAAGATTCTAACCATATCCATAGCTAAGTCAAAGTCTTCATTCTCCATACCTCTGCCATAAAGTTTATTATGACATGATGAAAGAAGAAATCTAACATTGTGTGGGCGAGGTAGAGAACTCTTATTGGGAATTTTATCTTTACTATTCCAATCTTCTTTGAATCTAGGTAAAGATAAAAGTTCTTCTAACCCCGTTTTTTCTGTTTTTTTGTATACTGATATGCTTTCTCCATTAGTCCATACACCACCTATTGCTGAAGTATTATAAATGTAAGACACTAATTGAGTATAACCTTCTTTAACATTAGGCTGTTTGCATTCAACTACAAAAAGGATATTGCCTTGGTCTTTTTTAAGAGCTGATAGTTTGCTGTTATAAATTACAATATCAGCACGGATAGGAGACCCATCAGAGGTATTTGTTAATATGGAAGATCCTGATTGAATAGGAACTTCTCTTAATATATGATCTTTGGGATAGCCATAGTCAGATTGAAGAATTTGGATAAATCTTTGACGCACTCTTTCTTCTGGAGTATCTTTTAATGGTATTCCAGTAAGATTATCTATAATGAGACCGTCTTCATTATATTGGATTTCAGAAATTTTCATTTGATGTTATTATTTATAAATTAAGTCAATAATGTTTTCTTATCTATATTTAATGAATTTGTAATTTTATCTAATGTCTGATCTGATTGTAGTGTATTTGTACACCATTTAGTGACTGTATATGTTGACTTGCCAAGTTGCTCTGCTAACCATTTTCCTATTTGGCCTTGCTCAACAAGAACTATTTTTAGTCTATTTAAATTTGACATATTCTCTTATTTATTAAACTTACAAGCAAAGTTATATAACTTTAGTGAGGAATCAGAATATTTGTACTGAATTAGCAAGAAATAATATGTTTACTTATTACTTACTGTTATGATTGGCTGTGAGAAAGTTGAACGAAGGTGTAAAGGCATATAGATAAAAGTAAAGGGTAAGTATATATATTGTTCTTGTTTATTGCAGGTGTTTTATGTTTGATAGCATTTATTTTCTACCTCAACCGTCAGTAATCCGTCAGTGCATAAAAGAAAAAGGAGCTAAGTTTATCACTTAACTCCTTGATTTTCACCAGTCGGGGTGACTGGATTCGAACCAGCGACCACACGCCCCCCAGACGCGTACTCTAACCGGGCTGAGCTACACCCCGAATTGCGGATGCAAAAGTACGTCTTTATTTTGAAATAGCAAATACTTCTGTGATTTTTTATTGCCTTTATTTTACCTTTATTTTAAAATTCGCTGTTTATCAGTGCTTTCTTATTGTTAAATAAATCTGAAATAGTAGGTGATTGTAATATCCGGCCGGAAAAACGGATGATTCTTTGGGGCATATTACCTTTTTCTTGTTTATTTATATTAGCTTTGTCATCTCCCAAAAGCAGTTATAAACCGTATAAACAATATATTTGATGATGGATATACCTAAATTGCGCTTGTTGAACCAGCAGTTGGCGAATCCTTTGTTTCATTCTCCGAAAGAGTTGGTGTCCTGGATGGGAGCTGTCCAGGCACAGGATTATGCAATGGTTAAATGGGCGGTGGGTATGCGCCTGGCTTCGGCCACTGTCCGGACGGTGGAAGAAGCGTTGCAGAAAGGAGAGATTTTAAGAACGCATGTAATGCGCCCTACATGGCATCTGGTGGCGGCAGAAGATATTCGTTGGATGCTGAAGCTCTCTGCCCGGCGTATAAAAGCTGCCAATGAGGCATACGCCAAAGGCAGGGAAGAGATATCCGAGGAACTTTACAGTAAAAGCAATCGTGCATTGGAAACGATTCTTGCCGGAAAGAAAAGGCTGACCAGGCTGGAAATAGCGGAACAGTTCCGGCATTCGGGGCTGGCGGCGGACAACTATCATATGACCCGCTTTATGGTACGGGCGGAAGTGGAAGGCATCGTTTGCGGAGGAGAGTCTAAAGGCGGAAAGCATGCTTACATGCTTCTGGAAGAGTGCGTGCCACCTGTGCCGGACATAACGAAGGACGAGGCTCTGGCACGTTTGGCAAGGAATTATTTCCGTAGTCATACCCCTGCCACTTTACAGGATTTTGTGTGGTGGTCCGGACTATCCGTAACGGAAGCGAAACAAGGTATATACCTGATAGGCAGTGAACTGACGGAAGAGCAGTGGAAAGGGCAGACCTGGTATCTTCATGACTCCGGCAGGACCCGCGGCAGCATAAAAGGGCATATACGGTTTCTGCCGCCGTACGATGAACTGCTGCTGGGTTATAAAGACCGGACGGATGTGCTCCCTTCCGAACACTATTCCAAAGCCTTTACGGGGAACGGACTGTTCTTTCCGGTAATACTTTACGAAGGGCAGATTGTAGGGAACTGGGACAGGAAGGTTAAAAGAAACGGATGTGCCCCGGAGTATTCTCTCTTCCGGCAGGAAAGCCGCATAGATGAGGCTTTATTGGACAAAGCACAACAGCAGTATATGCAGTTCTTGGGAAAGTGAGGGATTTATACCCCCATACATTCCCGGTAAAAGTCGAACACCTCGAAAATCGTTTCTTTGTCCGCCGTCTGGTTCAGGCAGATATCGCCTACCTCTTTCAGCAGCGTGAAATTGATGATGCCGGCAGTGTTTTTCTTGTCATGCAACATCAGTTCGTAAAGGCTGTCGTATTGCTTGCAGCTAAAGGCGAAAGCACCGTAATTCTCTTTGATAAATTGGATGGTCTGGCGCATTTTATCTTTAGGAAAGCCGGCTTTGAGGTAGGAGAGGTAAAGTTCGCACACAAGTCCCCACGCCACGGCATAACCATGCAGTACCGGACGGTTTTCGGCCAGGGCAAGACTCTCGAAAGCATGTCCTATGGTGTGTCCCAGATTGAGCGCCTTGCGTATGCCGTGCTCTTTGGGATCTTGTTCCACAATATCTTCCTTTACCTGTACGGAGCGCCCTACCATTGTCCTGAGTGCGGAGTAGTCTATGTTTTCTGTATCGAAAGACAGCAGCTCCGCCAGGTGGTCGGAAGTGCTGATGAGTCCGTGCTTCAACATTTCGGCATAGCCGGAGAAAAAGTTGCGGGCATCGAGGCTGCGCAAGAACCCGGTTTCCAGCAAGACGGAGGAAGCAGGGGCGAAGACACCGATTTCATTCTTCAGTCCGTTGAAGTTGATGCCTGTTTTTCCGCCTACGGATGCGTCTACCATGGCAAGCAGGGTAGTAGGGATGTTGATGTATGCAATGCCGCGTTTGAAAGTGGCAGCCGCAAAGCCGCCGAGGTCGGTGACCATTCCGCCGCCCAGGTTTATCAAGAGCGAATGGCGGGTGGCTCCCTGTTCGCTCAGAGCCTGCCACACGGAAGCCAGCGTTTCCAGGTTCTTGTGCACGTCTTCTGCTCCGATAATGATTTCGGCGGCATCTTCCAGTGCGGGGATGCTTTGCAGTTGCGGCAGGCAAAGGCGGTGCGTATGTTCGTCGGTAAGGATGAAAAGCTTGTCGTGAGGACATTTTCCGATGGCATGCGTCAGGTCGTTTTCCAACTCCTTGCAGAGGATTACTTCTTGTTTACTCATTTGACTTATTACGGATTAGAAGTTGTAAATTATGGAAGGGAGCATTGCTCTCTTTATTTATTATGCTACAAAGATAGTTCTTTCAACAATAAAACGTTATCTTTGTTTCCGAAAATCTATGTATTTGTAAGGTGTCCGCACCGTAACCTTTAATTTGTATGTAAGAAAATGAAAGCTTTACTTCCCGTATACTGCCGTCCGTTGGGCTATTTCGTAATTGCGCTGGCCTTGTTCCTTCCGTTCCTGATGATGCTGACAGGCAGGGTTACAGATGCCAATCTGCTGTTTTATAAAGAGTGCTCCAAACTCCTGATGATGCTGGGGGCATTGATGATACTTTTTGCGCTGACGAAAGGCGAATGCAAGGCGACAGAGGAGATACGCAACAAAGCCACGCGCAATGCGATGTTCCTTACCGTGCTCTTTATTTTCGGAGGCATGCTGTACAGGGTGGCGCAGGGCGATATTATGTCCGTCGATTCTTCTTCTTTCCTGATATTCCTGATTATGAACGTCCTCTGCCTTGAATTCGGCATAAAGAAAGCGACCGTGGACAACCTGTTCAAGCGGAATAACCGGTAATTAAACAAAATCATTCTGTAGCCCGTTAAACCTTTTGCCCGTACTTTTGTCAAAAGAATCAGTTACAAATAAACAGTGTTGATTATTTAGAAGACAGGGCATGAAAAAAATTATCACTGCGGCGGTGCTGTTGCTGGCAACGGCATTGTCTGCTTTTTCACAAACCAAAAACATCACCGTATCCGGCCGCGTGCTTGAAGACACGAACGAGCCTGCGGTGCAAGCTACCATTCAATTGCTATCGTTGCCGGACAGCGCTTATGCAGCCGGTGTTGCCACTACGGGAAACGGCTACTTTACCTTGCCGAAGGTGAATGCGGGGAAATATGTGCTGAAAGTTTCCTATATAGGTTTTAAGAATAAGTTTCTACCGCTGCATCTCTATGCCAACGTGCGCAATAAAAATGTGGGTACGATAACGCTCGAAACGGATGCCATTATGCTTGCCGAGGCTGTGGTAGTGGCGGAAGCGCCGCAAGTGCAGGTGGTGGAAGATACGCTGATGTACAGTTCCTCTGCCTATCGCACGCCGGAAGGGGCGATGCTGGAAGAACTGGTGAAGAAACTGCCCGGTGCGGAAATCGATGATGACGGCAATGTGACGATTAACGGCAAGGAGCTGAAGAAAATCATGGTGGACGGCAAAGAGTTCTTCGGGGGCGATATAAAGACGGGCTTGAAGAACTTGCCGGTGGATATAATTGATAAACTGAAAACCTACGATAAGAAGTCCGACCTGGCACGCATCACCGGTATAGATGACGGTGAAGAGGAGACGGTGCTCGACCTTACCATAAAGAAAGGTATGAATAAGGGGTGGTTCGGCAATGCGGATGTGGCTTATGGTACGGAAGACCGTTATATGGCACGCATGATGGTAAATTACATTGTCGATAAGACGCAATTCTCTTTGATTGGTTCTGCCAATAATGTCAACGACCAGGGGTTCTCCGGTGGCGGCGGCGGTCCGCGCTGGCGCAGGAACAACGGTTTGGTAGCCACGAAAACACTGGGAGCGAACTTTGCGACGGAGACTTCAAAGCTGGAGCTTGACGGTAGTGTCCGCTATGATTATAAAGGTGCGGACATTATCAGTACCAACTCTTCGGAACGCTTCCTGCAGAACGGAAGTTCATACTCCAATTCGAACGCTGTCAACAAGAACAAGAATTCGGATGTCTTTGCCAACTTCCGTCTGGAGTGGAAGCCGGATTCGATGACGAATATCATTTTCCGTCCTAACTTCTCTTACGGCAAGACAAACGGTACTTCCGGTTCGGAATCGGGAACATTCAACTCGGACCCGTATAGCCTGATTGCCAACCCGAACGATTTTCTCGACTTCGACAAGCTGGAAGACGACCCTTTGGAAAGTATCCGTGTCAATGCAACGAATGATGCTTCTCTGACCAAAAGCAAAAGCATTTCGACCTCCGCCACGCTGCAACTCAACAGGAAGCTGAATAATCGCGGACGTAACATAACCTTTCGCGGACGCTTCAGCTACGGCGACAACGACAACGACCAGTACAGGCAGTCGGAAACCCGCTATTACCAGATATTGAACGCGTTGGGCGGCGACTCAGTGCTGTATCGCAACCAGTATATCACAACACCTACCAACAATTATAATTATAGCGCCCAGGTTACGTACAGCGAACCGATTGCACGCGCCACTTTCCTGCAGTTCAGCTATCAGTTCCAATACAAGTACAGCGAGAGCGACAAGACCACATTCGATATGCTGGACTATCCGGAGTGGGACATCAACGGGCCTTTGCCGTCCGGATACGAGTCGCATGCCGTGGATAGCCTGGGCAAATATGCGGAGTACAGATACTACAACCACGATGCGTCCGTGTCGTTGCGCTTCATCCGTGAGAAGTATCAGTTGAGTGCGGGGATGTCTTTCCAGCCGCAGCATTCGGTATTGTCCTATAAGCGCGGGGATTATATGATTGATACGGCCCGAAACGTTTTCAACTTTGCCCCGAACATTGATTTCCGTTACCGTTTTTCTAAAGTGAGCCAGTTGCGTTTTATGTATCGTGGACGCAGCAGTCAGCCGAGCATGGAGAACCTGCTGCCTATTGCCGACAACTCGAATCCGCTGAATATCAGAGTAGGAAATCCGGGACTGAAGCCGGCATTTACGCACAATATGCGCCTCTTCTACAATACTTATAATGGGGAGTTGCAGCGCGGAATGATGACACATCTCAGCTTCTCGACCACGCAGAACAGCATCAGCAACAGTACGGTGTACAACGAGCAAACCGGAGGACGGACCACTACGCCCAAGAATATCAACGGCAACTGGAGCGCTTTCGGTATGTTCGGATTCAATACGGCATTGAAGAACAAGAAGTTTACGGTAAACTCTTTTTCGCAACTCAGATACAATAACAACGTGGCTTTCCTATACGATCAGAATACGAAACAGGATAACAAGAATACCACCACCGAACTTATGCTGAGCGAGCGGGTGAACGGGGCCTACCGCAACGACTGGTTTGAATTCGGAGTGAACGGTTCGGTTTCCTATACGGCAGAGCGCAGTAAATTGCGTCCAGAGAATAACCAGAATCCCTATACTTTCTCCTACGGTGCGCTGACCAATATCACGATGCCCTGGAAGATGACGCTTTCCACCAATATCACCAATCAAAGCCGCCGCGGCTATACGGACAGCAGCATGAACCGCAACGAGTTGATCTGGAACGCGCAACTTTCGCAATCGTTCCTGAAAGGTGCGGCGACTGTGAGCTTCGAGATGTACGATATCCTGAAACAACAGAGCAACATCAGCCGCTCGTTGACGGCGGATGGCCGGTCGGTTTCGTCTTATAATGGTGTCAACAGCTACTGCATGCTGCATTTCATTTACCGTTTGAATATTTTTGGCGGTAAGGGTGCGCGCGAAAGCATGCGTGGCAGGCAAGGCTTCGGCGGCCCCGGTCCGGGCGGCCACCGGGGTGGCTTTGGCGGCGGGCGGCGTCCGTTCTAATGTTAATCAATGTAATAGGTCGTAAAACTTCCTTCCTTTTTCATATATTTGTTTTAAAATCTGTTTTGATTTTTATTCGGGACTTATTTCTTCTTGTGACAAATGTATGCTTGATTGGAACTTCATAGCCGGCCTGATTGCCACAGTAGCATTCGATATTATCTATTTTGGCGCAATTATCGGAACAATCACGGTTATCATTCTCGATAACCGTAATCCGGTAAAGACAATGGCGTGGATATTGGTGCTGATGTTCCTTCCGGTGGTGGGACTGGTGTTTTACTTCTTCTTCGGCCGCAGCCAAAGGCGGGTGCGTGTCATTGGCAAGAAGAGTTACAACCGTCTGTTGAAGAAGCCGATGGCCGAATATCTTGCCCAGGATTCCTGTGCGCTTCCGGCAAATTACGGCCGCCTTATCTCTCTGTTTCGCAACACCAACCAGGCTTTTCCTTTCGATGGAAACCGTGTGGAAGTCTATACGCGGGGACTTTCCATGATTCAATCCTTGCTGCGCGAATTGCAAAAGGCGACCGGACATATCCACATGGAGTTTTATATCTTCGAGGATGACGCCATAGGCCGTATGGTGCGCGATGTGCTGATGGAGAAAGCGAAGCAGGGAGTGGAGGTGCGTGTGATTTATGATGATGTGGGATGCTGGCATGTTCCCAACCGCTTTTATGAACAGATGCGCGAGGCGGGAGTGGAAGTGCGCAGTTTCCTGAAAGTACGTTTTCCTTTGTTCACCAGCAAGGTGAATTACCGCAACCACCGCAAGATTGTAGTCATTGACGGGCGCGTGGGCTTTGTAGGCGGAATGAACCTGGCCGAACGTTATATGCGCGGCTTTTCATGGGGCATCTGGCGTGATACGCACCTGCTGCTGGAAGGTAAGACTGTGCATGGTCTGCAAACGGCTTTTCTGCTCGACTGGTATTTTGTAGACCGTACCTTGATTACGTCTGCCCGCTACTTCCCGAAGGTGGATGCCTGCGGCACTTCACTGGCGCAGATTGTAACGGCTGAGCCGATAGGTCCCTGGAAAGAAATCATGCAGGGACTTGTCATGGCGATAACCGGTGCCCGGAAATATTTTTATATACAGACTCCTTACTTTCTCCCGACGGAAGCCGTGCTCGTAGCCATGCAGACGGCTGCACTGGCAGGGGTGGATGTGCGTCTTATGCTGCCTTATCGTGCGGATAACAGGCTGACGCATCTGGGCTCCTGTTCGTATCTGGCAGAGGCGTTGCGTGCAGGTGTCAAGGTGTACTTTTATAAAAAAGGTTTCCTGCACTCCAAACTCATGGTATCGGATGACGAATTGTCCACAGTAGGCTCTACGAACGTGGATTTCCGCAGTTTCGAGCATAATTTTGAGGTGAATGCCTTTATATACGACACCGAGACTGCATTGCAGATGCGTGAGATATTCTTGCAGGACCAGCGGGAATGTGTGCAGGTGTTCTCCAAGAATTGGGAGAAACGTCCCTGGCACCGTAAGGCGGCAGAAAGCATAGTGCGGCTGCTGGCACCGTTACTGTAGCTTTCAGCCTTGAATGCCGAAGAAAGAGAAGTTGACACTGCCGTAGATTCTTCTTTCCAAAAAGCAGGGATGTTCCTCGAAGTTGTTGTTTTTTCCATGTTCCAGCACGAACAGGCCGTCTTCTTTCAGCAGGTTGTTGTCAAAAATAAGGTCGGGCAGGGTCTCAAGCTCTTTGAGTCCGTACGGCGGGTCGGCAAAGATAAAGTCGAACCGTTCGCGGCTGCCTTGTATGTATCTGAATACATCGCCGCGGACAGGCAGGCATTTATCGGTCTTGAGTTCTTTCATTACCTTGCAGATGAAAGCGTAATGGTCGCGGTCTTTCTCTACGCTGATTACCTGGTCGCAGCCTCTGGACACAAGCTCGATGCTGATGCTGCCTGTGCCGGCAAATAAATCGAGTGCGCGTACGCCTTCTTCAAAGTCCATGTAGTTGGACAGTACATTAAACAGATTCTCTTTGGCAAAATCGGTTGTGGGGCGTGCCTTGAAAGTATGGGGCACGTCGAAACGCCTTCTTTTGTATATTCCGCTTATTACTCGCATAGGTTGATGGCTTGTAGGTCGAGATTGGCGGCAGGGTTCATGATGAATACCTGCCGGATAAATTTTTTCAGTTCGGGCAGCAGTTGCTCTTTGTCGTACAGTTCGCCGGTGAGGTGGAGCTCGTCGCGTTCCTGCGCCATGCCAAGCTGCTTCCATACACAGAGAATGTAATAGAGGCGGTCGTTTGTCTCCTTGCAGGCAAAGGTGTTGGCGAATGCCAGCCGGCCGCGTTCGTAGGCGTATATCTCTGCCGCTTCTTTGCGCAGGTGCACATACATTTTCCGGCAATTGCCCAGGCGGCTCTTTGCCGCAAAGTACTCTATGAGAGGGCTTGCCTGCGCATAGAAACGGACGTCGGGATACTGTTCGCGTAAAAGGGAGCAGGCGCTTTTGTCCATTCCAAACAGTACGACTATATTGTTCTTATGCAAGATGTTGTATTGCACCAGTTCGTTGTCTTGTCTGGAGTGATTATGATAGAATACGGTTTCCGCCTGTTCGTCCTCAAAGAATTCCAACGGAATGAATGTAAAGCGCTTGCCTGCCATAAGGACATTGATACGGCGGAAAGGATTCTTCAGCCAGTCCGTTTCGCGGAAAGCCTGTTTCAGGTTGGCAGTGAGGGACAGGGAATCGTCCACTCCGTGCTTGTGGAAAGAAAATCTGCCTTCGCCGAGCGGATTGAATATAGAAAAAGAAAATCCATCCGTACTCAGACGGATGGATAAGGTATATTGTTCCGATTTACTAAAATCAGTCGTTTCTATCATACGTATTGTGTCGGTGGATTATTCCCAGTTACCGGCGTTGTTGTTGGCTGTTTCCAGGCTACCGATCATCAGACCTGAGTATTTGCCCAACTTGGTTTGAACATCTTTCAGGTTAGCGATTTCCTGTTTGTCGAGACCGTTCAGATATACTTCATACGGAGTCTTGACTTCGAGCAGGCAGAAAGGAGCACCGGATTTGGCAGTATCGTTCTTGATAGCCATTTCAAACTGTGCACCGTTGCCGAAAGGAACATATCTCATAGAGTCGGCATTGAAGCCTTTCGGGAAGATAGTGTCCAGCACGGCTACCCACATGGTATCGCGTTTGAAGTTTTCCAATCCCCATTTCTTGACTTCTGCATAGTTGCCCGTCTTTTTGGCCTTATTGATGATGTTGATAGCCTTCTTTTCAGTCAAGCCGTCTTCCAACTGCTTGTCGTCCAATTCACCCTGCTTGAAGATAAACGGAAGTTTCTGATTCTTTACGAAGTCAATCAACGTATCGAAGCTGGCAGTATATTGCTGGTTGTGCAAACCACGGTATTCTAACTGCGCTTTACGAATGTCGATAAGGCGGGCAATTACTGCTGCGTCTCTTTGTTTCTTGGCTTTTTCAAAGTTTATAGGACCCATGATGCTGGCATAGCAAATGTAAACCAAAGCCAGGGCACACAAGCCTAAAACGATATTAAAAACTGTTTTCATGATAAATATGTTTTTTAGTTGTTATATTCGCACCGCAAAAATAAAAGAAATAAATTTAAAAACGACAGTTCCCGTTACTTTTTTCTCTTACAAAAATGATAAATAACTATTTAGAAAGGCAAATTAAGGAAAATTTTCCTTATCAACCAACTCCGGAGCAGGAAATTGCTATAAAATCTTTGTCGGACTTCCTTCTCGCGCCCCGTAGTGAGACGGTTTTTCTGCTCCGTGGCTATGCAGGTACGGGTAAGACCTCGCTGGTGGGCGCTTTGGTCAGGACTTTGGACAAGCTGCAACAGAAGTCGGTATTACTGGCTCCGACGGGGCGGGCGGCGAAGGTTTTCTCCGCTTATGCGGGACATCCGGCGTTTACAATTCATAAAAAAATTTATAGACAGCAATCTTTTTCCAATGAGACGGGCAACTTTTCGGTGAACGATAATTTGACAACTCATACATTATATATTGTCGATGAGTCGTCGATGATTGCCAATGACGGTCTGTCGGGTTCGGCATTCGGCATGGGGCGTTTGCTGGACGACCTGGTACAGTTTGTCTATTCGGGTATGGGATGCCGCCTTTTGCTGATGGGAGATACGGCACAACTTCCGCCGGTGGGCGAGGAGCAGAGTCCCGCTCTGTTTGCAGATGCCTTGAAAGGCTACGGATTGGAGGTGCAGGAAGTGGACTTGACCCAAGTGGTACGCCAGGAGCAGCAATCGGGTATTTTGTGGAACGCTACGCGCCTGCGGCAACTGATTGCCGAAGATGCCTGCGAGGCTCTGCCGAAGATAAAGGTTGCGGGGTTTGCCGACATCAAAGTTCTGCCGGGCGATGAACTGATAGATGCGCTCGAAACGTGTTACGACCGCGACGGGCTGGACGAGACGATTGTGATATGCCGCTCCAACAAGCGTGCCAATATCTACAATAACGGCATCCGCTCCCGGATACTCTGGCGGGAAGATGAACTGAATACGGGCGACTTGCTGATGGTGGCGAAAAATAATTATTACTGGACGGAAAAACAGAAGGAGATGGACTTTATAGCCAACGGCGAGACAGCGGTGGTGCGCCGTGTGCGCCGCACCCGCGAACTGTATGGTTTCCGTTTTGCGGATGTCACGCTGGAATTTCCCGATTACGACAACTTCGAACTGGAAGCAAATCTTCTGCTGGATACGTTGCACAGCGATGCGCCTGCACTGCCCAAGGCGGATAACGACCGCCTTTTCTATACCGTTCTCGAAGATTATGCCGACATCACCGTGAAGCGGGAACGGATGAAGAAGATGAAAGCCGACCCTTATTACAATGCCTTGCAAGTGAAGTATGCCTATGCCGTGACGTGCCATAAGGCGCAGGGCGGGCAGTGGAAGAATGTTTTTCTGGATCAGGGGTATATGACGGACGAATATCTGACGCCCGATTATTTCCGTTGGCTTTATACGGCATTTACCCGGGCCACGGGCACTCTTTATCTGGTGAACTATCCGAAAGAGCAGATCTGTTGAAAAAGAGACGGGTAATGATGTGGCATTCCGCTATATTCTGTATTTTTTCAGATGGAACAATTGTTACCTGACGATTTTTCTTTCCGAAACCGAAGGGGAAGACGGGGACGTACATACGCTGTGGCAGTTTACTTATGACGGAGTGGCTACGATAAGGTGCGTGCTTGCTGAGAATGTAACTCCGTTCTGTTCGCCCGGATTACTGCCTGAGGGGGTGATGGCTATTTATCGCGAGCACTTCCTGTTGAAGTGGGAATAGAAGTCGGTTCCTTCCGGACAGAGGTTGTAAGTGGGGAAAAACAAAGAGGGTATGTCAAAACTAATATTCGCTTGCTATTTATTTCTTTTTAGGCACGGATTACACGGGAAACATAGATTTTCTTTGTTCTTTTTCCGTGAAATCTGCGAAATCCGTGCCTAAAAGAAATCATCAAGTGTATTTTGACACACCCTCTTTATTGTAAATTGAATATCTGCCTCTCCGGCAATCTTACGGATTATAATCCTGCCAGTTCCAAGACTTTGTCTACGGCTGCGCTCAAGCCGTCCGGGTTCTTTCCGCCGGCAGTTGCAAAGTGGGGCTGACCGCCGCCGCCGCCTTGTATCAGCTTGGCGGCTTCTTTTACAAGGTTACCGGCTTTCAGTCCGCCGGCTACGAGGTTGTCGCTCAGCATCACTGTCAGCATCGGTTTGCCTTCGAATACCGTTCCCGCAACAAAGAAAAGGTTTTCCGTAATCTCTCCGCGCAGTTGGAATGCGATGTTTTTAACCGTGTCGGCGGGTATCATGGCTGCACAGAACTTGATTACCTTCGTACCGTTCACCTCTTGGATATTCTGTAGAAGTTTCTCTTTCAGTTGTGCTTCTTTCTCTTTCATGAAATCTTCCACCTGTTTCTTCAGACCGGCGTTCTCTTCGATGTATTTGCGGATGGCGCCTGACAGGTCGGGGGCGTTGTTGAAGAGTGCTTTCAAATCGCGCATCGTATCCTGGAAGGCATCGAGCATCTCCTCTACGCGTGCTCCGGTATAGGCTTCGATACGGCGGACACCGGCGGCAACGGAACTTTCGGATACAATCTTCATCATTCCGATGTTTCCGGTAGCGGCTACGTGCGTACCACCGCAGAATTCAATGGAAGAACCGAACTGGATGACACGTACGCGGTCACCGTACTTTTCGCCGAAAAGAGCGATGGCGCCCAGTTCCTTGGCTTCTTCGATAGGTATGTTGCGGTACTCTTTCAGAGGGATGTTGGCACGTATCTTGGCATTCACGATGTGTTCCACCTGGCGGATTTCCTCGTCCGTCACTTTTTGGAAGTGCGAGAAGTCGAAACGCAATGAGTCCGGAGTCACCAAAGAACCCTTTTGCTCTACGTGATCGCCCAATACCTCGCGCAATGCGGCATCCAGCAGGTGGGTAGCAGAGTGGTTGGCGGCGCAGGCGGCACGTTTGTCCGTATCTACACATGCCATGAACGGTGCTTCCAGGTGTTCGGGCAGCTTCTTGGTGATATGGATAGGAAGGTTGTTCTCCTTTTTGGTGTCGATGACTTCAATCGTTTCGAACTCATTGACCAGTACGCCGGTATCGCCTACCTGTCCGCCGCTTTCGGCATAGAACGGAGTCTTGTCCAGTACAATCTGGAACAGTGTCTGGTTCTTTTGCTTTATCTGGCGGTAGCGCAGAATGGATGTCTCATATTCTGTATAATCGTAGCCTACAAATTCGGTAGTGCCTTCCTGCAGTGTAATCCAGTCTCCGGTTTCAACGGCGGCGGCATTGCGTGCACGTTGTTTTTGCTGCTGCATTTCGGCATCGAACTCTTTGATGTCGGCGGTCATGCCGTTTTCGCGGAGGATAAGTTCGGTGAGGTCGAGCGGAAAGCCGAACGTATCATAGAGCGTAAAGGCGTCTTTACCGCTGATTTCGGTCTTGCCGGCTGCCTTGGCATCCGCCATGGTCTTATCCAGCAGACGGATACCGGTCTCCAAAGTACGGAGGAAAGAATCTTCTTCTTCTTTAATGACTTTGGCTATCAGCTCTTTCTGTGCATTCAATTCGGGGTATGCGTCGCCCATGTTCTCGATGAGTACGGGCAACAGCTTGTACATGAAAGCCTGCTTCTGTCCGAGGAACGTGTAGCCGTAGCGCACTGCACGGCGGAGGATACGGCGGATTACGTAACCTGCCTTGGCATTGCTCGGAAGTTGCCCGTCGGTGATGGAGAAGGCGATTGTACGGATGTGGTCGGCAATTACGCGCATGGCGATGTCCTGCTGTTCGTTTTTGCCGTATGTGGCTCCCGTCATGTCACCGATGGCTTTCAGTATCGGTTGGAAAACATCGGTGTCGTAGTTGGAAGTCTTGCCTTGCAGTGTACGTACCAGGCGTTCAAAGCCCATACCGGTGTCGATTACTTTGGCGGGAAGTCCTTCGAGGCTGCCGTCTGCCTTGCGGTTGAACTGCATGAATACAAGATTCCATATCTCGATAACCTGCGGATGGTCTTTGTTCACCAGTTGCGAACCGGGTACTTTGGCCTTTTCTTCTTCCGAACGTGAATCCACGTGAATTTCGGAGCACGGGCCACAAGGGCCGGTATCACCCATTTCCCAGAAGTTATCGTGTTTGTTTCCGTTAAGGATATGGTCTTTCGGCAGGAACTGTTCCCAATAGGAAGCGGCTTCGTTGTCGCGTTCCAGGCCTTCTTCGGGGCTGCCTTCGAATACGGTGGCGTATAGGTCTTTCGGGTTGAGCTTCAGCACATCGACCAGATATTCCCATGCCCAGGAGATGGCTTCTTTCTTGAAGTAGTCACCAAACGACCAGTTGCCCAGCATCTCGAACATGGTGTGGTGGTACGTATCGTGCCCCACTTCTTCCAGGTCATTGTGCTTTCCGCTGACGCGCAGGCACTTCTGTGAGTCTGCCACTCTTTTATATTTCGCCGGGTGATTCCCCAAAATAATATCTTTAAACTGGTTCATACCCGCGTTGGTAAACATCAGCGTGGGGTCGTCCTTAATCACCATAGGAGCCGAAGGCACAATCTGGTGACCTTTACTTTCGAAGAAACTCTTGAACGAGTCTCTGATTTCATTTGCAGTCAACATACTTCTTATTTATGATTTATGATTTCCGATTTACAGCTTACGATTTATGACTTACGCATTCTATGACCCATCTTTCTATGAAATCATAAATCATAAATCATAAATCTTATAATTCTTGAAAAAACTGTGCAAAGATAGCTTGTTTTTCGTATTTTTGCCGCATTGATAATGAAATATTTACTCTCGATGCGCAAAGTTTACTACATTTATAATCCGCGGACACAGACTTACGACCGAATTTATCCTACCGTCCGGCAACGGGCGTTGAGCATATTGCGCCGGTTGTTTTTCGGTATGGGGCTGGGAGCCGGCAGCTTTATCGTACTGTTGCTGATTTTCGGTTCGCCGTCCGAGAAGGAACTGCGGAAAGAAAACAGCCGGCTTCAGGCGCAGTATAACGTCCTTTCGCGGAGAATGGACGAGGCTATGGGAGTATTGCAGGATGTGCAGCAACGCGATGATAACCTGTATCGCGTAATATTCCAGGCCGACCCTATTCCCTCGGCTATCCGTAAGGCAGGATACGGCGGTACAAACCGTTACGAACATCTGATGGATATGGCCAATTCCGATTTGGTGGTGAATACTACGCAGAAAATGGATATGCTCACGAAGCAACTTTATATCCAGTCCCGTTCGTTCGATGATGTGGTGGAGATGTGCAAGAACCATGATGAAATGCTGCGTTGCATCCCTGCCATTCAGCCCATTTCCAATAAGGATTTGCGCAAGACCGCTTCCGGTTATGGAACGCGCATCGACCCTATTTACGGAACTACCCGTTTTCATGCCGGCATGGACTTTTCGGCCCATCCGGGAACGGATGTATATGCAACCGGTGACGGCACTGTTGTTAAAATGGGATGGGAAACCGGTTATGGAAATCTTATCATCGTGGATCATGGCTTCGGTTACCAGACGTGGTATGCCCACTTGCAGGGATTCCGTACCAAACTCGGCAAACGGGTGGTGCGGGGCGAGGTTATCGGTGCGGTTGGAAGTACCGGCAAAAGTACAGGACCCCACCTGCACTACGAAGTGCATGTGAAAGGGCAGGTCGTAAATCCCGTGAATTATTACTTTATGGATTTAAGTGCCGAAGACTACGACCGTATGATACAGATTGCGGCAAATCATGGAAAAATGATGGATTAGCGGATTATGAAATGTTTAACTGACAGGCTGTTATGCTGAATACCGATAAAGAACTGAAACTATATTACTCCATCAGCGAGGTTGCCAGAATGTTCGATGTCAACGAATCGCTGCTGCGTTTCTGGGAGAAGGAGTTTCCACAGCTCAGACCGAAGAAAGGCGGGCGGGGGATACGCCAATACCGTAAGGAAGATATTGAAACGGTGAAGTTGATTTATCATCTGGTCAAGGAGCGCGGCATGACGCTGCCCGGCGCACGCCAGCGCATGAAAGACAATAAGGAAGCCACTCTCCGGAATTTTGAAATCGTAGAGCGGCTGAAAAGTATCCGTGAAGAACTTATCGGTATGAAAGAATCCCTCGATGCCTTTACTTATGAGGATGTAGAGGCATTGAAAGAGAATCTTATGAAGGAACAGCCCGGATAGGGGTTATCCTTCTATTCTTGTCACCTGTTTGATGTTCTGTATCTGTTTCAGGTTGTCGCAGATGCTGCGTACATCGTCCACATCGTGTACGTAAAGTTGTATCTTACCTTCAAAAATACCGTCGGTGGTTTCAATCGTCAGCTTGCGGATATTGACATTCAGCTGGCGGGAGATGACCTGCGTTACTTCGTTCAGCAATCCCATACTGTCGATACCTTTCAGATAAATCGTCACGAGGAATGACAACTCCTTGTGGGTGTCCCATTCGGTGGCGATGATACGGTTGCCATAGCTGCTCTTGAGGCGTGCGGCTACCGGACATTGGCGTTTGTGTATGATTATCCGGTTCTGCTCGTCTATATATCCCAATACATCGTCGCCGGGGATGGGGTGGCAGCAGTCGGCCATGATATAATTCTTCTGGATGGTCTCTTCCGTCAGTTTCAATATCTGCTTGGTATTGATTTTTTCTTGCGGAACTTTCTCTTCGGACTGCTCCTTCGTGTCTTTGTTGTCTTTATTGCCGAACGAGAAAGTCAGGAACTTTTTCCAGTTGGTGCTTTGTTTTTCCTTGAAGACGTTCCGGTCCGCATCACCCAATACGAGTTTCTTGCTGCCCACGGCAACGAACAGCTCGTCGCGGGTATGGAAATTGTGCAGGCGGGTGAGCTTGTCTATTGCGGAGTCATCCATGCGTATATCCTCGTTCCTGAGAAAGTCTGCAAGGATTGCCTCGCCCTCTTTCTGATGCGCTTTCGCTTCTTTGCGCAGGATGGATGCGATTTTGGCACGGGCACGGGCGGTAGTGGCATAAGCTTCCCATTCCGGTTGCACGCGTTGCGATTTGGATGTAAGAACCTCTACCTGGTCGCCGCTCTGCAACTTATGGCTGAGGGGAACAAGCTTGTGGTTTACTTTGGCGCCGATGCAATGGCTGCCGATGTCGGTGTGCAGGGAGAAGGCAAAGTCTAGTGCTGTGGAGTTCTGCGGCATGGTCTTGATTTCGCCTTTCGGAGTAAACACAAAGATTTCCGAAGCAAACAGGTTCAGCTTGATTGTATCCAGAAAATCAATGGCATCCGGTTGGGGGTCATCGAGTATCTCCTTGATGGTACGCAACCATTTGTCCAGCTCGCCCTCATCCTCGCTGCCGCCGCCTTCCTTATACTTCCAATGTGCGGCGAATCCCTGTTCGGCAACGTCGTTCATGCGTTCACTGCGAATCTGAACTTCGATCCATTGTCCGTTATTGCCCATGAGGGTGACGTGCAGGGCCTGATAGCCGTTGGCTTTCGGGTGGCTCACCCAGTCGCGCAGGCGGTCGGGATGCGGTTTGTATATTTTGGATATGGATACGTATATGTTGAAGCAGTCATTCAGCTCTTCTTCCATGTTACGGGGCTCGAAGATGATACGTACGGCAAGCAGGTCGTAAATTTCCTCGAACGGCACATGCTTTGTCTGCATCTTGTTCCAAATGGAATAGATGGATTTGATGCGGGCAAGGATACGGTATTTCAATCCCATTTTATCCAGTTGGGCACGTATCGGGGCGGTGAACTCTTTGAAAACCTTGTCGCGTTCTACGGCTGTCGCTTCAAGTTTCTTTTCTATCTCGCGGTATTCTTCCGGATGCTCGTAACGGAAGCTCAGGTTTTCCAGTTCCGTCTTTATCTTGTACAGCCCCAGCCGGTTGGCAAGCGGCGCATAGATATACAATGTTTCACCGGCTATCTTGAACTGCTTGTTGGGCAGCATGGAACCGAGTGTGCGCATATTGTGCAGCCGGTCGGCTATCTTTATGAGGATAACGCGGATGTCGTCGGACATGGTAAGCAGCAGTTTCTTGAAGTTCTCTGCCTGCGCCGAGGCGCGGTCGCCGAAGATGCCGCCTGAGATTTTGGTCAGTCCGTCAACGATTTGGGCGATTTTGGGGCCGAAGATGTTTTCGATATCCTCAACGGTGTAATCGGTGTCTTCCACCACATCGTGCAGCAGGGCGGCGCAGATGGACGTAGACCCCAGCCCTATCTCATTGCACACAATCTTCGCTACGGCGATGGGGTGCATGATATACGGTTCGCCCGAGCGGCGTTTGATTCCCTTATGTGCCTGGTTGGCAAAATTGAATGCCTTGGTTATTATTTCGACACGCTTGCGGTGTTTGGTTGCCAAGTAATCGTTCAACAGCTCCTGGAATGCCTGTTCAATCATTGCTTCTTCGGCTCTCTCTTTCTCCTTCTGGCTTACGCTCTCTTCCATATACTGTTTCTCCTTTCTTCTTCACTTTTTGCAAAAATAAGCAATTTTCAACACCGGACAAGCATTTATGTTTTTATTTGTAAATCTTCAGCCTCTTTCCCGCATTGATTCTGGTGCTTCTCAATCCGTTCCAGCTTTTTATCTGGCTGACGGTGACGCCGTATTTGCGGGCGATGGTCGACAGGGTTTCCCCGTTGCGTATTCTGTGGTAGGTGACGTTGCCCTGTGAAGAACTTTTCCCTTTGCTGCTGCGTGCTGTGTTGCGGGTATTGGCCACGGAAACAGTTCTGCGGTTTTTAAACAGTTCCGCACTGCGGTGGGCGTAAATCGTGTCTTGGCTGTCGATGAAAGTGCTGATGTAGTTTATAGGCAGGCGGAGTGTCTGAGGCTTACTGTCTCCCGGAATGATATTCTTCTTGTACTGGGGATTCAGGCTTTTGACCTCATCCATTCCGATGCCGCAGACATCCGTGATTTGTTCGAAATGCAGGTTGCGGTTCACCTGTATGGTATCCGTGGCGTCCGGAATATTGGTTTCCATCGGGCAGATGTTGTGCTTGCAGTAGTACGTCATTACGTAGTTGGCGGCTATAAAAGCGGGTACGTATCCGCGTGTTTCTTTGGGCAGATAGTTGTATATTTCCCAATAATCCGTTTTGCCGCCTGCGCGCCGGATGGCTTTGTTGATGGTGCCGGGACCGCAGTTGTAGGCGGCGATTACCAGGTTCCAGTCCTGGTAGATGGCATACATATCTTTCAGGTAGCGTGCGGCGGCCCAGGTAGCCTTAATCGGGTCGCGGCGTTCGTCCACAAGGCTGTTGCTTTCCAGACCGTATATCTTGCCGGTGTTCAGCATGAACTGCCACAGGCCGGAGGCTCCGGCGCGGGATACGGCCGAGGGGTTAAGCGCAGACTCGATAATCGGCAGATATTTCAGTTCCAGCGGCAGCCCGTAGGTGTCGAGCGCCTCTTCGAAAATGGGCATGTAGAAGTTGCAGGCGCTCAGCATGAAAGCCACCTGGTTGCGGAGGCGTCCGGTATACATGTCGATGAATTTGCGTACAATCTCGTTGTAGGGCATTTCCATAATGGTCGGCATGCGCGAGAGCCGGTCGATGTATACGGAATCGCTGAATTGGGGATTGACGGTAGAGGTGCTGCAATCCTTCCCTAAATCTATGTAGCTCTTGGCTTTCCAGTCGCTGAGCAGGCTGTCTACAGGGTAGGTCATGCTCTTGGGCAGGTCGATTACTTCCCGCCGTTCCGTTCCGTTTTCGCGGATAATGACGTCTACGCTTTCTTGGGCGTATGCTTGCGGAGTTGCCAGCAGTATGCTGAACAGAAGTGAGGAACCCGCGATTATTCTTTTCATATATGTAGGTTTATTTGTCATGGATAAATCTGTTTATTTGTTTTTAAAATCGGAAACTGCACTGCAACCCCACGGAGCGGTTGGAGGAGTTGTCTATCCGGTTGTCGATGACAGCCGGCTCCACTTTCATGCTGAGGTCGGGGGTGATGTCGAAATTGGACAGTTCGGCATCCACATAGGCATCGATGACGGACAGCAGGTATACTCCGATGAAGGCGAAGATACTTAAATCGCGGTATCTGCGATAGGTGTCCTTGCGCTTGCGCAGCAGCTCTTTCAACTGGGTTTCGGAAATCTTGTATCCGGGCGGAAGCAGGTCGGTGATGCTGCTGGACTGCATATTGCCGTTCATCGCGTCTTTATATGCGGTGGAGTAGTCCTTGTACATTTTGCTGTTCCACGTCAAGGCATAGGCACATCCGGCAAAGCCGCCGTAGAATATGGGCAATTTCCAGTATTTCCGGTTGTAGATTTGTCCGCCGCCGGGAATTACGAGCGCCAGCCAGGTGGCTTTTGTAGGGTTGGGAACCCATATTTTCTGATCGATTTCTTTTTTGAGGCTGTCTGCCGGCACTTCCGATTCTTTCAGGACGGGAGCGGAAGTCATTTCCAGCAGCTTTTTCTTGTTCTCGGCGGCAATGCTGTCGGCAGTGGCAATGCTGTCTGCCGGGGCAACGGCCTGGAGAGGCGGCACTTCTTCCATAGTCCGGTTCAGGCTGTCGGCCTGCATCCGAGCTGCTTGCCGTACGGCGGCAAGAGAGTCTGCCTGCAGCCTGTGTATCCTCTTTGCGGCGGCACGCGGGCGGCTCTGACCATACATAGCAATCCCTGCCGTCTGCATCAGGCAAAGCAGCAGGGCGATACTGATTTGATATATTCTTCTCTTCTTTGTCATTTATTTTTTCAGCGTATCGAGAATACCGATGATACGTTCCAGTTCTTCTTCGTTACTGAACGGGATACTGATTTTTCCTTTGCCTTTTTCGGAGCAGGTCAACTGTACTTTGGTGCTGAAGAAACTGGAAAGCTGCTGCTTCAGCATATTGAACTCTTCGGGCAGTTTGGCGCGCTTGGGGGCTATCTTGCGGCCGCCGCTTTTCACGGCTTCTCCTTCGCTCAGGGATTTCACGATTTCCTCTACTTTGCGTACGGAATAACCTTGTTCGAGTATCTCTTCAAAAATCTTCACTTGCAGTTTGGGGTCTCCCAGCGTTACCAGTGCACGGGCGTGCCCCATGTCTATCTGCTTGTTTTGCAATCCCATCTGGACGGGAGCCGGCAGTTTCAGCAGGCGCAGGTAGTTGGCAATGGTGGTACGCTTCTTGCCTATGCGTTCGCTGAGGCGTTCCTGCGTCAGTCCGTATTGTTCCAGCAGGTGCTGGTAGGCAAGCGCTATTTCCACGGAGTTCAGGTCCTCGCGCTGTATGTTTTCGATGAGCGCCATTTCCATGACATTCTCGTCGTCGGCCGTGCGGATATAGGCGGGGATGCTCGTCAGCCCTGCCATTTGCGAGGCGCGGAAGCGGCGTTCGCCGGCAATAATCTGGTATTCATCATCGGACAGCTTACGCAGGGTGATAGGCTGGATGATACCAATCTCTGCAATAGAATCGGCAAGCTCCTGCAACGCTGTCTGGTCGAACTCGCGGCGGGGCTGATTGGGGTTGACGGCAATCTTCGACAATTCTATTTCATTGATAGAGGAAGAGCCTTCGGTCTGCACCTCATCCATGGAGAGCAGGGCGTCCAGCCCACGTCCTAATGCATTTCTTTTCTGTACCATCTATTCTTTTCTGTTTTACGATTTACTGTTTACTATGTTTGCCATGCGGGCGGTTAGTCCTCGTTGTGGCTGATTAACTCTTTTGCCAGTGCGATGTGGTTTTTGGCTCCGGTGGAGTCCGCATCGTACAGGATTGTGGGGAGTCCGTAGCTGGGGGCTTCGCTCAGTTTTACATTGCGCTGGATGACGGTGTTGAACACCAGTTCCTGGAAGTGGCGTTTCACCTCGTCGTATATCTGGTTGGCCTGGCGCAGCCGCGAGTCATACATGGTCAGCAGGAATCCCTCGATTTCGAGTGCGGGGTTCAGCTTGGACTTGATGATTTTGATGGTGTTCAGCAATTTGCTGATGCCTTCCAGTGCAAAGTATTCGGCCTGTACGGGAATGATAACCGAGTCGGCGGCCGTGAGCGCGTTGATTGTAATCAATCCTAACGACGGTGAGCAGTCTATCAGGATATAATCAAACTCTTCCCGTAGCGGGGCGAGTACCTCTTTCAGTATCTTTTCCCGGTTTTTAAGATTGAGCATTTCTATTTCGGCGCCTACCAGGTTGATGTGGGAGGAAATAACTTTCAATGTATCAATCTCCGTGTCGTGGATAGCGTCGCGCACATCGGCGCGGTCTATAATACATTCATAGATAGTACATTCTGCCTGCTTGATGTCTACGCCCAACCCTGACGAGGCGTTCGCCTGCGGGTCTGCGTCTACGACAAGCACTTTCTTTTCAAGTGTGGCGAGAGAAGCTGCGAGGTTTATGGTTGTTGTTGTTTTTCCTACACCACCTTTTTGATTTGCCAAAGCAATTATTTTTCCCATAATTTCAATGTTTATTGGCAGCGAAATAAGTGATAATTCCGTATAGCACCTACTAAAAAAGAGAAAGATTGCAAAAACGGTTGATAAGTCACCCTTTTTGTTAATAACTCCCGGATGCCTTTACCGTTCCGTTGCCTGAAGACGTGTGTCTCAGGCACTCTTTTTCCTGATTAGTGGGGCAAATATACGTATTTATCTTGAAAAGAAACAGCTTTTTTGTCTCACTTGCAGAAGATTAAGATTTCTAAAGCAATGAGATGGCGGGCGGCGGGATGTTCGGGTGATAAGCTGCCGCGGCTGCCGTATCCGGGGAAATGCGTGCCGTTTCTCCGGAGTTTACAATAGTTTGTCCGAATTAAACTCGGAGTTTATTCCTATTAAACTTCGGGTTCATTAGGATTAAACCTGAAGTTTAATTGGGATAAACTTATGTTAAAGCAGTGCCGATGCAAACTCCCATGCGAAGTATCCGCACAACACGCATTTCAGTACCGTGCCGAAGAGGAAGCCGAACAGGGAACCCAGTCCCGACTTCAGAGCCTGCCGGGTTTCCCTGCCGCCGAAAAGTTCGCCGATAAAAGCCCCTAAAAACGGACCGATGACAATGCCCCAGGGCATGAAGAACAGCCCGATGAGGGTTCCGGCAAGGCATCCGCGTGTTCCCCAGCGCGTTCCGCCGCTGTATTTGCTGCCCAGCATGGGGACGAAATAGTCGAGCACCTGTACGATGACGACAATCAGCAGCCACAGCAACAGTTGGGTGGCAGAGTACTGTACCTTGTCGGTGAAGTGCAGCAGCAACAAACCGGCATAGGCCACGGGCGGACCGGGAATTACGGGCAGGAAACAGCCTGCCAGTCCCGTTATCAGGCAGAGGATACCCATCAGAATGAGAAAGACGTCTAACATATCTTTTTGTGTATTGGTGGTTAATATGTGGTTCTCTTTTGCTAAATTTGTAGCAAAATTAAAAAGAAATATGGAAAATCAGAGACCTTTGATATTGATTTCCAATGACGACGGTATCATTGCGAAAGGAATCAGCGAGTTGATAAAGTTCCTCCGCCCGCTGGGGGAGATTGTGGTAATGGCGCCGGATGCGCCGCGTTCGGGTAATGCGTGTGCGCTTACCGTGACGGAACCGATTCATTATCAGTTGCTTCGCAAGGATGTAGGGCTGACGGTCTATAAGTGTTCCGGTACGCCCGCCGATTGCGTCAAGCTGGCATTCCATACGGTGCTCGACCGCAAACCCGACCTTGTGGTGGGCGGCATTAATCACGGCGATAACTCCTCGGTCAATGTGCATTATTCCGGAACAATGGGGGTGGTTATCGAAGGCTGCCTGAAAGGTGTTCCCTCTATCGGCTTTTCACTGTGCAACCACGCGCCGGACGCCGATTTTGAGCCGGCGGGAGAGTATATCCGCGAGATTGCCCGCAAGGTCCTGGAAAAAGGCTTGCCGCCGTTGACCTGCCTCAATGTCAACTTCTCCGATACCAAAGAGTTGAAAGGGGTGAAAATCTGCGAACAGGCAAAAGGACAGTGGACCAACGAGTGGGAGAACTTCGCCCACAGAGGTGATGCGCACTACTATTGGCTGACCGGAGAGTTTGAGGAGTCGGAAAAGGAGAATGAAAAGAGCGACCATTGGGCGCTTGCCAACGGTTATGTAGCGGTGACCCCGACCACGGTGGATGTAACCGCCTATGGTCTGATGGACGAATTGAAGACCTGGTTCTGACGGATTGCACAGGATATTGAAACATAGGCGCTTATGAAGTATTATCTGATTGTGGGCGAGGCCTCGGGCGACCTGCATGCGTCGCACCTGATGACTGCCTTGAAGGCGGAAGACCCGCAGGCCGAGTTCCGCTTTTTCGGCGGTGACCTGATGGCGGCTGTGGGCGGAACGTTGGTGAAGCATTATAAGGAACTGGCGTATATGGGCTTCATTCCCGTCTTGTTGCACCTGCGTACCATCTTTGCCAATATGAAGCGTTGTAAGGAAGACATTGCAGCCTGGCAGCCGGATGTTCTTATTTTGGTGGATTATCCGGGGTTCAACCTGAATATCGCCAAGTTTGTCCATGCCCGTACGCAAATACCGGTGTTCTATTATATTTCTCCCAAGATATGGGCCTGGAAAGAGCACCGCATCAGGAATATCAAGCGGGATGTGGACGAACTCTTCTCCATTCTTCCGTTCGAGGTGGAGTTCTTCGAGGGCAAGCACCATTATCCCATACATTATGTAGGCAATCCGACGGTGGATGAAGTCACCGCCTTCCAAGCCGCTTATTCGGAAACTGCGGATGAGTTCAAACGGGCCAACGGCCTTTCGCCGAAGCCTGTCATTGCCTTGCTGGCTGGCAGCCGCAAGCAGGAGATTAAGGATAATTTGCCGGATATGATTCGGGCGGCCGCTTTATTTCCGGAGTATCAGTTGGTGCTGGCGGGAGCGCCGGGCATCGCTCCGGAGTATTATAAGGAATATGTCGGCAATGCAGACGTGAAGATAATCTTTAACCGTACTTATCCTTTGCTCCGGCATGCGGAAGCGGCATTGGTTACTTCGGGCACGGCAACGCTGGAAACGGCATTGTTCAGGGTTCCGCAGGCGGTGTGCTACCATACGCCGATAGGGAAGGTCATCGCTTTCCTGAAACGGCATGTCCTGAAAGTCAGGTACATTTCTCTGGTAAACCTGATTGCCGACCGTGAGGTGGTGAAGGAACTGGTGGCCGATACCATGACGGTGGAGCAGATACGTGCGGAGCTTCAACGTATCTTATGCGATGAGGCGTACCGCCGGCAGATGCTCGACGGTTACGAATATATGGCGTCCCGCCTGGGAGAGGCGGGAGCGCCTGTGCATGCAGCCCGTGAAATGGTGGCTTTGCTTAAGAAACGTTTTAAAAAGTAGGACGATATTTAATTTCTTGTTAAAAGGAATAAAGCCGGTGCAGTAAATGTCCGGCTTTTGTATTTTCTATACAGAAAGAAATAAACAAAAGAACTTTGATTATGAGAAAGCTACATTGGTTATTTATGGCAGTTTGCCTGGCTGTGATGCCGGTACTGCAATCCTGTGATGACGATGAGGGGTATTCGATCGGTGATTTCACTCCGCCGCTGTGGGCTACGGTGCGTGTTACCGGCAATGCTTTTTATTTGGACTGTGATGTGTGGGGAACGCTTTGGCCTGTGAATACAGACTTGTGGTGGTACGAACCGGTTGACGGAAAGCGTGTGATTACCATGTTCAATCCTTTGTCCGATGAGTTTGACGGTTACGACCATGCTGTGAAGATCCTGAGTTTGCAGGATGTGTTGACGAAAGAGGTCGAGACGCTGACTCCCGAGACCGAGGAAGAGTTCGGCAATGACCCTGTCCTGATATTTGAAGGTGATATAAGTATCAGCGGGGGATATATGAATATCATATTTATGCAGAATCTGCCTTCCGGCACAAAACATCGTATCAGCCTGGTACGTCCGCAAGATGATGCGGAGTTGTATGGAGAAGACGGTTATATACATTTGGCTCTCCGCTATAACGACTATGACGATTTGACGGGGTTGCGCAAGCCCGGTGCGGTATCCTATAATCTGAACAGTCTCAACGTGACCTCTGAAACCAAAGGTATCAAGCTGAAAATTAATTCGGAAAAGAATGGTGAGGTGGAACTGACGTTCGACCTGGTGGTTACCGGTGATAATACGAAGAATATACGGGACCTTGATTTGTCGAAGATGCAATTGAAGTAAGCGTTTCCTTATACCGTATATATAGGCCAAAGGGCATAGAGGCTACAGTATCTTTCCTCTATGCCCTTTGGCTTATATTCGTTAAGATTTCCTGTCAAATCATTGTCATTACATACAGGTAGACTACCGCTGCGGGAATTGCCATGAGAGCGCTGTCGAACCGGTCGAGCATTCCGCCGTGTCCCGGAAGAATGTTGCCGGAATCCTTGATGCCCAGTTGACGCTTCATCAGCGATTCGGTGAGGTCGCCCCAGGTGCCGAAAATCACTACGGTGACTGCCAGTCCTGCCCATTGCCATGTAGACATGAATGGGAAGAAATGGGCAAATACAAAGGATGAGGCGATGGAGAAAAACGCGCCGCCTATGCTGCCTTCCCATGATTTCTTAGGCGAAATGCGCTCGAACAGGCGATGCTTTCCTATTAGAGAGCCCACGCAGTAAGCACCCGTATCGCTCAGCCAGATGAATACGAATATGGAAAGTGGCAGGATGGGGTTATAGGTTACGCTGCTCGTTTCAGGTGAATTCTGGAAAGCGAGTACATTCAGCAGTGCGAAAGGCAAGGCTACATATAGCTGGCTCAGCATTGCATACGCCCAGTTGCCGATGGGGTTCTCCTTTTTCAGGTATAACTCCGTAATCATCAAATAGAGCAATAAGCCCAGATAGGGAAGGAATACGCGCGCATCGATGGCGGATGTGCAGAATCCCATGAGTGCAAGGAACAGATAGGCTCCGCCTAAAGCGGTAATCGTCTTGTTGATGCTGACTCCGCCGTTCCTGTTTACCAGATGGGCAAACTCGTGTACGCTCAATGCGCCGATGATAGTGAATAGAATCCCGAATGAGAGGGGGCTGTAAAGGATACAGCCCACCAGTATAACTACAAATAATGCACCTGTAACAGCACGTTGTATGAAATTATTTTTCAAGGTGTTTTCGTTTTAATTGTTCGAGCCGGTGTTATGGCTTTCTTCTTCTTTTACCTCTTTTTCCGCTTCCTTTGCCTTGGCAGCCTCTTTTTCTTCGGCTTCTTTCAGCTCCCTGGAAGTTTTGCTTGCGCTGATAATCTCTTCGGAACGGGAAGCCCACGGACGCTTGCCGAAGATTTCTTCCACATCTTCTGCAAAGATTACTTCCTTGTCTATCAACAGTTGGGCCAGCTTGTTGTGCCCTTCTTTATTGTCGGATAGTATCTTCTTGGCACGCTCGTACTGTTCGTTTACCATACGCTTCACCTCTTCGTCTATCAGTTCGGCGGTCTTCTCGCTGTACGGACGGTTGAACGAGTATTCGTCGTTATTGTAATAACAGAGATTCGGCAGTTTGTCGCTCATGCCCAAATAGGCAATCATGCCGTATGCCTGCTTGGTTACACGCTCAAGGTCGTTCATGGCGCCGGTAGAGATTCTTCCGATGAACAGGTCTTCTGCGGCGCGTCCGCCCAAAGTGGCGCACATCTCGTCCAGCATCTGTTCCTTTGTGGTAATCTGGCGCTCTTCGGGCAGGTACCAGGCTGCTCCCAAAGCACGTCCGCGTGGAACGATGGTTACCTTAATCAGCGGGTTGGCATATTCCAACAGCCAGGAGATGCTGGCGTGTCCGGCCTCGTGTATGGCAATGGAACGGCGCTCTTCTTCGGTTGTGATTTTGGTTTTCTTCTCCAGACCGCCTACGATACGGTCTACCGCATCCAGGAAGTCCTGCTTCTCTACAAATTTCTTTCCATGACGGGCGGCAATCAGGGCGGCTTCGTTGCAGACATTGGCGATGTCGGCGCCGGAGAATCCCGGAGTCTGGCGTGCCAGTAACTCTACATCCACCGTATTGTCTATCTTGATGGGGCGCAGGTGTACGCCGAATACTTCTTTTCGTTCATTCAGGTCGGGCAAGTCGACGTGTATCTGTCGGTCGAAACGTCCGGCGCGCAGCAGTGCCTTGTCCAATACATCCACACGGTTGGTTGCGGCAAGGATGATGACACCGCTGTTGGAACCGAACCCGTCCATTTCCGTCAGCAGTTGGTTCAAGGTGTTTTCGCGTTCATCGTTACCGCCCATGGCGGCAGCTTTTCCACGGGCGCGTCCCACGGCATCGATTTCATCGATGAATACGATGCAAGGCGCTTTCTCTTTGGCTTGGCGGAACAGGTCGCGGACGCGGGAAGCACCTACGCCGACAAACATTTCCACAAAGTCGGAACCGGCCAGTGAGAAGAACGGTACGTTGGCTTCTCCTGCCACAGCCTTTGCAAGCAGGGTCTTACCTGTTCCCGGAGGGCCTACGAGCAATGCACCCTTGGGTATCTTACCACCCAGGTCTGTATACTTCTGGGGTTGTTTCAGGAATTCTACGATTTCCTCTACTTCCTGCTTGGCCTCTGCTAGTCCGGCAACGTCCTTGAAAGTAACCTTTACCGGAGAGTTCTTTTCAAACAGTTGGGCTTTGGATTTGCCGACACTGAAGATGCCGTTGCCGCCACCCATGCCGCCACCGCTGCTCCAACGGCGGGACAGGAATATCCAGAAGCCGATAAGGAATGCAAATGGCAATATCTGCCAGAGGATTGCACCGAAGTAATTGTGTTTCTTTTCGTAGCTGATAGAACCGTCGAAACGTGTCTCGTCCTTTTCTTTCTGCAGGAAGTCGCCCAAGCTTTCGCGTGAGGGAGCTTCTGTTGTAATCAGGGGATTCTTGCCCACACGGCTTGAATCTGCTTTGAATACATTGGGCACATATTGCGGCTTGACGTATGCCTCTACGGAGTTGTCGTCATAACCGGTCACTTTGCTTATATAGCCGTTGCGCACATACTCCTGAAATTCATCATAAGGGATGTTTTTGCTGGCCGAACCGCTTTCATTGGTGAGGTACAGTCCCAGCAACATCATGGCTATAATCATATACAACCAGTTCAAGTTGAACTTGGGCATATTGGTTTTTGTGGGCTTTTTATTGGTGTTATTGTCCATAAGTCTAAATTAATCGAGATCGGGGATTTGGGTTAGTTTGGCATCTGCCCATAAGTGTTCCAAGTTGTAGAATTCACGCGCTTCCGGCTGGAAAACGTGAACCAGTACATCAGAGTAGTCCATGGCTACCCACTCGGCATTGCGCAGACCGTCTATCGCAAAAGGTTTGCTGTTCGCTCCTTTGCGGGTGAAGTCTTTAACGGACTCCACTATGGCGCTTACTTGGCTTGGGGAGTTTCCTTGACAGATGACAAAATAATTACATATTGTGTCGTCTATCCGGGTAAGGTCTGCTATGACGATTTTTTTTCCTTTTTTATCTTGAATACCTTCTGTTATTTGTTGAATTAATTTTTTAGCTTCGTTCATTACACATTATTAATATTAAACAGGCGACAAATATACGTTGATTTATCATATCAAACACGCAAAAGGGGAAAAGTCTTTCATTTTTTGTTTTTTTTTAGGTATATAATTCTTTGTGTCATGGTATCTTATCAGATTTTAATGAAAAAAATAGCGAAAAATGTTTTGGATTAAAGAAAAGTTTGTATCTTTGCACCGCAAAACAGAAATGAAATGCTCAATTGGGCTATGGTGTAATGGTAACACTACAGATTCTGGTCCTGTCATTCCTGGT